>Ga0306920_100000374_pt1 | contig 51799 bp, 44 predicted proteins | sample flu12Cox44000170_FD_204666 | JGI IMG/M metagenome (GOLD analysis project Ga0306920, IMG submission 204666) | Lab enrichment of tropical soil microbial communities from Luquillo Experimental Forest, Puerto Rico - flux4day.12C.oxic.44.000.170 (v2)... | ecosystem: Environmental > Terrestrial >... | reverse complement strand
CGCGAATACGTGCGCGAAGCCTTCGCTGGTCCAAATTGGTGGCATCTTCGCGCCACGCTTGACCGAGGGCACGAAGGTATTGACGAAGCTCTGCGCGGCGTTCGCACAACAGCGGCCGGACAATGGATCCAACCGATGGGTAGATTCCGGCAATTCCGCTGAGCCCCGTGCCCCGAAGAAGATGGGCAAGAACCGTCTCCGCCTGATCGTCCGCCGTATGCGCTACGGCGATGCGCGTCGCTTGGCTGGCTTTGACCGCGCGCTCGAAGAACCCATAGCGGAGGCGCCGCGCGGCGTCTTCGAGGTTCCATTTGTGTCTCGCTCGAACGGAGGCAACATCGGAGCGCTCGCATAGGAAGTCAAGCCCGCATGCCTTTGCCAAATTTTCCGTGAATTGCGCGTCGGCTTCGGACTCGCCGCCTCGTAGCCCATGTTCGAAATGAACGATGAGCAGAGTAATTCCGAGTTCGACGCGAAGGTTTACCAACAGCCGCAGCAAGGCGACCGAATCGGCGCCCCCCGAGACCGCTACGCCGACGCGATCACCCGGCGTCAGCAGCCGCAGGTGGCGAATCGTTTGAAGAACACGCTGTTCGAGTGTTCTCACTGAAGCAGTCCAGGCCGCTACATTGTTTATGCTAACAGCGCAGCGCTCGGTGCGTCGAGCCGAGTGAGAGGAACTAGAGTCGATTGGTCCCGTGTTGCAAGAACAGTTCGCGGCTGGACGATATTCTTCGTTCAAGCGCAACCGCGGCAAAATGTGCGCAGGAGGCTTGCTCGCGCTTGGCCCAAGAGGAGACCGCCGGAACCAGCTCACGACAGAGGGTTTCAAGGACGCCCAGTAGCCGGTAGTAAATGGCGATCTGTCGGATTCGCATGGCGTCCTTGCCGTGCTCCGGACACAGGCTGACTAGCTCGAGGAAACGGGGGAAATCGGCGGAGTCTGGACTCCGCTTGTTTAGACCTGCAGAACGGAGTACCTGTAACGACGGCTCCGTTTTCCGTGCAGCAACTAGAGCCGACCGGCAGTAATAAGCGAATTGGATGGCCGCCGCGAGTGCAGCAGCGCCAAGCAATGGCGCGATCATCCGCTTCCTCGGTATTCGACCTATAGAGCTAGGCTAGGACTGGCCGGTGCAGGCGGCAATGTTACCAAGGTACCAAACGGCGCGATGAGCAGGCCAAGCCGTTTCGTGGCGCTCAGTCGAGGTACTTCACAAACACCACTTCGTTATGCTTCTCGTTGTACAGCAATTCGTCGACGCTGGCCTTGACCATGACCAGGCCAAAACCTCCCGGACGCAGCCCCTTCTCAGCGCGAACGTCCCCATGTTTCATGGGCTCATCACCGTAGGCGATAGCGGCGTGGTCAAGATCGGCCACCTTAAAACCGGGACCCGGATCCGCTATTCGGTACATGACCATGCGCTTGGCGCGGAGATAGGAGATTCGAACCTTGCGGCGGGGGTCAAGCTTGCCTCCCCACTCGATGGCGTTCATCAGCAGCTCGTGGAAGGCATGGCCAACAGCAATGCGTATGTCGTCGGGCAGCCCGGATTCAAGGTGGGCCATGAAACCTTCCAGGCGCTCGGCCGCTTCCAAGGCGCAGGGTACAGCCAGCTCGACCCAATCGGGCCGAGCTGAAATCACCTCGATCGCGTGCATCGGCGCTCTCTTCCCCAAGGCCTGCCGGACGAGCGCCACAAGCGCGTCCTGATTAACGGGTTTGGCGATGTACTGGTGAGCGTTCTCGCGGATCGCCGCCAAAACCGCAGCTGGGGATTCGTCAGAAGTGATCACGATGACCTTGGGCGGATTCCTCTTACCACGCAGCGCAGCCAAAACATCCAGTCCGCTCACCTGAGGCATGTGCAGATCTAGCAGCACGAGCTCAAACTTGCCGCTGCGCAGCTTCTTGAGCGTGGCCTTTCCGTCCGACGCCGTCGATACTTCGAACTTTTCCGCGCGGAGGATGCCGGCAAGCCAATCCCGAACCGTACGGTCATCGTCCGCAACTAGAATGCGCTTCACGTCTCTCCTCCCCAGTGCCACGCCAGACCCTGTGAGTTTCGCTGGGGCCCAAGATTTCGCGCGTTGGGAACGCGACAACTTATTTTCAGGACTCAAGATTCGACCGCTACGGATGAGCTAGTTTACATCGGACAGAACGAATTGCGTTCGCAGAGTTAACCGGTCCACTGCCCGTAACCGCTGTTGCCATCACCGGTCGAACGCGGGAGAATCTCTTTCGAATTTCCATTTGAGGTCAAGTGAGACAGGGACATTGGGGGGGGGCGATCCTCCTTACCCTGGCGGCGCTCGCCGCCAGGCCATCCCCGGCGCAGACAACGCCCCCGGCCGAACACGGGCAATCTACGGCACCTTGGAAATTCGCCGCCTCCGGCGATTCGCGCAATTGCGGCGACATAGTTATGCCGGCGATTGCCGCCGCTGTGAAGAAAACCGGCGGCTCCTTTTACTGGCACCTGGGAGACTTCCGGAGAATGTCGGAAACCGACGAGGACATCCAGCACCAGCCTGAACAGCTCAAAAACCTGCTCACGATTCCCGCCTATCGGGCCACGGCCTGGAAAGATTTCATAAACAGCCAACTTCAGCCGTTTGGCTCCGTGCCCGTTTACCTCGCGCGGGGAAATCACGAAATGATTTCGCGCCAACACGCGGAGGCCGACGTCGCCTACATCGACCAGTTCCGACCATGGCTCGATCGGCCAAATCTGCGCGCCCAGCGTCTGCTCGATAACCCTCAAGACGTGGACCCGCACATCTACTATCACTGGGTCGAAAACGGCGTGGACTTCATCAGCCTGGATAACGGCCCCTCGGAATTTGATTTACTGCAGGTCAGCTGGTTCGAAAAAGTTCTGGCTAATGATCTGGCCGATCCGAAGGTGCTCACGATCGTCGCCGGCATGCATGAGGCGCTTCCGGAAAGCATCTCGAGATCGCACAGCATGAACGAAACCGAGCGCGGGACGGAAACTGGCCGGCGTGTCTACGGCGATCTTCTGGAGGCCCAGAACAAGGGCCACAAACACGTGTACGTTCTTTCCAGCCATTCGCACTATTTCATGAATGGAATTTTCAACACGCCCTACTGGCGTGAGCATGGCGGTGTGCTGCCTGGCTGGATTGTGGGCACGGCGGGCGCCCAGCGATACAAGTTGCCCCCGGAAAAATCATCCGCGAAAGCGGCGCAGACGAACGTCTACGGTTTTCTACTGGGCACCGTCAGCTCTTCGGGCGAAATTCGATTTGATTTCCACCGCCTGAACGAGCACGATGTGCCCGGCGATATCAACCGGGAGTATCCGGCGAAATTTGTGCACTGGTGCTTTGCTGAAAACTCCAAGGCGCTGAAGAATAACCCTGCCGAATAGAAGACGATGGCAACCAAGCCCAGCGCGGCGCAGGCGGATCCGAATCGAGTCTATGAAACCCTCAATGCTTACCAAAATACCGCTGCCCTCAAAGCAGCGATCGAGCTCGATGTGTTCACGGCAATCGGCGAGGGAGTTGACACGGTGGGAGCATTGGCCAAGCGCTGCCGGGGCACGGAACGCGGGGTTCGGATCCTTTGTGATTACCTTACGATCCTGGGCTTTCTGACGAAAAAAGGCGATCACTACGCGCTCACCTTGGACTCCGCCACTTTTCTTGATCGCCGTTCGCCCGCCTGCCAGGCGGCCTCCTGTGGATTCCTGGCCCTGCCCGAGACGGTAGCCGCGTTCATGCATCTCACCCAAACGATTCGGACGGGGCACCCGGCGATGAGCGGCGGCCGAGGTTCGGTTTCCCGTGAAAATTCGATCTGGGTCGATTTCGCCCGCTCGATGGCGCCATTAACTGTCCCGGCCGCCGAAGAGGTCGCTACCGCTCTGGATGCCAAGGCGGGAGCAAAGTGGAAGGTGCTCGATGTCGCGGCCGGGCACGGTTTGTACGGGATCACTGTGGCCAAGCACAATCCGAACGCCGAGATTTTCGCCCAGGATTGGGATCAAGTGCTGGACGTCGCGGAAGAGAATGCACGCGCGGCGGGGGTGGCTAGTCGCTGGCACCGTCTGCCGGGCAGCGCGTTTGAAATCGAGTTTGGTACCCGCTTTGACATCGTGTTGATCACCCAATTCCTTCATCACTTCGAGGCAACCGCGATTACTGCTCTGCTGCGCAAGGTTCGCAAGTCGCTCGGGCCCAACGCCACAGTGGTGACTATGGATTGGGTAGCCAACCCGGATCGCGTTTCCCCGCCGCTCGCCGCCAGCTTCAGCATGATGATGCTGGGCATGACCATGGGCGGCGATGCTTACACGCTTGCCGAATACGAACAGATGTTCCGCAGCGCCGGTTTCTCATCAACCGAGCTGCACACGACCACCGCTCGCGGACATAGCCTGCTTTTTTCGGGCGCGTAGCGGCTCCCCATCGTTGCGTTCGACCGAGCCCCGAGTGCCGTTAAGGGTGCTCGATGGCGTGTCAACAAGCAGGTCCTGCACCTCTGCGAAAGGCAGCTCTCATACCCCTTCAGCAGAACGGGCAGCTTGTTGTTCAAGGTGCCGCAGAATTTGGCGGACGCTGACTAGCTACTCGCCGCCTGGCGGGCCCAGCCACCCTTCGCCGGCTCACACTTGGGGCTCCCTAGGATTGTTCAAGAAGGCTCACACCTTTGTCGCGAGCTAACAGCGCGGCCTTAGAGGAACTAAATTCCGAATGCCAGTGTAAGCAGAGTTTTCTGCTCCATATCGTGCGCCTTCGACGAACCCGTAGACGGGCTGGCGCTTTCCGAGCGGTTGACCGACAAGACGACGCGGCCGCGCGCCAAGCGCTCTAGTCGGGGAATCATGAACTCGCGCGCGCCCATGTTGCCCGGTTCTTCCTGCACCCAAACAAACTCGCGCGCGTTGGTGTGGCGATCCATTGCGGTCGCCAACTCCGCCTCGGGGAAGGGATACAACTGATCGAGGAAGATAATGGCGGTCGAATCGTTCTGGCGGCGTTTTCGTTCTGCTTCCAGTTCGTGACCTATTTTACCCGTACAAAGCAGGACGCGCTCAGCAGAACCATCGGCGCCATCAGAAATGATCGTCTGAAACCGTCCGCTCGTGAATGTGGCCAACTGCGATGAGGCCGCTGGATGCCGCAGCGTGCTCTTGGGCGTGAACACGACCAGGGGCTTGCGCCACATTCGCATCGCTTGCCTGCGCAGCAAGTGGAAATACTGTGCCGCTGTCGAAGGCTGGCAAATCTGTATGTTGTCACGCGCGGCAAGCTGCAGAAACCGTTCCACGCGCGCGCTGGAATGTTCCGGGCCCTGGCCCTCATAACCGTGCGGCAGCAAGAGGACGATGCCCGAAAGCAGGTTCCATTTGTCCTCACTCGCTGCGATGAACTGATCGATGATGATCTGCGCACCATTTGCAAAATCGCCGAACTGCGCCTCCCAGAGCACGAGCGCTTCGGGGAAATCGCGGCTGAACCCGTACTCGTAGCCCAGGACGGCGGCCTCGGAAAGCGGCGAATTGTAAATTTCGCACCACGCCTGATCCGGAGCCATGTGTTCGAGGGGCACGAATTCTTCTTCAGTTTCGGTATCGATCAATGCTGCATGCCGCTGATTGAATGTGCCGCGCCGGCTGTCCTGCCCGGAAAGCCGCACTGGGACGCCTTGCAATAAGAGCGAACCGAACGCCAGCGCCTCAGCCATTGCGAAATCAATCGGCCGTTTGCCCCGCGCCATTTCCAAACGCTGTTCGAGCAACTTCTTCACTTTCGGATGAATGTGAAATCCATCAGGGTAAGTGACGAGGGATTCGCCGATGGCGGCTATGGTTTCTGCGGGCGCGGCAGTATCGACCTCATAGGACACATCATACTTACCGCCTTTGAAATCTCCCCAATAGCGGGGCAGGCGTCGCATCAGCGGGCGCTTCTCGATCTCCTGTGCTTCTTTTTGAGCGGCGTCGAGTTCTTCGCGCACGCCCCGCACCATCGGTTCCACATCCGCGCCGATTTTCTCGGAGTAAATCTGCCACATCGGCGGATGCGCTTCGATCTTACGGTAGCGCAGAGGGTGGGTGATCGTGGGATCGTCGACTTCGCTATGGCCGTGGCGGCGGTATCCAATCAAGTCGATGACCACCGGAGAATCGAACGCATAGCGATACTCCACAGCAATACGTCCGACGCGGACCACCGCGTCGGCATCTTCCGCATTCACGTGAAAGATGGGGATCGCCAAGCGCTTGGCCAGGTCCGAGGAGAATCTCGACGAAACGCTGTCTCGGGGGACCGTCGTGAATCCAATCAGATTATTGACGATGATGTGGACCGATCCACCGATCGTGAACCCCGGCACACCGCACAGGTTTAGAGTCTCGGCGCATATACCCTGCCCCGCAAAGGCGGCGTCACCATGCATGGCGATCGCCACCACCTGCTTGCGTCCGCTCTCGCCGCGGCGCATTTGCTTAGCTCGTGTGCGGCCCATCAGGACCGGATCGACCGCTTCCAGATGGCTCGCGTTGGAAACCAGATGGATGCTCAGATCTTGGCCGTTCGCTGCGTGGAAATTCCCGGTCGCCCCCATGTGATACTTCACGTCGCCGCCGCCCATCGTGCTTCGCGGATCTACATCTTCAAATCGGGCAAAAACTTCCGCCGCAGACCGCCCGACGATCTGCACCATCACGTTGAGCCTGCCGCGATGGCTCATCGCCAGCATGCCTTTCGTCGCTCCTTGCTCGGCGGCAGCACTCAGAATCGAATCGAGAAGCGGCAGGAGCGCCGCCTCGCCTTCCAGCGAATAACGCTTCGTGCCGAGATAGCGAGTTTGCAGGACTTGCTCGAAAACTTCGGCGCGAACCAACAAGTCGAGAACACGGCCCCGGTCCGGCTCCGGGGAATCCGCTTCCATGCGCTGCTGAACCCATAGGCGCCTTTCGCGCTCCGGAATGAACATGAATTCCGCTCCGATGGTCCCGCAATAAACGCGCCGCGCGGCTTCCGCATCAGCGCCCCTTGCCTCGAGCTCCGGCACCGGCAGCGGCTCAAGGTCACCAAGAGGATCAAGATTTGCTTGCAGATATCCCCATCGGCGAAAGGAGTCCCAAACCCGTTCCTGCACCCCTGTCAACGCGGTAGATTCCGCCACCGCATGTTCCCGCGTCATCGCGCGCCCCTCGAAACGATTGATTCGGCTATGGGAATGTTACCGAGCCACTATCATAAGATGCCCGCTTCTGAGGGCGGGACCCGAAGTGCCATTCACGTTTCCGTCCAGCAACCCAGCAGCCGCCGTACCAACACAAGCTGGCCGAGATGGTAGGCATTGTGATCGGCGAGCAACAATACTTCACGGAGGATCGTCTGCCCGGATCCTCCTGCAATAGGCGCCAACAAATCCGTTTTCGGATCGTTCACCAGTCGGCGCATGGCTTTCAAATCGCGTTCGAGCGCCTTCACGCTCTTCTGCCAAGCAGTCGGGTTGGGGGGCTCCGGCTGCTTTGGCCAATAGCCGGAGGGAAAGTCCGGCGATTTGTGATTCGAGTGGCGGCTGAACTCGAGAATGTCCCAAGTGGCGATGCGCATGTGCTCGAGTAATTCCCAAGGCGAGTGCTCGCCGTTGTTTGGCCGCGTGCCTTGATCTTTTGTCGGAATACCCCTAACCGCCACTTTCCAATCAACGTGGGCCTCGTGCCAGTCGAGCGCCGCGCCCAGGTGCTGCCGCAAGATTTTTTCATCCATGAATGACGCCCGCTCCCCGACACTCACAATCTTAGGATGTCACCCTAGCTGGGTCAACCAAGCCGGAGTCGTGGCAGTCGTTCATCTGCCGCCCGGAAACTCCCGGACAACATTTTGGATCAGGGCCTCAACCTCGCGCAACCCGCCACGGTTCAAGTTAGGTTCTCGGTAGCACAGCGGGGGGTGAGCTGGCGACAGGAACTCTTCAAGCGACTTCCCCAGACGCAAAAGAGTTGAACTGCTGAATCATGAGATTTTCTGAGTTCCCATGTCTGGTGGCGCTGCGAGTCCCCTGCCCGGGCTCGCGCGTAAAATCACAACCGACTCAACGACGGGTGTCACTACCGATCCTTCGGGGCGGGGAGTGCGGGAGCCCACAGGATGCTTTGCAGTGTGAATGTGCTCAGGAAAAGCGGCAGCGATAATTTCGACCAGACCGGGGGCAGCCGCAACAATTGTTCGTCCTGGCTGCGCATTCAGTGGAGTGGGAATTGCCCTTCCTTTTGAAGCAGATTGCTGAATTTGCTTCCCTGTGGGCTGTTTCTGCGTAGAGATTCAGCGAGAGTTTGGCCGCTCGTGCCCTCTGGTCTTCCGGTTAGGCCGACGTGCTTTGTGCGCTCAGCCCGCGCCGCTGTTGAAAGCATTCGCGGCAATACACGGGACGCCCCTGGGTCGGCTTGAAAGGTACGGTGGTTTCTTTGCCACATTGCGAGCAGACCGTTTTGGTCTCCACGCGCTGCGGGGTTGCCATAGCGGTGGCCGGCCCATTCACTCCTTGAGCGCGATTCGCTTTGCAGGCCTTGCAGCGCTTCGGCTCGTTCTTGAAGCCCTTATCAGCGAAAAACATCTGCTCGCCGGCAGTGAAAACGAATTCAGACCCGCACTCTGCGCACTTCAGAACTTTGTCATGGTATTCCATACGCTGCTCCGGGTGCCTGTTCGCACAGGAGAAGCAGCGGCACACCTTCGAAGCAGCGGTGAGAAGTGCATCCGTTTGTACCCGCGGACGTCACTTCCCCGCTGGCTCGAAGCTGCATGGAACGATTGGACTGGTGAGGTTCCCTAGTCTTGCTCACGCCGCTGCTTTTTTCGGAGGCGCTTACGCGAGAGAGCTTCCTTAGCGCGACGCTTTTCGCCGGGCTTCATGTAGTAGCTGTGCTTCTTGATCTCCTTAATGATGTCTTCCGCCTGCACCTTTCTCTTGAAGCGGCGAAGAGCGTTTTCCAAAGATTCGCCCTCCTGAATTACAACTTCTGCCACGCGTATTCACCCCCATCTCTTTCTTGAAATCTTGGATTGATGGACTTGGATCAGTGTAACCGGTATCCTCAAAAACCGGCTATTTGCCCACCTCTTCTATCGGAGGCTTCCCTGCAAGTCAAGGCTTAAATTGCGCCAAGGCCGGGCGTGACTGCGTACGTAACGGTTCGATAAATCCAAAGCCGCCCGCTGTTGGCCAACCTCCGCGCCTACGCCCTCGCCGGCCAAGCTGCTAGAATGTGGCCCCTAGGAAAACAGGTGCTTTCATGGCCTCCATGCGCAATGCGATCGGCGTTCTGCTGGCGGGTGGCCAGGGAGAACGTCTATGGCCGCTGACGCGCGACCGCGCGAAACCCGCGGTTCCTTTCGGTGCGGTATTTCGAATCATCGACCTTACCTTGTCCAACTGCCTCAACAGCGACCTGCGTCGCGTCTTCGTCCTCACGCAATACAAGGCACTGAGCCTCAATCGCCATATTCGCCGGGGTTGGTCTTCCCTAATGGGCGTTGGCGACTTCATCGAAGTTCTGCCGCCACAGATGCGCGTCTCGCAACACTGGTATCAGGGCACCGCGGACGCTGTGTACCAGAACATCTATTCGATCGGCAGCGAGCAATCCAACTACGTTTTCATTCTTTCCGGCGACCACATTTACAAAATGAATTACCAAAAGATGCTCGAGCAGCACGCCGATTCAGGCGCCGACGTCACCGTCGCCACCATCGAGATGGATGCTGCCGCGGCCGCCGGAAAGTTTGGCGTGCTCGAAACTGACGCGAACTGGCGTATCGTGGGTTTCGAGGAAAAGCCGCTCAACCCCAGGACATCGCCGATTCATCTCGGCAAATGCAACGCCTCGATGGGTGTCTACCTCTTCAATACACAGCTTCTTGTGCCCATTTTGATCGACGATGCCGAGAGCACGGCGTCTGCGCACGATTTCGGAAAAGACATTATCCCTCGTATTATTTCGAAGTACCGCGTCTTCGCCTATAACTTCCGCGACGAAAACAAAAAGGAAGTCTCCTACTGGCGCGATGTCGGCACCATCGACGCCTATCACGAAGCCAACATGGACCTCGTTGCGGTAAGCCCGATTTTCAACCTGTATGACAAGAGCTGGCCGATCCATACCTGGCAGCAGCAGTATCCACCGGCGAAGTTCGTTTTCGCCGATCCGCCCCGCATGGGCGTGGCGCTCGATTCGGTTGTCGCCGGTGGATCGATTATTTCCGGTGGCCGCGTCGCTCAGTCCGTGATCGGCTACGACGTGCGCGTGAACAGCTATGCGGAACTTGAGGAATCCATAATCTTCAACCATGTGAATATTGGACGGCACTCTCGCATCCGTCGCGCCATCATCGATCGCCATGTGAATCTGCCGGAGGGCACCGTCATCGGTCACGATATGGAAGCCGATCGAGCCCGTTATTCCGTTTCCGAAGGTGGTGTAGTTGTCGTCGTCCGGCCTGAATCTATGATCGAAGAACCGGAGTAGTTTCCGAATAGCGGCCGTTGGGCGCTGTTTATCCGGAACAGGTTGTTCTCCCCGATGCCGTTTCAAGCCAAGTTTGGCCGCCTTTTCGATGTGCACGTTGCTTTTCGTCCAAAAGGTCCGGACGAACTGTTCGAACGCATAGTGGCCGTAGTCCCTCCCGAGCGTCGCCACCGCGCTATGGACCTCGCTGTTGGCTGGGGAGACTCGATAAAATCACTTCTCTCCCATTTCCAAGAACTGATTGCCGTCGAGCCGGATCCGCTCGTCGCAGACCAGCTGCGCCTAAACCATCCTCGAGGCATCCTGCAGATTACCTCTGTTGAGCAATGCACGCAGGAAGCGGCGAGCGTAGATCTGGTTACGGTCGCCGCCCCTCTTTACGGGGCGGACTTAGCGCAGGTGATGGACAACGTGCTGAGGTGGCTTGGCCCTGCGGGAATTCTCGCCATCTGGGCACGCGGTATCCCGCGCACGCCCACGGCAGTAACCTCCATTACGGCTGAGGAATTCGCTGATCGCTGGAATCGCTTCCGCGACCCGCGTCTCGATCCGGCTGAGTCGCCCGATCACGCACGCCGCGCAGCGAAAAGATTCACCATCCTCGAAGAGCGTCTTGTTCCCCACATCCTATGGCTCTCGCCTCATGAGTTTGTCGGCTTTTGGCGCACCACTTCTTATGCCAGCGCATACGCAAGGGAGCTGGCCGTTCCTGACGCCTACTGGCGCGACCTCGAGTCGCGCTACTCTCTCGCTTGGCCCAGAACAAAGATTCCCGTAGACTTCAGTCCCTGGCTTTTGCTGGCTCGAAAGGAATAGACGAGAAATCATGTCGACGAAAATTGTCGCAGTTCATGGCCGCCCAATTCTCGATTCCCGCGGCAATCCTACCGTCGAAGCGGACGTCCGCCTCGAAGATGGCGCGATGGGCCGCGCTGCCGTCCCATCAGGCGCTTCGACAGGCGAGCATGAAGCCATCGAACTGCGCGACGGAGAGAGACATCGCTATCTCGGCAAGGGCGTGCTCAAAGCGGTAGCGCACGTCAATGCGGCGATCGCCGGCGCTGTCACCGGGATGGACGCAGCCGATCAGTGTTCCCTGGATCGCCGCATGATTGAACTCGATGGCACTCAGAACAAATCGAAGCTTGGCGCGAACGCCATCCTCGCCGTCTCCATGGCGGCCGCACGAGCGGCGGCCTGCGCCGCGGGCCAGCCTCTTTACAAATACCTCGCGAAATATTCCGGTGATCCTTCGGCGCGCACCCTTCCGGTTCCCATGATGAATATCCTCAATGGCGGCGCCCACGCCGACAATTCGGTCGACGTGCAGGAATTTATGGTTATGCCCATTGGCGCGCCGAGTTTTAGCGAAGCGCTTCGCTGGGGTGTTGAAGTCTTTCACCATCTCAAATCGGTGCTCAAAAAGAACGGCTATTCCACCGCTGTCGGTGACGAAGGCGGCTTCGCTCCCAATCTTGAATCCAACGAAGAAGCGCTCGAGCGCGTCCTGGAAGCCATTACCGCTGCGGGATACAAACCGGGTGAGCAAATCGCCATTGCGCTCGATCCTGCGGCGAGCGAGTTTTACGACACCACCAGCAAAAAGTATGTCTTCAAGAAATCAGATAAATCCGCTCGTTCATCCGAGCAGATGGTCGAATTCTGGAGCCACTGGATTCGCCGGTACCCGATTGTCTCGATCGAGGACGGCTTCGCCGAAAACGACTGGGAGGGTTGGAAACTATTCACACAGCAGCTCGGCAGCAAACTGCAACTGGTAGGCGACGATGCATTCGTCACCAATCCAAAAATTTTCGCTCGCGGGATTTCCGCAGGCATCGGAAACGCGATCCTGATAAAGCTAAATCAGATCGGCACCGTGACAGAAACAGTGGAAGCCGTCGAAATGGCGCGACAAGCCAAATACGCTGCGGTGATCTCGCATCGCTCGGGTGAAACAGAAGACGCCTTCATCGCTGATTTTGTGGTCGCCATGGGCACGGGCCAGATCAAAACGGGCTCAGCCTCGCGCAGCGACCGAGTTGCCAAATACAATCAGCTCCTGCGTATCGAAGAAGAACTCGGCTCGGCTTCCTGTTTTCCTGGCCGCTCTGCACTGGCCCGCCACTAGCCCTCACCCTTTCTCGCTCGGTAGGTGCCCTCCGGCGTCCCGCCGCTAGGCCTCTCTGCTGACCACCCAGGTCGTTGTGTCAGCGACGGCGCATTGCGCTGGTGTTCTGCTGAAAGCAATGCGCCCACAGCAAGCCTATTATTCTGGTCACTGCAAAGCCTTGAGTTTCATCCATGAGCACCGAGTACGCCGCTGAACCAATTGCGGGGGAACACAACGCCATGATCAGACCGATTGCTCGAGCGAGTGCGCATACCTCGAGTCCTTGCTGTTGACCAGGAGGTCAGAAAACGGTTTCCCACCGCAGCCGCCACGGGGTTGCCCGCCAATTCACCCCAAAGCCACGGTCAACGCGCGGTTGCGGCATGCCCAGCTTGCCTTTGGGGCGCGCGCTCGGCGCCGCGCGGTAGGGGAAAGGAGGAGCTTCCTTCTGTTTTGTGGAGCCTGGCCGGCGACTCATTTAAGGAGCGTAATCTCGAATCCTAGAGGCGCCTCCGCAACCTGGAATTTCTGAAACCCGCTGCGCGCGATAAACTGCTCAAAGTCCGCTCGGGTGTAGGCGCGCTTCAGCAGGACCGCCCGGAAGGTGAATTTGATAAAAACGGAATTCCATCTTCCCACGCGCATCTTGTCCACGTGCCTATCGATCTCCTGCTTGGGCGTGTCCTTCCGCAAATCGATGATCAAGGCTTTGCTGCCCGGCTTCAGCACGCGACGCATTTCCCTCAACGCGCCCACCGGAGCGGTGAAATTCTTGAACGCTGCGCGACACAGGATCAAATCGAACGAGTCGTCCGCAAAAGGCATACTCGACGCATTTCCGAGCTGAAAATCAATCTTGACCCCCGCTTCCTCAGCATTGCTGCGAGCGATCTCGACGAATGTCTCGCTGATATCGATTCCCGTGATGTCGTAGTTTCCCAATTTCGCGAGTTCGATTGCAAAGTATCCCGGGCCGGGAGCCACTTCGAGCACCTTCGCTCCCGGCCTGAGGCCTTCCGACATGCGCCGCGCCAGGGCTCGGAAGTCCTCGATATCTCTCTGCGTGATCTTCGCGTACCACCTGGCAATGGGACCCTCCATCCCCACCCCTCGGTAAGCCTTGCTTTGCATTTGCCCACTTCCTCCTAACAAGTACTACGCGCGTGGCAGGCCCGCATTACGCCCGCATTGACTTTTTCGCGAAAGTCCCATTGCCCAGCACGAATGCTCTCTTCATCTTGGTTCCTAGAGACCCTCTTATGGTTAGCACGAAAGCGACGCTGTCCACCCTGGCTGATGCCCAGGGGCACCCTGTCCTGGCAAATCACCGAACCCAAAGCGCCACGGCCATTGAGGGCTGGAACTCGACTCTTTTCGGCCTTCCATTCATGGCCGCAGGGTCTTTTCTTGGACTGTTCGGAATACTCAAAGCGACCAAACCAGGACCCGATTGGCTCGTCGGCATCATTGCTGGAATGTTTTTTTTGGGGGGACTATTCTTCTTCGTTCACGGGCTTCTGGGTCTTGCGCGCAAAGCTGCGTATCGCCGCGAAGCAGCCCAGCGGCCGGGTGAACCCTGGCTGTACGACTATCACTGGCGACCTGAAGGAATGGCCTTCTCAGCCTTCGATGACATGCTCAAGCGTCTACTCGCAGCCATGATGTGGACGACGTTTCTATTGCCCTTCGGTTGGTTCGGACTTCACGGCGCCTGGCCGTTTCTCGTCGCCGTAGGAATCTTCGGACTTCTCGGGCTGCTTTTCTGGTTTCGCTGGGCACAGATGCTTCTGAACTTGCTTCGTTATGGGAACAGCTTCCTCGCCTATCAGGAATTTCCCTTCGCGCTCGGTGACACGCTTCGTGCGCGCTTGCGTCCACCGCACCACGTTTCGGCGATCGACCAGCTCACGCTGACGCTCCGCTGTGTCCAGGAGACATACGTCACGACAGGCAGCGGTGACAGTCGTAGCACGAATGTGGTCTGCTATGAGCTCTATAAAAATGTCGCGACCTATGGCCGCGATCGCCTTGCCGGCCTCGCGGGAAACGAGATCCCTATCGAATTTCGCCTGCCCGCCGATCAACTGTCGACCAGTCTCGCAGCCACACCGCCGATCTATTGGGAAATCGAGGCGCGCGGAAAAGCTCGCGGCGTTGATTACGAAGCCGTCTTCCTCGTGCCGGTGTACAAGGTGTCCTAAAATGGCTGGCAGCCAGAGCTATGCCGGAGCCAGGTGAACCATCCACCGCGCTTGACATCCGCTCCGCGCTAAAAGAAGGTATAGCGCGGCTGCGCGCAGCGCATGTCCCCTCTCACACCCTCACCGCCGAACTGTTGCTCCTCAACGTGCTCGGTTGCGATCGCGCCTGGCTCTACACGCATTCCGAGAACAGGCTCGATTCCGTCGGGGCGGAAAGATATTTCGCGCTCATTTCACGGCGAGCTGCGGGCGAGCCGACGCAATATCTCACCGGTAAACAGGAATTTTGGGGCCTCCAGTTCGAAGTCACCCCTGCCGTCCTAATCCCGCGCCCGGAGACCGAACACCTCGTCGAAGTCGCACTAGAGCGCTTAGGCCCCATTGGAATCAAGATTGACATGGCGACGGGTGAGGCCAGCGGTCCGCTTCACATCGCCGATGTGGGTACCGGTTCGGGCTGTCTGGCGGTCGCGCTTGCGCACGAACTCCCGCACGCCGAACTTTGCGCGACCGATATCTCCCCTGCCGCGCTCGAAGTTGCCCGCCGCAATTCCGTGCGCCACGGGGTCTCCGATCGCATCCGCTTCATTGAAACAGACTTGCTGGACGCCTTGCTTCATTCCCCACCCGCCGCTAACCGCGTTGCGGAAAGCAAAGAGTCATTGGTTTTCGATCTCATCGTCAGCAACCCACCCTACCTGGCTCACGAAGGTGTCGGCACCCTTCCACGCGAAGTCCGGGAGCACGAACCCGAGTCGGCCCTGTTCGGCGGAGCGAGCGGAATCGAAATGTACGCGCGACTGAGCGAACAAGCCGCTCGATTGCTCGCTCCGCAAGGAATATTCGTCGTTGAACTCGGCTACGGCGCAGCGGACAAAATTCGCAAAATCCTCCAGGTGCAGCGCAAATGGGCGAACATCAGCATCACCAACGATCTTGCCGAAATCCCGCGCGTCCTCGCCGCCGAACGCCGATAGCGCGGCACTAACTCGGCTTTTCTGGCCTCCTGGGGTCAGGCGAAGACTTACCGGCTCGGCACACTGCGCCCGAGCGATCAGCGATCGCAAAACAACCTGCGCGACATCTCTCGGCCAGCCCACCAAGTCCAGCGAACTTTTTCCGCTTGCTCTTTTCCAAATTTGTTAGCCTAAACCCGTGCAGAGGGCGGGACGGACAACGCGGTCCGATCTGCGGCGGGTGACGCGCTCCCGCCGAAAAACAGTCCCCGTGGTGAGGTCCAAGTTCCTTTTTGACGGTCCATCGGGTCGATTCGAATTCGCCAAACAAACAGCCGACACCTTGTGTCATGGTCAAAGCCTCGAGACCGCCAGCATGGAAAACAGTAAGCTCGTCTGGTGGTCAACCAAGCCCGCAAGTCCTTTTGGCCAAATCTTGGCGCCGCTCAAATCTGCTAGCCCCCAGCGTTCTGCTAGGTATTGATCTCCATGCCGAAGCTCGCACAGTTTCGCGCGAAGCACGACACGGTGGCCCCGGTCGCAGCGGGTTTGACCACCTCGATCCTGCACGTCGACATGGACGCCTTCTTCGTCTCTGTTGAATTGCTGGCGCGTCCCGAGCTGAAGGGTTTGCCGGTGATCGTGGGTGGCCAGCGCGACCAGCGCGGCGTGGTCACCTCGGCCAGTTACGAAGCGCGCCGCTTCGGGATCCATTCTGCGATGCCGTTGCGCACGGCCGCCAAGCTCTGCCCGCACGGAATTTTCCTCGACGGCCATCACGAGCTTTATGCTGAGTGGAGCGATCGCGTGGCGGCGATCCTCTCGAAATATTCACCCCTTGTCGAAATGGCCTCGATTGACGAGGCCTATCTCGATCTCACCGGGACTGAACGCTTGCACGGCCCCCCCTTGGCCGCTTCGAACAAGCTTCTAGGCGAAATTGGCGCCACGACTGGACTCGCCTGCTCGGGCGGTCTCGGCGCAACGCGCCTGATCGCAAAAGTTGCGAGCGAGCAGGCCAAACCTCGAGGACTCGTTTGGGTTCCGTCCGGCAGCGAATCCTCTTTTCTGGCGCCCCTCTCCGTACGGCGAATTCCTGGAATCGGCAAAGTCACCGAGCGTGCGCTACACAGTCTTGGCGTCGAAACTGTCGCTCAGTTGCAGCTCCAATCGCTCGAACAGCTAGAAGAAACCTTTGGTCGGTGGGGCACGGCGCTCTATCGCAAAGCACGTGGCATCGACTCGTATGAATTCGTTATCGATCTAGAACCCAAGTCGATTTCGCACAACCGCACTTTCGGCCAGGACACTAATGATCGCGGGGAATTGCAATCGACCCTCAGCCATCTGTGCCAGAAAGCCGCGAAACGCCTGCGCGATGCCGGCCTGCACGCCCGCACCGTGACTCTGACCCTGCGATTCGCCGATTTCAAAACCATCACCAGAAGTCACACACTGTCGGAGCCTTCTGATCTGGACCACGTTCTGCTCGCGGCAGTCCGTGCTCTTTTTGACCGCGCCTGGAACAGACCCGCCCTGCTCCGTCTGGTCGGCGTCGCGCTCTCGTCGTTTTCTTCCACCTCCGGCCAAGGGGACCTGCTCGACCCGGGTCGCCGCGAAAAACTCGAGCGCCTGGCCCGCATTACCGATCGCCTCCGCGACCGATTTGGCTTCTCGAAACTGCAGCTCGGCGGCTCGCTTGAATTGCACAAGGATCTTGACTCCAATGAATCGTGAACACTGTTGGGGCTCCTCGGCTTTTCGCACCGGCATCTTTCAAAGATAATTCGATCTCGCATATGGACACGCGCGCGCTGGCCAACCATATTTGTCGGAGACTCCGTGAGGCCGGCCATCAGGCCTACCTGGTGGGCGGATGTGTGCGCGATATTCTGCTCAAGCGCGAGCCCGCCGATTACGACGTGGCCACCGATGCCACCCCGCAGGATGTGCAGCAGCTCTTTCCAGCCAGCCTGGCTGTGGGAGCGCAATTCGGAGTGATCATTGTGACCGAGGGTTCCGATTGGGGCGATTCGGCGCAGGTCGAAGTGGCGACCTTCCGCTCCGATATCGGCTATTCCGACGGCCGCCATCCCGATCGCGTCGTCTACTCGAGGTCCCCGCAGGAAGACGTGAAGCGCCGCGACTTTACCATCAACGCGCTGCTGCTCGATCCGGAAACGGAGGAGATTGTGGATTTCGTCGGGGGCCAGCGCGACATCGAGGCCGGAATCATTCGCGCCATCGGGCGGCCCCTCGATCGCTTTCGCGAAGACAAACTGCGCATGGTGCGCGCGGTGCGCTTCGCGGCGCGCTTCCGATACGCCCTCGAGGCCGGTACCTTCGGTGCCATCCGCAATCTTGCGCCCGAGATCCATCGGGTTTCAGCCGAGCGCCTGAGAGAGGAACTGAGCAAGATTCTCACCGAGGGTGCAGCTCGGCGCGGCCTCGAGCTGCTCGATGAAACCGGCCTATTGTCCGCATTGCTCCCGGAAGTCGCTCGCATGAAAGGCGTCGAGCAGCCGCCCCAGTTCCATCCGGAAGGCGACGTCTGGATTCACACGCTGCTTATGCTCGACAAGCTGCCGCAACCCTGTTCACCAACGCTGGCCTGGGGCGCGCTGCTGCACGACGTGGGCAAGCCCCGCACGTTCAAGCCTCCCGCGGGGCCGAACGATCGTATCCGTTTCGATGAACACGCGGAAGTCGGCTCGCGCATCGCCGAGGAAATCTGCCACCGTTTTCGCTTTTCCAATGACGACACCGAACAGATCGCCGCCCTGGTCGCAAATCACATGCGCTTCAAGGACGTGCCCGAGATGAAGCCCTCCACGCTGAAGCGGTTTGTCCGGCTCGACCATTTCAACGAGCATCTCGAACTGCATCGGCTGGATTGCACGGCCAGCCACGGCAATCTAGACAACTACAACCAAGTGGAGCGCTTTCTGGCGGAAACCCCGCCCGAGCAGGTCCGGCCGCCGCGTCTCCTCACGGGCGAGGACCTGATTGCACTTGGCTTCCGACCAGGCCCCTTGTTTCGCAAGATCCTCGACGCTATCGAGGAGGGTCAGCTGAATGGCGCCTTAAATAGTAGAGAGAGCGCCCTCAAGTTCGTACGGGGCTCTTTCAGCTCCGAATGAGTCAATTAACACATGGCTTATCTGTAAGATAGAAACAGACCAGACGGCACTTGCATATAGCTGTTTAGTGTTGTAGACTCACATTTGTTTATTGGCTGATGCGAATATCCCAGCAACATTCTTCCTTTTCCAGCATCTAACCGTTTGGTCAGCCAAGACGGCTGGTCTATAGACTTCTAATTCTTTGATTGGCATTTTGCCTAAGGAGGCAGACGTGACCACACCTGCCAGCATTACCCCAGAGGAGCTGCCGGTCCTCCCTGTGCGGGACACCGTGCTTTTTCCCGGGGCTGTCATGCCCCTGCCCGTGGGACGGGAAAGCTCGCTCGCACTGCTTGACTCTTTAGAGGGCCCCGAGAAGCTGCTCGGCGTTGTTGCGCAGCTAGACCCGCGCGTCGAAACGCCCGGCGGGTCCGACCTCCATGGGGTCGGGACACTCGCGAAAGTTCACAAGATGGTGCGAATGCCCAACGGAAACGTTGTCGCGTTTCTCGAAGGCTTGCACAGAATTCGCATTGTCGAGGTTACCGGCCTGAAGCCGTTTCTGCGCGCTCGGGTCGAAGGCCAGCCTGACTCTGAAGATCAGCCGGGAGCCGAGTTGACCGCGCTCGTGCGCAACGTTCAGGAACTGTTCCGCGACGTTGTGGCCCGCTCGCCGCAGCTTTCCGATGACTTACAGACCGAGGTCATGAACATCGAGTCGCCAGGGCGGCTGGCTGATTTCGTCGCTTCGACGCTGCCATCTCTCAACACGATGGTCCGTCAGGAACTGCTCGAGACCTTCAGCGTCCGCAAGCGGCTCGAGGCACTGACCAACGAATTGAGCAAAGAGAAAGAGGTGCTTGAACTGCGCCACAAGATTCACGATCAGGTTCAAGAGCAGGTCAGCCAGAGCCAGCGTGAGTTCCTGTTGCGCGAGCAGATGAAGGCCATTCAGAAAGAGCTGGGCGAATCCGACGACACCCAGAGCGAGGTCGAAGAGCTTCGCAAGAAGGTGGAAGAATCCGGGATGTCGGCGGAGGCAAGGAAGGAGTGTGAGCGTGAACTCAAACGCCTGGCGAAGATGACTCCGGCGTCTGCCGAGTACATGGTCTCGCGGACCTACCTGGAATGGATGACTGCGCTGCCCTGGAACAAGACTTGCGGAACTACGGAGGAGCAGATCGACATCGTCAGGGCCCAGCAGATCCTGGACGAGGATCACTACGACCTTGAAAAGGTGAAGCAGCGAATCCTCGACTACCTGGCTGTGAAGAAGCTGCAGCCCGGCATGAAAGGGCCGATCCTGTGCTTCGTCGGGCCGCCAGGCGTAGGCAAAACTTCGCTCGGCAAATCGATCGCCCGCGCGCTGGGCCGCAAGTTCGTCCGCCTTTCGCTTGGCGGAATGCACGATGAGGCAGAAATTCGCGGCCATCGGCGGACGTATATCGGCGCCTTGCCCGGCCAGATCATCCAGGGCATTCGCCGTGCCGAGACAATTGATCCCGTCATGATGCTCGACGAGGTTGACAAGCTCGGCCGTGACTTCCGGGGCGACCCGTCGGCGGCGCTGATGGAGGTGCTCGATCCCGAACAGAACGCCACTTTCCGCGACCACTATCTCGATGTGCCGTTCGATCTCTCGAAGGTCATCTTCATCATGACCGCGAACTGGCTCGATCCAATTCCTGAGCCGCTGCGCGACCGGATGGAGATTCTTGAACTCGCCGGCTACACCGAGGAGGAGAAGATCCACATCGCCAAGCGATTCGTGCTGCCGCGGCAGACCAAGGAACACGGCCTGGCTCTCGGCGAGCAGATCGAGTTCAGCGACGAAGCGCTGCACGATTTGATCCATCACTACACGCGAGAAGCGGGAGTCCGCAACCTCGAGCGCGAGATCGCCACGATCGTTCGCAAACAGGCTCGTCGCATGGCCGAGGGCAAGACGGACAAGCTCATCGTCACGCCGGACATCGTGCGTGAAGCCCTGGGCATCCCGAAATTCCGCATCGAGAAGGAGGTCGAGGAACGCGTCAAGCAGCCCGGCGTTTCCGTGGGCTTGGTCTGGACACCGGTCGGAGGCGACATCGTCTTCATCGAAGCTAGCAAGGCGCGGGGAGGCAAGGGTTTTACGATGACCGGGCACCTCGGTGAAGTCATGCAGGAGTCTATGCGCGCCGCGCTCAGCTGGGTGCGCTCAAACTCCGACCGCTACGGGATTGATGCGGACTTCTTCCGTAAGCTTGACCTGCACATCCACGTTCCCTCGGGGGCGATTCCGAAGGACGGGCCGTCGGCCGGTATCGCCATGGTCACTGCACTGGTGAGTCTGCTCAGCGGCCGTCCGGTGCGCCCGCGTGTCGCGATGACCGGAGAGATCTCGCTTTCCGGGGTTGTGCTGCCCATCGGCGGCGTAAAGGAGAAAGTACTTGGTGCGAAGAGAGCAGGGATTCGCGAGGTGATCTTGCCGTCTGAGAACGAGCCAAACGCGAAGGAGGATCTGCAACCGGAAATGCTCGAAGGCATGGAAATCCACTTCGTGCGCAGAGTTGAAGAAGCGCTGGAGATCGCGCTCGGCAAGTTCGAGACCGTGCGTCCGCCGGTTGGTGGCGGTTCGCGGACCGAGCGCCCGTCCGTGGGCCCGGTTCACTAAGCCGGACTCCTGCTGCAGCAGGAAGGCCCGGATACCGCTGAGGCGGGGGGCATTGTCCGGGCCTTTTTCCATTTGCAGGCCCGAGAATTCCTTTGCTGTTGCAGCGTTTCGCGGATTCGCGTAGAGACTAGTCTTGAAATGCCCTACCGCCCACGAGAACTGGTCGTGCGCGCGCGTGAAGCAGCGACGATGCTGCTCCAAACGCTCGACCACGAGGAGATCGTCGCCCGATTTCTTGATCTGTATGCCGCCGAGTACCGGCGCCCCGGCCGCGCCGACCAGCCGGTATTTTATCGCGAACAGCTTGAGCGAATTCGCCGGGAGTGCGTGCTAGCCGCGGTGTTGCGCCTGGAGACGGCGCTGCCGACGCGTCTCAAGGTGACGGTCACAGTCCGACAGGCGAAGCGTCAGCGCAAGAAAGGCAAGACACGCCAGGGGCACAAACGAGCGAAAGGGACGCCGAAGAAAAAGGCGGCACTGGAACTGGCCATTCCGTTTCTCGACCTTTTCCGCGAGGAATTTTTTTTCGCTCTGGGCCAAGCCATGGACTGGGCCGATGAAGATGCCCATGAATTCTGGCGCGACTTGGACGTCTATCGCCTGCTGAGCACGCGCAATTCCCTTCGTGCTCGACGCGGAAGCGGCGCAGCCTCCGGCCCTTTTGTAGATCGGGTGGCCATGTTGCTCGATCCTTCTCTGATGGAGCAGGCTCGCCGCGCGGCGGCCAAGTTCCAAGTCGAAATTCACGCGACCGCCGATCGCGTGCTGCGCAAAGTCTTCTCTCGCCGGCGCGAAAACTGAACCGTGCTTCTTTGGCAAGCAGGACGCAGTAAACCGCTCAGCTCGGCCGTCCATTTTGCTATCCTCGCGGCCATGGTGGAGCTCTTCTACATCCTGGTAGTCATTCAAATTGCGCTGGGAGCGTATTCGCTGTGGGACGGTTGCGCATGGCTGCGCATGGTGCGACGGCGGTTGTCCACTCACCCCGGATTCTATGCCCCTGTTGCCGCGGTGATCTGTCCCTGCAAGGGTAATGAGCCGGGGCTCGAAGAAAACCTGACGGCGCTTACCCGTTTCGAGTATCCCAACTACGAGATTTACCTTCCGGTGGCCACCGGGCTCGACCCGGCGCTGAAGGTCATCGAGCGGGTGAAAAGAGCAAGCGACCGGCCGGTGCACGTCGTGATTGCCGGTCCGCCCGAGAACTGCGGCGAAAAGGTCTATAACCTACGACGCGCTGTGGAATCGCTTCCTGAGAAATTTGAGATGCTGGTGTTCGTCGATTCCGATGTGCGGCTGGCCCCGCGCTGGCTGGCCAAGATGACGGCTCCCTTACAGGATCGACAAATCGGAGCTACGACTGCCTACCGGTGGGTCATTCCCAGCCGGAAGAGCGGCCAAGGCGGGTTGGCCAGCGCGCTGGCTTCGGCATGGAATGCGGCCATAGCCACTCTGCTCAACCGGCCACGCGAGAACTTCTGTTGGGGCGGCGGGACAGCCATCCGCCGAAAGACCTTTGAAGAGGTGCGCGTACTCGAACTGTGGAACGGGGCGGTCAGTGATGACTTTGCGCTGACGAACGCACTGGGGGCCGCCGGCAAGCCCATCGTGTTTTGCCCGGAATGCCTCGCGCCGACGCCGCACCCGTGGACGGGTCGATCGTTGATCGAGTTCACTAACCGTCAGGTTCTGATTGCTCGAATCTACTCACCGCGGCGCTGGGCGTTGGGGTTTTCAGCGAACGCAGGCTATTCGTTTACCTTGCTCTTCGCGGCGGTGTTCATCTTGGGCGCAATGATCGCAGGCGATCCGTGGTTCCAGCTGGCCCTGATGGCCTTCGTCATCGTTTTGCTGGCCATGGCCAAGGGTGTCTTGCGGACGGTTGCGCTGGCTGAAATGCTGCCAGAATGGAGAACGCAGCTCGAGCCCTGGAGCTGGACCTGGGTTGTGCTGGCGCCCATGGTGCCCTTTCTCTTCACTTGGAATTTCATCGCCTCACTGTTGACCAGGCACATTCGCTGGCGCAACATCCACTATGAGCTTGTCTCTGCGAATGTCACGCGCGTACTGCCGCGATAGCGATAACCAGATTGGCGGTAACTTTTCTCCCGTTCGCGCGTACCACCGGAAGAGGCGGGTCTCAATCCCACAAAGCGGAGGAGCAACATGGCCGACGTCATCGTTCAGGCGCCTGAAGCACCCGAGCGGGTCAATTCGCTGGGCCGGATATTCGGCGTGCTATTCAGCCCCAAAATGACCTTCGAGTCGATCGCAAGGAGACCGACGTGGCTTGCGCCGATCGCCATTTTGACCGTGCTGTCGCTCATAGTGATCGGACTGTTTAGTCATCGGGTCGGTTGGCGCTCCTTTCTCGAGAAGCAGATGGCGAGCAATAGCCGCGTGCAGCAGATGACGCCCCAGCAACAAGAGCAGGCGCTCGAAGCGTCGATGAAGTTCACCCCGCCGTTCGTCTATGCCATAGGAGCAGTGTCTCCCACCATGGTCTCCCTGATCGAAGCTGCAGTGCTGCTGGGGCTGTTCAATGGCCTTATGGGAACGCGGTTGGACTTCAAGAGTTCGCTCGGAATTGTTGCCTACGCAGGCTCGCCGGGTATCATTCGGGGATTGCTCGGCATTCTAGTCGTGCTGTTGAAGGATCCGGCCACCGTTGATCTGCAGAATCTCGTCGCCTCCAACGCCTCCGTTTTCTTGACCGAAAGTTCGGCGAAATGGCTCATGACGCTCGCAAGATCGATTGACGTTTTCCTCTTCTGGCCGATTATTCTGATGGCCATCGGATACCATTGCGCGGCGCCTAAGAAGCTCTCCGTCGGAGCAGCGTTTGCTTGGCTGTTTGCGGTGTACCTCGTCATCGTTCTCGTCGCTGTTGGCGCGACAGCGGCATTCAGCTGATACACTTGCAGGATGGGCTTTCAGTTTGAGGTTCTAGCGACTGATCCGTCGGGCGCACGCCTGGGCCGGTTGACAACGCCACATGGAGTGATCGAAACGCCGGCGTTCATGCCGGTGGGCACGGCTGCCACGGTCAAGGGCCAGACCCAGCAAGACCTGGAACAACTCGGCGCGCAGATCCTCCTCGCCAACACCTATCATCTCTGTCTCCGCCCTGGACATGAACTGATTGGCGAAATGGGCGGGCTGCACGAGTTCATGTCCTGGCCCAGGCCGATCCTGACCGATTCCGGCGGATTTCAAGTATTCAGCCTCAGTAATTTATGCAAGATCAGCGACGCGGGTGTACGTTTTCGGTCGCACCTGGACGGCTCGGAACATTTTCTTTCCCCTGAAAAGGCGCTTGAAATTGAGATGGCCCTGGGCGCGGACATCATTATGGCGCTCGATCAATGTATCGAGGCGTCGTCGAGCGAAACATACACGCGCGAGGCGGCGGGGCGCACGGCGGATTGGGCATTGCGTTCACGCGACTATTTCGCCCGACACGGAGATCCTGAACGCCAGCTGCTTTTCGGGATTGTGCAGGGAGCAAGCTATGCGACCCTGCGGCGCGAAAACGCCGACGCCCTGGTCGATTTGAATTTTCGCGGTTACGCGATTGGAGGGCTGGCGGTCGGCGAATCGCACACGACAACCTGTGAAATGACGGAGCTGGTTACCGGGCGATTGCCCAAAGACCGTCCGCGCTATCTTATGGGCGTAGGCAAGCCCGAGCAAATGATCGATTATGTCCGGCTCGGCGTGGACATGATGGATTGCGTGCTACCAACGCGCAGCGCGCGACATGGCTGTCTGTTCACTACAAACGGCCGTGTGCTGATCGGCAATGCGCGCTACGCGAAGGATCCTCGCCCGCTCGATGAGAATTGCGCGTGCGCAGTTTGCCGCCGATATTCACGCGCCTACTTGCGCCATCTCTATTCGACAGGAGAAGTTCTGGCCGCCATCTTGAACACCCACCACAATCTCCACTTTTACCTTGACATGATGCAGAAAATCCGCGAGGCTATCCGTTTTGAAAACCTAGAAAGATTCCGCTCTGACCTTCAGGCACGCCTCACATAGGCAAAACCAAGCGGGCGCTGGGCGCGGCAAAGGAAGGGGCAGCATCTTCGGGCCAGCGATTGGCAGGCTCGCCCGCTTGGAACGACAAAAGGCGCAAAAATGGCGGTTTTCGGCATTCCGATTCCACTGGAGATGGCGCTCCAGGCAACCTCCTCCTCTCCTCTAGGCGGCGCCTTCGGGTTTCTGCCTATCTTACTGATTATAGTCATCTTCTACTTTCTGATGATTATGCCCGCTCAGCGGCGGCAGAAAAAGGTCGCTGAAATGCTCAGAAATCTGAAGAACGGCGACAAAGTGATCACCAACGGCGGGATTTACGGGACGATCGTAGGCCTTGAGGATGATGCCGTTCAGCTGCGTGTCGCCGATCAAGTGAAGATCAAGATTTCGCGCAATGCCATCGCAGGACTCCAGCCGGAGCCCAAGGGGACTTAACACCCGGCATGAATGCGCAACTCAAGTGGAAGTTTGTCCTGATCGCCCTCATCGTTCTAGTCTGCATCTTCGGCATCGTCGGTTTTCCTAGCTCTCTCACCCAGCTGAAAAACAACATGGCCGAGCGCATTCATCTGGGGCTCGACCTGAAAGGTGGCAGCCACCTAGTTCTGCAAGTGCAATTGCAAGAAGCCATCACGCAACACTGCGATGAAACGGTCGACGAACTTAAGAAGCAACTCGCCGCCAAGAAGATCGCCGTCGGTGAAGTTTCCGAAGTGGACGGTACACATATTCTGGTGCGCAACATCGAGGCGACGTCAACCGGCGCCTTTCGCGATCTCATAAACAGCCAGTTTACTGACTGGGTGATCTCCCCCGCGGCCGGCGAAAACAACGGCTACGAACTCACGATGAAGCCCTCCGTCGTGGCCGATGTCCGCCAGACGACCATGAATCAGACGCTTGAGACAATCACGCGCCGCATTAACGCACTCGGCCTCACAGAGCCGACGATTGCATTCACGGGCCGCAGCGACGATGAAATTCTAGTGCAGCTCCCGGGCGTGGGCGACCCAACGGCGGCCAAAGAAGTGATTCGCGCCGGCGGACAGCTTCAGTTGACTCGCGTCGTCGATGGGCCGTTTGCTTCCGAAGCCGAGGCGCTCGCGAAATATGGCGGGGTCTTGCCGCCCGGAACGCTGATTTTGCCGGGGCGCAACGAAGGTGCCCAGCCCGGGCAAAACGCAGGGCCCGTTTATTACGTGTTGGACAAGACGCCCGTTGTGACAGGGCAGGACTTGCGAGCGGCCGACGCCGGCGCCAGCCCCGATAATCCCGGCGCGTACGAGGTGGATTTCAAGCTTTCAACCGCCGCCGCGGGCCGGTTCGGGACCTTTACCGAACAGCAAGCTGCCATCGGCGGCCGGATGGCTGTGGTGCTTGACCGGCAAGTGTACGAGGCCGCGACGATTCAAAGCCGGATCGAGGATTCCGGTCGTATTACGGGAAACTTCAGCGAGCAATCGGCCCAGGATCTGGCGCTCGTGCTTCGCGCCGGGGCGCTCCCAGCATCGATCCGATATCTCGAAGAACGAACCGTCGGTCCGTCGTTGGGCGCCGATTCGATCCGCGACGGCGTGCGCGCTTCAGTGGGCAGTTTGCTGGTGGTGATGATTTTTCTGGTCATCTATTACCGGCTAAGCGGTGTCAATGCAGTAGTGGCCCTTGTGCTCAACCTGGTGATTCTGGTGGCGTTCATGGCGTACGCCGGAGCGGTGCTGACACTGCCCGGCATCGCCGGTGTGATTTTGACGATCGGCATGGGCGTGGATTCAAACGTACTCGTTTTTGAACGTATCCGCGAGGAACTGCGCAACGGCAAAGTCGCTGCGCCGGCGGTTGACACTGGATTTGATCGCGCGTTTCTAACCATCATCGACACGCACGTGACCACCGTTGTCTCGGCCATTTTCCTTTTCCTTTTCGGCACCGGGCCCGTGCGCGGCTTTGCGGTCACTCTGGTAATCGGCCTGATTGCTAATGTCTTCACCTCGATTTACGTTTCACGGGCGATCTTTGATTACCACCTGTCGAAAATGGACCGTCAGGCTGAGCTCAGCATTTAGCCATATCCGTGCCTGTGGGCGTGGTTCTAGAACCAGGTTTCTTGCGGATGTTGGGTGGGAACAAAACCGGCGAGTATGGTGTCAAAAACTAGCGGGTAGGCCTGCGCAATGGAACTCTTCCGCAACGTTAATATTAACTGGATGGGGAAGGCCAAGTACTTCGCCACCCTTTCGCTCCTGCTATTGGCGGCTGGCTGGATCTCGGTGTACCGGCAAGTGGTCGTCAAGCACGGGACAATGTCCGGTATCGATTTCCGCGGCGGTACCCTGGTCTATGTGCGGTTTGCCGGCGCTCCGCCGATCGACCAACTGCGCAAGGGGCTCGAGCAGGCGGGGTTGAAAAATAGCACCCTGCAGGGAATCAGCGACACCCAGAACGTGGCTTCAAAGAATGACGTGGTGATTGGGCTTGAGCAGTCCGAGACCGAAGAATCACTGGACGCCGGAAAACAGAAGATTCTCGACGTGCTGCATGCGACTTTTGGCGGAAGCGCCGAAGGCAAACCGGACTTCAACTCCGTTTCACCTTCCGATCTGGCCGCCGACCTCACGCACAAGGATCCATTACACCTGGGAACCAATGCGGGCGACACTTACAATCAGCTCGCACAGCGGCTCACCTCCGCACGCGATTCCGAGCACGGCGGCATTGTCACGAACTTCGATCAGTTGCGAAACGTGGCCGGCCTCACTTCCCCTGTGATCAACACTCTCTCGACTGATTACTCGCTGAGCAATTTTGCAGTTCGCGATGCAGAGATTGTCGGACCCAAGGTGGGTAAGCAACTCCAGCGCCAGGCGGTGTATGCAACTCTCTATGCCCTTTTGGGGATGTTGGTGTATATTGCGTTCCGCTTTGAGTGGGTGTATGGGGCCGCAGCGGTCATCGCCGTCTTCCATGACGTCCTGATCACGCTCGGTTTCTTTTCGATCTTCCATTACGAGATTTCGCTCACGGTGATCGCGGCCTTGCTGACGCTGGTTGGATACTCGATGAACGACACGATCGTGATCTTTGATCGTGTGCGCGAGAATCTCCGGCTGATGAAGCGCGAGTCTTTCCCGGAGATTGTGAACAAATCGATCAACCAAACTCTTTCCCGTACGATTCTGACCAGCGGATTGACCTTCCTGACCGTTTTAGTGCTCTTCCTCATGGGGGGAGAAGTCCTGCGTGCCTTCTCTTTTGCCATGGTGGTTGGAGTTGTGGTAGGAACGTATTCCAGTTTTGGCATTGCGGCGCCCATCGTCGTGCTTTGGAACAAGTATCGCGGTGGAAAGCCGCCAGCAGTGACTGTCCGCGCCGGATCCGCAGCCGAAAAGTCGCGCCGTGGGAGCACCCGCAAGGAGGTAGCTCATGTTTGATCAGCTCGTAGTATCCAGCGCACACGGAAGCAAAACGAATAAGCCCTGGACTGTGGCCATGTCCGCGATCGTCCAGGGCGTGATCGTGGGCATCCTGATTTTGATTCCGCTCATCTATACGGAGGCTTTGCCAAAGGGCTTCATGAACACCTTTCTTGTGGCCCCGGCCCCGCCACCGCCGCCGCCTCCGCCCGCGGCTCCTGTCAAAGCCGTTGTAAGGCCAAAGATCGTTACTCCCCAGCGAATGGTGGCGCCGACAATGATTCCCAAAAAGGTCGAAGTCATAAAGGATGAGGCGCCGGACGTCAACGCGGGCGTCGAAGGCGGAGTGGGCGTTCCGGGCGGCGTTCCCGGTGGCGTACTCGGCGGTATTATCGGCGGCGCTCCACCGCCCCCGCCAAGACCGACGCAAACGCGCATCCGCGTGGGCGGAAATGTGGCGGCTGCGAAGCTCACCCATCAGGTCCAGCCGATTTATCCACAAATTGCCAAGACCGCCCACGTCCAGGGTACTGTTCTACTGCATGCGATTATCGCCAAGGATGGCACGATTCAAGAGCTGCAGTACGTTTCAGGTCCGCCATTGCTCATGAAGGCCGCGATGGACGCCGTGCATGAGTGGCGCTACAGCCCAACGCTGCTCAATGGCGAACCTGTGGAAGTGGACACAACGATTCAGGTTGTATTTACGCTCGGTGGCTAAGCAGGACCGGACTCGGCCACAGATCTAAAGCAGATCTGAGTGGAACGGGACGGAAATCCCGACCGGCAGTTATGGCTGCCGAGATCGAGTTGGGACGACGGAGGAGGATCGAAGGATATGAACGTACTTTTGGTGGGTTTGCTCGTAATGTTCCAGGATCAGGCCCCTGAGGTCGGCTGGGATCTGATTACAATGTGGCACAACATGGGTATTCCGGCCAGGACCGTGGTCATCATTTTGTTTGTTATGTCCGCCTGGTCTGTGGGGATCATGATCGACCGCGCATTGATGTACAGCGCAGCCCGGAAACAATCACGCATTTTCGTCCAACAAGTGGCCGGTGCGCTCAAAGACAACAAGCTCGACGAAGCGATCTCCATCGCCGAGCGCAACAAGAAGAGTCACATCGCCAAGGTCGTCGCCACCGGGCTCTCGGAGTTTCAGGCAGCTTCGGCGCAAGTGAGCGACGAGGAAGTGATCGAAGCGGCGCGGCGCGGATTGGAGCGCTCGGTCGCAATTGTGCACGCGGAGATGAAGCGTGGCCTCTCGGGCCTGGCGACGATCGGCTCCACAGCGCCCTTCGTCGGACTGTTCGGCACCGTGATGGGCATCATCAACGCATTCAAAGGCATTTCGAGCTCGAAGGTCACCGGCCTTTCGGCGGTCGCGGGCGGAATTGCCGAAGCACTCGTCACCACCGCTCTCGGTTTATTGGTGGCCGTGCCCGCGGTGTGGACCTTCAACTACTTTACGAACCGAGTAGAAGCTTTCGATGTGGAGATGGATAACTCCTCGATGGAGCTGATCAACTACTTCATAACACGTCGAGGCGGAAAGAAATAAGCGATGGCTTACAAACCCAAAGCACCGCCGGTAATGGCCACACCGAACGTCATTCCCATGGCGGATATCATGCTCGTGCTGCTCATCATCTTTATGGTCATTACCCCGATGTTGCAGCACGGCGCGCCGGTAGACATGGCCAAGGCGGAGAACGCGGACAAAATGCCGAACGCCGACCGCGATGACGCGATCATCGTCGCGGTTACGCGGGACAGTCGGTTTTTCCTCAGTCCCGGTAACAAGGAGGTGGGCCTTGACGCGATTACCGACAACGTCAAGGACTTGGTCACCGGCCGGCTGGATAAGACCGTTTACGTCCGCTCCGACGCACGCGCCAAATACGGAGACGTCGTAAAGGTCGTCGACGAGATCCGTTCGGCGGGCGTCGAAAATATCGGCCTTCTGACCGAGAAGATTCAACCCAACAAGGCCGCGCCGCCTCCACCGCCTGCTGGTGGCTCGGACTGACGGCGCGCGGAAATTAGCAAGCACACTTAAGGAGTTCCTCTCATGGCAATGGCAGTTGGCGGAAGCAAAGAGGGGCCCGTATCGGACCCGAACGTGGTACCCCTGATCGACGTGCTCCTGGTCTTGATCATCATCTTCATGGTGATCACGCCAAGGGTCCCCACGGGATTGCCGACGATTGTTCCGCAACCTCCTCCCCCGAACGAAAAACAGCCTCCTCCGGACAATCGCACGATCGTGGTCTCGGTGCTGAACGGGGGAAAGGTCATGATCAATCAGGACCAGAGCGATTGGAACATGCTCGGTAGCCGCCTCTTTGACATCTTCAAAGAGCGCGCTGACAAGGTTGCCTTCGTGAAGGGCGACGATGATGTCTCCTTCGCCCAGGTATCCCGCGCGATCGACATCATGCGCGGGGCCGGTATCGATCACGTCGGCCTGATCACGGCGAAAATCGAAGCAGGGCAGTAGTTTTGTTCACTAAATGACGTGTACTTGGGCTGGCTCGCGAGTGCTTGGGCCGTAACTCTGGCGCGCTGAGCATTTCAAGGAGACAAGGATGCAACGGAAGTTTCACCACTGGTTTGTATTTGCCGTCGTTCTGGCCGCGGGCGTAGCCGGCGCTGGGTGCGATAGGCTGAAGGCGCGCGACCGGCTCAATAAGGGTGTAAACGCTTACAAGAACGGGCAATTTGACCAGGCCATCGAATATTTCAAAGAGGCCAAGAGCCTAGATCCCTCGCTGACCAACGCACAACTCTACCTCGCTACGGCCTATGCCAGCCAATATGTTCCCGGCGCACCGTCTCAGGCGAACATTGACAACGGCAATCAGGCTATTGCGGAATTCAAAAACATCTTGGCCACTGACCCGAATAATCTTGCCGCCATCGACGGCATCGGCTCGATCCTTTACAACATGGGCGGGAGTCCGTTCGATGCGAACAAGCTCAATGAATCAAAGCAGTACCACGAGAAGCATATTCAGATCAAACCGGAGGACCCGGAGCCGTACTACTGGGTCGGCGTGATCGATTGGTCGTTGGCCTTCCGGGCTAACAAAGATATGCGCGACGACTATAACAAGACGGCCAAAAAGTCGATCCGCGAAAACGATCCGATGCCGCCCGCGCTGGCCATGCAATTCGCCGAGAAGTATGGCTCGGTCGTCGATGACGGTATCTCGAATCTCCAGAAGGCCATGACCCTCCGCTCTGAATATGACGACGCCATGGCGTACCTGAACCTCCTTTATCGGCAAAAGGCGGATATGGAGACGTCTAAGGATGCCAGAAACCAGGACCTGCAGGAGGCCGATAATCTCGTCGAGCGGGTAAAAGCCATCAAGCAGAAGAAGGCCAATATGGCGCCGACTTCGTAACAGCGTTTTGGGGCTTGATTTACTCAACGGCGGACCGAAGGTCCGCCTTTTTTTCGACTTGCGCCGTGCGCCGATGTGGGAGAATGGCGCACATGAATACGTACGACGAGCGTGTTCCCCCTAGAGACTGGAGCAGTGCTGCGCTGATTGCGTTCGTGGTGCTGAGCGTCGCGCTGGCCTTCCCTAGCATGCGGGCGCAGCCAGCCAATGGCGCGACTGCTGCGCAAACACCATCCCCTCACCAGGACATCCCTGACGCCCAGACCATCCAACCGAACGAATTGGCGAAGGAACTAGCGAACAATGGCAAGCCAACTGTGGTCTGCGTAGCTCCGCACTTCCTGTATCAGGGAGCCCACATTCCCGGAGCACTGTTTCATGGACCCGGCTCGAGTCCTGAAGGGCTGAAGGACCTCCGGCAGTGGGCGCAGGCGAAGGCACGAGACGCGGACATCGTAATCTACTGCGGCTGCTGCCCGATGGCGCGTTGCCCGAATGTCGGTCCGGCCTTGCATGCACTCACCGAGATGGGCTTCACGCACGTGAAGGTGCTTTGGCTCGCCAAGGATTTTCATACGGACTGGATCGACAAAGGCTACCCCACGGAAAAGGGCCAGTAACTTTCCAGGAACTGGAGAGCACGGCGCACTCTCCCACAACGCGCTACAATGGAATCTACCCTATGGAACCAGCCAGCCGTTCCGTTATAGGTGTCGGGGCGCGGCGCTCGGTCGACCTGCGCTTTGCCGAGCTGATCGACAAAGTCCGCCGGAACCGGCCGGGCGACGATTCCGATCTGCTTCGCCGTGCCTACGATTTCGCTGCCGAACAACACAAGAGTCAAACCCGCTTGTCGGGCGAACCGTATCTGTCTCATCCACTTGAGGTCGCACACTCGCTTGCGGATATGAAGTTGGACGTCACGTCGCTCTGCGCGGCGCTGCTTCACGATGTCGTCGAAGACACCAGAATTCCGATCGAGAAGATCTCCGAGCAGTTTGGCCTGGACGTAGCCCGGATCGTCGAGGGCGTCACAAAAATCAGCAAACTCGACCTGCTCGCACCGGAAGACCGCCAGGCCGAAAACGTTCGCAAGATGCTGCTCGCCATGGTGAACGACGTCCGTGTTGTGATGGTGAAGCTCGCCGATCGCCTGCACAATATGCGCACGCTCGGATACCTCACTCCGGAACGGCAGCAACGGATCGCCCGGGAGACGTTGGACATTTATGCGCCCGTCGCGAACCGCCTTGGAATGGGATTGATTCGAGGAGAGCTCGAGGATTTGGCCTTCCGCTATCTCGAGCCCGAGGCGTTCTTCGAGCTGCAGAAGAAAGTCGCCAGTAAGCAAAAAGTCTTCGATAAGTTTTCGGCCGACGTGCAGGAAGCCATCCGCGAAAAAATGGTCGCCAACGGCATTCCTTCCGAGGTGCAGGGCCGCATCAAGCTGCTCTATTCCCTGCACATGAAAATCCAGAAACAGCAGCGCACTCTCGACCAGGTTTACGACCTGCTCGCTGTCCGGGTAATTACCGACACCGTGAAGAACTGCTACGCGGCGCTAGGCGTAATTCATCAGATTTGGCGGCCTGTCCCGGGCCGCTTTAAGGATTACATCGCGATGCCGCGGCCCAATCTCTACCAATCGCTCCACACGACAGTGATTCATTCCGGGCAGCCCTTCGAGGTGCAAATCCGCACGCAGGAAATGCATCGCATCGCCGAGCAGGGCGTCGCGGCGCACTGGAAGTATAAGGGTGGGGCGGAGTCCGCATCTTCAGCGGACGACCAACGGATCGTCTGGATGCGCCACCTGATTGAATGGGTCCAGGAGATGCAAGAGCCCAGCGAGTTTCTTTCCACGCTCCGTGTCGATTTGTACCCCGAAGAGGTTTATACCTTCACGCCAAAAGGCCGAGTCGTGGTCCTACCTCGCGGCGCGACGCCAGTCGATTTCGCCTACGCCATCCACACCGAAGTTGGCCACCAATGTTCGGGGGCGAAAGTGAACGGCGAGATGGTTCCGCTGCGGCACGCACTGGCCAATGGCGACGTGGTTGAGGTCATCACCCAGAAAGGCCACACGCCCCCGCGCGACTGGCTCTCCTTTGTTCGCACATCGCGTGCCCGCAGCAAAATTCGTCAGTGGATCAATCTGCATGAACGCGAAGAGGCAACCGATGTCGGCCGCCGCCTGCTCGAGAAAGAAGCGCGCCAGACCGGTATTAGCCTTAAGAAAATCGCGCAGGAGGATTGGCAGCGTGTCGCCGCTGAGTATGGCGCCGGGCGCGTAGACGATCTATACGCAGGGCTGGGTTACGGCAAGTGGTCTGCGCGCCAGGTTCTGGGCAAAGTGACCGGCCAGCATCTCCCGCCGCCCTCCGAGGAGCAGCAGCCGAAGCCCAGTATCAAGCGCCTGCTGGGTATGGACGAGGCCACCATCCTGGTCAAAGGTCATGACGACCTGATGGTCTACCGGTCCAAGTGCTGTAATCCGATTCCTGGCGACGACATCATCGGTTACGTCACGCGAGGACGCGGCATTGCGGTTCACAGCAAGAGCTGCCCTAACGTGGAGAACCTGCTGTATGAGGCCGACCGGCGCATTGTCGTCGAATGGGCGGGATCGACACACACCCAGTTTTCGGTCCGACTCAGGATCTTCACTGAGGATCGCCCTGGAATGCTCGCTGCCATCACCAACATCATCAGCGATACGGGCGCGAATATCCGCACGTTTGAGAGTGGCGGCGAAGATAATACGCGGGCCCGCATCGATGCTGGGCTAGATGTTCGCGACCGCAAGCAGCTTGAGCACATCATTGCCGGAATCAAACGCATTCCAGGCGTCTTTGACATTGAACGCGTCTATAACGTCTGAGATAGGCATCATACCTTTTCGGCTACACCGCCGCTCTGTTCGATAAGGCAAGGCGTAAAATTGAGCTATGCAGCCTGCCCTCGCACACCAGCATTCGCGCATTCCGGGCCGCTCTGCTCTTGCTCGCGCCGCAGGGCGATGGTCGCTCGTCGCAGCACTCGCGGTTTCAATTAACGGCTGCCGCAGCGTTTCACCCGTCGATACAAAGCCGCTCGATGACGCCGGGATGACCTACGATTCCATTCGCGAACTGAAAGCGCACAACATCACCGCCCTGGAGGTGGCCCAGGTGGCCGCCGCGCGCAGCGCCGGCGTTTCCGACGCAACTTGCGTCGTCCTACTCAAGATTTTTCATGATCGCCAGCAGGCGTTTAATGCGGGAGACGCTACCGCGGGTCTGTCTCAAGCGCGCGTCGGCGAGGACACGATCGTCGAATTGGCCAGACTGAACGAATTGGGCCTCCCGTCCGGTGAGTTTCAGGCCATGCGCCTCGCCGGCCTCTCCGACGCCACGGTTCTGGCCGTCGCTCGGCACCGGGCCGCGAACCAACCCGTTCTCTCCGGTGCATCGCTTGCCGGACTAAAGAATATTGGAGTTCGCGAAGCGACCCTGCTCGAGTTGGCGCGCCGTGGCGTTCCCGATTCGAAAGCGAGGGAGATCAGCTACTTCCGGCGCCGGGGCGGAACCGACGCCGAAATTCTCGGCCACTTCGCCGGCTCGTAAGCAGCCTGGATCCCCCGATACCACTCGTATTTTTCCGGCTTTGCTCGCGCGCACGGGCGTCGGTAAAATCCTTGCATCTTGAATCGGCCAATCCCGCGAGCGCTTGCCGTTTGCCTGCTCCCCGTTTTGATTCTGTTGTGTGGATACTCGTGTGCGACGCCGCTGGCACCCGGTTACCGAATCCTCAGCCAAACCTACGAAGTTCACTTTCTCGCCGGTCCGCCACCTGAATTGCACATCCACCTCGTCTATGAGCTCCGAAATGTGGGCACAACGGACCTAACCTTCCTGGACGCAAAGTTTCCCGACCAGAGAGAATTTGGGCGCAAGGACTTGCACGCGGAAACCGATCAACACGCAGTTTCGCCCACGGAGCTGCCGGCCGAATCCGAGGTAGGGCGCACAAACATGCTGCGCCTGCCTTTCGACTCGCCGTGGACTCGCGGGCAAACCAAAACATTGTCGATCGAATACACTTTTGCATCACCGGCAAATTCAGGCTCACTGATTACGCTCGGTGCCAACGAATTCCACCTCGCTTCTCGCAGCTGGTTCGCCGTGCTCGAGGCCCCCAAGCATCTTTTGGCCCCGACTCCCACGCCACCCCCAGTCGCCACTTACACGATCGGCGTTCCTGCAGATTTTTTTGTTCTTGCTCGCGGGACACCAAAAGGCCAAAGGCGTAGGGCCAATCAAGTAGACCACCGTTTCCTGTTGAGCAAGGACGATCTGCCGCCCTTTGTCGTTGCTGGCCGCTACGTCGCGGCGCCCGCACACGGCCCCGCGCATTCGGCAGTTTTCTGGACCGTGGAAGCCCTGCGGGGTGATGCCTCTGCCGCCATCGAGCAGATCACCTCGGACTGGAATACGCTTCAGAGCGATTTCGGCCCGCTCGACAAGGATATTGTCGCACCGCATGTTGTCGAGTCACCGGAGCTAAGTCGCCACCTGTCCGGTGAACCTTCGGCGGCGGCGGTAGCCTTCCCCGGTGGCGCAATCGTCAATCCCGCCGCTCTCGCGCTGGGAAGCAGCAACGACGAATTTCTCGATCTCGTAGCGCACGCCCTCGCCCACAATTGGTTCGGCGATCAAATCCGTCCCACTGCGGACGCATCGATTGGCATCGGCGAGGGGCTGCCGGAGTATGCGACCATCGTGATTGAGGAAGCTCGCAATGGGGAGGCCGGCCGCCGCCGGCGCATTCTTGAATACCTCCACCGATATAACGATGCTCGCATGCGCTCGAACGAAACGCCTCTCGGCATTGCGCTGCTCACCGATCCGCTCGGCCCGCGTCGCATTGCCCTCGCCAAAGCACCTCTTTTCTACATTGCGTTGGAAGATGTTTGCGGAAAGATTGAGGTACGCAGGGGCTTGGCACGCGTCCTAGGGCTGCTGCGCGGCCAGACGGTCGATTACAATGTCTTACGCTCAGTTCTCGAGCAATCTACCAATCGAACCCTCGCGCAAATGTTTCGCATCTGGCTGAACGACAAAGGGTTGCCGCAGGATTTTCTCGAGCGCTATCCGCTCGGCCCGGCCAATCAAGAAACCGGCGACTGATCGGAGTTGTGCTAGGTCCCCGCAGGAGGCGTCATGAAGGAAGTCATTTCGAGCGATAAGGCTCCGCAGGCGATTGGCCCCTACGCGCAGGCGATCAAAGCCAATGGCTTCGTTTTCACCGCCGGTCAGATCGCCCTCGATCCGGCAACCGGGCAGATTGCCCAAGGCGATGTGGCACACCAGACCATGCGGGTGCTAGAAAATTTGAAAGGCATTCTGGAGGCTGCTGGCTCTTCGCTCGATCGCGCGGTGAAGGCCACAGTCTATCTGAAAGACATGAATGATTTCTCTGCCATGAACGAAGCTTACGCTCGCTATTTTTCCAAAGACCCGCCTGCGCGCTCGACTGTCCAAGCGGCTGGCCTGCCTCGCGACGCCCGTGTCGAAATCGACCTGATCGCTCTGGTCTGAAATTGGAGCACCCGGCCGTTCATATTCCTGTAAGATTTGTTGTGGATTATCTGGGAGACATAAGACTTTTGGCATGAGCGATCAACACTACGATCTGATTGTCATCGGCAGCGGCCCCGCCGGCCAAAAGGGGGCGATTTGTGCCGCGAAATTGCGCAAGCGTGTGGCGGTCATTGACCGCCGAATGATGATCGGCGGCGTTTGCGTCCACACCGGAACGATTCCGAGCAAAAGCGTCCGCGAAGCCATCTTTCAGTTGACGGGCCTTGCCGTCCGCACGTTCTATGGAAACAACTATCGCGGGGATGGCGATATTTCGATTCCCGATCTTGCTTTTCGTGTGAACACGATCATATCGCGCGAGACGGAGGTGATCCGCGCTCAACTCAAGCGCAATGGCGTCGCCGTCTTCCAGGGTACGGCCACGTTTGTCAATCCCCATACGATGCAAATCAACGGGGACGGTGACAAAGTCACCTTACGCGGCGAAAACGTTCTGATCGCGTGTGGTACCCGGCCTGCGCGCAGCCCCGAGATACCCTTCGATGGCAAACGCATCCTGGACACCGATGAATTTAGCTTTGCTACCATGCTGCCACGCGAAGTCATCGTCGTCGGCGCGGGAGTCGTTGGGCTCGAATATGCATCCTTCATGGCCGCGATAGGTGTCGAAGTCACGCTCATCGATCAGCGGCCGCAGATCCTCGATTTTGTCGACCGCGAAATCGTTGAGGCGCTGGCCTATCATCTCCGCCAAATGGGAACAACGTTTCGGCTCGGCGAGAAAGTCACTCGCGTGGGCATTGATCCACAACGCGACCGCGTCTTCGCCGAGCTCGAGAGTGGTAAGAAAGTCCAGGGCGATATGCTTCTTTATGCGGTCGGCCGCCAGGCCAACGGCGACCAGCTAGGAATCGAAGCGGCGGGTTTGCAGACCGATGCTCGCGGCAAGATCAAAGTGAATGACGCCTATCAAACCGATGTCGCGCATATCTACGCCGCGGGCGACGTCATCGGCTTTCCGGCGCTGGCCAGCACTTCGATGGAGCAGGGCCGGCTAGCCAGTTGCCACATGTTCGGCGCCCCGTCTGAGCACATGCCTGAACTGTTTCCTTACGGTATCTACACGATTCCCGAAATTTCGATGGTCGGCCAAACGGAAGAAAGACTCACCGCCGCGAAGGTTCCCTACGAAGTCGGCATCTCAAAATACGCGGAGCTTGCAAAAAGCATGATGCTGGGAGACGAAACCGGCATGCTGAAGATGCTTTTCGACCGCAATAGCCGCAAACTGCTGGGCGTTCACATCATCGGCCAGCGGGCTACGGAAATTGTTCACATCGGGCAGGCGGTACTCGCGCACGGCGGCACAATTGAATACTTCCGCGACACCGTCTTCAACTATCCGACGCTTGCCGAAGCATACAAAGTTGCCGCCCTCGACGGCCTTAACAAGCTGTAGAACGAGCGCCGCCCTTTAGGCCCTACGCAGCCAAGGCATAGGGTAAGCAACCGGTGGACGCGACGCACCAGCGCCAGGCGCACTTGAGTTCGGGGGCACCTCCCCTTCAGGGGTTGCGGCATAGGGGGAGAAGGAGAGGTGCTCACTTTGGGTTAGCATCGTGGGGAGCACGACCTAACACCGACACTTGTATCGAAAGTGATGCTTCCGCGCACCTGTCAATTGGCGCAGCTGTCAGTTTTGTCAGAAGGCCAGGCCGCGCAGACCCTAGAGGGCAAGCTTATCAGGCCGTTGTTGAGCGCACTTTTTCGATTTGCGCCCTAAGTAATCTGCCGAGGCAATCCTCCGAGCAATCTTCAATGGTGAATGACTCACCAGGCAGCACCAGATGTGCTGCCGCCGCATGCGCTTCTTCTCGTGAACGAAATTGCTGCCAGTCCAGACCGACCTTACCAGACCAGCGGATATGGTAGTGCAGACCAGCCGTCACAACTTTACCTCCCGGATTGCCCATATGCACTTTGCTCTGTACAGCGTCAAGTGTTTTGCATACCAAAAACCGCTCCTGCCGCGACGAGTTCATATCAACAAACGGTGAGGGTGAGAGGTCCCACAGCGCCCAAGCAATATAGTTTAGCATGAGTCGTACTGCAATTATTGGCTGGTTCTGCTTATTTGAAACAATTTCAGTCGATGGTTCGGGACTCAGATACGCATTGGACTAAACTGGGCATGGGCCTCGTTAGAGTGCTGGGCGAAGACTCGTTGCTAGAGACTTCCGGCGTGAGGATTGTCGGGGAATCCTCCGATGGGCTCGAAGCCGTTCACTAGCTAACACTGCTGCGGCAAGCAGCCGAAACCGAACGGAATCGAAGCAGCTCGACACGTCGGCAGGCTCACCATCGGTGCAAGACCCTCTTTGTTAGCCAGGAAGCGGACGCTGAACCTATTTCGCAAGGCTTTAAGTGGCGGCTTATCTGCCGATGTGGGCGAGGAGCTGCTTCGCACGACCGAGGCTTTGTTCCCCACGGACACTCCAGGACTGGCCCGAGGCCGAGCCGGCCGCGCTCGATCCTCATTTTCTTTTCAGTTCGATAGCGAGAAAAAGGTAGTCGTCGACGAGCGATGCGTCCAGCGTTTGAGGTCAGGAATAAACCTATCCGTAAGACTATGAAACTAAACAGGATACCAACATGCGGGGCGGTAACGCGGAGAAAGCTCTTCGCTCATCTCCACACCGTACAAAACTCGCTGTGGAATCCTAAGGTAAACTCCTGAGGGTTGGACGGAATGGAGGGCGGTACGCGCTTTTTCAAAAATGATCACTAAGGTGTTGGGCTATGGAGCTTTTGCGAAGGTTGCAAGAGAAAGTTGAGAATATCCTCCGCACGGCTGACGTGCGAATAAACGGCGCCCGGCCATCGGACATTGTAATCCATGATGATCGGTTTTATGGAGCCGTGCTGACGAGGGGCGCTCTGGGGCTGGGAGAGTCCTACGTCGAGGGTTGGTGGGACTCGGCAGACTTGGCGCAGATGTTTTGCAAACTCCTTAAGGCTCATATCGATAGAAACGTTTCAGCCGGTTGGACCCTGATCTTAGCCTACCTAAAGGCCACGCTTAGCAACCGGCAGGGAAAGCCACGAGCGATCCAGAATGCGCGTCGGCACTACGATTTGGGCAACGATCTCTATCGGACTATGCTCGGCCGGTGGATGCTCTACTCGTCCGCCAATTGGCAACAGGCGACGAGCCTAGATGAAGCCGCTGAAGCGAAACTCGATTTTGTCTGCCGCCGCCTTGGCCTTCAGTCAGGGCAGAGGATTCTTGATATCGGTTGCGGATGGGGAGGCCTCGCAAAGTACGCCGCCCAAAAATATAACGTCGAAGTAGTAGGCATAACGCTCTCGACCGAACAGGCAGCACTGGCTCGCGAAATATGCAGCGACCTTCCGGTTGAGATTCGGTATCAGGCTTACCGCGATCTCCATGAGAAGTTCGACCATGTAGCGTCACTTGGAATGTTTGAGCACGTCGGCTATAAGAATTATCGCCGGTACATGGAAATTGTACACCGTTGCTTGAAAACGAACGGGCTGTTCTTCCTGAATACAATTGGAACGAATCACTCAGAACATTGCGCGAATCCCTGGACCGATCGATACATTTTCCCCGGGGGTATGCTGCCCTCAATCGCCCAAATCGGTGCGGCCGTCGATGGTCTCTTTGTGATTGAAGAACTACAGGACTGGGCTGAATCTTACGACAAGACTCTGATTAGCTGGTTCGTGAAATTCAACAGCAATTGGAATAGGCTCAAAAGCCACTACGGCGAGCAATTCTACCGCATGTGGAAATATTATCTGCTCTCAAGTGCCGGGGCTTTTCGGGCTAAGACGATTCAAGACTGGCATATCGTCTTCTCCTGCTGATTTTCCTTACCACTGCACACCGGTTTTCAATGTATCGGCAGTAAATTCGGCGAGTCTCCTGAAAACGGCCTCTGCGCCCGCTTCTTTTTCATTGCCAGGCAGGTTCACGTAGCTCTCCACAAATGACTCCACCTCCTGCAGGGTAGCGGCCGGTGCAAGCGCTTCTAGTCTCTTGAAAAGCAGCCGGTGTGCACATTTTCGTTCGATCACTTCCAAACCATCGAGAATCTGACGATGGGACGTGCCCTCCCAAATCGCAATGATCATGGCTTCGCGAAGCCACCGTTCAGCCCGATATTCCCCCAGCACACCGAGACCTCCGTGGATTTCCATGCCCCATTTCGCGGTCCTAACAGCCAGTTCAGCGGTCCAGTATTTCGCCATATGGGCGACCAAACGAAACAGGTGATACCGCTCCGAGTATGCCGGTTCTTCCCGCCAAACATCGTCTAATAGCTTCACGGCTTCCCAAGCCAATGCCAGTCCTCCACAAAGTGAACCTAGGTTTTCTTCGAATTGGCGCCGGAGAAGCGGATGATCTAGTATCTTGCGGCCGAACGCGACACGGTGTCCGGCAAACTCCAAAGCTTCTGCCATGGCGCGTTGGGCCAGAGCGATACTCGCTACGCTGTTGGCAACCCTGGAAATGTTAAGAACTTCCAGGATCAGATAAATCCCCCGATCCAAAGAGCCGAGCAAATAGGCTTCACTCTCTCGAAGTTCGACTTCTCCAGTGGGAACCGAACGCGTCGCAATCTTGTCTTTCAGGCGGCGTATGAAGTAATTGAGTTGACCATCGCGCCGATACCGAGGCACGAGAAACAAGGCAAGACCGCGCACGTTCCGCGGCGCTTTCTCCGGCCGCGCAGCAACTACCGCCAATTCGGCGCCCACATTACTGGCAAAATACTTCTCACCGTTGAGGACGTACCGGCCATCGACGAGCTTGGCAATTGTTTCTACTGCGGCGCCCAGATCCGAACCGCCTCCGATTTCGGTCATCCAGGTGGCACCCTGTGAATTCAAGCCCTCCTTTGCAAGTAATCGCGCAAGGAAACGAGCCTGTAAATCGTGGCTTCCGTACTTGCGAACGGCTATCGCAGTAGCCAGCGAAACCGTATAAGGACAACACACGCCTGGATCGTAGAATGAGGTGTTGTAGATCAAAGCGTAAGAAGGGATGAGCGATTCTTCCTCGAACGCACGCCAAAGGACACCTGACGCGTAGCCTCTGCGGAGCATCTTTTCATATTCGGACGGAAGAAATATCCGATCTACACGTGCGCCAAGTTGATCGAACATTTGCAGCCACGGTGTTCCTAGATGATCGATGGAATCGGAAATCCTTTTGCCCTCCTCGTTCCACCACGCCTGGTCTGCATCCAACCGTTCCCGGTAAGGTGAAATGTCCAATACCCGGCTGAGGAATTGAACTGGAGAGGCAAGTATTTCTAGATTCATAAGACCGCCCAGTCTGTAGACTCCAAGCCATACTCGGCATCAGGACTTGAAACGACCGCCTCCTGGCAAGCGTCCAGTAGCGAACAGGCGACCTGCGCTGAGGCTACTTTAAACCAACTGATTTAGGGTAGCCTGGCGGAGGGGTGAACCCGCCGACTTCGTGCGCCAGTAGTTCTGCAAATGCGATGCAGGTAGCGTCTTCCCCGTACGGTCCCATGATTTGAATCCCAACCGGCAGGCCAGCTGCGGTTCGACCGACAGGCGCAACCGCTGCGGGACAACCGGTCAGGGTGGCGGAGCTGATCCAGTTCAAGCTTTCCATATAGTTTCGTGGTCCGGCAGTAGTGGCAATCGAGCGCAGCTCTTGAGGCTGGCGGTGATCGTGAGGGAATGCTGCCGAGAATGTGACGGGTGAAAGAAAAACATCAATTTCATCGAAGTAAGCCTGCCAACGCGCGCGAAATCCTAGTCGCCGCAGGTTCTCCGCTTGCCAGCGCGGGAACGACGAGAGAGCTTCCACTGCCTCAGGACCTGCCATCTTTTCGAATTGTCGTCTGAGCGCCTGTTGAGCTTCCACAGGAGACAGGTTGATGAAGAATGCGAACAGCAGGAAGCGGTAAGTATCTAGTAACGCTGTCGGCTGAAATCCCGCCGGCCACCCTGGCTTCATTTTGAGACCCACCCGACCTAGGTTGTCGAGAACCTTTTCGAGAACGACTCGCACGTCTGGCGCAGGAGGAGCGACGGGATCATCCACAACGTAGCCAACGCGAAAATCTTGCAATCTGCTGCCGCGCGCTGAAGGCAGGTCCCACTTCCAGGCCTTGGCGTCCCAACCTTCTGGCCCTCCCAAGACCTTCAACGCCGCCAGCAGATCGTCAGCACTTCGCGCCATGGGTCCGGCAACAGCCAGCAGGGTTGAGAAACCAGGTGGAGTGGACATGCCACCCGGCAAGTGCCCTCGCAGACTTACCAGATCCAGCGTGGGCTTGTGTCCATAGATTCCGCAAAAGCTTGACGGCACACGGATCGAACCGCCGATATCGCTGCCAACGCTAAGATACCCAAGCCCCGCCCCAAGCGCTGCGGCGCTACCTCCAGAGGACCCGCCTGGCGTCCGAGTCAAATCCCAGGGATTGTTGGTCGTTCCATAGATGGGATTGTAGGATTGCCAGTCGGCAAGATTTGCCGGAACGTTTGTAGCACCTATCAAAACCGCTCCCGCCCCCAGCAAACGGTCCACGATGGCAGCGTTGCACGACGCGCGCGAGTCCTTGAACTCCGGCAGTCCCCAAGTACACGGCTGACCCACTACGGCAAAGCTTTCCTTGACGTGGATGGGAACGCCATGGAAGACGCCGAGGGCTTCCTGTCGCGCCACTGCAGCGTCAGATTTTCTTGCTTGCGCTAAGGCGTCCTCCCTCAGTTGGTAGACGAAAGCGTTGAGGGAAGGGTTGTAGCGTGCGATCCGCTCGAAGGTGTGGAGCGTCAGTTCTACCGACGAAACCTGTTTCCTGCGAATGGCCTCGGCTGCCTGCAATGCTGAGGCAAAGTCGAGCTCGTGCGAAGGTGCATCGGAGGAGAAAGCTGCCCCTGAATCCATTGCGCACCTCCGGGTGAGACCAGCGAACGATGCTCCGGGCTACAAATCCTACGCCTCTCCCGGTGCTGATACAACGGACATGCTACCAGCGCTGCCGGCGCAGGAAGGGTCGAAACCAAGCCGATGCAGGCTCTCCACTTCCATTCCTCTACGACATCGGGATCGGCTTTTTTGACTAAGCTACGGAGCCGGCTGAGCATCTGGCCCCGCCAATCGTCTAGTTCCCTGATTCTCGCGTCTATGAGCTGAGAAGGAGACTTGCTTTTGCCGCTCTTCTTCATGCCCGTTTCTGGTCCTCAGTCCGAGGCTTTGATAAACGCATTGTAAAAGGGCGCCCGCTTGGAGCAGGTTTGGATCTCTCGCATCAACGCCTACAACAAGGAGCGCCTTCCTGAACGACGCCAAGTATATTGGGCTGGATGTGCACCAAGCAACGATCTCCGTCGCCTTTTTGGATTCCGCTGCAAGTTGCTGATGGAGGCGATTGTCGAAACGAAAGCGGAAACGATTCTGCAGTGTATGCATGGGCTGCGCTGGACTCACGCTTGACTCTCAACCAATTGCGGCATATACCTTAGCCAGCTTTGGGTGCCAGGGGTGGGTTATGGCCGCGCGTCCCCCGCGGATTGCCCCAATCCGGTTTTCGATTCGCGTAGAAGTACCCGCCAGATTTATATACATAGGGACAGCTCTAAAGGGAGAGCAACCATGGGAATGAGTCGCGAATGGTGTCTGAACGCGGTACGCCTGGTATGCGCAGCTATGCTGTTGCACCTGAGCGTTACGATGAGCCGGGCGCAGACATTCCGCGGCACGATACTCGGCACAGTCACGGACATGACCGGCGCTGCCGTCGCAGGCGCCAAAGTCACGGTTCGCAATGCAGACACCGGCGTCGAGCGCACAACTGTGACGAGCGAAGCCGGCCAGTACAGCGTCCCTGAGCTCCAAATTGGGACCTACAGTGTGAAGGTCGAACAGGAAGGGTTTCAAACTTGGACGGCGACGGGAGTGGCCGTTGACGTTGCCGCTCAAAAGCTAGTGGACGCCACACTACAACTGGGCGCCGTAAGTCAGAACATCTCCGTCGCTGCCGAAGAACTCCCGCAGATCGAAACTACGAACAACACGCTCGGCGGGATACTCACACAGGACAGTGTGAAAGATCTTCCCATCAACGGGCGTGACTACACGAAACTCATCTACTTGAATCCGGGGGTCGCCGGCTCACCAGATCAAATTACCGACTCGCCCGGTTCGTTTGGCGAATTTTCAATGAACGGCGCGCGGGGAAGATCGAACAACTACCTGCTTGACGGCACTGATATGAACGATGGCTATCGCAACGATCCGGCCATCAATCAGGGAGGCGTGTTCGCGACGCCGTCCGCTATTTTGCCGATCGACGCAGTCCAGGAATTGCGCGTGGAATCTAACTTTCAACCGGAATTCGGGCGAAACGGCGGAGCTGTCGTCAATATCGTGACGAGGAGCGGAACGAACCAGTTTCACGGCAGCGCGTTCGAGTATTTCCGCAATAATGCCCTCGATGCGCGGAACTATTTCAACTTCAAAGGCCAGCCCCAAGCCCCATTTCATAACAATCAGTTTGGAGGATCACTCGGCGGACCGATCGTAAAAGACAAAACATTCTTCTTTGTCGACTACGAGGGGCAACGAGAAAGCGTTGGCGTTGTGACTCTCGACTGCGTCCCGGAGCCGAACCGCGTTGCGTTTGACAACTCGATCACACCTCCCAATCCGGTGACGAACGCCCTTCTGAAGTTTTGGCCTCTGCCTAACCTGGGCACCCGCCCGACTCCTGCCGACCCTGACTTTGCCGCATTCGATACCGGCTGCCCCAGAGGCAACAACGCCCAGGTCGTAGCCCCTTCATCGAACAATCTAAGCAGCTTCATCGCAAAGATCGACCACACCTTTGACCAGAACAACATAGTAACCGGTCGCTACTTCTTCGGGGACAGCGTCCAGTCGTTCCCCCTGGCCCTCAACGCGTCTGGCGGTCAACTTCCTGGCTTCAATACCGTGACGCCCACACGCGTCCAGCTCGTCTCCATTTCCTACGTACACCTGTTTTCACCAACCAAAGTGAACGAAGTACGCTATGGATGGAATCGCTTCTCCGAAGGGTTTTTCCCGCAGGACGCAAGCTTCGATCCGAGCACGTTGGGGCTCTGCAACGTCCCCGTGACGGCACCTTCGTGCAGCTCGTCGGGCCTGCCAATCATTCTTGCCGCCGTGACTCCGACCGGAGCCACCAGCTTCTTTGCTCAGCCGGGCGCAACGTCGGGAGATCCGCGCAGTCGCCATGACACTAACAATCAGCTCATTGACGGTTTTTCTTGGAAAATCAATCGGCATGACCTCAAGTTCGGCGCGGAATTCCGTCGCACGAGCATTCAACAGCATTTCGATAAGTACTCGCGCGGGAGAATCCGATTCCACAATCTTTCGGAATTCTTGGCTGGGACTCCGAGTCAAGCCTTCAACTACTCCGGCAATACACTTCGCCACACGCACGAGAACAGCTATGGCCTGTACACCGAGGATAGCTACCATATCAATTCCCGCCTCACGCTTAACTACGGTTTGCGGTGGGATTACTACGGCGTCGTAGCCGAAAAGAATCATTTGTTCTCGGATTTTGACCCGGCGACGGGCGGGCTTGTCCAGGTTGGTCCCGGAGGGTTCTCAAATCTCTACAAACCTAACTACACGAATTTTGCACCTCGTGTAAGCGTTGCGTGGGACGTCTTTGGTACGAGTAAGACCGTGGTCCGCTCTGGATGGGGGATGTTTTTTGACGGGTTCTCTCAAGACATGATGCTAGGCCATCTGCCTTATCCGACTTTCTACGCCCCGGGGCCGGCATACAATAATATCGGACCGTTCCCGGTCCAACAGGCTACGCGTAATGTGGTGACCATCACGCCTGGCGTGCCAGTCTACGGCACTCCAAGCTGCGCTGGCAGCAACGAGTGCGACATCTTCTCGTTCGATCGGAATATCAAGACGCCGTACATAGAGAACTACAATCTGAACGTCCAACAGCAGATCGCCAAAAACATTGTCTTGCAGGTAGGGTATGTAGGATCTCAGGGCCATCGCCTCTTCCGCTTCTTCGATATCAACCAGCCGAGCCAAGCGACAATCACTGCCTGTGACTTGGGCGGGTTGGGCTGTGCGCCCGGGATTAACGACTTTGGAGTGCCCCGCAACTTTGGTTTTCCCGGCGGCGCGATTTACATCTTCCAAGAGAACTCGACTGGAAAGTCAAATTACAACTCGCTGCAGGCGAGTCTGCGCGTGACTAACTATCATGGCCTCACGTCTGCAGTGAATTATGTGTGGTCCCGTTCGATCGACAATTCGAGCGACGGCGAAGATTTCGTGGTAAATGCGGCTCAGCCTCAGGACAGCAACAATCCGAACGCGGAGAAGGGGCCGTCGAACTTCAATATCCCAAACCGCTTCACATGGATTACCAGCTATGAACTTCCCAAGATGAGTGGTGGATGGGAGAAACTTAGAAACGGCTGGGGTTTGGACAGCACGGTCACTCTCCAGACCGGCCAGCCCTTCAACCTGAACTACAACGGAGAGGACGATTACAGCGGTGGCGGCGACGCATTCGATCGTCCGGACCTGGTCGGACCGGTTATCTACCACTACCACAACCCATCTGAGTTCTTGCAGCTGAGTTCCTTTGCCATGCCGTGTACGAACGGTGGCACAGTATCTGGAGCCGCGTCGGACTGCGTTCCTGGGACGCGTCACTACGGGAATCTGCGACGAAACGGTCTTATCGGCTCGCCGTTCAAGCAATGGGATCTGGCAATTTATAAGAACACGGCCATCACCGAGCGGTTGAGCCTTCAACTTCGGGCAGATTTCTTTAATATCCTGAACCATCCGAATTTCTCCAATCCCTTGTTGCCCGCGTTCATTGCCGATCCTGCTTCCAACATTAATCCAGCGTGCACCTGCGGATTTGCCACCAGTCCCGTGAATGGCCGCGAGGTTGGCTATGGCGCTTACCAAATTGTGGCGACCGGTGACGTTGGCATCGGCAACCCCTTCCTCGGCGGCGGCGGACCCAGAGGGATTCAGCTGGCGGCGAAATTCTCCTTTTAGCGTCCAGCAGGAAGCGTACAGCACGGGAAGCCATCGCAAAGCCTGGTTCTGAAACAAGGAGGGCACAGAATTGGGCACGTCGCGTCGTTCAGCATGTCGCTAAGCTGATAGAAAAGATTGGTGGGCCTGGGTTGACTTGAACAACCGACCTCGCCCTTATCAGGCTGCTGGTCGGAAACTCTAAGCCTTGCCGGGGTAGCGACCTACGGGATGCTCGATTCTAGGATTCGCCCTCAGTTGGGCTACGTGGATGCGACTCGCTCTTGGAACTGGCGTGTTCGGCATGTCTTCGTGGGCCTGGTGCGGCAAGTAAGCGAGATAATAGTGGGGCAGTTCGATTGAATTTCTATCTAACCACGCTATAATTCGGACCGATGTTGTCGTCTCGTCAAAAGTAGAAACAGTCCCTAATACGGGCGGCGTCGCTACCGAAAAGACCCCTCCAGCCCCTTTCTCCTGCTAGAAGATGCGACGAAGTCTGAATGAAAAGCTGCAAAGTGTGCCCTATTTTTTGTCTCACTACAGGGGTTCATCCCAATCACAACGACCATTTTCTTTGCGCCAAAAATTATTAGGGCTTACAGGATTCTCGGTATTTCTCTAAACGGAGGTGCATTCGTAGACTCCGTAGTGCGGCCTACCAATGACCAAACGTGTCCTGATCGCAGACGATAACAAGATCGTCAGAAGGGCCATTCGCTCGATACTGACAACAAACTGGCCGGACCTAGAAGTTTGTGCGGAGACTGCCGACGGACGCGAGACTGTCGCCAGAGCAGAGGCATTGCAGCCTGACCTTCTCATCCTCGACGTGCGGATGCCGGAACTCAATGGCATCGAAGTGGCGTCGGTACTGAAGAAGGTCCTCCCGGCGGCAAAGATGGTTCTGTTTACGATGTACAGCGATCACATCGGCAAGAGCCTTGCGGCTGCGGCTGGAGTGGACGTCATTCTCCCCAAAGTAGACGGCCTTCCCGCCTTCACCAAGGCCGTCGCGTCTCTGTTGAACGGTGATGCAGATTCCGACAAACGCAACACGTCGATCAGTTCGCATGGCCCTTCGATAGCGCAATGCTGATTCTGGCACTGCGAACGCTACTTTCCGACTGGTCGAGTTTTGCCACACGCGCAGCGGCGGAAGAACGTGCGAAGGAACTCGTTCGTGCAAATGAAACGTACGTCGTAGTGGAGCGCGATCAGAGGTGTCCGCGCTGCACTGAGATTCTCAAACGTGCTAGCTTATCTTGATCGCGGGGACGCACACCGCAGTTTCGGTAGTCGCAAGTCCGCAGTTCATTTCTTGCAAAGATACCCACTCCACGGTGTCGGGGTTGGGCATTTCGCCTGAACCGTGTCTGTATCCCACCTCCAAAGGGGTCCACGGAGTCTGCGGGGTGATAATTTTTCAACAGGCCCCATCTGCCCGGTTTCAGAATTTGAAATTCGGAAGGGACTTAAGAACGTGGGGATTTTGACTTGCGCGGTACATCCAAGAGGGCAGACCTTATCGACCTCGAATTTCACTCCTTTCGGCTGATGATGTGCTAGTATCTGAGCAGCGGAAGACCCTTCGCATCTCTCTGCCGTTAATCGTCGGCCAACCTGCGAGCGATCTTTCTTTCCGATTTATCGGAGGGAAGCATGCGCGCTATCGGACCGATGTATGACATCTTCTCAGGCCGTTTTCCAAATGCAAACGTGTTGTGGCTACAATCAGTCGTGGGCCTCGCCGCCGCGCGGGAGCGCATGCAAACACTCGCGGCACAAAAACCGGGACCCTATTTTGTCTTTTGTACCAGCAGTCATGCCATTGTCGCCTCGGTTGATTCCACGCGCGTAGGGCGTACCAACAAAGGTGCCGCCTAAGCGCCTCTTCGTCGAATTGGGACACTACCAATGCTCGCACTCACTCTTTCATCAGCCACATGACGAAAAGCACCAAGCACGAAGCTATGGCGAGAAGCATAGGCCAGCCTTGACTGGCAGTAACGCTATTGTTTCGTAAGCGTCTAGTCAATAGAATCACCCTTAGTGGTCCTGCGATCTCAGTGGTCCGCTCTGCCGGGGCCTCCGCCCGCTGGATTTTGGTCAGTGTGGGCGGAATAGCGACGGGGAGGATAAAAGAAATCAAACTGGTCGGAGTCGCGGCCAGATTGGGTGTAAACCTCTGCTGCTTTACGCAAATGAGGATTCAGAACCCCATGCCAAGCTCAGAGGAGGTACAAACGGCACGGCAAGACGAATCGACTACCCACCGTGCGGCGACGGACGGTTGCCACGAGCATGAAGGGCGTTTCCAAAAGTTCGGCAGTCCTCGTGCCGAGCCGGGGGACCACCCACAACGTGCGGATGGTGCCTAGCAGTGCTCTTATGATGGGGGTATCGTCAACCGTGTTTCACGGAGGTGCATATGCGATTTGAAGCGTTTTCGTTCGGGTCCATCCGAATTGATGGTGTCACCTACGAGCACGATGTGTTGATTGACCGTGGAGAAGTCCATAAGCGAAAAAAGAAGCCTTCTAAGAAATTCCGCGCCGATTTCGGGCATACGCCAGTCTCGGTAGAAGAGAAGATACCGTGGAAATGCCGCCATTTGGTCATCGGCACGGGCGGTGGTGCTTTGCCAGTGATGGACGAAGTAAAGCAAGAGGCTCGGCGTCGTGAGGTCGAATTGCGTA
>Ga0306920_100000372_pt1 | contig 51878 bp, 44 predicted proteins | sample flu12Cox44000170_FD_204666 | JGI IMG/M metagenome (GOLD analysis project Ga0306920, IMG submission 204666) | Lab enrichment of tropical soil microbial communities from Luquillo Experimental Forest, Puerto Rico - flux4day.12C.oxic.44.000.170 (v2)... | ecosystem: Environmental > Terrestrial >... | reverse complement strand
GACAGACTGCTTCTCCGCGTGAGACCGTGCGCAAGGCCGCGATTACGTCGCTGGTCGACGCGTCTTTAAGCAGGTACCCCATGATTCCTGCGCGTACCGCGGCCAGGAACTGCTTTTCGTCCGCATCCATGCCGATCAGTATGGTCTTCACGGCACCGACCAGAGGCTCCCAGGCGGTCATTTCCGCGCTTTCTGCCGCCGCATGCAGCGAGTCGAGAAGCAGGATGTCGCACTGGGACTCGAGGACTGCCGCTGACAGCGTATTTGCGGGAGCACCTTGTCCGACTACCAGGAGATCCGCCCGTTTGCGGATAAGGCGAACCAGAGCGTCCCGCAACAGGCGGCTCTGCATGAGCAGATAAACACGAATTTGCTGGCTAGAAGCTGGGCGGCCTAGCGGTTCCATTTTGATATGCGATACGACCAGCTGGAGTTAATAAAAACGCCAGCCATTTAAGAGACAAGATAGGGGCGCTTCGAATTCGCTGTCAAGGAAATTCCGTAGATACTAAGAGGAAGGTATATTAAAAAAGCTATTCCCGAAGTTACGGTACCGCACAAATTTTGTCAATTGTTCGACTCTGCGCCCTTCTGAACGCGTCTCGATCCATGTCCATGGGGTCATTTTAGGTATTGCGGCGCATGGCGTTGGTGCGCCCAATGGGTCGGAAAAGGTTTCGCCCACCATGAGCCGGCATTGATTGGCTTTTGAATCTTACCTCCCGTGGACAGACGAGGATACTGGTGCTGCCCGGAGCGTTCTATGCAAAAAGCAATTCGTGTCCTCGTGGCGAATCAACCTCGGCTGTTGCGGGAACTCATGCTTTCGACATTTGCCGACCAGCCGGACATCGAGATCGTCGGCGAAGTAACGGACGAGTCGGAGATTCCCGCCAAGGTCAGCACCACCGCGCCCAATTTCGTGGTGATCGCCCTCGATGACCCGAGCCGGCGGCCTGCGATTTGCGACGACCTGCTGCGCGAACATCCGCATCTGCGGGTCATCGCCGTGGCCACGCGGAAGGAATCAGTCATCTATTACTGGGCGTCGCTGGACATCCACGCTAGCAATATCGAAGCCTCGGAGGAAGGCATCCTGAATACGTTGCGCAGCATGAGTTTCGCGGGTCCCAAGAACTGAGGTCGGATGAGCGTCACGATGAAACGGGTAGCGCACTCGCAACTCGCTGGTAAACACATGGCAAGCCTTGTGTTTTTACTGTTTTTGGGAGCTCCCCTCCCGGCCCAGCAAGCCGATGACAAGCCGCGCAACGTACGCGAAGAACCTGCAAGGCCGGGCCGGCCCGCCGACCCTTCCGACCTCGGACAGCAGAACCAGGGCCGGGTAGCGGCATCGGCCGCCCAGATCAAGGCCGTGCTGGTTAAAGACGAAGGCCTGCTGGTCGAGCTGAAGCGCTGGATTGCCAAAGAGGCGACCGATAGCGGGCAGGTCGTAGAGGACTCGGATCTGACCGAGGCCGCCCTATTCGAGCGGCTGGAACTGGACATCCAATTCCGCTCCGTAGCCACGCGCATCGTTCAGCGCTACGGATACCTGATCCCCATGGCGAACCCGGAATCGGACGCCGCCAAGGAAAAAGAGTTTGTCCTGAAAGAAAGGGCCAGGCGCCTGGTTCAGATCGAAGCGCAGGAGGACTCGCGAGTGAAGCCCGAGGCCGCGCAGCAAGCGCCAGGGCTTGAGCGCACCGACGGAAGTTTGTGTGATCCGCGCCGTGAACCTGACTGCGAGCCCGGAGCAGACTCCGCCGAGCGGCGGCCAAACGGCAAGCCCGACGAACTGCGTGCTCCCGGCGACGAAAGCCCGGACAGCTTGCGACGGTTCATGCCGCGCTCGCCCGCGCAGCTCACGCAAACTGCGGAACCGGAGCGCGGACCCGGCGACGCTTCGCTGATGCAGACCGGGCTCGAGCTGGGCGAATCGGGACGGAATGAAAGCACTCCGCTTGGTTCCCTGCCCCTGTTGAACCCGGACTTCGGTCTAACGCCGTTGCTCAACCGGCCTTTTGCTTCGGCTGCGAGCGACGACCGGCCGGTCGAACCCTCGACGAGGAAGTCGGATTCAACACCGCAGCCCAATTTCACGGGAACGCTTCGGCGACGGCCGGAAGCGGACGCGCCCGCTGTGAAAATGGTGCGTCTTCCGAATCCTTACGCGAACGTGCCCTCGCTCTATGACATGTACACGCAGGCTTCGGCCACGAACCGGCCGGCAACCCGCTTCGGCTTGAATGTCTTCGATGGACAGTCGAACGATCCGCGCGCGATTCCGATGGACCTGCCGGCGGGGCCGGACTATGTCGTCGGTCCGGGTGACGGAATCGAAATCAACCTCTGGGGCGGCGTCTCGCAGCGGATCTTTCGCGTGGTGGACCGGCAAGGCCGTCTGTCCTTACCCGATGTCGGACCTCTGCTGGTGGCGGGCAGGAGCCTCGGCGATGTGCAGCAAGCGGTGCAACAGACGCTGCGCGCAGAGTACCGCGATATTTCGGCCGACGTGTCGCTCTCGCGATTGCGCACGGTCCGCGTCTACGTTGTGGGCGAAGTGAAGGATCCCGGCGCCTACGACATCAGTTCGCTCTCGACTCCGCTCAATGCCTTGTTCGCAGCGGGCGGCGTAAAAGCAGGCGGATCGCTGCGCGCGCTGAAGCACTATCGCGGCAAACAGCTGGTCGAAGAAGTGGACGCTTACGACCTCCTGCTGCACGGCGTGCGCTCGGATCTGAATCGTCTGGAAAACGGCGACACGCTGCTGGTACCCCCGGTGGGCGCGCAGGCGACCGTCGACGGGATGGTCAGGCGGCCGGCGATCTATGAGTTGCATGGAGAGAGTTCGCTGGCCGAAGTTCTCGAGCTGGCCGGAGGCGTCCTGCCCACGGCGACGCTGCGGCATGTGGAAGTGCAACGGGTCGAAGCGCATGAAAAAAGAACCATGCTGACGCTCGATCTCTCTCGGGCAGGCGGCGAGGCCGGCGAGCAACAACTTGACGCCTTCAAGGTCCGCGACGGAGACGCCATACACATCTTCCCGATCGCGCCGTACAACGAAAGCGCGATCTACCTTGAGGGGCATGTGCTCCGGCCAGGCCGCTATTCCTACCAGGAGGGAATGAAATTTGCCGACCTCGTCGGGTCCTATAAGGATCTGCTTCCCGAGCCGGCGGCCCATTTTGCCGAGATCATTCGCTTGAACGCTCCGGATTTCCGCCCGAGCGTGGAAAGTTTCGACTTGGCTACGGCGCTTGCCCGGCCGGAAACCGCGCCCAAGATTCATGCGCTCGACACGGTGCGAATCTTCAGCCGTTTTGATTTCGAAGCCGCGCCGACCGTATGGGTCGGAGGTGAGGTACGGGGGCCCGGAAAATATGGCACATCGGGGCAAGCGCATCTGCGCGACGCGATCCATCTTGCCGGCGGAGCTTCGCCCGACGCAGCCATGGACTCGGCGCAGCTTTTCCGGACGCAAGCCGACGGAACCCTGAAGATCATCAGCGTCAATTTGGGCGAAGCCCTGGCCGGCAATCCGATCGACAACATTCTGCTTGAACCACGCGACCGCATTCTGGTGCACCGGGTCGCCTCGCGCGTTGATCCTCCGACCGTGTACATCAAGGGTGAAGTCGCAAAGCCGGGACGCTACCCGCTGACCGCCAACATGCGTCCGGAAGACTTGTTGCGTGTGGCAGGCGGCCTCAAGAGAACCGCGGATAGCGAAACCGCTGAGCTTACCCACTACACTCCAGCCGACGGCGACAGGATCGCAAGCCATGTCGAGGTAAAGCTCGCCACTTCGGCCAGCGGCGAGCCTCAGGAGGCGGTCGCGCTCAACGATGGAGATGTTCTGACCATCCGCAAAAATCCAGGGTGGAGCGACATCGGGGCCATGATCCAGCTGAAAGGAGAGGTAGAGCACCCCGGCACTTACGGAATCAAGCCCGGCGAGCGGCTGAGTTCGGTGTTGGCGCGGGCGGGAGGATTTAACGGCCAAGCCTATCCTTACGGAGCGGTGCTGATGCGGCGCGAGGTTCGCGAACTTGAAATGAAGGCGCATCTGCAATTGGTCGAAAGAATCAAGGTCGAGGAAACCAACCTCAAATCGCTGCCCGAGAGTGATCCGGAGCAGAAGAATCAGAAGTTGAACGCTATCGCGCAAACCGAAACCGCGCTCACGCAGCTGCAGGCCAACACGCCGATAGGGCGAGTCGTGGTGCATCTTGAATCCGATATCAAGGAGTGGCGCAACACTCCGGCTGACGTGGCCGTACGCGACGGGGACGTGCTCGTCGTGCCGAAGCGTCCCGGTTATGTGCTCGTCAACGGGCAGGTTTTCCACCCGACAGCGGTCAGCTACCAAAACGGCAGAAGTGCGAAGTGGTACCTGAGCCAGGCCGGCGGGTTGACGCAAATTGCCGACAAGAAAGCGGTCTTCGTTGTGCGCGCGGACGGCTCGGTGGTCTCCGCCAAAGGAAACCAGGACGGATTTTTCGCCGGGAATCCCCTGAACGGCACACTAAGGCCGGGTGACACGGTCGTGGTGCCTGAGAAAGCGCCAAGGATCGGCACGCGCAACTGGGCAACCATTTTCCAAGCAGCACAAGTCGCCTCCTCGGTAGCCCTCGCGGTGGCTTATATCCATTAGTCGGGGGGGAGCGTGGTGTGAAGAGGAAACGGGCCATCTTGTTCGCGCGGTGCACATTGATCGCGGGATTGGCGGCCAGTGCTCTGTCGGCGAGAGCTTTTCCCCAGGAACGCGAGGCCCAGAGCAAGGAGAAGCAGATCGAGACGGAACCAAAAGCGCGTAAAGAGCCCGGCAAAGCGCTCTACGGCGAGAAAAGGGCGCTCGAGGATTTTTCTCCGACAGCGCAGCACCGCTGGACGAGTCTAGGAAGGGACCTCTTGCGAGATCAGCAGCAAATCTGGACCAGCCCTTCGAGGCTGCGTTTTTCCGATGCCAACTGGCTTGTGCCGGTAGCAGGAATTTCCGCCGGACTACTGGTTACCGATCGGGATTTCAGCAGCCGGTTGTCGCAAGATCCCGCGACGCTCAGGCATTACCAGACGCATTCAAACATAGGCCTGGCGGCGCTGGTGGGCGCCAGCGGCGGGATGTGGCTGCTCGGACGTGTGCGGCACGACGAACACTGGCGTGAAACCGGCTTCCTGGCCGGAGAAGCGGCGCTCAATAGCTTCCTCGCCGTCGAGGCGATGAAATATTCCTTCGGTCGGGAGAGGCCGCTCGAAGGAGACGGCGCAGGGAGGTTTTTCCAGCACGGCACTTCCTTCCCTTCCGAACACGCCGTGGCTGCATGGTCGATTGCGGGCGTCGTTGCCCACGAATATCCAGGCTTTCTCAGCAAAGTGATCGCTTACGGCCTGGCTTCCTGGGTCGACATTTCGCGCGTGCGTGCCCGCCAACACTTTCCGTCCGACGTTTTCGTCGCAAGCGTGCTCGGAAATCTGATCGCCCAGGACATCTATAGCCGCCATCACGATCCGAAACTCGGGGGCAGCGAGTGGCGCCCGATTTCAAGTCTCTTCCGCAGCGATCCCGGAAGGAGCCTTGGGCGCATGGGATCGCCCTATGTGCCGCTCGACAGCTGGATCTATCCGGCCCTCGATCGCTTGATTGCGCTGGGGGCCATCGACAGCGCCTTTGCCGGAATGAAGCCCTGGACCCGCAACGAGTGCAGACGCCTCCTGAACGAGGCGGCCGATCGCGTCCTGAGCGAGGGCAAGGGCGGGACGGAAGCCGCAGGCCTCTATCGAGTGCTTGACAGGGAATTCAACGAGGACGTGGCGGAACAGGCGTTCCAGGCGCACATCGAGTCGGTTTACCAACGCACGACCGCCATTTCGGGCCGGCCACTGACCGACGGCAATCATTTCGGCCAGACCCTTAGCAACGATTTTGGCCGGCCTTATCAGCAAGGATTCAATTCGGTACTTGGCTTTTCCGCGTGGACGGCTTCGGGACCCTGGGTGGGATATGTGCGCGCCGAATACCAGCACGCACCAGCAGGTCCTGCGCTACCCGATAGCGCGAGGGAGTTTATTTTTTCTGTCGACAACATTCCAGGCCTTCCTCCCGCAACCCCTTACGCCAGCGTCGATCGCTTGCGGCTTCTGGACGCCTATGTGGGGTTCAATGTGCACGGTTGGCAGCTCTCTTTTGGAAAGCAGAGCCTGTGGTGGAGCCCGGCGCAGGGCGGCCCGATGATGTTCAGCGACAACGCCGAACCGCTCACTATGTTTCGCATCAATCGCGTGTCGCCCTTCAAGCTGCCAAGCATTCTCGGCTGGTTGGGACCGATGCGCTTTGAATGGTTTCTCGGGCAATTCTCGGGACGCCAGTTCGTCTATCAGACCGATACTGGAATCGTAGGCCAGTTCGGGCAGCCGATCAGCCGGCAGCCATTTCTGCAGGGACAGAAGTTCAGCTTTAAGCCCACGCGGAATTTTGAGTTCAGCGTATCGACGACCACGGCCTTTGCGGGCGGCCCGACGCCGCTCACGTTTCATACCTTGGCAAAGAGCTATTCCCTTACCGGCGGCGGACCGGCACAAGGGGGACCGGGAGATCCCGGAGACCGGCGCTCCGGTGTCGATTTCACCTATCGCTTACCCAAGCTGCGCGATCGTGTTCTCTTCTACGGGGAGGCCTTCGACGAGGACGAGTACTCGCCTTTGGCTTATCCCCGCAAGTCGGCCTACCGCGGAGGCATCTACCTGCCGCGCATTCCGGGAATTCCCAAATTGGATTTTCGTGCTGAGGGCGGCTCCACGGTGCCCGGCGATTTTGCGACCTGTATCGGCTGCTTTTATGTCAATAACCGGTATCCCGACGGTTCCTACACCAACCAGGGCTTTCTTCTCGGCAGCTGGCTCGGACGGGCTGGCCAAGGACAACAAGCCTGGAGCACCTATTGGTTTCATTCGCGCGACAAGATCGAGTTCACCTATCGCCATCAGAAAGTCGACCCGCAATATCTGCCGCATGGCGGAACGTTGAATGATGGCGGCATAAGCGGCGAATACTGGCTGGGCAAAACAGTGGTGCTCACCGGTTCCGTTCAGTACGAAAAATGGGCGATTCCGGTCCTTGATCCGTCGCGCCGATCGAATGTGGTGACCTCTATCGGTTTCCGTTTTCAACCTGGGCTGCCAAAAGCATGGTCGCGTAATCGCGAAGGAAGTGCGGAGTAGACACAGAACGTGATGCAGACAGCTGCCAAACCGCAACCCGAGACCGCCCCGTGCGAGCCTCAGCACGAGGCTCCGTTCGTAGAGCCCTTGCTCGAAGACACGCGCGAGTGGCAAGCGGCGCGGCTGCGTCTGCTGTGGAATCGCCGGCGTTTCTTCTTCCGCGCCGCTGCCGCCGGTCTGCTGGTTTCGACACTCTTGGCTTTTTTGATTCCGAAGTCGTACACGGCCACCACGCAGCTGATGCCACCCGACCCGCAATCTACCTCCGGAATGGCGATGATGGCCGCGCTGGCCGCAAAAGGTGGCGGGTTGGGCATGATGGCCGGCGACCTGCTTGGTCTCAAAAGTTCCGGAGCGATGTTTATTGGAGTCTTACGGAGTCAAACCTCCGAAGAACATCTCATCGAGCAGTTCGACTTGCGAAAGATCTATGGCAAGCGGCTGGTGGTTGATGCGCGAAGAGTGCTTGATGAGAACACTTCGATCTCCGAGGACAGAAAAAGCGGAATCATCACCATCAGTGTAACCGACCACAGCCCTGAACGCGCTGCCGCTATGGCGGCCGCTTATGTTGACCAATTAAACCTTTTGGTGGCAGGACTCTCGACTACTGCCGCCCACCGCGAACGGGTCTTTCTGGAGGATCGGCTCCAGGTGGCCAAGCAGGACCTCGACGAAGCTACCAGTCAGCTTGCGCAATTCTCGAGCAAGAACCACACGCTCGACATTCAACAGGAAGGCAAAGCTCTGCTGGACGCGGCCGGCTCCATCGCCGGACAAATGATCGCCGCACAATCTCAGCTCGAAGGGCTTCGCCAGATCTATACAGACAACAGCTCCCGCGTCCGCGCCTTGAACGCTCGCGTCGGCGAACTCCGCCGCCAACTTGAAAAGCTCGGCGGGTTCGAGGCCAAGGATCCGGCTGGCGCCGATTCTGCGGCCCCGGTCGCGAGCCAAGCGGGCGGTACTGTATTGGCCCAATCGAGCGGTCTACCTTACCCCACGATCCGAAGCTTGCCGTTGCTGGGAGCCAAATACGCCGACCACTATCGCCGCGCCAAGGTTCAGGAAACCGTCTTCGAACTCCTGACCGAGCAGTACGAACTCGCGAAAGTGCAGGAAGCCAAGGAAACGCCGAGCGTCAAGGTGCTCGATCCGGCGCGCGTTCCGGAAAAGAAATCGTTTCCGCCACGCCTGGTGATCATGTTCCTCGGAACCTTCTTCTGTTGCGCGGGCTCCGTCGTTTTTGTGCTGGGCAAAGCGCAGTGGAATGAGGTGGATTCGCAAGATCCACGCAAGAGGTTGGTTCAGGAAGTTGGCCATAGTTTGCGCGCGCGGGTTCGGTGGGGGGCGAGAAATGGAAGCGCAACCTCGCCCATCGCCGCAGGCTCGGACGCAACGCAAGGGAAGCCTTCGAACGGTTCTTACGGCAGCTGACCGCCGTAAGCCGCAGATACTATTAGGGTTAGGTCACAAATCGCCCTGTAAGTGACGGGGCGAAGCCGTCTCTGGAGAACGACTTTGGCATCCCCGGTATGCTCGTCATTTCTGGCTGCGTCGAGAGACGTTCAGGCTTTGCATGGTGGGCCTCGTTGGTTTGCGGCTTATACCTGCTCCAACCATGAAAAGCGAGTGGCAGCCGAGCTTGATACGCGCAGCATTGAACGCTTTCTTCCTCTTTACAGATCCGTGCGGCGCTGGAAAGACCGCAGGGTGAAACTCGATCTTCCGCTGTTTCCGGGCTATGTCTTTGTCCGGGTGGCTCTTCGTGAACGGCTGCGCGTTCTGGAGATTCCAAGCGTCGTGCGCCTAGTGGGTTTTGGAGGACTGCCTGTTGCTTTGCCGGACGACGAAATGGAGCTGATGCGTTCAGGCTTATCGCTCGGCGCGAACGCCGAGCCGCACCCTTTCTTGACCGTCGGACGCCGCGTTCGCATCACCGCGGGACCCTTCGCCGGGCTTGAGGGCGTTTTGAAGCTCAAAAAGAGCGGTTTCCGCGCGGTGATTTCGGTACAAATGATTCAACGGTCGATCATGGTGAGCGTTGATGCTTGTGACGTAACGCCGGTCGCTCGTTAAATCGACGCGCTGTCCTTCGAACATTAATCGAGAACATGAGTAGAGAAGCCAAAGATATCAGGCGAATTCTGTTTCGTGACGGGTTTAACTATTTTTTAAGCAAGGCAGTTCCCGGGCTGATGGGCTTTTTGTCGGTGCTGACCTTTGTTCGCTTGCTTGGTGTCGAACAGTATGGCCGATACGCGATAATCTTCGCGCTGGTCATGGCTTGGGCGTCGGGTCTTAGCGGCTGGCTTAGCCAGGGAGTGCTTCGATTTCAGAGCCAGCGGCACGATCTGGGCGATAGCGAGGGCTTCTTTCGCTCGACGATGCTCGGCATGCTTTTGTCGGCTTTAGCTGGATTGGTTTTTCTCGGAATCGCCATGCCGGCGCTCGGCATTGAGAAGGGCTGGTCGCTGTTCGTTCCGCTGATCCTCCTCTGCGGACTGATCGCTTATACCGTGGCCATCGGGCGCCTGCAAGCATCGCTACAGTCAAGAAAGGTGCTGTGGCTTGAAATTTCGCGAGCACTGCTTTGCCTGCTGATGCCGGTATCGTTCGTGGCGCTGACCGGGATACGTGACTATCGTCTGCTGCTATTGGGGATCGCCGCGGGATACTCCTTGCCGTTGACAGCATGGTTTCTTTTTGGCCAAAGACCTCGATCGACGAACGCAAGGGGGCTGTTCGGCGAACCGTCGGCCGAGTCGCGTAGGGTTCTTGCCGAACTCTGGCGATTCGGGTGGCCGGTCGCGGTTTGGCTGCTTTGCCAACAGGGTTTGCTGGTTTCCGATCGTTATTTCCTGCAGCGGTTCTATGGCTACGCCGATGCCGGTGTTTACGCGTCCATGTACGACGTAATCGTGCGCTCGTTCTCCCTGATTTTCATGCCGGTCACGCTTGCGATTCATCCGTTGGTGATGAATCTTTGGAACTCGGGAAAACGAGCCGATGCTCTCCGGGCCATCAATACGGGCGTCCTATACCAGCTGCTTCTCTTTGTTCCGATAGCGGTTGGACTTTTCTTCCTCTCGCCGCTCATGACGCGGATGGTGCTGGGCAGGCAAAGCCCGCTGGCGTCAGCACTCGTGCTTCCTCTGACGGTGGGGGGATTTCTCTGGCAGGTCTGTCTGCTGTCGCATAAGCCTTTGGAACTCCTTTGCCAGACAAAACGCATGCTGGTCGGAATCAGTCTGGCATTCGCGATCAATATCGGGGGGAACTGGCTATTGGTTCCCCACTACGGATACCGGGCCTCTGCCTACCTCACCATAGCTTCGGCCATCGCTTACTTGCTGATGCTTTCAATCTTGACGCCACTCGAAGAGCTCCGCAGGTCCGCCGCTAGAAGCACCGCGGCGCCGGAGCCGATTCACTGCAATTCCGCCGAGCCGGTGACCACCTCGTATTCATGAGCGACTTACTCGCGTCTCCCTGGCTTCCGACTATGGCGATGTTCCTGCTGGCTTGCGGGGCGCGCTTGCTATGCGGGACCTGGCTTGCGCCGGGTCCGTTCGGGCTTCTGATTTGGACCACTTATTTGGTGTTTCCGCTGACGCTCGCTCCCGAATATCCGGTTCCGGCTCTCGGGCCCTGGATCATTCTGCTGCTGGTTCTATCCATTGCGCTCGGAGCACAACTTGGCGCAAGACCAACGGCTGCAATTCGCGAAGCGGCGCCGCCTGACCTTGCACGTTACAAGCGAATGCTGCAATTGAGCCTCATTCAGACGCTTCTCGGCTCCATCGGGGCGGTTTACTGGGCAGGTAGAGCACTCAGCGAAAATAGCTTGGATGTTTCGGCGCCAGGAATGCTGATGCTGGGCCATATCCTTTCCGTGCAGCGGTACGCGGGTGAAACCCCACCGTTCCTGGCTCGGATTCTGGTGATGTGGTTGTTTCCTGCGGCCCTGTTGAGCGGGATCGCCTTCCGCGCTCTGAAGACGCGCAAACAACGTGCTCTTTGCTTTGTTGTTTTAATCCCCACGGTATTTCTTAGTTTGATGCAGGCCTCCCGCGCCAACACGCTGATCGTTGTCGCTCTGGGCCTCAGTGGATACCTTTCGATGCGAGCCCGAACGACCAACAGTGCACGCCGGCTCATTACCCGAAGGGGTCTTGCGGCTGTCGCACTATCGGTTCTGGCCGCACTGTCCTTCTTCTTTGTGGTGGACGCGTTGCGATCCCACGACCAGGACCAGGAGATCGAGTTCGGGACCGACTGGGGTCGGGCCAAGTATTTTTCCCTCGGCTATCTCGCTGTCTTCAGCCATTGGGCAAATCTTCCTGAGGGCCCGTCTTCCTTGCATTTCGGGCTGGGCACATACACGTTTGGCGGCGTTCTCGACTCGGTTGGCCTGCACGCCCGTCTGGTCGGAGTCTATGGGGAATACGTCACGCTCGAGGACGGCGAGTCGAACATCTATACCGCTTTTCGCGGACTGATCGAAGACTTTTCTCTACCGGGAGCGGCACTGTTCTGCATCGTACTCGGTCTCCTGGCCGGACGCGCCTACCAACTTACCGTCGAAGGACGAACTGTCTGGGCGGCAGGACTCGCTGGCTATTACCTCTTTCTTGTGTGGTCGCCGATTGTCTCCGTGTTTGTCTACAACAGTCTCATCCTTGCCATCGCAACCGGTGCTGTCATGCTCGGGCGGAAAGGCGCCGCTCGAGCAACGCCGCATCTTCAAAATTGCCGATTTCGCGCAGCGTGACGCGCGCATAGGTGATCGCAAATCATAAGGGGATCGAAATTGCCTCTCATCGAAAGCTTGCATAACGCACGACGCTTTCTGTCGGTACATGGAGTTCTGTCGGATCATGTGCGATTGGGTGCCAGCGTTCTGCCCGCGCCGCATTTGCGGCTGGGAGGTCCGGAATTCAAGGATGACAACTTCTTTCTTGCCTCGGGAAGGAAGGAAGCACAGCGATTGATCGATCGATGCGGACTCACACCGGAGAACCGCATCTTGGACATAGGCTGCGGAGTAGGGCGCCTCGCTATCGGGATCCTGAGCCAGATGCAGCAGCCACCCCGCTACTGGGGCGTCGACGTCGACGCTCATTCGGTTCGCTGGTGCAAGCGCCACATCGAAGCAAGACAATCACGATTTCATTTCGATCGCGTGAACGCATCGAATCGCCGTTATAACCCTGCCGGAGTGGACCTCGAAGCCAGCTTTCACCTTCCCTATGAGCATGCCTCTTTCGAGCTGATCTACCTTTATTCCGTTTTCTCGCACATGATGCCCAAGGATGTAAAGGTATATCTGGCAGAATTCGACCGCCTCCTGACGGGCGGAGGCCAGGTGTTCCTCACCGGCTTTGTGGAGACCAACGTTTCGGACGTCGCGGAAAATCCGCAGGGCTACGGCGGCGAATGGACAGGCGCTTTGCATTGCGTCAGATATGAGAAGCATTATTTTGAGTCCCTGATCCGCGAAGCAGGCTTCGAGATCAGAGCATTCGATTACGGCCAGGAAACTGACGGTCAGTCTGCCTATTATTTGTCCCGCGCAAATCACGACGGCGGGGCGACGTAATGCCGGAGACGAAACCGTCGGTGCTGGTTATCGCCGTTAACTATCGATCTGCTCTTTCCGTGCTGGATTTGCTCGAGAGCATGCGCCAGATTGACGCCTTAGCCTGCGTCTCTGTCACAATCGCGGACAATTCCAGTTGTATTGAGCGCATAAAAGAGATTGAGGGTAAGGCGCAACGTCTTCCAAATGTAAAAGTAATAGCGTCGAGCCTCAATCAGGGCTATTTCGGTGCGGCTCGATTGGCTTTCGATCAGTATGTAAGTGAACGCCCGTTACCGGACTGGGTTGTGGTATGCAATCACGATGTCTTGATCGAAGATCGAGATTTCTTCGCGAAACTTCTACGCATAGACCCTGCTGCAGTCGGAGTGGTCGCCCCTAGCATTCGGACCACGCCGGGCGGGCTCGAGCAGAACCCGTTCATGAGGCGACGCCCGGGGCGTCTCGGCTGGGCGAAGCTGCAGCTGGTTAGTTCCAACTACAGGATCGCTCGGATCTGGGACTGGCTCTGGCGCCGGAAATCGAGAGTCAAGTCTTGGACGGGTATTCCTAAGAGCAGCCTGCAGCAAAAAGGCCAGCGGGAATCGGTGTATGCTCCGCACGGTTCGTTCCTGATCTTTTCCCGCCGATTCTTTGCCTCCGGAGGCTTTCTCGATGCAAATCTGTTCCTTTACGGTGAGGAGATATCCGTAGCCGAAATATGCCGGGAGCTTGGCCTGCCGGTAATTTATGATCCCTGCCTGCAGGTGATTCACGCCGAGCACAACAGCACGGGCAGCGTTCTGAATCGCTTTACTTACCAATGCCAGAGGAACTCGGTTCGATATCTCGCGTCGCGGTACTGGGTTCCCTCTCTAAAGCCAAGAACACCGCGCGAACCGACCGTTTCCTGACGGATCCACCGAGGTTGTTTAGAACCCAGCCATGACCTTTGTTTCCGTGGTTATGCCCGTACGCAACGAAGAGGCGTACATCGAGGCTTCTTTGCGGTCTCTGGTGCACCAGAGTTTTCCACCCGGTTGCTACGAAATCATCGTCGTGGACGGGCGCTCGTCGGACCGCACGCGCGAAATCGTCGAGGAAATCTGTCAGACGGCTCCGCAGGTGCGTCTCCTGGACAATCCCGCCGGTATTGTTCCCGCCGCGATGAATATCGGCATCCGGGCCGCGCGCGGCGAGGTCATCATCCGGGCGGATGGTCACAACGTCTACCCATGCGATTACGCCAAAAACTGCGTGGCATGCCTCGATCAGACCGGTGCCGACAATGTGGGAGGCCCGTGGATCACCGCCGCGGCTGACGACAGTTTCAGCGCTCGCCTAGTAGCGGCCATTTTGAGCAATCCTTTCGGAGTGGGCGACTCCAAATTTCGCACCGGCAAGGCGGAAGGCTTCGTGGACACGGTTCCCTTCGGTGCCTTTCGAAGAGAAGTATTTGAGAGAGTCGGTCTGTACAATGAAAAACTGGTTCGTAACCAGGACAACGAACTCAACTCCCGGATCCGCGAGGCCGGCGGGAAGATCTACCTCAGTCCGGCACTGACCACGCGCTACCATCCTGTAAAACATTTCACCGGATTACTGAAGTACGCGTTCCGCACCTGTCAATGGCACATTTTCACCTTCCGGGAAAACAGGAATTCCATGGGCTTACGTCATTTCGCTCCGGCCGCTTTCCTGCTATGCCTGCTCTCTCTAGCATCGGTCTGCCTGGCGAGTAACACGGTCCGGACGATTTTGCTGGCCGTCCTAGGCTGCTATCTTCTGGCGGGCTACTGCTTCTCCATAAGATCGCTTCGCGATCACCAATGGGCGGTCGCCCTCATTCAGCCGTTCGCTACCTTGCTGTTCCACTGCGCATACGGAGCGGGAACTCTTTCTGGTCTCGTCTATTTGTTCAAGGAACCATCCTATCGGCCCATTCGATCGGGTCTGCCAATCCAGCAATAATCCCGGAGAGTCTATGACCAGCCCCCAAGTTCCGCAGTCCGAGGTAAAGGTCCGTTCCCGCCCTTTGCAAGTTCCGTTTCACCGCGCTTCCGTGGGCGAGGAAGAGATCCATGCGGTCAGCGAGGTGATCCGGTCCGGTTGGATGACCATGGGCCCTAAGACCTTTGAATTCGAGAGAGAATTCGCGCGCTACGTGGGCGCGCCCTACGCCGTCGCCGTTTCCACCGGGACCGCCGCGCTCCATCTCGCGCTAGAGGCCGCGGGAATCGGCGCGGGCGATGAAGTTCTCCTTCCCACCACCACCTTCACCGCAACCGCGGAAGCTGTCATCTACACAGGCGCGCGCCCGGTGCTGGTGGACATCGATCCGCTGACCATGAATATCGATCCCCAAGACGCGGCCCGCAGAATCACCGGCCGCAGCAAAGCCGTCATTCCGGTTCACTTGGGCGGCCAGCCTTGCGATATGCAGCAACTTCATAGCCTCGCGCGGCGTCACGATCTCCGGGTCGTAGAGGACGCCGCCCACGCGCTGCCATCCGAGTATCAGGGTCGCAAGATCGGCCAGCTAAGTGAATTTACCTGCTTCAGTTTCTATGCCACCAAGACGCTCACCACCGGTGAAGGCGGCATGATCACCACCGACAATCCCGCAGCCGCCGAACGCATGCGCCTCATGCGGCTTCATGGCATCGAACGCGACGCCTGGAAACGCTATCGCGGAGACGGATCCTGGTTCTACCAAGTCCTGGAAGCGGGCTTCAAGTACAACCTTACCGACATCCAGTCGGCCATGGGCCTGGTGCAGTTGGCGAAATGCGACGCCATGAAGCGGCAACGCGAGGCCGTCGCGGCGCGCTATCTCGAAGCTTTTTCAAATTGCGAGGAACTCGTCAATCCGGGCGTGCTTCGAGATCGCCAAACGTCCTGGCACCTGTACATCCTCCGTCTTCGGCTGGATCGGCTGAGCGTCGACCGCAACAGCTTCGTGGACTCCCTGGCTCGCCAGGGAGTTTCCTGCAGCGTGCATTTCATCCCACTGCATTTGCAGCCCTTTTATCAGGAGGCATTTGGCTATGGGCCCGGCTCCTTCCCCGTCGCCGAAAGAGAGTATCGATCCTGTTTCTCGCTGCCTATTTTCCCGGGCATGACGGATGCGGAAATTCGTCATGTAGTTGACGCCGTTTTACACTCCATCAACGAATCGCGAACCGATCGCCTGGTAGCGGCCCATGTCAATCCCGGCGTGTGACGAAGACAAAGCCACCTTGGAGGCGCGATGCCCTGAGGCCAAACAGAGTTTCTACATGACCTACGGGAAGCGCGCGCTCGATCTGTTTGCCTCCGTCTTCGGTCTGCTGGCCTTGTCGCCGCTCTTTCTGATGATCGCCATCGGCATCAAGCTGACTTCGCGCGGCAGGGTTCTCTTTCGTCAAACCCGAATCGGCCGGCAAGGACGTCCGTTCGGCATCCTTAAATTCCGCTCCATGTACGAGGGCGATGCCGGTGGCTCCTCCCTTACGGTAGCCGGCGACCGGCGGGTCACACCGTTCGGCAAGTTTCTAAGACGCTTCAAACTGGATGAGCTGCCCCAACTTTGGAACGTTTTTCGCGGCGACATGAGCCTGGTCGGCCCGCGGCCTGAAGTTCCTGCTTACGTCGCGCACTATACTTCCGAACAACGCGTTGTATTGTCCGTACGGCCCGGCATCACCGACCCGTCCAGCCTGGCCTACCGGGATGAGGAAGCGCTGCTGGAAGCGGCAACTGATCCCGAGCATGTTTATCGAACCTGCATACTGCCCGACAAGCTCGCGCGGAGCAGCGCTTATCTGCAAAACGTCACGCTTTCGAGTGACCTTCGAATCATCCTGCAAACCCTAGGTTCATCGCTTTTCTGAAGAAAGCCCCTTGTGCCGGCCTCGATTTCCATCTGGCGTTAGTTCGGGAAAGCCGCACCCATAAACATGACCCATCCATTGCCGTCTTTGCTCGCACGCTCCAGGCCCTGGTTCATCGCCGCCTTCCAGGCTGGCCTTGTCGCCGGGGCTTTGCTGTTTGCCTGGCTGTTGCGGTTCGACTTCACCTTGCCCGATCGGCCGATTCTTCTGTCTGCTCTGCCGGTCCTGGTCGGGATTCGACTCATCGCAATGGCGTGCTTCGGATTGCACCGCGGCTGGTGGAGATACAGCGGCATCAACGACGGCATGGATATTCTCAAAGCGGTGGCCGCGGGTTCGGTGTTTTTTTTCCTGGTGGTTCGCTACCTGCTCGGCATGACCGGCTTTCCGCGCACGGTCTACGTGCTCGAAGCCGTTCTCACCGCCGGCTTACTGGTAAGTGCCCGCATGTTTTCGAGACTCTTCGTGGAATCGCTTGGCGAAAACATCTCTTCGAGCAAAAGGGTCATCCTTATCGGTGCGGGTGAGGCCGCTCATACCATTCTTCGCGAAATCCGGCGGCCGGCCAGCCCTTATGTGGCCGTAGGCTGTGTTGACGACGACCTTTCGAAACAGGGCATTCGCGTGGAGAACGTCCGTGTTCTCGGCACCGTCTCGCAGCTTTCCGAAGTCCTCTCCGCACAATCCGCTGAGGAAGCGCTCATAGCCGTGCCTTCGGCCACCGGCGCGCAAATGCGTAGATTCGTTGAAGCCTGCAATCGCGCACGTATCCGCTTCCGCACCGTGCCCGCGCTCAAGGACATCATCGCCGGGCAAGTAGCGGTCAGCCAGTTGCGCGACGTCAGCCTGGATGATCTGCTCGGCCGCGAACGCGTGCAAATCGACCTCGAAGCCGTTCGCAGCCAGCTGGCCGGGCGCCGCGTGCTGGTTACCGGCGCCGCGGGCTCCATTGGTTCCGAGCTCTGTCGGCAGATTCTCGACTACGCCCCGGCCCAGCTCATTTGTCTTGACCAAAGCGAGACCGGCCTTTACTTCCTTCGTTTGTGCCTTTTGGAGCATAGCCACAGCGCTTGCAGCGTTTTTCGCGTAGCCGACGTCTGCGATACCGACCGCGTTCGCAAACTGCTGCTCGATTTCTCACCGGAAGTCATTTTTCACGCGGCCGCCTACAAACACGTCCCCATGATGGAATCGAACGTGCAAGAAGCGGTGAAAAACAATGTGCTGGGCCTTTTCGGTCTGCTGGATCTGGCCGATGCCGCCGGTTGCAAAAGCTTTGTCCTCATCTCCTCGGACAAAGCGGTCAACCCCACCAACGTTATGGGTGCAACCAAGCGCATCTGCGAGCTGATCCTCTCCTCCCGTCCCCCCAATGGCATGCGCTGCGTGTCGGTTCGTTTTGGAAACGTCCTGGGCTCGAGCGGCAGTGTCATCCCGGTGCTGAAGCAGCAACTTGGCAATCACCAGCCACTGACCATCACTCATCCCGACATCCGGCGCTTCTTCATGCTCACGCCCGAAGCCGTAGCGCTGGTTCTGCAGGCCTTCGCCATAGGCAGCCATGGCGACATCTTGGTTCTGGACATGGGCGAATCGGTCCGCATACTCGATCTGGCGCGCAGCCTGATACGCCTTTCGGGTAAATCCGAGGAAGACGTCGAAATCAAGTTCACCGGACTTCGTGAAGGCGAAAAGCTAGAGGAAGAGCTGTTTTATGCCCAGGAAAGTGTGACGCCCACGGCCTGCGACAAAATAAAGCGCACTAACGGAGCGCACCGCGACTGGTCGGAGTTGTGCCACCAACTTCGCGAGCTGGGCGCTTCTCTCCATGTCGACGGCCCGGCTCCGGTTCGCGCAAAGATCAAAGAGATCGTTCCCGAATATCGCTCAACCCATGCATTATCCGACTGGGCTCCGGTCTCCGGCGATAAAACACGGCAAAAGGCTGCCGGCAACGACTGAGGCTCGCCGCACTTCCGCATCGTGGTGCTGTCGGCTCAAAGCCGGTCTCTCTCCCGGCCGTTTTTTCCTTCCTATCTTTCCCCTCGTTCCGCCCCTAGAGCAGCAAACGTGAGCCGTCTCACGTACCCCTCCCGCTCGAAAACCATCTCGAGAAAACTAAGCCGCACTCACGTTCAGCAGGTACACGTGTGTGCCGCGCCGGCAGACCGGTCAGCCTCGAATCCAGCGAACCTAAATTTTCGCAATCAGTTTTCAAGGAAGAATTGTTTCAGCTGGTCGAGGTCCGGGCCGGAGACGTCCGATACGGCGCAGAAGTTGAAACCGTCCTTCTCCCATGCGGCCCAGTGATAGCCCTGCGCTTCGCCAGAGCCCTTCCAGGCAGCATTAGGCGTCGATTTCTCCACAAAGACGCTGATCCAATGCTTTCTACGGCCATAGACCAGCGCTGCCACCGTGCGGCCGCCGATTACGTCGAGCCGTCCGCCGTGTAGGGGAAAGCCGCTGGCCGCGAAGTCGTGCACCGGCGGAGCGAAATCGAGTTTGCCGTCGAACCACGGCTTGACGGTGTGCTGATCGGTAGATTCGACATCCACCAGATGGCCTGGTTCAAGGGAGCGCAGGTGCGCGTCTACCGCGGCGGCCACGGCGACTTCGCCGTAAGACTTCTGTTCGTTCGGCCCTAGTTGGCGCCAGGTCAATACGGCCGCAATCAAGATGGCAGCCGTAACCGCAAGCCAACGCCACCAGCCCTGCCCAACCTTTCGCTCCGCCTGAGGTCCGGGCAGGCTCTCCTCAATACGCAACTTCAGTCCGGCCGGCGCCCGCGAATAGAGTCTCGATTCCTCAAGGGCCCGGCGTAGTTTCTCTTCTTCTCCTAAGGCTGCCGCACAAATGGCGCACGTCCGCAAATGCTGGTTGAATTCGGCCGCTCGAGCGCCATCCAGTTCTCCATCGAGGTAGGCATGCAGCCGTGTTTCGCTGAGGTCACAACTCAAGGCGAGCCTCCCTTTTGGCGGGTCCCGTGAGCAAGTCGCGCAATTGCCGGCGCGCGCGGGCCAGCGCCGACATGATGGTGCCCATGGGCCGCGAAGTGATGGTGGCAATTTCCTTGTAAGAGCAGCCTTCGAGCTCGCGCAATACCAGAATCTCGCGAAAGTGCGGCGAAAGCTGCTCGAGAGCGCGCGCCAAGCGTTCGCGGTCGTTTCCGGAAATTGCCAGCGTTTCCGGAGTTTCTTTCTCGCGCGGGACGGATGCGTCGTCCAAATCGCCCAAATCCACCCAGTTGCGGTTTTTCGCGAGCCAGGTATAGCAGCAGTTGCGCACAATCTGCAGCAGCCAGGCGCGCGCGTCGCCCGAATGAAACGTGTTGAAGAAGCGATAAGCGCGCAGTATGGCGTCCTGCGTTACGTCTTCGGCCTCGCTTCGGCCGCCAAGCAGCCAGCGCGCGAGGTTATATGCTGCGTCGAGATGCGGCATCACGGTGGCCTCAAACCGGCTGCGATCATCCTGATTCAACACTTCCGTTGGCGCTTCCGGCGTCAAGTCAGCCTCTTTCAGGCTCTAAGGAGATAACCGAACGAGGCTCGATTTTATTCCCGTCTGGCCCGGATTTTCTAACCAGAAAATTTCGCTTCCTCCCGGAATAAAAGTCCCGGATGGCGGGTCTTGCATGTTGAAGAGGCCGCATCCGGCCGATGACAAGGAGTCGAACCGTGAAACAAAGCAAGGACGAGATTCTTTTTGACCACAACCGCGACGGCATCGACCGCCGTGGCTTCTTGAAATGCATGGCCTGGGCCGGCACCGGTGCGTTCTGCGTGGTACAGGGAGGCGTTCTGAAGTCTTACAGCCTCAGCCGAATCGCGGAGCTCGATCCGGCAAAAATAAGAGGCGAGCTGAGCTTTGCGCAGCTCAGCGACAGCCACATGGGCTTCAATAAGCCCGCAAATCCCGACGTTAGAGGCACACTCAAGATCGCCGTTGACAGGATCAATGCGCTCACCGCGCCGCCAGAGTTCCTGCTGCACACCGGCGACATCAGCCACCTGGCGAGAGCCGAGGAGTTCGATACCGTCGAGCAGATTTTGCGCGACGCGAAAGCCAAGGACGTGTTTTACGTACCCGGCGAGCACGACGTCATCGGGGACGACGGAAAGCAATATCTCGAGCGATTCGGCAGAAACACCAAGGGCGGAGGCTGGTACAGCTTCGACAAAAAGGGCGTGCACTTCGTTGGCCTGGTGAATGTGATGAACCTGAAAGCCGGCGGGCTCGGCTCGATCGGAGCCGAGCAGCTCGAGTGGCTCGAAGACGACGTAAGGCATCTCTCTGCCAGCACGCCGATCGTCGTTTTCGCGCACATCCCGCTGTGGTCGGTCTACCCCGAATGGGGCTGGGGCACCGAGGACAGTTCGCAGGCGTTGGGCTACCTGAAGAGGTTCGGCTCGGTAACGGTTCTAAACGGCCACATTCACCAAACCATGCAAAAAGTAGAGGGAAACGTGACTTTCCATACCGCGGCGTCGACGGCGTTCCCTCAGCCGCAGCCCGGCAAGGCCGATTCGCCCGGGCCCATGAAGGTACCGGCCGGGGAACTGCGCGGATTGCTGGGCATCACGGACGTAAATCTTGTACAGGGCAGGGATGCGCTCGCGATCGTGGATTCCAATTTGGGTTGAAGCGGCGGCCTTCCCAGTCGCATCAAACCAGCTAAGAAGGGAGAAAGTGATGATTCGGAAAGAGCGGTATCTGGCAGTGGCAGTGTTGACGGCGGCAATCGCTAGCGCTGTCGTCTCGGCGGCCCGGGCAAGCGAGGATTCGAAAACCGAGGGCGCCAAAAGCGAGGTCAAGATCGACAATTTCAGCTTTGCGCCGGGTGAAATCACCGTCGCCAAGGGAACCACCGTCGAGTGGGTGAATCGCGACGACATCCCGCACACCGTGGTGAGCGACGACAAGACGACGTTCAAGTCCAGGCCGCTCGATACCGACGACAGGTTTTCCTATAACTTCAGCAAAGAAGGGACTTACACCTACTTCTGCTCCATTCATCCCAAAATGACGGCGAAGGTCGTGGTCAAGTGAACCTCGCGTTCATGAACCCGTTCGACTTGCGAACGGCGCTCTTCGCCCGCCATGCGCAGCATGTGGTGCTGATCCATTTTCCCATTGCGCTCTATCTTGCGGGCGTGGCGCTCGACCTGTCGGCACTGTGGCTCAAACGGAACCATCTGGCGGAAGCGGCTTATCTGAATCTTACGCTGGCCGCTTTCGCCGCCGTTCCGGCAGCTGCCACAGGTTTGCTTGCATGGCATTGGCAACTTGAAGGGCAGAAGCTCAAAGGAATCCTGCTCGAACATTTGATCGCGGGAGGCGGCGCAGCCGTGGCCATCTGCTGTACTTGGTTCCTGCACTATCGCGCACGCCGCGCCGGCAACGGCCTTCCTCCGGCAAGATTCCTTTTGGAAGGCCTGGGGACGATCGCCGTGGTGGTTGCCGGCCACCTCGGCGGATTTCTCAGCGGGGTGAACGTTCCGAACTAGTCGAGTCTCGCGGTGGCGATGCCGACGTACTTATCCGCGGCTCCGTAATAGAAAAGCCATTCCGTCCCCTTGCGGGCCATGCCTTCGACAAAAACGACGTTTGGCACCTGACCGACCTTCTCCCATTCGCGCTCGGGAGCGAAGACCGGCTCGTCGCTCCGGTACAACAGCCGGCGCGGGTCGCGCCGGTCGAAAATTGCGATGCCCGTGCGGTAGACCAGGTTGTCGTCGGCTCCGTTGTAGACCAGCACGATTCCTTGCGCAGTGACGACCGGCGGCGGTCCGGGCTCGACCACGCGCGAGTCGAATTTGCCCTGCCGCCGTGGCAACACCGGCGTCTTGGTTTCTTCCTGCCAGTCGAACAGATCCGTCGAACTTGAAAGGCCCATCTGGTCCGTCTTGTCCTCCGCGGTTCCGAGCCAATACATCCAGTATTTGCCGGCAATCTTTTCGGGAACGATGGCCCCGGACTTGGTCCAGGCGCGATTCCAGTTTCCCTTATACGCGGGAACAATGACGCCATGGCGCTTCCAGCGGACCAGATCTTTCGATTCCGCAAGACACAGCTGCGCGTCTTGCTTGTTGTAACCGGTGTAGGTCAGGTAGAACGTCTCGCCAATCTGCAGCAGCCGGGGATCTTCCACACCTCCGTCCCTTTCATAGTCCGCCTCGGGGACGAGCACCGGCGCCGCGCGCCGCTCAAAGTGAATCCCGTCGACGCTTTCGGCATAGCCCAATCGTGAGGTACCGGCGGCATCCTGAGCTCGGTACAGCATCACAAACTTGCCCTCGCGCACGATGACCGCCGGATTGAATGTTCCGGCGCTTTCCCAGCCTTGGCCTCGCGGCGAAAGCATGGGCGTCTCGCGGAGCCGTTTCCAGTCGTGGAAAAGCTCAAATCGTTTCGATTGCGGGAACGCTAGAACCGCGGCGGCTGCCGTGGCAAAGACGAGCGCGATCTTGCGCGAAAGGGTTCGACGCATGTCGGGTCCCGGGAAAGGATTCCGGCGCGCCAGCATGCTGCCGGACACTACCCGAGCGTGCCTTGCAAAACCTCGCGCAGGACATCCTGTTTGCGCGAATCGAGCTTGTTGCCCTGCGACGTAAGATAGAAGACGTCGATGGCCTTCTGGCCCTCGGTATCGATGAGCGCAACCTCGATATTGCAGTCAAGCCGCGCCAGAGCCGAGCCCATGTCGTAGAGAAGACCGGCGCGATCCTGCGTGACAACTTCGAGCAAAGTGCTGTGCACGGAAGCTTCTTCATCGAAGCTGACTCGTGTCGTGACCGCAACCTTCGGCGGGCGAGTGCGGCTCGCCGATTCGCGGCTTTGCAGCAATGGCTCGAGCGCGGCCTTGCCGCCCAAGACTTCGCTGAGACTTTTCTGGAAGCGCTCGACTTCGCTGGGGTTCAGCTCGAGCGTGCGATGCAGGTCGGAAAAGTGGAAAGTGTCGAGCACCACGCCCGCGGCATTGGCAAACGCATCGGCTTTGATGATGTTCATGCCCCAAGCCGCGAGGACGCCCGCAATCGTCGCGAACAGGCGCGGCCGGTCGGCGGTAAGCAGCGTCAGCGAGAAACCGTGGCGCTCGGCCTTCAACTCCGTCTGCAACAGGGTGCTGCCGAGTTGGCGGTACAGCGCAAAGTGCGCGGCAATTTCCGCCGCCGAGTGAACGGCGAGATAGCGCCGCGGGAAGCCTTCAAGAAAGCGTTCGATTTCCGCGCGCGCCGCTCCGCCCGTGGCGGCTTGCACTTGCGCCAGCACCGAGGCTTCATCTGAAGCGTGCAAGCGGTCCGTATCGAGGCTGCGGCTTAGATGATTGGCGGTGGCCACAAAGAGCTGCCAAAGCATTTCCGCTTTCCACGGCGTGAGCGCTTCCGGGTTGACGGCGTGAATATCCGCATAGGTCAGCAGACACAGACGCTGCAGCCGTTCGAGCGTTGAAACGGTGGCGGCAAATCCAGAAACCGTCGCGGGGTCGAAAATGTCGCGCCGCTGCACGGTCGCCGACATGTCCAGATGGTGTTCGATCAGGAAATGGACTTCCGCTTCCTCCTCCGGCGTCAAACCCAGGCGCGAGGCCGCGCTGGCCAGCGAGGTCAGGCTGCCTTGCACGTGATTCTCCACCGGCATGCCTTTGCCCGTGTCATGCAGCAGCAAAGCAAAGACCAGCAAGTCCCGGCGTTCCTGTGTCTTCCATAGCGAGGCCACTTGCGCACCGCGCGCGTCGGGAGGATCGACCAGCGCCTGCAAATGCTCGATCGTCCGCAGCGAATGTTCATCGACGGTATAGCGATGATAAAAGTCGCGCACCACCAGCGAATCGATCGCGCGAAATTCCGGCAGCGCTTCCATCAGGATTCCCAGCCGCTGCATCGGCCGCAGGGCCATGCCGGGGTAGTCGGCGGCGAGAATTTCCTTGAAGGTGTCCCAGGTCATGGCCTGGTTGATGGCTTCGACTTCGGAATGCGACAACACGTAGGCGATGATGCGTTCGGCGTCGCGGCTGAGAGGAGTTCCGCTCCGCGCCGCCTCGGTAAACAGGGAATAGATAATGGCCCGGTCGGCCAGAGCCACCTGATTCAGGATCTCAAACTGACCGCTGCGAATGGCAAAGTGCGCTCCGCTCGGCAGGGGCTCCGGCCGCGCCACGCTGCGCGCCGCGCTAAAAAACCGCTCACGCAGCGAGAGCGGCATGGTGATTTTCTGATCGAGGTAGCGCAGCAACTGGCGGTTCAAGGTGCGTGCGTGGCGGAAGTACAGCCGCATCCACTCCGCCGCGTCGCGCTTAATGCCGTCGCGCACGGCCAGAGAGCGGTTTGCCGCCTCTTCCTGCATTTCGTAGGTCAACGTGTTGTCATTGCGGGCGTTCGCGTAATGCAGCAAACAGCGGATCGCGCCCTGGAACTCCACCGCCTCGGCCGCGACCTCTTCGTCGGCGGCCGATGATCCCCGCAAGTCGGGACGATCGCCCAAAATCTGCCGCAGCCAGAAAGCGGCTTGATAGTCGCGCAATCCGCCGGGCGCTTCCTTGACGTTGGGCTCCAGGTGAAAAATCGTGTTGCCGTATCGCGCCAGGCGCTCTTTGGTCAGGCGGTGCAGTTGGGAAAACAAGAAGGGCCGCGCCTGCTTCTCCGAAGGCGGCAGGATGCGCTTGTCCAGCCTGTCGAACAGCGACTGGTCGCCCGCGAGAAATCTGCGATCGAGCAACGCCAGGTGAAACTCGGCATTGTCTTCCTCGATGCGCTTGCACTCGTCGATGGTGCGTCCGGCGCTGCTCACCCGGAATCCAAGGTCCCACATGGTGCGGGAAAACTCGGAAATCAACGGTCGAAATTCCTCTTCCGATTTCTGGTTTTCGAAGAGAAACAGGATGTCGAGATCGGAATATGGAAACAGCATCTGCCGGCCATAACCGCCGAGCGCCAGCAGCGACAGCCCCTCCTGCGGCGTGTCGTGCACTCTCATCATGTCGGCGAAGGTCCCGTGGATGGTGCTGTCGGCCAATTCGCAGAGCTGTTCGAGGGTCTGTTTGGCCGAGGCGCCGGCGTCGAACTGCGCGCGAATCCGCCGCCGCTCCGCTTCAACTTGCGAAACGAGAATACTCATCGGCTTTGCTGGGCCTGGCATCTTTCTGGCGTGAGGCTTGTCCGGAGCAGGGCCGGTTCTGGCGGCAGAAAACACAATCTAGAGCGCGCTTTCGCCGCGCTCCTCGTTGCGGATGCGGATGGCCTCATCCACCCGCGACAAAAATATCTTACCGTCACCAATCTTTCCTGTCTTGGCGGTCTTCAGGATGGTGTCCACAACGGTGTTCACCAGCTTGTCGGGCAACACCATCTCCAGCTTGATCTTGGGCAGCAGGTCCACCGTGTATTCGCGGCCGCGGTACACCTCGGTGTGGCCTTTCTGCCGGCCGTGGCCGCGCACTTCCGTCACCGTCATGCCCTCGATGCCCACTTCGCGCAAAGCGTCTTTCACCGATTCAAACCGTGACGGCTGAATGATGGCTTCCAGTTTCATCATGGATATTACGCTCCGCCTCCGCCTGCCCCATGCTTGCTCTGGGAGCGGCCCGCCCGCAGCCGGCATCCCCGCTGCCCTTACGACTCCAGATAGTACGCTTCCTCGCCGTGCTGAGTAATGTCAAGGCCTTCCACCTCGTGATCCTCGCTGACGCGGAAGCCGGTGATCCAATCGGTTATTTTGAGAATCACCATCGAGCCGACAAGCGCAAAGCCCCACGCGAAAAGCACACCGATCAGCTGATTGCCCACCTGCCCCCAATGGCCGTCGCGCGCGCCCACCGGCTTGCCCGCTCCAAAAATCGGATTGACGACCGCTTGCGCGAAGACCCCGGTGAGCAAGGCGCCGATCGTGCCGCCGGCACCGTGCACGCCGAAGGCGTCCAGCGCGTCATCATACCCGAAGAGCGCCTTCACCTTCGTTACCATCAGGTAGCAGACCACCCCGGCGATTAGGCCAATGAGGAGCGCGGGCATCGGCCGCACAAATCCGGCGGCAGGCGTGATGGCAACCAGGCCCGCCACGGCGCCTGAAATTGCGCCCAGGGCGCTGGCTTTCCCGTTCTTGAACCACTCCGCAGCGCTCCAGCCAAACGCGGCCGCCGCCGCGCCAAAATGTGTCGCCACAAACGCGTTCGAAGCCAGCCCTCCGGCTGCGAGAGCGCTGCCGGCGTTAAATCCGAACCAGCCTACCCACAACAGGCAGGCACCGATAAAACTCAGCACCAGGCTGTGCGGCGGCATCGGCTGCTTCGGAAAGCCCACCCGCTTGCCCATGTACAGCGCGCAAACCAGCGCCGAGACCCCTGAACTAATGTGAACCACAGTGCCGCCCGCGAAATCAAGACACGGGAATCTTCCCCCGAGCGAAGCATTCAGCAGTCCGCCTTTTCCCCAAACCATGTGCGCGAGCGGAACATAAACGATGAAGAACCACAAAGTCATGAACAACACCGTTCCGCTGAACTTCATCCGCTCCGCCGTCGCCCCCGTGATGAGCGCAGGCGTAATCACCGCGAACATCAGCTGGTACACCATGAACGTCAGCTCGGGAATCGTGGCCGAATAATCCGCGTTGGCCGAGGCGCCGACACCGCGCAGCAGTAGGTGCGAAAAATCTCCGATAAATTTGCCGTCGCCGCCAAACGCCAGACTGTAACCCACCAGAGCCCACAACACGGTAATCAAACCCATCATGGCGAAGCTCTGCATCATGATGGCCAGCGTGTTCTTCCTCCGCACCAGGCCGCCATAGAAAAGGGCCAGCCCCGGGCCGGTCATCATCAAAACCAATGCGGCGCTGGTGAGCATCCAGGCGTTGTCGCCAGCCGACTGCGCTGCGACGACTCGACGCTCGAGTTGCGCCAGCCGGTCGTTTGATTCCTTGGAAGCTTCGGGCGAGCTTTGCGGGGAGGAAGCGGCGGCGGGCGGGGAGGCGGCGGGAGCTTGCGCGGGGAGAGGAACTGCGGTCCCCAGAAGAGCTACGAACAGACAACAGCATAAGACTGCACGCTTCATCAGTCGCTCCACTTCGCTGCTTGCAAATTGCGCTATGACTTGCACTACCGGGGGCAACCCATCTGGCATGCGGCATTATACGCAGCCGCGGCGCGCCTCGAACTCAGAAATTTCGATTGCCCTTATTGGTTTTTCCGATGCGAACCGCGCGCTGCGGTTGCCAGAGTTTCTCTCTTTGTTCGACTCACAAGCCGATCCGCCTCCCGCGTAGGCCGCGGAACCCGGGTACCGTCGGAAACCGAGAGCGTCAGCCGCAGCGCCGTATCGAGGGAAACACGATGGCCGGGGGAAATGTACATGGGCGCACAGTCGGCGCGCGTACGCAACGCCGCCCCGACCGTCTCGTCCCCGTCGGTAATGGCGCTCCACTCACCTCGCTGGCTGCCGACCGAGCCGTGCTGTCCGGTCAGGAGACTTTTGGCACAGCCAACCGATGGCAGGTCCAGAATCACTCCCAGATGCGAAGCCAGCCCCATGCGTCGCGGATGCGCGTACCCTTGCCCATCGCAGAACAGCAAATCCGGCACCTGGCCCAGCTTTCCTAGCGCCGCCAGCAGGGCCGGAATCTCGCGAAAACTAAGAAATCCCGGGACATACGGAAACGTCAGGGCCACCTCGGCCGAGGCGCGTTCGAGTTCCAGCATTTCCGGATAGCTGTACAGCACCACGCCGCCGATGGCCCGGTTCGCATCTCGCAGGGCGTTCCAATGCGACGGCTTGTTGAACGCCTGCGATCCCTTGAGGACGAAGGCCGCGTCGAGCCCGGCCACGGTTCGAAGCGTCCCCAGGCGGTCTTCGCCCTCCCACCTTTGGCCGAGACTCTTCTGAATTTCTCGCGCTTCGGCGGTTGTAACATCCCAGCGATGTCGCACCGCTAATCTTATGGCCAGTTTGCTAGCTCCCGGGCCCTGAAGCCTGCTCCGAGGGCCCGACCCAAGGTCAGAAGCCAGGGGTGAAAGGCGTTTTACAAACCCAGGCCCTACAATCGTATAATGCCGTGTTGCGGCAGACGGCTTAAAGCGCTTAGTGGTTTTTGCACAACCCTGAAGGCAATTTTCGCTTACAATCCCTGCCAACGACTTTCTCCATGACCCCATACGCTCCCATCGAAATCAACGTCCGCCACGAGGACGGTATCCACATTTTTGACGTCCACGGCCGGCTGACCATCGGCGAATCGAGCGACCAGCTGACCACGGCGTTTCAAGCCATCCTCAACGAGTCCGGCCGCAAGGTCGTTATTGACCTCAACGGCGTCCCTCAGATCGACAGCACCGGCATCTCTTCGCTCGTTCGCATCTCCGTCTCGCTCGCCCGCGTGGGCGGCACGCTCCATCTGGTCTGTAAGCCGGGCCGCGTGCGCGACGCCCTCACCGTCACGCGCCTGGTCGAGGCTATCCCTACCTTCGACACCTTCGCCGCCGCCTGCAAATTCAATTCATGAGAGGTTCCGGTCTGGGCCGGTACTTGTCCCGACCTAGCTACAGCGAACCGGCAAGGCAGGCCATAGGCCAAGATCATTGGCACGTCGGTCTTCGAGGTACTCATCTCGAACTCCAGGCGCGTCAGCTGCGCCCCGTAAAGATGCTTGGATTTGGACGAAAGGGCGTTCGAAGCGATCAAGCGCTGGAGTTCAAACCGGCGACGAAAGGTGGCGCGCCGGTGGATATGATTGTGCCCGTCGAGGTTACGTTTCGGATGGACTAGGGACGCGTTTCGGGCCTTACTTCACCCGCTCTTTTTTAGCTCCGCCAGCACCAGCTTGGCGACTTCTTTGAGTGTCTCAAACACGCCGTGTCCGGTGACCGCCACCCCCTCCAGCACGGGCTCGCCCTTCTTCTGCAGCTGTTTGGTCAGCTCCGCTACCGGCATGGCGTTCGGCAAATCGCGCTTGTTCAGCTGGAGCACATAAGGAATGGTGTCGAAGTTGAGGTTATGCTCTTTCAGGTGTTCGTACAGGTTTTCCTGGGTCTCAAAATTCGCGTCCAGCCGCTCTTCCTGCGAATCCGCCACAAATACCACGCCGTCCGCGCCCTTCAAGATCAGCTTCCGGCTGGCCTCGTAAAACACCTGCCCCGGCACGGTGTACAGATGGAACCGCGTCTTGAACCCGCGCACTGTTCCCAAATCGAGCGGCAGAAAATCAAAAAACAGCGTGCGGTCAGTCTCCGTAGCCAGCGAAACCATTTTCCCTTTTTGGTTTTGACCCGTGTGGTCATAGATCCACTGCAGGTTCGCGGTCTTTCCGCCCAGACCCGGACCGTAGTACACCAGCTTGCAGTTAATTTCGCGCGCAGGAAAATTGATGAAAGGCACTGGTCGTCAATCCGTTCTCAAACCGTACCGTAAACTCGAAACCATAACACACGGGCATCGCGGGGCCAAAATGCGCCGCACCCTGCCCGGCAAACGAAGGCATTTCAGGCAAAATCTGCCTGCCCCAGGCCGCTACCGCCGTTTAGGGCCGAAGCGCAGCCACCTAACATGGCATTAGTAGTCTCGTCGAGTTCGCGGCCGGCCGCACACCTATTTTTCGCCCCTGCTCCCAATCTGGTAATGATTCCAACCAGATGCGCGGTTTTGCGCGATCCCGGACGGTGCCTGCTTTGGCAGGTCCTAGCCCACCTTGGCGGAAAAGTCCGTCAGCACCATAAAGGTGGAGTCGACCTTCTCGACCAGCTTCCCGTTCTCCTCGCTCTTATTCCGCACCTGCTGCCATTCCGGATCGTCCTGAAAGGCCTTCCAGCTCGCAGTGGCCGCTTCCCGGCTCGGAAACTTCAAAATGTACACCAGCGTATTCGCCTTCTTCGGGTCGTCGGTAGCCGTCCAATACGCCACATTCTTCATCCCGTGCCGCTCAAAAAGGTGCCTGGTATGTTCCCGGAACCGCTTTAACAGCTCCGGCAACTTCCCCTCCGCCGCCGTGTATACCCGCAACTCGTACACCGCTTCGCCCTCTGGCGTCGCCCTTACCTCGCTCGCGCAACCGAGCTCCGCCGCCAGTCCCGGCAACACCCCCGCCAGTCCCAATCCTTTCACGACCGCCCTTCTTTTCATCTGCTGTCTCCGTTTCTTTTTGGAACCCCGACCCCTCTGTTCTCTGTACCTTGGCCGCGGCGCACAACATAATCGCACTTTCCGCTTTCCATTTCCTGGCTTTGTGGCCCGGCAGAGGAATTCTGTGTCGAGCAGAGGAGTCTGATTGCTGACCGCCCTGTTAGCGCACCGGAAATCGCTCGCGATCTTCCTCTTGGTTTGGATTTTCGCCGCCGTCTACCTCGGTTTGAATCTCAACTGCGGATGGGTCCCCCACGACGAGGGCATCCTCGGCCAGTCCGCGGTACGCATCCTCCACGGCGAATTGCCTCACCGGGATTTCGAAGAGCCGTACACCGGCGGTCTAGGCTATCTCGACGCCGCCGCGTTTCGACTTTTTGGCGTCAACCTGATGGTCCTTCGCTGGGTCCTGTTCAGCTTTTTCCTTTTTTGGGTCGCAGCCGTCTTTGCCATCGCCCGCGAATTCTGTTCGCCCTGGGCGGCGGCCGGCGTCAACCTTCTTGTCGTCCTCTGGAGCGTCCCCAATTATCCCGCCGCCATGCCTTCCTGGTATTGCCTCTTCTTCGCTACCTTTGGCGTCCTCGCGCTGCTGCGGCACCTTCGCGCTCCGCACCATGGCTTTCTCGTCCTGGCCGGTCTCGCGGGCGGCCTCTCAATCCTCGTCAAAACCCCTGGAGTCTACTACGTCGCAGCCGTCCTGCTGTTCCTTGTTTTTTACGAACAATCGCTGGCAAAAGACGGCAGCACCGCATCGGAGGAAAGCGAACACCGCTCCATCGTATATTCGGTCTTCGTAGCGGTTTCTCTCGCCGCTTTTCTTGTCCTCCTTGCAATGCTGGTGCTGCCGCAGGACGACGGTTCCGAATTCGTTCACTTTCTCCTTCCCTCTCTCGCACTCTGTTGGCTGCTCGTCGCCCGAGACCGCGGCTCATCGGCCCTAGGCAGCTCGGAACGCTTCAAGCGATTCTTCGCTCTGGCCATCCCGTTCCTGGCGGGCGTGGCGCTGCCGGTCCTTTTCTGGTTCGTCCTCTACTGGCGTTCCGGCGCCCTGAAGCCGCTGCTTACCGGACTCTTCCTGCATCAGCTGCGCCGCATCGCAGACGCCCGCCTCGCGCCCCCGCACTGGGCCTTCGAGTTCCTTGCCATCCCTATGGCCTTGTTTCTTACGCAAAGACGGCGGTCGCAGCACTTCCTTCCGGCCGCGGCCATTCTGCAAACTCTTGCCGCCTTGGCGCTCTTGCTGGCTTGCCGCCGGAACGTTCTCGCTTTTTTGGTGACTCTCGATGCGGTTCGCGCGCTGGTGCCGCTCTTAACCCTGGCGGTGGCCCTGCTGCTTTACCATCGGCGGAAGAACCCTGGCTCCGGCATCGAAGACCGTCAGCTTATGCTGCTGGTTTCCATGCTGGCCCTGATGAGCCTTATTCAGTTTCCCTACGCGGGCCCGCTCTACTTCTGTTATTTCGCAGTGTTTTTCTTTCTGACCCTATCCGCCCTGCTCCCGCTGCTTCCGCCGCAACGCCGGCTGAACCTCGCCGTGGCGGGCGGCTTTTTCGCGCTGTTTGCCATCTTTCTCTTCCGGCCCGCATCCATTGCTGCGTTCGAGTTCAACCGCCTTCCCGGCTTTCCCCATGCGCCGCTGAACCTTGCACGCGCGGGGAATCTTCGTGTTTTTGACGACCAAGCGGCTCTCTACGAGTCCCTGATACCGTTCGTGGTGAACGAGTCCGCGGGAGCGAGTCTTCTCGCCGCACCCGATTGCCCGCAGATCTATTTCTTGTCTGGCCTGCGCAATCCGACTCCGTTCTTTTTTGACTTCTTTGCCGAGCCCGCCGACTACAAGACTTACCTCGAGGGCCTGCTCGACCGCCCCAATTTCATCAAGGTCGTCGTCATCAACGACCATCCGGCCTTTTCACACCCTCACCATGACATTCTCCGCGCGCTCGTCGAAACTCGTTTCCTGCACTCCCGCAAGTTCCCGCCGTTTGAAGTCTTCTGGCGGTGAGCACTAGCCCTGTCCGACGTGATTCCCGCTGCTGCGGTGGAATGAATATGTCGCAAATCCGATACTTAGTTGCATCCGATTCCCACCCGCGCCTCCAAGATTTGCATCGTGTAATGAGAGACCTACGGCAAGCCCCGTTCGTGTGTACCCCGCATGTAACTCCTAAAGAGACGAAATCATTGAGTCATGCCTCCATGCATTGGTTAGGTCCGCCTCAAGTTGTTCCTGGCGAGATCTAACCCACTGCGCGTAGTGTTTCTGGGTAATTCGCACGCTTTGGTGGCCAAGCAATATGGACACTCGTTCAATCGGTACGCCCGACAGGGAAGCTCCGCAGCAAAAGTGTCGCGGAACCTGTGCGCGTGAGCATCGTTGACTTCTCCGAGCTCAAAAGCTGAAATTTCTTCAAAACTGCCAAAATTTGTCATCCTGGGCACTAGAGACGCACAAGAGCGTCCATAATCTGCTCAATTTTTCGCCCATAGCGATTTAGTTCAAGAACCCGGCGCCTTTGCGGACGCGATAGCCGGTCCTCATAAAGAAGCATTTCATCAAGATGTCGTGGACTGTCGAGGTCAGTTCGAAAAAGGTGGCGCTCTAAGGCTCGGTCTTTCTGAGCCAAAATTTTGACATGAGCAGCTCGGATGCGATCGTGCTCCCGCTTAAGATAATCGTAGGCGCGAGCGATGTTTCGGTGCATCACACGCTCCTGTCCCGCTCATCCCGGACGAAGACTCGCAACGGTTTGAAATCGCCGGAACTCCAGTCGGCGAGGTCCGCCACTTCAATCGTCATTCGGGTAATGATTCGCCAGGAAAGCTCTGTCTTGTCTCTAAATCGAACGTGAATGTAGAGAACCCCTTCTTCGAATCTGTGCTCGACCCACTCCACGACTTTGCCGTGCAGGCCTTTGTACTGACGGCCTGGAACGAATTTGGGAGCTGTAGGGAGCCCAAGTTTTGACCGCTTCATGAGCGGACTCCCTTCTTCGGGGCCGGTTCAGGAGAACTCGCAATTGGATGTTTACGACGCCTCTTCACGGCAGACCTAGTCTTTTGTCTAGCGTGTTCATCGTCGTAGCGATCTTCGTCGGACATGTTCCAATCGGGCACGATAATGACTCGCGGCGGGAGTCCTTTGCGCTTCCGCCGCTCTTCTGTGTGACTAACTTCGAGATAGATGTCGTCCCGATCTTTGAGCTTCTCAGCGAAGCTGCGCTGGAAGCGATAAGCCCACCTGGCGTCATCCTCAACAATCTTCTCGAAGTTGTCGAAGAACTCCCGGTTCCCATAGACACGAGCGATCTCAACGTCGGACAGCGCTTGGCGGATGAGATCCCGCTGAAAGAATGAAACGGACTCGAGGCCCTTCAAGCCCGCGACTAGGTTGTCAAAGGATTGGTTCAGTTCAAGGAATTTCTGGAAGATATGCACCTTCATCGCCCGAGCCCTCCGGCAACGGACATGAAAGGCGTACTTAGGACACTACAACTGAGGAGCCAAGCCCGTAACGGGAAAGGGCTAGAAAATGAGCCAATGGATCGGCGATGGGCGTCGTTGGGAAACTGGAGCCCACCGCCAAGTTGCGGGCGAAACAGGAAATGGATACCTTCTGATGCAGCCATCGTTGCACCTCATACGTGCACTTTGGTCAGGGGCGCGTAAGGTGCTGTAACACCTGCGCGTCCCGTTGATCTAGCTTGTAACGTTCTTCCGTTGCCTACCGCGCCCTTTTCTATATCGCTCCGCCTTATAGGCTTTTACCCTTTCGATGTCGGCCTTCGACCAAATACGAATTCGCATTTTGCCCAGCGTCTCCACCGGCGGCGCGGCTACTCGCTTCTCACGAATCCAGCGATGTAAAGTGGCAGATGTAACCCCTACAAGCCGCGCAGCTTCAAGAGTCGAGTAAGTCTTCATCTAATATGATGCACCGTGCATCGCATTGTCAAGAAAAAAGAATCCCGCAAGATCATTGTGCGCTTTCCGGGTTAATGGGAAGAGTATCGCATTTCTTGATGGAGGAAGTGGGAAGGACTCGCGACTCCGAAGGACCGGTAGTAAATGCCCGGTTCTCGGACGCGCGCATCAAATCTCGCCCATATTGGAACTCAGGAGCGGCATGTTAGAGCGCACTCATCGTTTTCGCCCGAATTGAACGATAAACGTTATTAACCGCGAATGACCCGTAGGCAGTGCTATCTACCTTAGGTCGTTCGTGCAAATTTGGCTTGGGACGAGATCATGCTGTACCACCTCAAGCAGGCCGTATAGGGCTCTTGCCTGCTTGTCCCGAGTCAATGTTAATATTTATGTCCGAAAAATGTGTTCTCGTTCGGACATTAATGTCATATTGTCCGAACTTTGCTGTGTATTTCGGACAAAAGATTGCCGTTTACACAGAAGACTTGACACACCTTGGCGCAAAACAATCGAGGCTTAGAACGTCACGTCTTTCGAGCCAGACTCGACAGCCCACAACATCTTGATGAAATGCTGCTACATGAGGACCGGCTCTCTCGCCCGCAAAGACGGCGTGCTCTTGACCTGAATCGCTATGGAAGAAGACTTGAGCGCATTATGGATGCCCTACTGAGCTTGTAGAGACGCGTCTCGCTTTCAATTCTTGCGATACAAGCATAGGCAGCTGCAATCGCTTGGCTAAATTAATAGAAAAGTTAGAAAATAAATCGACATCAACAACTCACGATCCGCTCTCAACGGGATGGCGTCCGAACTCTATATGTTTTCATAAACAAACGCTGGTAGCGGAGGTAAGGGTTGCGAGGGCTCAGTGAATGCGCCAGAGTTCGTACCTATTCGTTGCCCGCGGATTCCATCGCCACGGTAAGAGGCCGAAGCGGTTCGAATAGAGGCCGGCGCCATATCCCATCGTGCGGCCGTGGGGAGAATCGTAACTCCGCGAATCGACCAGTTCCCGTTTGGGAAAATGCTTCAATATCACATCGCCATCTTCCATCAAACCGACAGCCAGTAGCTCGCCGGTACGCGGCCCCACCAGGTCAGGATTAGCAACCGTAGCACCCGCCTTTTCCGCGTACCAATAGAATCCCCACTCTCCGGCATACCAGACCTTCTCTCCCGCCGCCACTCGCGGCGCAATGAGTTCCGCCGCGGCGCGACGAGCATAGTCTGCAAAATCCAAGTCGGCTCGCAGCAGCAGCAGTGAGTAGCCAGAACAAAGCAGGACGATCATTCCGTAAACCAGTTGCGCTCGTCTCCAGGGCTCGGTCCGAATGGCTCGGAGAAGAATCAATACAATGGCAGGCAGCACCGGCACCATATACTTCAGGGGCAGATGATGATAAATACCCGCCGAAAGAGGTATCAGCAACCATAAGCCCAGCAGCGTGCCAATGCGGTCCCTTTTTGCAAGATAACCGCAAAGAATGTGCGCGAGCGCAACCATTCCATACAACACTGCGGCCACCTGGAGCTCCTTGAGAACCGTCATACCCGGCACCAGAAAGTACGCAAAGGCAATAGGGATGAGCGGCGGCACCAGCAACAGCAGCGCCTTTCGCCGATGCACGACCAGCCACACGATCGCTAAGGGAATGGGAAACGTCAGATAATGAAAATAAGCGATCAGGTTAATTGGCAGGTTGCCCGCTTCAATCGCTCCGATTAAGGTACCGCCGGCGACGCCGCGCAGGCGCGTTGCGTAATTCACCGCTACCAGCACCACGGCAGCGATCAAGATCGGCGACCACAACAGGATCTCGCGTCGCAGCTGGGCGACAGCCTTCCGGATCCCGAGTTCGTCGAATAGCCAAAGCGCCGCCAGCGGCAGAAACACCGCAACGTGCGGCCGGGCGTACGGGGCAAGACCGAACGCGATACCGGCAAGCGCCGCTTGGTGCCACTTTCGTTCTTCTTTCCACGCGAGGATGCGCTCAAGACCTGTAAGTACCAGGGCTAGCGCCAAGACATCCGGCATCGCTGTGTTGGCCATAGGAAGCAGCGGTGGAATGGCGACCACGAGCAGTCCCGCTGCACGAGCCTGGCCTGAGCAGTAACCCAGCCGCAACGCTAGCGCCACCGTCCCTACTGCTACCCAACAAACGAAAATGATCTGAATCAGATGGGCCGGCCACTCAGCCCCTCCGGCCAGGATCACCGGGACCAAAACGTATCCCATCAGCCCTTCTCTGACGTTTGCTCCGGAGCTGCCCGCCTGCGCCAAACAAACCAGGGTTTGGTTCCAACAAATCGGGAACGACCACGGCTCGAGCGGAGTCTTCAGAATCTGGCGGGCTTCAAGCAGAAAAGGCGGATCGTCAATCGTGTACGCCTTGTGTAGAAACGGAAGCAACAGGGCCGCTCCCAGCAGCATACCCGGCAGACTCAGCTTGAGAAGGTGGCCTTTGGATCCCATCCGGAATGAACTTATTCAGATTTGCTGAGGAATGGCAAGTCAGAGATGGCCCACGCTGCTGTTCGTTTTCGCCAAAAACAGCGGCGCGCGTTTCGGAAGAAAGAGACAGTGGGCTCCATAGTAGATGGTGATGGAAAGGCCCCGGAACCCGTCCTTCCAGTTGATCTTCTTGCCCTCTTTCACGCTCCGCGAAGCGTATGAAATTGCAACTTCGCTCACCCGCCAACCTTGCCGTGCAATCTTCGCTGTAAATTCGGGCTCAAACGCGAACCGATCTTCCTTCAGATCCAGCTCATTTAAAACTTCTCGACGAAATGTCTTGTAGCAGGTCCACACGTCTGTCAGCCCCAGGCCCGTAAAAAGGTTCGAAGCCGCCGTCAGCATTCGGTTGCCCCAGTAGTTGGGACCGCGGTCTCCGTCGTTCCCCAGGTTAAGAAAACGCGATCCGTAAACCACATCCGCTTCGTAGCGCTCGATAGGTGCAATCAGCTTCACATATTCCTGCGGATTCAGTTCGAGATCTGCGTCCTGAATCACCACAATCGCCCCGCAGGCCTCGGCAAAACCACGCCGCAGCGCAGCCCCTTTGCCGTAGTTGCGGTCTTGAAACAGAAACTTCAGCCGGTTCGCGGAATCCGCAGCCGTTTTCTGCTTGGCCAACTGTTGCTCGAGTTCTTTCAGATATTCGCGGCTTCCATCGGTCGAAAAATCGTCGACGATGATGATTTCCTTCTCGAGGTTCACCGCGGTAACGCGTCGGATAATCTCCCCAATCGTGCCTCGCTCGTTGTAAACCGGCATTATGACGGAAAGCAGCGGCGGCCTAGCGGTTCTAGAACTTGGGCTCGAGTTCATACATATCGCTTTCGGTCAGGCATTATACTTCCGCGGAGAAAAACTGCACGCAGACAGCCGATTCCCGGGCCTCGGTCTTTCGAACCCCCGACTTCATGGTAAACTATTGAAAAGAAACAAACTAGGGCAGCAAGTTCCTGCGGCCTGACCCTCGAGCCCCATTGCGCCAGCGTCTTCTAGTATCCTTTCGATGACGTCGGGCTTGCTCTCAGAACGTTAATCGAACCCGAACAACAGCAGGATCCGTTCTGGACTCTGGCCCCATTCCCTAAACATAATTTCACGATCTCCCTTTGCCACCCGGTTCGGACGAGAGAACACTAGGTGAACACGGCCCTCATCTCATTGCTCATCGGTCAATTTGTTCTCTTTACGGTGCTGTCTGCCTTCAATCCGCCTTTAGCCCAAGGCGTATTTCGCAAGATCGAGCAGAGGGTATCGGCCTTTGCCAACCGGCGCGGCCTGTGCATACTGACGCTCTTCTTGCTAACGGTTTTGCTCCGGCTCGCGCTCCTACCTATCTTTGAGTATCCACGCCCCTATGTGCACGACGAGTTTGTCCGCCTAACTCAGGCAGATATGATTGCACATGGCAAACTGGCCTTCCCGCCTCATCCAATGTCGCGCTATTTCGAGACCTTCTATCTCAGTTTCTCACCCACCTATCACGCAATGTATCCGCCCGCTCAGGCAGCAGTCTTAGCCCTAGGCCAGATTCTCGGAAATCCTTGGATAGGCGTCCTCCTATCCACTGCAGCAATGGTTGCAGCTGCCACTTGGATGCTTCAAAGCTGGTTTCCTGCCCGCTGGGCCTTGCTCGGCGGAGCTTTGGTTTTACTCCAGTTCGGTGTGCTCTCGTATTGGATGAACAGCTATTGGGGAGGCTCGGTAGCCGCGCTTTGCTCCTGCCTCATCCTCGGAGCGCTCCCGCGTATTTCCAGTGGAAAGTTTGTTCCGTCGGTTCCACTTCTGTGCGTGGCCTTTTTCATTCTGGCAAACAGCAGGCCGCTAGAAGGTTCCATTTCCTGCATTCCCGTTGGGGTATTCCTGCTAGTCGAATACCTCCGCAATCGCCCGCGACGTTACGCACTTCAGGTGCTTCTACCGATCGGCGGCTCATTGCTTCTGACTCTAGCATTCACCCTTTATTACAACTGGCGGCTTACTGGCCACCTTGCCTCTTTTCCCGAGGCTGTTTACTACCGCCAATTCATGCGCGTGCCGGTGTTTCTGTGGGAAAACGTCACCCCGACGCATAAGTTCGACAATCCGCAATTCGATGTGTTTTATAATTCCTGGTTCTTGCAACAGTTCGACGGAACGTTGTCCTCTGCCCTTTCTATCGAAAAGACAAAGATCTCCGCTTTCGCATCCTTTTTCATTGGCCCTTGGCTGACGGTACCGCTTCTAGCGATTCCATGGCTCCTTCGCGATCGCCATATCAGACTGCCTCTCATTCAAATCGCACTTTCATTCCTGGGGCTTCTGGCGGTTACCTGGTTCCATCCACATTATGCCGCGCCGATTTTTGGCGGACTAATCCTTGTTCTGGTGCAATCCGTTCGGCATTTGCGTTGCTGGACTCTCTACGACCGTCCCATTGGGCTGACCATTACTCGCTTAGCGGTGATAACACTGACATTTGGACTTTTTATGCGCATCATGATTTTCGCGCTCACTCACAGTGGCGGTATCTGCACTACTTGCCTTTACGATTGGGATCGCGCCCATTTCACCGATCAGTTGCGGTCGATTCCGGGCAAACACCTTGTTATCGTACGGTATAGGCCCGACCACGACGTGTCACGCGAATGGGTTTACAACTTGGCAGCCATCGACGAGTCACAAATCATTTGGACGCGGGAAATTCCGGGGTTAGACCCGGCCCCACTGCTAGATTACTATCGAGGTCGGAAAGTGTGGCTCGTAGAGCCGGATAAAAAACCTCCCCAAATGTCCCCTTACTTGAGCCATCCTGGGGTCCCGCCCAACAAGTATTAGCACCCATCTGAATGAACCTCGGTTGCGCAGTAGCTGTGTTATGTGGGCTACCGTTTGCAAATTGACCAGGACCGCAGGCACCAATGCGTAACCCATCAGACCCTCGCGCAAGTTAGCGCCCGGTGACGGCTTCGGATCAGGGAATTAACAGGGGACTTTATCATGCTATCCAGCGCGCTGGGCAGCTTTCAGTACGTCAATGCTCATCGGAATATCAAGCCGCTGGGAAGAGAATTTGCGAGGGAATTTGCGATTTTCCTATGACTGATTCAGGCACGCAAAGCCCCGCACTTATGTTCCCGTTCGTGTGTGCTAGAAATTGCCGAAGGATGTGGGCTGTGCGATCGGTCCCAGAACAGACGCTCGCTTGGATTCGCGATAGGCAACGAACGCTGCAGCCACGTACACGGCGACAGAGACCATGTTCAAATTGTTTATGCCCCAAGCCATAGAGCTGTATTCGAGCACTCCTCCGACCATTACGCCTAGCAGGTTATAACCAAGTGCCGAAGAGGAAGAGCTTGCTCTCTCTAAAAAAGTGGCGAAGAGGACGCCGGCGAAAAAGATGGGCAGAGCAAGGAAAATCAGGTCGAGTGTCAAGCTGATGGCAGGGGAACTAACCAACCGGAGGGTATTGAAGCGGAAATACCAGTCGAGAAGCACCGTGGCGAAAAGCGCCGCAAAACTGGCGGGAATGTTACTTATCCATTCTTTCATGACGGCGGCGTTGGAAAGGATAATCATAATGAGCACGGTAATAATCACGTAGGTGTTGACGACCCACGTCGCGCCAGTTAGCAAGGCGACTTTGGCGAGGACCTTGGTTTCGAGGAGCATAAAACCAGCACCAAGGAAAAACATGACCCAGTCGAATTTCGAGGATGTGACCTGGCGTGTCCGCTTTATGGTGACGTAGCTGAAACCAAGGATGAGAATGAGCATCGACAGATAGGAAAACGGGAACCCGCGCTCGCGCAGATAAAGAAACGGCCAATCATCCGAGGTCGGTTCGACGCTACCATGACCAACCAAATCATCGGCGTCTTGTTCTTTAACGTAGGGCAGTGTCCTGAGCTGCTCGCGGTTGGCTCCGGGACCCGCAAGCATTACTAAATTGTTCTGCCAAAAACCGAGAGAATGGACGACTACTGGCTTGTCGCCGTTGGCGCGCCAGAGAGCGTTGAACACGCGCTCGATCTGCCACGTCTTGTAGCAGTAGAACGTGACGGCCAGAATGCCGTGCGGCGAAAGCCGGCGAAGAGCATCCTGAAAACTCTCGAGCGTATAGACGTAATTGTCGAGACGAAGACTGGACATCGAGGAGAAGGCTGTGTGGCTATCAACTGCGCCGAATACAATCATGTCGTAGTCGTGGTTGTGTGGATCACGAAGAAAGGCACGAGCATCGGCGACATGCGTTCGCACCAACCGCGAGGAGTAAGGTTTTTCAGAATGGTAGCGTTTGCCGACGTCGACGATTTTGGGGTCGATCTCAACAGCATCAATGGTTTGTACGCCATTTCGAAGAGCAGCCGCGACGTCATTTCCTGCTCCAGCGCCCAACACCAGAATTTTATTGAAGCGCGGACCGAAGACTCGGTAAGGAACGTTGTAGTAATCCGTCAGTTGGTACTGGACGTCGGAAGGGAGGGAGCGGACAAACTCCGTGTTGTAATTGTAAGCGCCTTCCATTCCATCGTGATTCAACGTCACAGTGTAGCCGAGCGGGTAATACGTGCCATTCTGGCCGCGGACTGCAACAGGGGAGACCTCTACGCGGTAATAAGGCGACCACAGCACCGTTTGCGGGGTGAGCAAGAGCGGGAGTAGGAGCACGCCGGCGAAGCAGGCGGACGACCAGGACTTCCAGAAAAATGGCAGCAAGGCCACAATTGCGAAGAGGACCCAGATTGTCGGCCCACTCGACGCCCGGCAGAGCAGTGCGAAGACCAATATTCCGATCAGACTGAAGCCGACGTTGACGCTGTAAGCCGGAAGCGGCGGAAGACCTCGAAAAGCTTCTCCCAGTTTTTCACCCAGCGATACAAATAGAGCGGCAACCAAACAAAAGATCCCCAGTACCGCGCCCATCCCTTTGAGCATTTGAATGAGTGGATGCTCAAAGGTAAATTCGCCCAGGAGGTAATTTTCGAAGGGATCAATGAAAGTGATGTGCGTATAGCCGCCCCAGCGAGATAAGCTGATGATCGCCACAACCGCGAGCAAGAGCATCGGCGCGAAGCGGAAATAATTCCGACCTTTGCAGGCCAAAATGCATCCGACGCCTGTGCCGAAAAATGCCGCGAGCAACGGGAAATTCTTGAAATACGCGAAAATCAAGACTTCAGAGGAGAGCCAGCGAATGACTACGAGTTCAAGATAGAGAGTGACGAAGCTAATCAAGGCAAGAAAAGCGTACCTTCGAAAATCGCCGGGCTGCATCATGTCCCGATGATTTCATCGTTGGAGCCAGAATAAAAGCGAGAACTTGTCTAAATCGTAATGGCAACTGCAATCACAAACTACGTTCAAATCGCCCGCCTTACAGACTTCTGCAGTGGGCTCTGTGACGAAAGTATGAGAACCAATCGCTGTCGGTGATGGCAAGAAGATTGTCAGCAACACAGCAAGTTCTATGCAAGTTCCAAGAGAAATTGACAGGTGTTTTTGGCTGAGGCCGAACACCAAAAAGCGACGCTTTCAGCTTCCATTTGGATTCGCTCCCATGTGTGCCCGAAGATCGGCGCGTAGTGGAAGCGATCGTAACGGTGGGGGTGCCGCCGCAGCTTGCACAGCTTGCCGTGGCGATTACCGACAGGCGCCATCCGGACTATGACCGCGTCTCCGCTGCCCTCTTCAGCAGTAATCCGAGAAGGTTCGCGGACTGGTTCGAACAGTGCGCGCGAAGCTGGGCTCTTCCTCGCCTGAAAGAACTCGTGAAAGGAAATCTCTACGCCGCGGTTGAAGATGTGCCGGCCTACGAGTTCAAGACTCCGCTGCAGCAGGCGATTCAGATTCTGAAACGGCATCGCGACATGATGTTTCGAATGAGCCCCAGACTTGCACCTATATCCATGGTCATTACCAACTTGGCCGCACACGCTTATGCGGGGGAACCGGACTTGTTCGCTGCGCTGACGAACATAGTGGAGAAGATGCCCCATTTTGTGAGGTCCGAGAAACCGCACGTGCCAAACCCTGCGAATCCCGTCGAGGACAACGCCGATAAGTGGTCTCTGGATCCGAGCCTTGAACGATCGTTTTGGCGTTGGCACACCCAGGTTCGAGCCGATTTGAAGAAACTCGCTGATTGTGTGAACGATGAAACGTTGGGTGATCTGATTGCCCACACCTTTGGTGTGGTCCTTAGCGAAGAACAGCTGCAGCCATTCGGAGGAGGCCGTACTAGCCGCGCCCCTGCCATTGTGCGCTCCCCCGTGTTGGCGATTCCGGTATCGACGCCGCGGCCGTGGGGAGATCGCCATCGCTTCTGATATTCCAACGCGTTGGCGGCTTGAGGAACTTCTGGTCCGGCAGCCCGGACTGCGGATCATCCCCGAGGTTTCCGATCTTGTTCTCGCGGGCAGGCTGGCGTTCAATGCTGAGATCGACGGAAAAGCTCGGATCCGTGACTGCTATGAAGTAGAGATTCGGATTTCCCAGAGGTTCCCGCGACGGATTCCCGTTGTGTTCGAAACGGGAGGCCGCATCCGGATTTCTTACCACCACCTTCAAGATGGATCGCTCTGCTTAGGATCTGAAACGCGTCTCCGTTTGATGCTTGCGGAAGGACTTTCCCTTGTGGGGTTCGTGGAGCGGTGCGTGATTCCGTATCTGTATCGCTATTCGTATTTGAAAATGTACGGCGAGGCTCCGTTTGACGACCTTGAGCATGGGCCGACTGGCATTGCGGAGGACCTGCGGCGGTTGCTGGGACTGAAGCGACAGTCTGAAGTCTTGCCGTTTGTGAGGCTGCTCGCAATGAGAAAGCGGCAAGCAAACAAGGAACGGTGTCCCTGCGGTAGCGGAACGCGGGTCGGCCGGTGCCACAATCGTTTGATAAACCGGCTGCGCAAGCGCCTGGGTCGATATTGGTTTCGAGTGGTGGAGCAGCAATTGGCGAACAGTATGCCTTCCGGAAAAAGGTCCGGCGCTCGCGGGCGGCTGGCCGAATGGGCGGCGGACCGAGTCTTTCCTGGTAGATCGAGACGCATTCCAACGTCGGACCAGTTCATGCGGCTTTCTTTGCGGCCCGCGCCAGCAAATCGGTGAATTGTGAGAGGAAGGTCCGAGGGCCGTCCCGCGCTGCCAATATAATCGTAATAATGAGTTTGCGACCCTTCCCGTTCCCCAGCGGTTGCCGGACCTGAAGTTAGAGTATTTAACGATAGTATTTTCAACACACTACAAGTATACAGCTCACTACAAATAGTACTTGTAGTGTGCTATTCTCTTGTAGTGATGAACCGTCACGAACAAGCTCTGCTCCATTACGTAGAGCAGGTCACCGGTTTTAGGCCCAGGCTGCAGAAGGAGGCACCGGCGGCGGCGCTGCCTCTCTTCCTGAGAGAGCAATACGAATTCGCCGAGATGGACCTGTTCGGCCGACGGGTGCCGCTCGCCTTCGAAAAGGCGGCTCCCGAAGAACTCTCGGCCAGCGAATACGCCCGCAATGCGGCGATGCTGAGACAAGGGATTGGGCAGGACGTCGTGTTGGTCGTAGCCAAACTTCCGTCCTATGTGAGAAACCGACTCGTTCGGGAAGGCGTTCCGTTCATCGTGCCGGGAGCGCAGATGTTTCTCCCGATGTTGATGATCGACCTTCGAGAGCACTTCTCGAAAGCGGCGTCTCGAATACAGGACAAACTGTCGCCAGTTTCGCAGCTCGTCGTCATTTATCAGATCCTAAGACGGCCGGACGCGCGCCTTCCGTTGGCGCAGCTCGGCGAGCGACTCGCGTATTCGCCGCAGGCGATGAGCTTTGCACAAGACGAGTTGCAGGATGCGAAGCTGTGCAATGTGCGGCGCGCAGGGAAAATGGTCTTCCTGGAGTTCGAGCTGCGCGGCAAAGCCCTATGGGAAAAAACACAGCCGCTGATGGCGAGTCCGGTTCGCAGGACGCAGTGGGTGCGCTGGGGTCAGCCGCGCGCGCGCGCGGTCGCTTCCGGGACAACGGCGCTGAGCCGGCTCTCGATGCTTGCGGAGGATGCGGTGGCCACCTACGCCATGCGTGACCGGGAGTTGGGGTCGGCCCTCGAAAAAGGCGAGCTTGTCGGGTGCGGCGGTGCCGACGATGCCGACGCATGCATGGAATCCTGGAAGTACGATCCTTGGGTACTCGCGGAGAACGGCGTGGCCGATGCTTGTTCCTTGTACTTGAGCCTTCGGAAATCCGGGGACGAGCGCGTGCAGAAAGAGCTTCGTGGGCTGATTGAGAGGCTTCCAGATTCGAGGGCTTGATCTGTTCCGCGAACACTTCGCCGAGTATCGGAAAGCGTTCGTGCTCATCGGCGGCGTAGCCTGCCACGAATGGCTGGCGACACAAGGCCTCGCATTTCGCGGCACCAAGGACGTGGACATGGTGCTCATCGTGGAAGCGCTGGACGACGCGTTCGCGAAGCGATTCTGGGAATTCATAGACGCGGGCAAGTACAAGGGCCGCTACAAAGCGGAAGTGCGAACTGAGAGCCATCCACGTCCTCCTGGCGACGGGCGGGAGCTGTACCGTTTCGAGGAGCCGGAAGATGAGAGATATCCCGCGATGATCGAAATTTTCAGCAGAAAGCCCGCGAAGATCGATCTCGCTGAAGGACAGCACATCGTCCCGATAAAGCTCGATGAGGATTCTGCCAGTCTCTCGGCCATATTGCTGAACGACGATTATTACGAACTGGTGCGACAGCAGCACAACGAGGAGAAGAACTTGCCGTTCGCCAACCCAGCGGCACTCATTCCCCTCAAAGCGCGCGCTTGGCTCGATCTGACGGAGCGCGCTGCGAAAGGAGAAACTGGAAGGAGTAAGGAAATCGCGAAGCACCGTACCGACGTCTTTCGGATTGCAGCGACTCTTCCTGGCGAAGCGGGACCGGCGGTTCCAGGTGCGGTTCAAGAGGATTTGCGGAAGTTTCTTGCGGTCTTTCCCGTGGAGAACAAGGAGCTGTGGCAGGCGATCGGAGACGGGTTGAAGACGACCTTTGGCTCGCGGAAGCTGAATCCGGCAAACTTGGTCGAAGCGATTCGCATGTACTTCCGTTTGTAGCATGCACTGCGAGATCCCTTGAGGTCAGTTTTCGAAGCGGCTCGCTGGCGATAACTTTTGAAATGCATGCTGCGGCCCCGTCGCTCAAGATATCCTCGCTGAGCCTCCAGCGATCTCCGAAGAATGCCTCACTTGCGTCGGCTTCGAGGAGCACGGTTGCAAGCTCGCCGCTGGCATCTTCGCCCGGGCCGAGCGATTCCACGTAGATGACGCGCATGCTCTCGCCCGGGTACGACCACGAAGTTCCCTTTACGTCGAAGAGCCAGCTGAAGTATAGCGTGGCCGCATTCCGGTAGCGGGCTTGATGTCTGGCGCGGTTTACGGTGATCAGCTGTCGCCAGTCGTCGGCGGAAGATGAATCCTTCCAAGTCATCATCTGGGCGTGCGTGGCGTTGATCTGGGCACATCCGGCGTCCCACGCATTGGCCAACATGAGCGGCCCGAGCTTCTTCGCGAAGGCGTCGAGGGACTGTTTCGAAACGGTTTGCGCCATCATGGCTTCCCGAATTAGTCCGGCCGTCGTATCCAGTATCTGGTTCGCGTGGCCGATTTCTTCCGGCGTGAACCATTTATCTGTGACTTCGGCTCTGGCTGATTCTATGCGGCCTTGAAGTGCGTTAAGCGCCTCCGTTTGGGACTCGAAGTCGACGACCCCTCGTTCCACAGATTGCTGCGTCCGTCCGCGGCATTCTCCTTAAATCTAGCGAAAATTCGGTTCTGCAATTCCCAAGGTCCGTGCTTCTCGGTACTTGAGTCCCAGCTTCTCACAGACATACGAGATACACCTTTCCTTCGCGACCTTCCGCCAATACTTTCATTGAACGTGCCCTTTTTTCCAGATAGGGTGTCAACCAATCCAGGTCGGGTTTTAGTTTAAGCACAAACAATAGGAACTCGGAATGGCTGCGCTCAAACTTGGAAAAGTCAATTGCTTGAAGCGCTGTGTACCGGCGTAACCGGATGAGGTTCTCATCGATGCTGTCGGTCCGCGAATATTCCAACGCGTTATGGACATCTACGAGATACGCTAGCCTGCTCTGCAGTTCCGGCGAGCCGTATCTTGCAAGCGGCAGAAATGCCAGACCGTTAGCGACAACCACTGGAAGCTCCGGGTAGCCCGCTCTTTCGATAAACCTTTCCGTCAGCACCGTTTGGCGGGCGGCGAGCGGAGAACGAAACGAGTTCCAAAACAGCGCCTCGCTGATCCCAACGTTGAATGCCAAAAACGAAAACACAATGACGCCTATACTTTTCGGAACGATGCGGAAAGAGCCGATAACTAGCGCCACGGCTAGCGTAGTGGCAATTACATAGCGAGAGAGCATCGGGACGTGGAGCAAAACTGCGACCAACAAGGAAATCAGCGGCAGCGACAGCAGGCCGGTCCTCAGGACCGCTTCCGACGTGTTCGACACGCTTTTCCGCCGCCAGGATAGCAAGACCTCCCAACCCTGGACCGCTATCAAAATGATGGCAACCACGCCTCCCATTACGGGGCCTACAGAAAGCAATTCTCCATAGGAGAGCGGCACGGCCTCCAACCCGGTATGGACCCAGAAATGTCCGCCATATGCACTTCTAATCGTTGCGAGAAATCGCCATGTAACGGCCAGCGGCAGGATCGGGCAGGCAATCGCTGCCCACACCTGCCAGCGTACGCTTCGCGTCAACCAGATATGGCCAAGTTCCGCAAAGACGAACGGCAAAACGGAAAAAATCGCGTAATAGTGAACCGCCTCTGCCAGTAGCAAACTCAACCCAAGGCCAATGGTCCAAATTCGCGACGGAAGGCGGTCGTAACAAACTAAAGCCAGAGCGATAAATGCCAGCAACATGCTGTATGCCCTTGCCTCCGTCGCGTACCTCTGAAAGGCCGTTGTAGCCAGAAGGCATGCAGCACAGCCCAACGCACCAACCTCTGTCCACCGACGTTTCGCATACGTAAAAACGCAGAGTAGCGCGATCGCAAACGCCAGCACCGACGGTAGCCGCAACGCAAATTCTTCGTTCTTAAAGAGCCGCAACGCGTAAAACTCGATCAGGTAGAAAAATGGCGTGTGCGAATCCACGCCGTCGAGAAGTGCTCGCATCGCGCCCGCCAGACTGGTCTGAGCAGCGACGGCTCGCGTCAAGATTTCGTCATACCAAAAAGGGTTTAAACGGGCTGCGACGCCGAGCCGCATCAAGCAGTATGCGAGTAAAAAGATCAGCAGCGCTGTGATCAACGAGTTGGGCGGGGTGCGCAGTTTGTCTTCACGTGGCTTTCCACTAGCGCCCATTGGAGCCACCGGCGGTCCGTCTTTTCAAGACCGCCATCAAGGATGTTCCCAGCACCTTCTGAGGAATCGATTCGAGTCTAGACAGAGTCGCAAACGCTCGATTAACGAACGGTGAACGAGAATCGAATCCCTTGCGGATTGTCGAGCTTTGGTCGAGGCTCAAGGACAACCAAATCTTCCTAATGGCCAAAGTTGGCACCAGCGGCAGGCCCCAATAGGTCCAGCTAATTACATCCAGGGCGCTTTGTTGAGCCGCGTTTGCCAACGACCCCGCCAAGTACCGTCGTAGGTGACCCGCCGCTCGGTCGTAGGCAGAGAAGGCCCAGGGTCCTGCAGGAACATTGATCACTAGTTTCCCATCTGCAGCCAGATGAAAAAGCGCTGCGTTGAGAAAAGCACTTTCATTCTCGATGTGCTCAAGGACGTCGAACAGAAAAATCAGATCAAATGCACCTTTCAGATTCGGATTTCGATCCAGAATGTCGTAACAACATACTCTGCTCCTGGTGCTGACATTCCTCTGCAGCGCATATTCATTGAGATCCAGGCCCGTTACGCTCCGTTGGTATCCTATTTCGATCTGCTTTTGTAACAAGCCGTTTCCGCAACCAATTTCGGCCATCTCGCCAGCCCTTTGCATACATTTGCCCGCCACAATCTGCAGAACACGAAAACGTCGTTGGATCCAAAAATGGTCGATCGAGGCTATCTCAAACCATTGATCAGCCATGCTGACCGCGGCCGGCGGCGACAAGTATTCGATTGTTTTCGGCACCCTTTTTTCTCAACTCATTTTGGGTCTATCTTCATTCGTCTCGGGACAGTTGATTCTTCGACGGACAATGTACTGCGGACGGCGCTTCGTTTCCTCGTAGATTCGCCCGACGTACTCGCCTATCACGCCTAAAAAGAAAAGTAAGATTCCGGAAAAGAATGTTATTGCAACAACCAGTGCAGTAAATCCTTGCGGCGATTCTCGGAGGATCAGCTTCGCGTACAGTGCGTAAAGCAGATAAAGCAGCGAGATGGAAATTGCCGATGCCCCTATGATTGCAGCCGCTCGGATCGGCACGATTGAGAATGCAAAAAGCCCGTCAAACGCCAGCCCCAAAAGCCGTTTCAAGCTGTATTTGCTTTTGCCGGAGTGTCGCGCTCCTCGTTCGACGTCCACTCCGACCTGAGAGAATCCCACCCAGCTTCGCATTCCGCGCAGATACCGATGATGCTCAGGCATTGAATTCAGGTGCTCGATTACCGTCCGCGACATCAATCCAAAGTCTCCCGAATCGAGTGGCAAGTGAATGTCCGATAGCTTCGCCATCGCTCTGTAGAACACGTAGTAGCACAGCCTTAACAGCCATGGCTCCTTGCGACGGATTCTCTTGGCGTATACAACGTCAAACCCTTGCAGGTGTTTTTCAACAAACCGCGGAATCACTTCGGGAGGGTCCTGCAAGTCTCCGTCCATCACGACAACGGCGTCTCCCTTGGCCTGGTCCAAAGCGGCGCTGATTGCGGCTTGATGCCCGAAGTTGCGAGAAAGCGCTAGCACCACAATGCGCGGATCGCTTTTTGAGGCAACTTCGAGGATCTGCAAACTTCGGTCGATGCTGCCGTCGTCCACGAAAATCATTTCGTGTTTGCCGTCGCCCAAACTTGACAGAACATTGCCGAGACGTCGTAGCAGCTCCGGCAAAGCGCTTTCCTCGTTGTGAACGGGTATTGCAACCGATAAGCGGAATCCTTGAACCATACCGTCGTTTCTTTCCTATGGGTAAGCTCAGCCGAACTGGTCACCGTTTCCGTTGGCGCTAGCTAGCAGGGTGGGCGACTAATGCGGAATCTAAAAGCAGAAAACTCTAGATAGTGCCTTTATTTGTACCGGGGCATAATTTACGAATCCCCATGCCTCCACACATCTTAGTCACCGGCGGAGCTGGCTATATCGGAGGAGCCACCGTTCGGCTGCTCCTGCAAAACGATTATCAGGTCACCGTTCTGGACACCTTGTCCCGCGGCCATCGCGACTCTGTCCCCTCCGCCGCCCGTCTCATCGTGGGCAATGTCGCCGACTCCGCGCTCCTCAATGAGCTTTTTACAGCCTCGCCCGTTCACGCCGTCATGCACTTCGCCGCCTTCGCCGAGGTTGCCGAGTCCATAGAGAAGCCAGCTCTCTACTTCCGCAACAACACCGCCGCCACGCTTTCGCTCCTCGAAGCTTGCCTGCGCCACAACATTAGCCGTTTCGTCTTCTCTTCCTCCTGTTCCGTTTTCGGATACCCGGAAGTCGTCCCAATCAACGAGGACGCGCGCAAACTCCCGGTCAATCCTTACGGTCAATCCAAACTGCAAACGGAAATCATGCTGGAGTGGTTTCGCCAGATTCACGGACTCCGCTACGCCGTCCTGCGCTATTTCAACGCCGCCGGCGCATGGGACGGCCACCGCGAACGCCACGATCCCGAATCTCATCTCGTCCCCAACGTGCTGCGCGCCGCTCTAGGCTCCTCGGGGGCGCTCGAGGTCTTTGGCACCGACTATCCGACTCCTGACGGCACCTGCGTCCGCGACTACATCCATATCTATGACATCGCCCAGGCGCATCTTCTCGTTCTCCGTGCCCTTCCTCACCTCGGTCACTGTACCTACAACGTCGGCAACGGCACAGGGTTCAGTATTCGCGAAGTCATCGCCGCGGCACGCCGCGTCACGGGCCGGGAGGTGCCCTTTATCGATTCTCCGCGTAGACCGGGCGATCCCCCGACGCTCGTCGCCAGTTCGGAAAAGATCCGCCGCGAACTCAACTGGTCCCCGCGCTATCCCACACTCGACGACATCCTCGCTTCCGCTTTGCCTTGAAGTAGTCACCGCCCACAGGTCTAGCCGAGCCAGTTCATCGGGTGCGCTGGGGCCTGCTCGGGCTCTAACTCCTTTGTTTCCCGTAGCCAACAAGAAAGAGTCGCTACGGCGGGTTCCGAGCTGCGAAACCCTTTCATAAACCAGCGCTTACAGAGCTCCGCTGCAACCTCTCTATGCCTTCGAAGAAACCTCGATTTCTCTCTCGATTGACCTTACTTTTCGGCTCTGCTAGAGTGCCCCGCATGGTAAAGGCAAAAAAGTCCCACTCCCCGTCCTCCCACAGTAAGGCTGCTAAGCCTCAGAAACGCAAGCCTTTAGCTCCTCCCCACCCTCCGCAGCGGGGCGGTGTCGAACTGGTCGATCCTCGCGTTCAGGCCCAGATGAAGCTTTACGATGATGCCCTGGCGCTTTTCCATCAGCAGAAGTTTCCGAAGGCCAAGCAG
>Ga0306920_100000371_pt1 | contig 51970 bp, 50 predicted proteins | sample flu12Cox44000170_FD_204666 | JGI IMG/M metagenome (GOLD analysis project Ga0306920, IMG submission 204666) | Lab enrichment of tropical soil microbial communities from Luquillo Experimental Forest, Puerto Rico - flux4day.12C.oxic.44.000.170 (v2)... | ecosystem: Environmental > Terrestrial >... | reverse complement strand
AGGCGAGATTGGCCCGGATGGGCGCGACCTCCGCCGGCGCCTCTGGAGGCGTGCTCAGGCTCACGGCTTGCGCCCCTGCTCCGATGGCTGCTCCGGCGGCGGAGCCGTCGAGAATGTGATGCCACGCGAGGTGAGCATTTGCCGGATCTGCTCGTCGTTGTTCTTCACGGCGAGGTTGGCGAGGAGGCTCGCGAGATCCCGCGTCACCTGCTGGATCTGCACGCTCTGCGCGATGAACTGCTGGCGGTCGCTCACTTCACGCTGCAAGGCCTGATTGATGTGGACGAGGTAGATGTTCACGCCCACCAGCGGAAGGCTGAGGATGGCGAGCACGTCCAGGAGTCGGAGCCAGGGCGTCTTGGCAGGCGTGTAGGGCACGAGCACCACTCTTACCCCTTGCCGAGAGGTGGCGCAAGACGGATGGCGATTACCTGCTCGCCGGCGGAACTCAGGAGTCCTACGTCTGGTTACAGGCTCCGTCGAAGCTCCTCAGGACCGGTCCTGATCCAAGGTGAACATTTCCTTCTGTGTAAGTGAATGTCATTTGTAAGTGAACTGGCGTTAAACATGCGCAATTTCGGTAACTGTTTCCTTGACACGTCACGTGACCCGGTAGTCAGTCCTTACCCCTAGGTAAGAAACTCCCCGGTCATTCGAGCCTGTCTCACGTGGCTCACGGAGCCGTTACGTCATGCCCACGAGCGAGAGTACGCGCCCTGCTTGGACGAAAGCAGAGAGGCATTCGTTTTGCTCTGCTTTACGATTCGTCACGTCCATCCGGCGCGGCCCGTGCCGTCCCGGAAGCACGAATATCTTGACACGGTGGGCCAAGAAGCATAGATATACGTCCAAATCGTCTGACGCGAGGCGCTAGAGATGAAGTTGAGGCCTGACTCCAGCAACGGCGTGGAGGGCGTATGGGTCTCGATCTGAAGCTCGATATCAGCACGAGCGCCTCCAGCGTTCCCCATCCCATCCTGAAGGTCCGCGGCGCCGAAACCTCCCACCGAGAAGACCAGATCGCAGTTGAGGAGCCCCTGGAGATCCGGCTCGCGGGCATGAGCCTAGCTGTGACGATGCGCACGCCCGGCGACGACGAGGAGCTCGTGGCCGGGCTTCTCTTTTCGGAGGGCGCCATCGCGAGCGCCGACGATCTCGACGTGGTGGCGCGCTACCGGGGCCCGGAGGGCGAGCGTGACTCGGGCAACGTCATCAACGTTCTCCTCCGCGGCGACGTGACGGCGGCGCGGAAGCTCCTGCGCCGCAACTTCATCGCTGCCTCGTCCTGCGGCGTGTGCGGCAAGAGCACCATCGATGCGATCGGCCAATCGTTGCCGCCCGTCACCTCCGATCTCATGGCGCCAGCGAGTCTATTCGGTCGAATCGCCCGCGCCATGAACGAGGCGCAGCCGATCTTCGGTAAGACAGGCGGGCTCCACGCGGCGGGTCTCTTCGACTCCGAGGGGCGTCTCGTCGTCCTCCGCGAGGACATCGGTCGCCACAATGCGGTAGACAAGGTGGTCGGCCACATGGTCCTCGCCCACCGGATGCCGCTCGATCGCTACACCCTCATGGTGAGCGGCCGGGCGAGCTTCGAGATCATGCAGAAGGCGCTCAAGGCGCGCCTCCCCGTCGTGGCCGCGGTGTCCGCGCCCTCGAGCATGGCCGTGCAAATGGCCCTCGCCTCCGACATGACCCTCGTGGGGTTTCTTCGCGAGGGCGGCTTCAACGTCTACGCAGGAGCGCATCGAATCGTTTCGGACGCTGCGGAGAGTCCCGATCATTCCCCGAGGAGGGTCTAGTCATGCCGCAATTGACCCGCCGTGATTTCTTCAAGGTCGGCGCGGCCGGAGTGGGCGCGGCCGGCGTCACGTCGCTCGGCTTCGACGTGGCCCGGGCCGTCGAGCTCAGGCGTGAGCTGCGCATCGCCGGCGCCAAGGAAGTGCATTCGCTCTGCCCTTACTGCGCCGTGGGCTGCTCCCTCGTGGCCTACACGAAGCAGAACGAAAAGGGCCAGACGCAGCTCTTGCAAATCGAGGGCGATCCCGACAGCCCGGTGAACGAGGGCCGGCTATGCCCCAAGGGCGCGACCGCCATGCAGCTCGCGGTGAGCAGTCGCCGAGTGGAGAAGCCGCTCTATCGAGCGCCGGGGAGCGATCGATGGCAGGAGATCACCTGGGACGAGATGCTCGACCGCCTGGCCCATCGGATCAAGGAGTCCCGCGACGCCACGTTCGTCGCGCAGGACGCCAACGGCAATACGGTGAACCGGTGCGAAGGCATCGCCTTCGCGGGCGGCGCGGCGTTCAGCAGCGAGGAAGGCTACTTCGCCACCTAGGTCATGCGTGGCCTCGGGACGGTATTCATAGAACAGCAGGCCCGAGTCTGACACGGCCCCACGGTCGTCAGTCTGGCGGCCACATTCGGACGGGGCGCAATGACGAACCACTGGCGCGACATCAAGCACGCCGACGTCATCCTGATCAATGGGGCCAACCCGGCCGAGGCGCATCCGGTTGGCTTCCAGTGGTTCATGAAGGCGAAGCTCGACCCCAAGCGCGGCATCGGGTCGGGAGGCGGGGCCAAGATCATCCACGTCGATCCTCGGTTCACTCGGACCTCGGCGGTCAGCGACATCCACGCTCGGATCCGGACCGGCACGGACGTGGCCTTCTTCGGCGGGCTCATCAACTACGTGCTGGAGAAGAACCTCATCCATCACGAATATGTCCGTAACTACACCAACGCCTCCTTCCTCGTGAAGGATGGCTACGATTTCCATGAGGGCCTGTTCGCGGGCTACGACGCCCAGAAGCGCGCCTACGACGTGTCCATGTGGGCGTACGAGGCGGACGCGGCCGCTACCGCCACCCTCGAGAAGGCGCAGGCGGCCGCGGTGGCCAAGGGCGAGGCGCGCCCCGGCGCGGGCATCGCCATCGCCAAGCGCGACATGCAGCTCGAGCATCCCCGCTCGGTGTTCCAGCTCCTACGCAAGCACTACGCGCGCTACACCCCCGAGATGGTCACCGCGGTCACCGGCATCCCGACCGAGCAGTTCCTCGAGATCGCCAAGATCGTCGGAGAGTGCGGCCGTCCCGACAAGGTCATGACGATGGTCTACGCGGTCGGTCTGACTCAGCACACGACCGGTGGCCAGCTGATCCGCAGCGCCGCTTTGCTCCAGCTGCTCCTGGGCAACATGGGGCGGCCGGGCGGCGGCATGAATGCCGAGCGCGGGCACGCCAACATCCAGGGCAACACCGATCACGCCATCTCCTGGGAGATCCTGCCCGGTTATCTGCGCATCCCCGCTCCCGGCCAGAAGAACCTGGACGACTATGTCGCGCAGAGCGCGCCGAAGAAGTTCGACGCCAACTCGTGGAACTTCTTCGGCACGAACTACCGCAACTTCATGGTGAGCCTGCTCAAGAACTGGTACGGCGACGCGGCGAAGCCGGAGAACAACTTCGCGTTCGACTTCGTGCCCAAGCCGGCCACCAACTCCTCGTGGATCACCATCTACGACCAGGCCCTCAAGAAGAAGATGCAGGGCGTCATCCTCTCGGGCATGACCGCCACCAGCATAGGGCCCGACTCGAACCAGGTGATACAGGCGCTCGCCAACCTCAAGTGGTTGGTGGTCATGGATGCCCTGCCGACCACCAGCTCCGAGTTCTGGCGGCGACCGGGTGCCGATCCGAAGAGCATCCAGACCGAGGTCTTCATGGTGCCCACCACCCACTGGATCGAGAAGGACGGCTCCTTCGTGAACAGCGGGCGGTGGTCGCAGTGGAAGGAGCAGGTGATCCCGCCCGAGGGCGAGGCCCGTCACGACCACTGGGTGATGGCAGAGGTGTTCCAGCGGGTGAAGAAGCTCTACCAGCAGCAGGGCGGCAAGTTCCCCGATTCGTTGATGGCACTGACGATGAACTACAAGAATCCTCTGAAGCCCGAGCTGGAAGAGATTGCGAAGGAGATCAACGGCTACGACCTGACCACGGGGAAGCGGCTCGATACCTTCGGCAAGCTGAAGGACGACGGCACCACGACCGTCGGCGACTGGATCTACACCGGCTCGTACCCGGAGGCCGGGAATCTGGCCAAGCGGCGGGCGGGGATCCAGGATCCGGCAAAGAACGACCCGACCGGCATGGGCTTCTACCCGGGCTGGGCCTGGAGCTGGCCGCTGAACCGACGGGTGATGTACAACCGGGCCTCCGCCGACCTCGACGGCAAGCCCTGGGATCCAACGCGCCCTGGCATCGTCTGGGACGCGGAGCAGAAGAAGTGGACGGGAGACGTGCCGGATTATCCAGCGACGATGGAGCCTCGCAGCCCGAAGGCGTGGGGGCCGTTCATCATGAACAGCGAGGGAGTCGGCCGCCTGTTCTCGGCCTCGATGCTCGATGGGCCGTTCCCGGAGCACTACGAGCCGATGGAGTCGCCGATTCCGAACCCGCTCCACCCGAATCAATCGGAATCGCCGGTGGCGTTTCTGTACGACAAGGCGGCGGGACGCGAGAATCGGTTCGGTACCGCGACGGACTACCCGTACATCGCGACGAGCTATCGCCTGACCGAGCACGAGCACTACGTGACCCAGCACGTGCCGCATCTCACCCAGCTCCAGCCCTATCCGTTCGTGGAAGTTCCCGAAGAGCTCGCCCGTGAGAAAGGTATCAAGAGCGGTGACCGAGTCCGGGTGTCGTCCAAGCGGGGCAAGCTGGAGGTCGCGGCCATCGTCACGAAGCGCCTCGGTGGGCTGGAAGTCGGCGGCAAGAAGGTCTACCACATCGGGATTCCGATCCACTGGGGCTTCGTGGGCATTGCCGCGGACCGGGACCCGACGAAGGGGGCGAACTGGCTGGCGAACGCGCTGACGCCGTTCGTAGGCGACGCCAACTCGCGCACGCCGGAGTTCAAGTCGTTCCTGGTGAACATCGAGAAGGTCTGATGGCACAGACGATCACGGCGGAGCAGGTGCGGGAAGGCTGGGCCCGGCGGCGGCGCCGGGCCCGCCAGCTCGCCGACCGCTACCCCTTCGCCGAGCAGATACTCACCTTCTATGCGGCGCTCCTCGATCCGCAGGAAGCCGCGTGCCTGGAGGCGCTGGAGAGCTCCCTCGATCCCCGAGGACTGGCCGCCCACGTCGCCGAGCGCGTGCTTCCCAAGATCGTCGCGGTGACGGTGGCGGAAGGACCGGACGCCCTTCGGGCCGCGAGCGCGCAACGAATCGAGGCGGGAGACCTGGTTGGCCTGATTCGCGCGTGGCTCGCCGGCGACCGGCAGTCACCCGTGGAGACCTTCCTCGCCCGGGCCGCGGCCGGTCCGGTGCTCGAGGCGCGCGGCGCCGACATCGGCGCCACGGGGCGGGAGATCGACACCGCCTCCCCGTGCCCGCAATGCGGCGGGAGGCCCCAGCTCGCCTACTTCACGGACAGCGGCGACGCGTTGACCACCGGACCTCGCTGTCTCCTCTGTTCCCGCTGCGCGCTGAGCTGGGTCTTCGAGCGCATGACCTGCCCGGCGTGCCGCGAAGCATCCACGGACAAGCTGGTCATCTACGCGGACACCGAGCGCTTCCCCCAGTTGCGGGTGGACGGCTGCGAGAGCTGCCACCGCTATCTGGTCACGGTGGATCTCCGGAAGGATGCGGAAGCCGTGCCGGTGGTGGACGAGCTCGCAGCGCTGCCCTTCGAGCTCCACGCTCAGGAGCGCGGCTTCACCAAGATCGTGCCCAATCTCATGGGGATCGGATAGGAGACTCGCGATGGCGCGAACGGTTGGGTTCTTCACGGATACCACCCTCTGCATCGGCTGCAAGGCCTGCGAGGTCGCCTGCAAGGAATGGAACGAGCTCCCGGGCCACGCCCCGCAGTTCCGCGACAGCTTCGACAACACGGGCCAGCTCGACGACCAGAACTGGCGCCACGTGCAGTTCCACGAATTCACCACGCCGAAGGGCGGCGTGGCGTGGAACATGATGAGCGACGTCTGCAAGCACTGCGCGATGGCGAGCTGCATGGAGGTGTGCCCGACCAACGCCATCATCCGGACGGAGTTCGACACCGTGTACATCCAGCCGGAGGTGTGCAACGGCTGCCGCGACTGCATCGCGGCCTGTCCCTATCACGTCATCGGCTTCAACGAGAAGACGGGCCTCGCCCAGAAGTGCACGTTCTGCTACTCGCGCCTGCAGCAGAACCTGATCCCTGCCTGCGCCAAGGCCTGCCCGACCGAGTCGATCAAGTTCGGCGAGTTGAACCAGATGCGGGAGGTGGCCGCCTCGCGGGTGGCCCAGCTCCAGGCTCAGGGCGTGTCGCAGGCGCGGCTCTACGGCGACAAAGAGTACGGCGGCCTGCACGCCCTCTTCCTCCTCATGGACAAGCCCGAAGCCTACGGGCTGCCCAACGCCGACAACGCCGTGCTGCCGCGCCGCAACAACTTCCGCGGATATTTGGGCGCCGCGGTCACGGCGGTCATCGGCCTGGTGGGTGCCGTCATCGCCTTCCGCGATCGCGGCGGGAAGGAGTAGGGCCATGCCTCAGCACTTCGTCGCTCCGCCTCAGTGGGAGTGGTACATCGTCTGGTATTTCTTCTTCGGCGGCATCGCGGGGGGCGCCTACGTGATCGGCACCCTCCTCCGCCTTTTCGGCAGCGCGCGCGACGAGGGGGCTGCGCGCATCGCCTTCCTCATCAGCTTCCCCACCATGGTCATCTGCCCCATCCTCCTCACTCTCGACCTCGGCCACCCCGTGCGCTTCTGGCACATGCTGATCAATAGCCGCACCTTCGGGCTCAACTTCAAGTACTGGTCGCCCATGTCCGTGGGCGCGTGGATACTCCTCATCTTCGGCATCTTCGCCGCCGTGTCGTTCGTGGAGGCGGCCACCCTGCGCGGCTGGGTGCGTCATCCCTCCGCGCAGCGAATCAGAGGATTCTTGAGCGGCGCCTTCGGCCGCCTCTTCATGGTGGTGGGCTCGCTGTTCGGGCTCTTCATCACTGGGTATACCGGCGTGCTCCTGAGCGTAAGCAACCAGCCCATCTGGAGCGACACGTGGACGCTGGGCGGGCTCTTCCTCGCCTCCGGCCTGAGCGTGGCCGTGGCGAGTATCGTCCTGCTGAGTCGCATGGGGCCCGAGGCGAGCGACACGGAGGTGAAGCTCGTCCGCGCCGATCGGGTCTTCATCGTACTCGAGCTGATCCTCATCGTCGCCCTGTTCGTGACGCTGGGAGCCATGGGCGGCAAGTTTCTCCTCGGCCGCTATCTCATCCTCTGGCTGATCGTCCTCGCCGGCACCCTGCTTCCCCTCCTCCTCCAGCTCCGCTCCTCGATGGGACGTCCGGCCTTCAGCGTGCTCGCCGCCGTCCTCGTTCTGGTGGGCGGGCTGGCGCTCAGAATGGTGGTAGTGTTTGCCGCGCAGGCCTAGGCCACCGGCGTCGTCGCCGGCCGAGGCGGATCAATGCTGAAGATCGGCGTGCTGCTTCCGTCGAGCTTCGAGGACGCCGGCGATTTCCTCGCCGATGCGCGGGCGCTGGACGCGGCCGGGGCCGACTCCCTGTGGATCGACGGTGACGGCCACGAGCCGTGGCTGGTCCTCGCCGCCATCGCTTCCGTCACCGGCCGCGCACGCCTCGTCGCTCCTGTCTCGGCCGCTCGCGAGGGCGCTTCCCTCGAAGGCGATGTGCGGACGCTCGATCGGCTCTCGCGCGGCCGCCTCGTCTTGAGGGTCGACGGCCCGTCCCTTCCTGATGTGCGGGAGTCCTTGACGAGAGCGAACAGGAGGCAGGTGCCCGTCGTCGTGGAGGCGAAGGAGGGCCCAGGAACTGCGTCGCCCGACGCTTCCGTCGCCGGGCTCGTGTTCGCGTGCAGCTCGCCCGCCGCCTGTCGGGCGATGCGGGAAGCGATGTCCCATGGAGGCGCCGGGCCGGCGAGCGAGCTCTGGGCGCTGCTCCCGAGCCCGCAGGACCGCGCGCAGTGGAATCTTGCGCTCCGCGAGTACGAAGAGGCGGGCGCCACGGGCGTGCTGGTGCCGGCAGGGCCGCGGCTTCTCGACATGCTCCGCAACGCCGGCGAAGACGAGGATCGTTCCGACCTCTCGCTCGCTCAGGGCTGACCGAGCGGGCATCTGCGGAAGCTCCACGTTCTCTGATACCCTCTCTCTGCCCTTCGACATCAGGCGATCGTGCGGCTCCACGTCAGCCACTGGAGAGGACACATGGCGAACACGAGCACGGGTCTTCAGCTTCGTTCCAACGTCAAGAAGGACGGCACCCTCGAGATCTCGCTGGTCAGCGTCCCCACGCCCGAGCCCAAGCCTGAGGAAGTGATCGTCCGCGTCGACGCTTCGCCCATCAATCCCTCCGACCAGGGGCTGCTGTTCGGCGGCGCCGACCTGAGCACGGCCAAAGCCTCGGGCACGCCGGACCGGCCCGTGGTGACCGCCACAGTGCCGCCCGCCGCCCTCAAAGCGGTGGGGGGCCGCCTCGACCAGTCGCTCCCCGTGGGTAACGAAGGAGCGGGTGTGGTCGTGCAGGCGGGCAGCGCTCCTGCCGCGCAGGCGCTGATCGGCAAGACGGTGGCGATTCTCGGCGGCTCCATGTACACGCAGTACCGCTGCATCAAGGCCGTGCAGTGCCTGGTCCTGCCTCCCGGCACCACGGCCGCCGAGGGCGCCTCCTGCTTCGTCAATCCGCTCACGGCGTTGGGCATGGTCGCCACCATGCGCACAGAGGGGCACCAGGCGATCGTGCACACCGCGGCCGCCTCTAATCTCGGTCAGATGCTGAACCGGATCTGTCTCAAGGACAACGTGGGCTTGGTGAACATCGTGCGGAAGGCGGAGCAGGTGGACGTGCTCCGGAAAGCGGGGGCGACTTACGTCTGCAACACGAGCTCCCCCACCTTTATGGACGAGCTCACCGACGCCCTCGCGGCCACCGGGGCCACCGTGGCCTTCGACGCCATCGGCGGCGGCACCCTCGCCGGTCAGATCCTCACCGCCATGGAGGCGGCGGCGAATCGCTCGGCCAAGGAGTACAGCCGCTACGGCTCCACCGTGCACAAGCAGGTCTACATCTATGGCGGGCTCGATCGCGGACCGACCCAGTTCAGCCGCACCTTCGGCATGGCCTGGGGGATCGGCGGGTGGCTCCTCACTCCCTTCTTGCAGAAGATCGGCCACGAGGCCGCCCAGAAGCTCCGCGAGCGCGTGGCCTCCGAAATCAAGACTACCTTCGCGAGTACCTACACCAAGGAGATCTCGCTCGCCGACGCGCTGCGCCTCGACGAGATCGCCGTGTACGGCAAGCTCGCCACCGCCCAGAAGTATCTGATCAACCCCAACAAGGGGCTCGCGGGCTGACCAGTGCGTGATCGGCGTTCAGGCACCTGACCGCGCCACTTCCGCTCGGCCTCTCGGCATGCCGTCGTCGGACGAGACGTCGAAGCACTCCGCCTCAGGACGCCCTACCCCGCTGCGTGCTAGGATCGGCGGCCCGTAGTCCGGGGCCCGTCCGGACCGTGAGACGCGAGGCCGATGGGCCGTGGACGAGCCGGAGGGAGGACACGACATGAGGACCAGGGCGGCAAAGCGTACGGTGCGTGGAGTGCCGCAACCGCTCGTAGCCCGACGTGGTGCTCCGGATGCGCGACTCTCCGTGGCCGAACGAATGGCGGCGGGCAAAAGACTGCGCGCCAAGGTGCCCCGTCGCAGTCACGGCGAGTACACGCCGGCGCCGGGACGGCACGATCCCGTTTCCATCCTCGAGGAGCAGGGCAAGAGCCGGCTCCCCCAGCTGGTGCCGATCCGCTACACGCGCATGCTCGCCTCCCCCTTTGCCTTCCTCCGCGGCTCGGCCGCCGTCATGGCGGGCGATCTCGCGGCCACTCCGACCACCGGCCTCGTCGTGCAGGCCTGTGGCGACGCGCACGTGGCGAGCTTTGGAGTGTTCGCCTTCGCGGAACGGAACCTCATCTTCGGGATCAACGACTTCGACGAAACGCTGCCGGGTCCCTGGGAGTGGGACCTCAAGCGGCTGGCCGCCAGCGCGGTGGTGTGCGCGCACCATCTCGGCGGCGACAAGGAGGAAGCGGAAGAGGCGGCCCGCGCTGCCGTCGAATCGTACCGCGAGTGGATCCGCGAGTACGCGTACATGGGTCATCTCGATGTCTGGTACTCCCTCATCGACGAGCACGCCGTGCTGGCCAGCCTGCCGTCGAAGGCCCGTCGGCACGCCAAGAAGCTCATCGCCAGGGCCCGATCGCGCAACAATCTGCAGGTGCTGGGCAAGATGACGGACCTCGTCAACGATCAGCACCAGATCCACGAGAGCAAGCCGCTGATTGTCCGGGAGCGGGTCACCTCCACCGGCCGGCGGACTGCAGAAGCGCTTTCTCTCTTCCTCCAGAGCTATCTGGCGACCATCCCCGAGGATCGCCAGCCGCTCCTCGCCCGCTACCAGATCGCCGACGTGGCGCGGAAGGTCGTGGGGGTAGGGAGCGTGGGCACTCGCTGCTGGGTCACCTTCCTCACGGGCAACCACCACGAGGATCCGCTCTTCCTTCAGATCAAGCAGGCCCAGGCATCCGTCCTTGCCCCCTACACCGCTCGCTCGGCGTTCTCCCATCAAGGCCAGCGCGTGGTCGTGGGCCAGCGGCTGATCCAAGGAGCGCCGGACATCTTCCTCGGCTGGGGCACGCAGGACGGATTCCACTTCTACGTCCGGCAGCTCCGCGACATGAAGGGCGGAGCGGACTACTCGCCCGGCGCGATGCCCGTCGAGTACCTCATCGAGCGCTCCCGCCTGTGCGGTTGGGCCCTGGCCCTGGCTCACGCAAAATCCGGCGATCCCGCTATGATCGCGGGCTATGTCGGGAGGGGCGAGGCGCTGGACGACGCGATCGCCAAGTTCGCCCTCGCCTATGGCGAGCAGACGAACCGCGACTACGCCGCCCTCGGCAAGGCGGCGCGCCAGCAGAGGATCCGTCTGGCCCGCGATCTTCGAGAGCGCGAGGCGGCCGCCATCGCATGACGCCGTCCGGACGTATCTGATGGTGTGGCGGCTCCCGCTGATCGCTCTGGTTTTGGGACTGATGGCGGCGGCCTCCCCGACCCTGGGCGAGACGCCCCGAACCGGCGGTACGCTTAACCTGCGGCTGCGCGAGGACCTGCCTCAGGGCTTCGCTATTCACGAGAGCCCGACCATCTCCACCATGTGGCCGGCCATGCCGTGCCTGAGCAACCTGGTGCTCTTCGACCCGCTCAAGCCCACCCACAGCGTGGACACTATCATCCCGGAGCTCGCCGAGCGCTGGTCCTGGCAGGACGGCTATCGGAAGCTCGTGTTCTTCCTCCGGAAGGACGTGAAGTGGCATGACGGCAAGCCCTTCACCGCCACGGACGTCAAGCACACCTTCGACATCGTCCGCGAGACGCCGGAGGCCGCGGCCAAGCTCCGCCTCAACCCTCGCCGCGAGTGGTACACGAACGTCGAGGCGGTGGAGATCACCGATCCCTTCACGATAGCCTTCCGGCTCAAGCGGCCGCAGCCTTCCCTGCTTCTCATGCTCGCCTCCGGCTACACGCCGATCTATGCCGCGCACGTGCCAGCGGCCGCTTATCGCATGGGCTGCGTGGGCACAGGGCCTTTCAAGGTCAAGGAGTGGCGCAAGGGTGAGTTCGTCGAGTACGTGCGGAACCCCGACTACTTCGTGAAGGGGCGGCCCTACCTGGACAGCCTGCGCTACCTCATCATCGCGGAGCGCGGAACGGCCACCGCTGCCCTTCAGACTGGCCGGGTGGACGTGGCTTTCCCCGGCGAGACGACCCGGCCCATCGCCGATCAGCTCAAGAAGGCCGCGCCACAACTCGTGGTCACCACCGTCCTCGCCGGCGTGGTCGACCACCTGATCCTGAACAGCAAGAAGCCCCCCTTCAACAACCAGCGCCTGCGCGAGGCGGTGACGCGAGCCATCGACCGGCGCGCCCTCGTCACCGCGGTCTACCAGGGTGGCTCGACCCTCGGCGCCTCCATGGTCCCGCGCCCGTATGGTGTGTGGGGTATGCTCGAGGCCGATCTGCGCGTCATTCCCGGGTACGGGCCCGCGGCCGACGAGAAGGCTACGGCGCGCAAGCTCCTCGGCGAGGCCGGCTTCACCCCCGGTTCACCGCTCAGGCTCGAGATGGTGACGCGAAACCTCCCGGCCTTCGTGGACCTCGGCGGCTTCGTGCTGAGCGAGCTCAAGCGCGTGGGCGTGGACGCCTCCTTGCGACCGGTGGACTCCTCGCAGTGGTTCTCCCTGCAGGCGCGTGGCGAGTTCCAGCTCGGGGCGGACCGTACGGGACTCGAGCCCGACGACCCCGACGCGAACTTCTACGAGAACTACGCGTGCGGCTCCTCGAGGAACTACTCGCACTACTGCGACGAGGCCATCGCCCAGCTCATCGAGCAGCAGTCCCAGGAGCTGGACCAGGCCAAGCGCCTCGCCCTCGTGCGCGAGATTCAGCTCAAGCTCGAGCAGGCGGCAAGTCGGCCCATTCTCGAATGGCGCCTGGACTACTTCACCATGTGGCCCCACGTGAAGAATCTCGTCCCCCATCACTCGCTCTACAGCTGGGGGCGTCTCCAGGATGTTTGGCGCGACAAATAACCGGGCCCACCGGCATCGGGAACAATCTCCCGGGGCACCGCCTTTTCGAGCCTCCGCGTAAGCGCTCCCGCCTCACCCTCCGTCTCATGGCCATGGCCGTACCCTCAGGGAGGCTATGACATGAGCAAACGTGTGCTGGCGATGGGTTGCGCGGTGCTGCTGTGCTCAGGCTGTGTGTCGACGCCGGCGGGGCCCACCGTGACGGTGATGCCCGGTCCGGACAAGTCCTTCGAGCAGTTCCAGACCGACGACGTGGTGTGCCGTCAATGGGCGGTGCAACAGGCGGGAGGCCCGCCGGGCTCGTCTACTGTGCAGGGCACGGCCACGGGCGCCGCGCTGGGCACGGTGCTGGGAGCCGGGATCGGCGCTTTGATCGGGGCCGCCGTCGGCCATCCGGGAGGCGGTGCGGCCGCCGGTGCGGGCGCCGGCCTTCTCGGCGGAACGGCCGTGGGCGCCAACACCGGTCAATCGGCGAGCGTGATGACCCAGCGCAAGTACGACCACGCCTACGAGCAGTGCATGTACGCCAAAGGCAACGACACGCCGCGCGAGCCGACGACCCTCACACCGCCGCCTCCACCTTCCCGGGTGCGCTAAGCGCCCGGGTGGGGAGAGCGACTGCCATCAGTACAGCGAGCAGGGCCGACAGACGTTCACTGCGCAGCGCGATACCGCGCGCGCTACTAGATCCAGCCCCGCCGCTGGGCTCCCGCCTTGAACTGCTGAGCGATTTCCTGGGCGGTGCGTCTCGCTGACCCCTCAATGGTTGTGCGGCCGCTCACCTGACCTTCGATCTTCGCCGCGCTGCTGACGATGAGCCCGATCGGATTGTCGGTGGCTGCCGCTACCGCGAGAGGGATGGCCACCCCTGGCCCCTTCCCTCCAGTGGAGTCGAGCTCCCCTGAGGCGAGTCGCCGGAGCCCTTGACTGGACATGGCATACACCTCGACGACCGTGGCCAGCTCGGGGGCGCCGGCGCCGAAGCCAAGGGCGACGCGCTTGGCGATGTTCCCCGGATCGATGGAGACGAAATACCCCACCACGGCGAGATCGTTGAGCTGCGGCGGCGGCTGGCCGTTGGCGCTCACCGCGGGAAGACCCATCTTCTGCAGTTCCACCACGAGGTCCTTCGCTACTTCTGCCCCCAGCTTGCGCCCAAGGCTCAGGTCGTCGGCAGTCTGGTCGACGGGCGGCGCGGACACCGCAGTGCCGTACCCCGCGGGCAAGTCAGCCTGACTGGCGGCGAAGTCGTACACGAGAATTCGGGCCGGCTTGGCCAGCCGCAGCCCTCGGTAGTACTGCTCATCGGTCACCGTGGTTTTCGCGCAGCCGCTCATCAGCAGGAGGGCACAGGCCGCCGTGGCAGCCCGCACGTGGAGCGTCCGTGAACCCAGCCACCGCCGTAGCATCGCTTCCATCAGATATCCCGCATCGCTGATCAGTCCCTCCCTGGAGGGTCACGAGGAACACCACGCCGGCAACATGAGATGAACGCCCATCGGAGTGACGTACATCGCGCGCATTGTACGACGCCGCGGGGGTCCGATGACAGTGGGCGCCGCCGCGCCGCTCAAAGAGATGGCCACACCCGCGCCGACCATCACGGGCCCCGCCGTGGAACCGGCACCGGACCAGCCGCCGCTCTCGCCCCAGGAGGACCATGGCCCTCTTTGTGGCTCAGGCATATAGTGAAAAGCTGCGTGATCGGCATGAAGGCCGGGCTTTGCTGGACCAAATGACCATGACACCTGACGAGCTTGCCGTCTGGCGAAAGATCGAGCGTGAGCGCCTGATTGCGGCGCGCGAGGCGCTCGATCCGAACACTGTCGAAAGCCTGCGTCGGCGGGTGGATGGGCATCTCGAGCGCTCGTTCCCCGGCCTCGCTGTCGCAAGACTCGGCTTCTGCTGGCCCGTCCGCAATGAATACGATGCCCGGCCTCTCATGCAGACTCTCCGCGATCGGGGCGCCGTCACCGCGCTGCCGGTGGTGGTCGCCCCCCGTCAGCCCCTTGTCTTTCGCGAGTGGCATCCCGGCGTGGCGCTGGCCGATGGTCTTCTCCGCATCCCCTACCCGGCGAGCTCGGATCCCGTCATCCCCACCGTGCTCTTGCTCCCGATGAATGGCTGGGACGGCGCGGGCTACCGTCTGGGCTACGGCGCCGGATTCTTCGACCGCACGCTGGCGAGCATGAAGCCGAGGCCCATCGCCATCGGCGTCGGGTACGAGCTGAGTCGCATCGCCACCATCCATCCCCAGAGCTGGGACGTGCCAATGGACTGGGTGGTGACGGAGCGCGGGGTCTATCGGCGCGATCCCGACGGGCTCGCCTTCCTCGGTGAAGCTGCGGCGGGAGAGCCGAGCCGGCTCGCCTCTCCAGTGTGCTATGCCGACGAGATTGCGCCCGACGGCGAGACGTAGCGGCCGGGGGCGGGGCCGGGAAGGCTCAGACGATCACGTGACCGGGCTGGCGTTGCGGCTCGCGCCGGGCCAGCACGCGCCGATGCTCGAGCAGGAGCCGCGTCGTCTCTTGCAGCACCGTGGCCAAGGGCACGGCGACGATCATGCCGAGGATGCCGAGGGCGTGATTGCCCACCACCACCGAGCCGAGGAGCAGCGCAGGGTGGAGGTGCACGCTGCGCCCGATGGCAAAGGGCTGGATCACCGTGTCGTCCACTACCTTAATAACCAGGAAAAGCAACACCACGCGCAGGATGCCCCCCAGCCCCTGCCCTGGAGTGAGCACCACCACCAGGGCCGCCGCGCTCGCCGAGAGCAAGGGACCGACGAAGGGCACCACGTTGGCAAGCCCCGCGAAGGCACCGAGGAGGAGCGGATACGGGATGCCCACCGCCCACAGTCCCAGGGCGGCGAGAATCGCCACGGCGAGGCCATCCAGGGCTACCCCGCGAATGTAGCGCCCGATCGCGCCGTTGAGCTCACGCCAGACCGCGACGGAGGTCTCCACGTGCTGAGGCGGCAGCCGATTCAGCGCGAGCGCGATGATCCGATGCATGTCCCGCAGGAAGAAGAACGCAAAGAAGGGCACGAGGATCGCGATGAGGAAGAGGTGTCCCGCATGTTGGAAGAGCTCGGCGGGCTCGCTGGGTGCGCGATCGAGGATGAACCGCTGCATCCAGCGGCCGCCCTCCGGCAAAAGCCGCCGTAGCGCGGGAGCCGATTCCCCCAGCTCGTGGAGCGCGGCATCGAGTCCCGTGTCGGCCTTCCGCGTCAGGGTGGGGAGGCCATCGATGAGGGTCGAGGCCTCGGCGAACAGCCCCGGCCCCAGGAGATAGCCGGCGACGACGAGCACGCTGATGATCACCACGTAGAGCATGGCCACCGCCACCGTCCGCCGGATGGCCAAGGTGTCCGCCCAGGTGATCGCCGGACCCAGCAGGTAGGCGAGCATGGCCGCGAGGAGAATAGGCAGCAGCAGGCCGCGCGCCAGCCAGACGAGGATCAGGAGGCCGCTCGTGACGATCCAACCGACTCTCATGGCGCCTCCGCCCGGGAAGAGCGGTCGGCCGACTCGGCGAGGACGGGCGTGCGCCGCGCGTACACGGCAAGCATGCGCGAGAGATTGCGCATCACCAGCACGGCGATCCTCGCATTGCCTTCCATGAGGGCATCGAAGTCGCTCTTGTAGAGGATGAGTAGCCGCCCGGAGGTGCCGACACGGGCGGTCGCCGAGCGTGGGAAGTCGTCGACCAGCGCGAGCTCGCCGAAGGCATCACCCGGACCGAGTGTGCGCAGCAGGTACTCACCCTGGGCCGATATCTGGATGATCTCCACCGCCCCCTCCAGGACGACGAAGAGGGCCCGTCCAGGATCGCCCTCGTGGAAGACGATCTCGCCCGCGTGATAGGTCTTCTCGAAAAAGCGAGGGGCGAGTCGTCCTAAGAGGCGGCGCGGGAGCCCGGCGAAGAGCGGCGCCCGGGCGAGAAAGGGCGCGCGGCGAGCCTGCTCGGGATCCTCCGCCCACCTCAGCCAACGCGGGAGGTGCTGCTCCAGCATAGGCGATGCACTATAACAGACGCGGAAGGCCGAGCGGGCTCTGGCTCCACTCTCCGTACGCACAGCGATTGACCGCTCGGAAAGCGTCGACGAGAATGCTTCGGTGACCGTCGCCTGGGCCATCGGGGCCCTCGTCGTCTTCGCGGCCAGCCTCGTGATGGGGCTTGCCGGTTTCGGCATCGCCCTCGTCGCCATGGCCTTCTTGCCGTGGGTCATGTCGCCGGTGACGGCGGTGGTCCTCCTCACCATCTACGCGCTCGTGTTCTCCGTCGTCATGGTCGTCCCTCTTGTGCGCGAGATCGTGCCCCGGGCCCTCGTTGACCTGCTGGTGGGCTCTGCGGTGGGGACGCCGCTCGGCGTCTGGGTCCTGGCTACCCTGCCCGTCACCGCACTGAACCGGCTGATCGGGGCATTCCTGCTCCTCGTCTGCATACTGGAGTTCCGGCGAGCGCTTCCCACAGGGGCGGTTGGGCGCGGCTGGGGATTGGCCGCGGGCTTTCTCTCGGGCGTCATCGGCGCAGCCTTGGGGACACCGGGCCCGCCTGTCATCGTGTACGCGACCGCGCAAAACTGGAGTCCCCGCAGCTTCAAGGCGAACGTCACCGGCTTCTTCGTGGTGAACCAGTCTGTCATCCTGCTCGGCTACTGGTGGGCCGGCTTGATGACGCCCGACGTCTGGGAGGCGACCGCCGTCTTCGCCCTGCCCGCCCTCGCCGGCGTGGTGGCGGGGATCGCCCTCTTCGGCAAGCTCGATCCCGTACGGTTTCGCCGCGTGGTCTTCGCACTCCTATCCTTCTCCGCCCTCGTCCTGCTCGTGAAAGGCTGATGCGCGCGGCACCCCCTTGACTCGCCCCGGCTGCCGGCGGAGGATGGCTCGCCTCCGCGGTCGCCGTCACGCGGTAGCGGATCCCGGAGTCGTCCCGTGATAGGCGCCCGACAATCGTCCCTGCGTGCTGGCGGTCGCAGCGCGGGATGACCCCGCGCAAGCGCCCCGCCCGCCTCTGATGAAAAGGAGGCCCCCATGCCCGATCGGCTCGGACTTGCAGTCATCCCCGGTACCGGCTGGCGCGCCACCGAGATCCAGGCCGTCGCGCGCGAGGCGGAGGAGGCAGGCTTCGACGCGATCTTCGCCGCCGAGGTGAACACCGACGTCATGGCCACCGCCCAGCTCATGGGCGCGGCCACCCGGCGCCTTCAGGTCGGCACGTGGATCGCCAATATCTACCTCCGCCACCCTTACGCGTGCGCCCAGGGCGCCGCCCTCATCGCGGACGCCACCAACGGCCGCTTCGTGCTCGGCCTCGGCGTCAGCCATCCACCCGTTAACGCCGCGCTCGGCATCAACATGGGCGACACGTCGATCACGCTCCGACGTTACGTGACCGCGGTGCGCGGCTGGCTGAAGGGCGAAGGTCCCCCAACTCACCTGCCCCAGCGCCCCTCGGCAGAGCGCGTGCCCATCTACGTGGCGGCCGTCACTTCGCGCACCGTCGAGCTGGCGTGCGAGCTGGGGGACGGTCTCATGCCGTTTCTCTGGTCCGCCGAGCGCGTGAAGCAGAGCCGGTCGTGGATCGAGCGGGGCCGCGCGAACGCGAGGGATCTCGGCAGGGTCGACGTGACTCTCGGCCTCCCCACCTTCATCGGCGACGACCTCGGCGCCATGCGGGAGGCGGCGCGCGCCAACCTGGGCCTCTACACCACCTTCCCCTTCTTCCAGCGGCTCTTCCGGGCCAGCGGCTTCACGATGGAAGCTGACCAGATGGAGAAGAACGTGGGCGGCCCCTCCTTGAGCGATCGGATCCTGGACGCGACGTGCCTGATGGGGCCGCTCACGCGCTGCCAGGAGCAGCTCGCGATCTTTCGCGCGGCGGGCGTGGATCTGCCCATCCTCGTCCCGCCCATTGGCATCGACAACGCGCGCGCCGTCATCAAGGCGTTCCGGCGTTAGGCGAGGCACTCGGACCATGGCGACGGTAGAGGCACTCTGGACTACGGCGACTTGACGGTGGCGCGGGCCCTTCGTAGGCTGACGACACCTGCTTCAATACCTCACACTGCCGGGAGGCCCCAATGTGCGTTGACAATGACTCTCGTCCCCCGATTCTCCCGATCGCCGGCGGCTCCGCAAGCACGTACGATCTGCACCTCACCTCCGCGGACGGCACTCGCTTCATGGCGCACGCCGCCCGAGCCAAGAACCCCACGGGCGCGGGCATGGTCGTCATCCCGGACGTGCGGGGCCTGCATCCCTACTACAAGGAGTTGGCCGATCGCTTCTCCGAGATCGGCGTAGACGCGGTGGCCATCGACTTCTTCGCACGAACCGCGCCCTCCGAGGACCGTGGGGAGAGCTTCGACTTCATGTCCCAGGTGCCGCAGACGAAGCCCGATCAGCTTCAGGCCGACATCGCAGCGGCCGTGGCGTATCTCCGCGGCAAGGACGGCGGCCAGGTGAAGTCGCTCTACTCCATGGGCTTCTGCTTCGGCGGCGCCCTGTCCTACCTCCAAGCGGCGAGTGGGCTCGGCTACAACGGCGTGATCGGCTTCTACGGCTGGCCTCTCGGCCTGAAGCGATGGCCGGACCGTCCGCGGCCGATCGACGCGGTTGCCCGGTACAAGTGCCCGGTGTTGTCGATCTTCGGCGGCGCCGACGAAGGCATTCCGCAGTCTGCGGTGGACGAGTTCGACGCCGCGCTGCGCAAAGGCGGGATCAAGCACGAGTCCACCGTCTACCCGGGGGCACCGCACAGCTTCTTCGATCGGAAACAGGCAGAGTTTGCGGATGCCTCGGCCGACGCTTGGAAGCGGGTGCAGGCCTTCGTGAAGCAGAGCAAGAACTGAGGCGGAGAACGCCGGGGCCAAGTCTTCGCACGACTCGGCCCCCGGTGGTACGCTTCCGCTAGGCCCTGATCTCTTCCTTGGTCGGTTGGGGTGAAGGCCAGCCCTCGGCGTGTGAAAGCACGCCGGGGGCGCTGTGTTTCAGCGTCACTGGGCCCGACACCCCCCGCTCTGCCACGTCACCCTGGCCTCGGCCTCCGAAATGCCTCCGCCGCGGCCCGTGGCCGCGGCGGCGCCTTGGCCTGGACATGGCGTGGTGATGCTGCCGCACCCTGCGCAAAGGAGAAGCACGCCGAGGAGGATCAGTCGATAAGTCGAAGGCATCCCGCCGCCTAGTAGCGGGCCACCACCCGCCGAGCGAATTCCTCGCTGAATCGCCACTTCTCGTCCACTCCGGTGGCGAACATGAGCTCGCGCAGCCCACCCCGCTCGAGCTCGCGGATGCGCTCGATCAACTCATCGGCTTCCCCGACCAGGCAGGTGGCGCGGATCAGCTCCGCATCGATCAGCTCAGCCTCGCCCGGATGTAGATACGTATAGTGACCTTCGTGGGTACGGAAGTGCCGGTGCTCGGGCGGCACCTCCTCGACGAGGGAGCAATAGCGCGGCCAGATGCTCCGCAAGAAGGGTGGCGGCTCGATGCCCCGCTCGTGCACGGCATCGTAGAAGTAGTACACGCTCGCCATCACGTTCGGCCCCACCGTGCGGATCACCCGCTCGGAGTCCGCGGGCTCGCCGGGATCGAGGAGGACCACGTTGGTCAGTGCGGCCATGTGAAAGTTCTCCAGGCGGCGGCTGGCCCGACGGGCGCCCGCGCCCGCGTGAGCGAGCGCCTCGGCAGGCGGCACGCCGCGCGGCGGGATGGCGAACACGAGTCCATCGCCGAACTCCCCCGCCAGCTCCATGGCCCTCGGCCCGAAAGCCGAGGCGTAGAGGGGAATGGGCGGCTCGAGGCTCATGTACTTCTTCTCGCGGATGAGCATCTTGATGGGCCGGGTAAGGCCGTCGCGCGTGTAGTCAACCGGCTCCCCGCGGAGGAGGCCGCGCATCACGCGCAAATGCTCGGCGTACTCGGCGATGCGCATGGGCGGCCGGCCCATGCTCCGCGTGGCCGTGTTGCCCGTGCCCACTCCGAGGAACACGCGCCCGGGGGCGACCCGGTTCAACGTGGCCATGGCCGCCACGTGAACGGGCGGGATGCGCATCCCGCAGATGGCCACCCCGGGTCCGAGGCGGATCCGTCGAGTTTGCTGGGCGGCCAGCGCCAATACGGCGTAGCAGTCCGAGAAGAGCATCTGGCTGTCCGTGACCCAGACCGAGTCGTACCCGAGGGTCTCAGCGTGGCTGAAGAACCCGATCTCCTCGATGTCGGCCATCACGCAGATGGAGAAGCGCATGGTGGGAAGCCCGCCACACCTTAGCACAGCGCCGCCGCCGGCTTCAGCGAGCCACGGCGTGGTTGCCTTCGCGCGACCTGAGGGCATACTTCCCACGGCATGATGCGCTCGACCCTCCGACATCTCATTCCGCAGGGCGGGGCATGAAGGCCGCCCTCGCCGTACTGGGGACCGCGTCGGACGTGGGCAAGAGCGTCGTGACTGCCGGCCTGTGCCGCCTGCTCGCCGACCAGGGCCTCGACGTTGTCCCCTTCAAGGCGCAGAATATGGCGAATCAGGCCGGCGTTACCCTCGATGGTCTCGAGATGCCGCGCGCCCAGATCCTCCAGGCGCACGCTTCACGACACGAGCCCCACGTCGACATGGGGCCGATCCTCCTCAAACCGGTGTCGCAGACGGGGGCTCAGCTCGTGGTGCTGGGCAAGGTCCGGGGCCAGATCGAGGCGTCGCAGTACTTCGACGACACGAGCGCGCTTGCCTCGGTCGCCCTGGAGGCCCTCGGGCGCCTCGCGGCTCGCCACGACGTGATCGTCCTGGAGGGCGCCGGCTCGCCGGTGGAGATCAACCTGTGGCCGCGTGACTTCGTGAATCTCCGCGCGGCGCGCGCCGTCGACGCCTGGCTCGTGCTGGTCGCCGACATCGATCGGGGCGGCGTCTTCGCCCAGGTCAAGGGCACGCTCGATCTCCTCCCTCCCGAGGATCGCCTGCGCGTGCTGGGGATCGTCGTGAATCGTTTCCGCGGAGATCCGGCTCTGTTCGAGAGCGGTGTGACCACGCTGGAGGAGCTCACGGGAACGCCGGTGCTCGCCGTCGTGCCGTATCTGGACCATGGGCTCGACGAAGAGGATCGCCCTCTGTCGATCCCGATCGACCGCTGCGCACCGGAGGGGATGCTCCACGTGGGCGCCCTCCTCGGACCCGCCGTGTCGAACACCGACGACCTTGCGCCGCTCCTCGCGGAGCCGGACGTGCACCTGAGCTGGCTGACCGACCCGAGGCTCGTCGCGCAGCAGGATCTCGTAATCCTTCCCGCATCGAAGGCGACGTTGGCGGACCTCGTGCACCACACCGCGTCCGGCGTCGCGGAGGCTGTCCGCGAGGCGCATCGCGCGGGGGCTTGGGTGCTGGGCCTCTGTGGCGGTTATCAAATGCTCGGCAGGCGCCTCGACGACCGAGCCGGCACCGAAGGCGGTCCTGACTCGTGGCCTGGGCTCGGCCTGCTGCCCATCGCCACCGTCTTCGAACCGGAGAAGCGGACACAGCAGAGCGGCGCGGCGAGCGCCTGGCCCGTGCTCGGCCTCGACCTGAGGGGCTACGAGATCCGCCACGGGCGCAGCCACGCGGTCACGCAGGAGGGCGAGCCGCTCGTGCGCGAGGCTGGCGCCGAGATCGGCTGGCGCCACGGGCGCGCGCTCGGCTGCTACTTGCACGGTCTCCTCGCCAACGATGCGTGGCGAGGCGCGCTTCTCAACCTGGTCCGGGACGATCGCGGATATCCGGCGCAACCGGTGCGAACCGCCGATGCCCTCGACGTCCGCATCGATCGATGGGCGCGGCATCTCAAGCGGAGCTTCCGCGGCGGCGCATGGGAACGCCTGATCGCCACCGCTTCACCGTGACCCCGAAGGAATGGCGTTAGAATCTACCGTCATTTCGATCACGATGAATCGGAGCCTCGAGTGATCGTGGCGCGGGATCACCCGAGTCGATAGACAGCGAGTTGGAAGTCTCTACCTGGCAGATTCTTCCTGCTCTCACGACTTCTCGTCATCGGGACTCGGCTTTTCAGTCACTTCTCGCCGGGCACGAATTATGCGGTCCTGAACCAGATGCGGCGATCCACGTCTACCCAGAGCACTCCCGAGGTCCCGGCATGCCTATGCGTCTATTTCTTGTTCTAATCGCGCTCGCCCTCTCGTTGGCCTCCCCCGCGGGTGCCGCGCCCCCGAGCAAAGGATCGGCGCCCAGTGGATCAGTGCCGGAGCAGCCGTTTACTGCCGATCAGGTGATGGTCTCGCTCAATGAGACCATTGCGTGGTATCGAGAGGCCCGAGTCGCCATGCGCGGGATGGGCAGCGTGTTCGGCCAGGAAGACGAGCAGACCGCGCTCGCTGTGCTCCGGGCCGCCTTCGAGAAGGCGCGGGCCCAGGCGGCCCTCCTCGCTGCCCGTGAACGCGGAACGGCATCGACCCCGGCGGCCGATGCGGGAGCGCTCGGCGGCAAGCGCACCGAGGTGGAGGCGGCGCTCCGGGCCGATCGAGAGAAGATCGATCAGCTGCAGCAGCGAATCAAGAAAGCTTCGCGCGCGCAGCGTCCGAAGCTTCAAGATGACCTGGCGGCGGCGACGAATCGCCTCGAACTCGATCAAATCCGCCTCGATTTCCTCTCGAAGCTGGAGAACGCGGAGGTCGCGTCCTCCTCCTCGAACCCCGACATGGACCTCGGGCAGCAGATCCAGACCCTGGAGGAGTCGCTTCCCGAGCTGCGCTCGACCGGCGAGCGGACGCCCGCCGCCGCCCCGCAGACCTCGACGCCTGCGGGCGGCAACTGGGGTCTCGTGCAGCGCCTGATCGCGACCTACCATACCCACGGAAGCCTCGACCGGCTGGCCCTTCGCACCACGGCGCTCGAGCGAGGGATTGGAAAGGAACTGCAGGCGACGCAAGCGAGCCTGCGTCCCGTGTTGAGCCAGCTCCGCGCCCTCACCTCCGATCCCTCACCGAATGGATCGCTGGCCGAAGGTCAGAAGGCCTTCCGCGCCCTCCTCGAGCAGAGCAAACAGTTGACCGCGGTCATCGTGTCCGTGCGCGGCCAGGCCGCCCTCGTTCGCCGCTTCTCGGGCGACCTCGAGGGCTGGAAGGCCTCCCTCGATCGCGAGCGGTGGGTTATCTTGCAAAGCCTCGGGGTGGGCCTCATCGGTGTCGTCATCTCCCTCGCCGCCATTCTCGTCGCCGGCCTGATCTGGCGCGTGGCCGCCGTGCGCTACGTGCACGACCCCTATCGCCGTCGCCTCCTGCTCATGAGCCGGAACGTCGTGGTAATCGCGGCCATGACCCTGGTGCTCGTCTTCCACTTCGCGAGCGAGCTGACCATGCTGGTGACCGGGCTCGGCTTCGCCGCCGCCGGCATCGCCTTCGCGCTCCAAAACGTGATTCTGGCCCTGGCGGGCTACTTCTCGATGGTGGCGCCCAACGGCATAAGGGTCGGCGATCGAGTGAGCCTGCAGGGGCCGTTCGGCTACGTGCACGGCGAAGTGATCGAGATTGGGCTCGTGCGGATTCGCCTGCGCGAGCTCACGGGCGATCCGCTCCGCCCCACGAGTCGCGTCGTCGTGTTCCCGAACTCAGTCGTCTTTACGGGCAGCTTCTTCAAGCACCCGACGGCGGCGGAGGAACGCAGCGAGGGACCGCGTCACGTCGAGGCGGCCTGATCGGTCGGTTCTCGTAGATCTCATGGCGCCCAGGGCCACCACCCCTGGGCGCCTCGCGATGAAACAGAGCTAGCGGGGAAGCGGGGGCGGAGGCGGGACGGTAGCGCCGCTGGGTACCCACACCCAGTAATAGGGCGACGCGGCGGTGCCGCTCCCGTAGAGCTGATACTGACCGCCTGGCTGGGCCACCGTCATGGTGCCCATGGGAACCGCTGGCGGCACCGGGATGGTTGCCTGCACCGTCGAGCCGTTGGGGACTCACACCCAGTAGTACGGGGAGGCCGACGTGCCATTACCCCTGAGCTGATACTGGCCCGTGGGATAGGTCACGATCGAACTTGCCGTCGTGGCGGGAGGAGCGGGCGCGGTCGCTCCCGCGGGAATCCAGACCCAGTAGTACGGCGATGCGGTCGTCCCGCTGCCGTAGAGCTTGTAGTACCCGTTCGAGTACGCCACGGTCCCGGAGCTTGTGGACGTCACGGGGCTCGTGGACGTCACGGGAACGGGCTCGGGAGCGGTGGCGCAGCCCGCGAGGACGACGACGAGAAGAGATACGAACAGCATCCAGCACGCACTCGTTCGCGATGGTCGGTAAGACATGAGTAGCCTCCTTTGATTTCCAGTCGAGCATTCCCCGTGCCACACGGCGATGCCGTGCGAAGCGACAGCCCGGACAGCGTCGCGAGGACCGCTGTACGAAGAGCCGTGGCCGATTTACCGAGTCATTGCTTCCGCGGCGGCGGCGCCGTGATTTGGGACAGAAAAAGAAGCGAAGCGAGCACAGAGATTGATACCTTGACGGCCAATGACCGCGATTGGACGACGGACGGCGCTCTCGATGATGGCGGGGGGCGCGGTGCTGGCCGCGAACCGCACCGTGCGCTCCGACTCCCCCGTCGAGGGGAGCGATCCACGCATCCGCCACATCGTGGTGCTGATGCTGGAGAACCGTTCGTTCGATCACATGCTCGGGCTGCTCGCCCCCGAGGTCCCGGGACTGCGTGGCGTCTCCCTTGGCGAATATTCGAACGTCGGCATCGACGGCGTCCGCTACGACCTGACGGACGGCGCGCGGTATCAGGGCTAGCTCTTCGTGGATCCTCCGCACGAGTTCGAGCACGTCCACGAGCAGCTCGCCGCGTCGGCCGAGGGAGTTCCGACCATGCGCGGGTTCGCCTCGAGCTACGAGCGCGGCGGCGGTCGCCCCGCCGACATCATGCGCTGCTTCCGGCCTCCGCAGCTCCCCGCCCTCACCGCACTGGCCCGGCACTACCTGGTGTGCGACAACTGGTTCTCCTCCATGCCTGGTCCCACCGCGCCCAACCGCCAGTTCGCTCACTTCGGCACGTCCTTCGGCCAGGTCAACTCCGGCCTCATCTGGCTCGACCGCGGACGAGGCATCTACGGCCGGCTCGACGCGGCGGGGAAGCGCGGCAAGATCTACTACTCCCGCGAGAGCGGGACGCTGGGCATGACGTTCCTCGGCTCGAAGTACTTCGGGCTATACGGAGACTTCGTCGCCGACTGTCGCCGGGGCACGCTGCCGGACTACGCCTTCGTGGAGCCGTCCTATAGCGATCACGCGGACCGGACGATCGCCACCGACCAGCATCCGGACCACTATGTCCTCGCCGGCGACCAGTTCATCTGGGACGTGTACAAGGCCCTCCGCGCCAACGAGGCGGTGTGGCACTCGAGCCTGCTCCTCATCGTGTGGGACGAGCACGGCGGCATCTTCGACCACGTGGCCCCGCCTCGACTTCCCTACGGCGACGGCGCGCCGGGGCGGCCGTTCCGCTCGATGCGGCCGCCCTTCGTCTTCGACCAGCTCGGCGTGCGCGTGCCCGCCGTCGTCGTCTCGCCCTACGTCCGGGCCGGAGTCGATCACACGCTGTTCGATCACGCGTCCATCCCCGCCACCGTCACCCAGCAGTTCATCGGGCCGCCGCGGGAGCACGCGCCCTTTCTGCGGGAGAAGAACGCCACCCCAATGCTCGGGCTCCTCGCGCCGATCTCGCCGCGGGACGACTGGCCGTCGTACACGCCTGGCGCGCGCATCACGTGGATGCCCACGTTGGATCGGCCGGCCTCCGCCCTCCAGCTCGAGCACGCGCAGGAGCTTCACGCTGCCCTGACCCGGATCCTGCCCGACGTGGCGGGAAGCCTCGATCCCCTGGGAGTGAAGACCAAGAAAGACGCGGCGGCGTTCGTGAGCGAGGCGATGACGGCGCTCCACGAGCGCGCGGGCTACGCCTAGCCACGACATGCCTCCGCGTCTCACGATCTGGCTGGCGGGCAGCTTCGTCCTCTGCGCCCTCGCCTTGCTGCCGCTCCCTGGCGCTGCGCAGACCATGGAGGCACCTCCTCCCGTGCCCGAGGGATCGCTCACGTGCCCGCCCCAAGACGTTCCGCCTGTCCCGGGTGCGCTCCTGCGGAGCCTGGTCACCCAATGGGCGCTGCTCAAGCAGGACTGGTGCAAGCTCATCAAGTGGGATGACACGTGGCCCAGACTGCAATACTTCATGGTCGACCTCTTCACGGGTCCCGGCCTTCATCCCACCGCCGGCATCGTGGTGCCCGACGGAGGCGCCGCGGGCGGCCTCGCCCTGAACGTCGACTGGAACTCGAGCGCTCCGATCCAGCAGCGCTTTGCCACGAGCATCGAGGGGCGCGCGACGGCCGACGGGTTCTGGGAGATCGGCGGCAAGATCCAATCGCTGCTCGCGGGATACTCGGAGCGTGGCAAGTCGCCGCAGGTCACGCTCATCGGCTCTCACCTCGACCTGCCCCGCCTGCCCTACTACGGACTCGGCGGCGACTCCTCGCGCAGCAACCGCAAGCTCTACGGCCTTCGCGACTCCGCGGGGGCGGCCAGCGTGGACGTGCCCATCCCCTTCGGCTTCGCGGTGGGGGGCGAGGTGGCGGGCTTGTGGTTCGCTCCCGAGGTGTCCACCTCGTTCGGGAGCGTGTTCAACGAGCAGACGGCGCCCGGGCTGCACACGACCACGGCCTACGTGCGCCCGCGCGGTTCACTGTCGTGGAACTATCCCGACCGCGGCGCGCTCTACGGCCTGTCCTCCTCCGCCGTCGTCTCCTACGGCTTCCACGAGGCGGTGTCCGGAGGCGACTTCTCGTTCAACCGGTTCGAGGCCCGCTGGAACGTGGGCCTCGGCCTCGATCCGCTCTTCGGCGCCTTTCGCTTCGCGAGCCGCATCGTCGTGAGCGATCCGCGAGCGCACAACCGGGTCCCCTTCTATCTCCAGCCCACGGTGGGCGGCGCGGACATCAACGACGAGAACGTCCTGCGCGGCTACCCCAACTATCGCTTCCGCGATTTGGATCTCGTCGCCTACGAGCTGAGCTACGAGCGTCAGATCGTCGATCCGCTGGGCATCCGCATTTTCGGTCAGCTTGCCAAGGTGGGCGCTCAGTTCAACGATCTGGGCTTCAGCGGACTCAAGACCAGCGCGGGGTTCAGCCTCACCTTTCGCTTGGGCGCCGCCGCCGTGGCAGAACTGAGCTTCGGCTGGAGCGATGCCGAAGGGCTCCACGTCTATGGCACCGGCAACACCAACAACCTCGGCGGCCTCACCGCGGGTCTTCGTGGTGTGTTCTAGCCCATGTAACCCGCACGACCCGCCACAACACCACGACCCGTCGAAGCGACCCGGTAAAGGGGCCCCGTACCTTCTCGCTGCTGCCTCGAACGGGAGGCGACCGCCCTCATTGGGCACGATCTCCCCCTTCGCCGTCGGGGCATGCGTGATGCACGCCTCCCCCCCGGAGCACAGGCATTCTGAGGACGGAGGCAGACAAGAATGATGGACGTACGACTGGCGATGGTGATCCTGGTCGGCGTGGCTGTGATGGCCCTTATCGTCATCATAACCTACGAGCAGCGGCGAACCTCGCGCCTGCGTCGGCAGTTCGGTCCGGAATACGACCACGTGCTCGAGGAGCGGCGGAGCCGCGCCCGAGCCGAAGCCGAGCTCAAGGCACGCTGCCAGCGCGTGCAGGCCCTGCACCTCCGCGCCCTCGACGCCGGCTCCCGCGCCGACCTCGTGAAGGCCTGGCAGGTGATCCAAGCACGATTCGCCAACGACCCGCGGGAGTCTGTGGCCGCTGCTGACCACCTGGTGATCACGACCCTCTCTGCCATTGGATATCCGCTTCAGGCGCAGGACGAGGGCCTGGCGGACATGTCCGTGCATCACGCCTACGTTTTAGATGACTACCGCACGGCCCGCGAAATCGCCGCGCGGGCGGAGCGCGGGCCGATCGGTACGGAGGACCTTCGGCGGTGCATCATCTGCTACCGAGCGCTCCTCGAAGACGTGGTGGGCGAGTGGCTCGGCAAGAGGGAGTCTCTTCATGAGCGTGCGGCCTGAGGATCTCCCGGCCGCGCCGACGGTCATGACCCGACCGATGGCCTCTGGGTTTCTGGGTTTCTTGCTTGGGACCTCGCCCTCCCGAGGTCCGACGCGCGAAGAGGGCTACGCCTCGTCGTCTTCCGCGATGCTTTCCTGACGGAGGAACGCCTCCGATTGCCGGAGCCAGAGGCGGTGACAAATCACGTGCGTGTAGGCATAGCCGCGGGGCGCGCGAACCTCGCACTCGTTGCCCGTCGAGATGGCCTGGCTGCACACTTTGCACGGACGGCCACTCGCGGGAGCGGCCCAGTATCGGAGGTCGCGAAGGACGAAGAGCGCTCCTCGCTTGATCTTGTCGCGGACGAGTCGCTCCAGCTCGTCCAGCGGCCAGTGCGGGATCTCGTGGCCGGCGGAACCCGGAGCGTCGAGGGAGCCGCCTCGCAGCCCCAGCCAGCCGCTACAGACCCGACGACTGAGCGCGATGAGCACGTGAGACTCGGCGATGAGCCTTCGGTTCGCTCCGCACAGCTCCGATGACCGTGTCACGAGTTCCTTGGCCGGGGCCACGTCGATCATGTCACCCTCTCCATATTCCTGATGGGAGCTACGAATCCTCGTACGTCGAGAGGCGGGGAAAGCGGAACGGCCGGTCCCCGTTGGTCAGGCACGATTCCTCACGCCAGATCATATAGCACTGCATGTGCGCCCAGATCGTCACCGGACCGAGGATCATCTCGTTCTCGAGGTCGTGGGCGGAGATATCAATATTGCACACCACGCAGATGCGTCCCGTTCCCGGTCTCGCCCACACTCGCTTCGGCGCGGGAAAGAGCGAGCCTCGCGCGAGGCGCTGGCGAATGGCGAGCCGCATGGTCCAGGGATCATCCGGAGTTGGATGGGGCGAGGCGTAGTCGACGGAGGCGCCAGTGATGGTCCAGGAAGGATTCAGTGCACGTCGACTCACGTGGATGAGATCGCGCGCTCTCGCCAAGAGCTTCTGATTATCGGAGCAGGATTGCTGGGATCGGGTCACCAATGCCGTCATGCATGTCCTTTCGAGTCCTGCAAGGAGATCTACTCGAGTCTCGTCGCTTGGACCTTCCTGTCGAGGAGACGGCGCGAGTATGCGCCCCCCCAGTGTAAAACAAGTCGCTCGGCAAGGGTTTCTACGACCCATGAAAAGCGTACACCCGGTATTTCCTCCCTACCACTACTGCGGTTGCGCAGGCACGGCCGTCGGACTACACTTCGCCTCCGGCGAATCGACTTCGCGCGTCATGGCCGGTAGCCGAATGCCAGGAGGAAGCGTGATGGACCCCTGTGTCCTCGTGGAGAAGGTGGACGGCGTCGGCATCCTCACCCTGAACCGCCCAGATCAGCTCAACGCCATGAACCACCAGCTCAGCACAGAGCTGCACGACGGCGTCGTGCGGCTGACCGCCGACGACGAGGTGGGCTGCATCGTCATCACCGGTGCGGGGACGCGCGCCTTCTCCGCAGGGGGCGACATCCACGAGCAGCGGGAGGATGACCGGCGCTACGCGCAGGCGGAGCTGGACACCCGGAACGCCGTGCGCAGTCGCGGGAGCTACGAGATCAGCGCCAGTCCCAAGCCCACCATTGGCATGATCAACGGCCTAGCCTACGGCGGGGCCGCCGTCCTCGCCTCCTCCCTGGACATGCGGGTGGGGTGCGAGCACGCCAGCTTCCGCTTCCTCGCCGCCGCCTACGGCCGCATCAACAGCACCTGGACCTTGCCCAACCAGGTCGGCTGGCCGGTGGCCAAGGAGCTGCTCTTCTCGGCGCGGGTGGTGGAGGCGGAGGAGGCCCAGCGCATCGGGCTGCTCAACCACCTCGTGCCGTGCGCCGAGCTCCGGAGCAAGACGATGTGGCTGGCCACCATGATCGCCAAGAACAATCGGTCCTCGGTGATGGGCGTGAAGGCCCTCCTCCTCGAGGACATGGGGCGTACCCTGGAGGAGCAGTGGACGAACGAGCGCAACTACACGACCAAGGTGCGGGGGGCCAAGGCCGAGGCAGCCTTCCCGGAGTTCATCGCCCGCCGAGGCCGACCGCCGTCATCGTGAGAAGGGGTTCCTCGACAATTACGTGAGGCTTCGCGGTAGGGGTATCCGGCCCTTCTTCTGCGTCAACCACGGGCCGACCACGTCCATGTACTACCGCGGCCCCGACGGCAACCGGGTGGAGCTGCAGATCGACAACTTCACCACCGCGGAAGAGGGCCAGGCGTGGATGCTCTCCCCCGCCTTCGACGCCAATCCGATCGGAGTCACGTACGATCCCGACACGCTGGTGGAGCGTTTCCGGGCGGGTGTGCCGGTGGCCGAACCGGTCCAGCGCGACTAGAGCCTCTCGGAGAAAGCGCGCACGACGCCCTTGACCAAGCGCTTGCCGCTCAAGTGCTTCCGCTCCGAGCGCGGGCTTTGTCTGCGCAACCGAATCCTCGGGGAAAGTTCGGAAGGAAGGCGATGCTCCTCCGGGGGACCTCGGGCCGCGTCCGTTCAGCGGAAGGTGAAGCCGACGTAGCCTCCCGCCACGACCTCGTCGCATTTCTCGCGGTACTTCGGGGCGCCCCCCGCGTACACGATGAAGGTGCGCTTCTGCTTGCCGGGCAGGTTCGAGTTGATGCCCATCATCCAGGAGTCGACCTGGGTGAAGAGCATGCGCCGTCCGCTGTCGTGCACGTGTTGGGTCCAAACGGCCTCCGCCTCCGCGGTGGCCTCGACCTCGATTTGGCCTCGCTCGCGCATGTGCCGGAGGAGCGCGGTGACCCAATCCACATTCTGCTCGACGCAGCGCGGGATGTTGCAGAAAGTCGCGGCGTTATGGGGACCCACGAGGGTGAACAGGTTGGGGAAGCCCTCGATCTGCAGACCGAGATAGGTGCGCGGACCCTCCGACCACTTCTCCCGCAGGCGCCGGCCGCCGCGGCCGCGGATCTCGACGCGATCGAAGGCCCCCGTGATGGCGTCGAAGCCGGTGGCGTAGATGATCATGTCGAACTCGTACTCGGTGTCGGTCGTCGCGATGCCCGTGGGGGTGATCCGCTCGATGGGCGTCTCGCGCAGGTCGACCAGCCTCACGTTCGGCTGGTTGAAGACCTCGTAGTAGCCGCTCTCCAGCGGCACCCGCCGTGTGCCGAAGCCGTGGTTCGTGGGCACGAGCTTCTCTGCCACGCTCGGGTCCTTCACCCGTGAGCGGATCTTGCGCGCCATGAACTCGGTAATGGTGGCGTTGGCGTCCCGGTCGATCAGGATGTCCCGGAAATTGCCCATCCAGATCCCGAAGCCGGGCTCGGCATAGAGCTTCTCGAAGAAGGCCTCGCGCTCCTCCGCGCTCACCTCCAGGGCATTCCGAGGATCGGCCTGATGGAGGAAGCAGCCGAACGAGTTGCGGCAGATCTCGAACGTCTCCGGGTAGGTCGCCTTGATGCGCGCCTGGGTGGCTGCATCGATGGGGCTGTTGTGGAGCGGGGCGCACCAGTTCGGAGTGCGCTGGAACACCGTGAGGTGGCCGACCGTCTTGGCGATCTCCGTGATGGCCTGCACGGCGGTGGCCCCCGTGCCGATGATGCCGACGCGCTTGCCCACGAAGCTCACCGGCTCGTGTGGCCAGAGCCCGGTATGGTAGGCCTCGCCCCGGAAGCTCTCGACCCCCGGGATTGTCGGCATGGTCGGAGCGGACAGAGGGCCGATGGCGGTGATGAGGAAGCGGGCTTGCGCCTGACGACCGTCTGCGCTCTCGATCTCCCACTTGTTGGCCGCCTCGTCGTACGTGGCGGTCTTGATCCGGCAGCCGAACTCGATGTCGTGGCGGAGATCGAGCTTGTCGGCAACGAAGTTGCAGTAGCGCAGGGTCTCCGCCTGGGCCGCGAAGTGCTCGCTCCATTCCCATTCCTGAAGGATCTTCTCGGAGAAGGAGTAGCCATACGTCCAGCTCTCGGAGTCGAACCGGGCCCCGGGGTAGCGGTTCCAGTACCACGTGCCGCCGACGCCGCGGCCCGCCTCGAACACACGCACCCGTAGGCCGAGCTCGCGAAGGCGATGGAGCTGGTACATGCCGGAGATCCCGGCCCCAATGACGATGGCGTCGTACGGCTCGCTCGGTACGCTCATGGTCCCACGATCATACCTGGCTCGGGTCGCGCCGGACAGACAGCGTTCCCTACTTCGGCGGCGGAGGGGCAGATCCAAAGTGCGAGAGATAGTACGCGAGGTCGATCAGGTCCTGGTCGGTGAGGCCGGCCAGTTCCTGCGACATGGCGCCGCCGTAGCCCAGCCGCGCGCCGCTCTTGTAGTCGCGCATGGCCTTGAGGAGATAGTCCTCGCGCTGGTTGGCCAGACGTGGCATCTGCTCGCGCCCGGAGAAATCCGAATTGTGGCAGATGCCGCACGGATGGCTCAGGGTGAGCCGGCGGCCGCGCGAGAAGCGGGCCGCGTCGGGCGCCTCCTCGCTGGGCGGCGGGGGCGGGAGCTTGGCCACGCGATCGGCGAAGGCAGTGAGATCACTGTTGGTCAGCCCCTGGGCCGACGCGACCATGGCCGCGTTGTCGCGCCGCCCTTCGCGGAAGAGGAAGAGCTGGGCAACCACGAAGAACGACGGCTGCCCGCCCAGGGACGGCGTCTCCGGAATGCGGGACTGGCCGTCCGCCCCGTGGCAGGCGAGGCAGACCGCGAAGCGCTCGTCCACCGACTGGGCGCAAGCCTGGGCGACGAGCAGCAGGACCCCGGCGGCAACGAGGGCGATCCGACACGAGACGCGGGCCGGGAGCAGTGGGCGCACCGCTCCCGGCCCGCCGGAGACCGTCACTTCTGGTAGCTGACCCGGTACACCGCGCCCGCGTGGTCGTCCGAGACGAGGAGCGAGCCGTCCTTCAGCACGAGCACGTCCACCGGACGTCCGAGGTACGAGTTGTTCTCGACGAGGCCAGTGAGGAAGGGCTCCATGGACTTGACGGTGCCGTCCGGCTTGAGGAACACCGCCACCACGTCGGCCGCATACTTCTTGGTGCGGTTCCACGGCCCGTGGCGGGCGATGAAGATGGCGCCCTGATACTTCTCGGGGAACATCTTGCCCGTGTAGAAACGCATGCCGAGAGGGGCGGAGTGCGGGCCGAGGAGAAGGATGGGCTTCACGAAGTCGTCGCAGGCTTTGCCCCAGCCAAACTGCGGGTCGGCGAAGTCACCCTGATGGCAGTAGGGATAGCCGAAGTGCTGGCCGGCCTGGGTGAGACGGTTCAGCTCGTCGTTGGGCATGTCCTCCGAGAGCCAGTCCCGTTGGTTGTCGGTGAAGTAGAGTTGGCCCGTCTTGGGATGGAAGTCGAAGCCCACCGTGTTGCGGACCCCGCGGGCCACGATCTCCGTGCCGCTGCCGTCGAGGTTGATGCGACGGATCTGCGCGTAGGTCGCGGGATCGGGCTCGCAGATGTTGCAGGGAGCGCCGACGGGCACGTAGAGTTTGCCGTCGGGCCCGATCTTGATGAATTTCCACCCGTGCGGCACGTCACCGGGAAGCTGGTCGTAGATCGTGACGGGGGCAGGCGGATTGTCGAGCTTGTCCTCGATCCCGTCGTAACGCGTGATGGCCTTCGGCGTGGCCACGTAGAGCGAGCCCTTGTGGAACTCGATCCCGTTGGGGAGCATCAGCTTCTCGGCGATGACCTTCACCTCGCGCTTGCCGTTCTTGTCCACGAGGGCGTAGATCTTGCCCGCCCCGAACAGCGAGCTGACGAACACGGTCCCCTTGTCGCCCTGCCGCAGCCCACGGGCATCGAAGACCTCCGCGGCATAGATCTCGACCTTGAAGCCGGGGGGCACCTTGATCTTCGAGATGGGGAGCTTGTCCGCGGGGGTGGGGATGGGGAACGCGGGCACGGGCGCCATCTGTGCTCCCGCCCCGCTCTTGGGACGCCCGACCGCCCAGAACGGCTCTTCTTCCTGCTTCGGAGGCTCTGCCGGAGTCGTGGTGCTCTGCTGGGCAATGGCCGGCCACACGCCGAGCGCGAGGCCGCTGACGCCGAGGATCAGCCACAGGATCCTTCGCGTCATCGAGGCTCTGGTCATGACGATCCTCCCCGGGTCCTCTGGGCCCTTGGTCCGCTAGGGTTCGTCGCACCCACTCCGCCCGCTTCGCGGGCGCCATGCTAGCGCGTCATCCTGGTGAGGTAAAGGGCCGCCGCGCTACGCCATTCGTGGATTCCATCCATTCGCTCCGAGGAGGACACCGGGCTTCTCACCGGGCGCGTTCAGGTGGAAGATCTGCAGCTCCGACCAATCGAAGCGCGTCCGCACCTCGGCGAGGGGGCCAGGAACAAGCCGTTCGAGCACCTGAATGACACAGAGGAGCGGGCTCGCGCTGATTTCTCGACCGATGACGTCCAGGATCTCGGTGATGGAGGGCGTGGTGCGTCGGAGATCGAGGCCGCTCGTCGGGTCGAGGGCCTCGCCCCAGGGCGGGGCGATGAAAACGACCAGGAGCTGCTCCGCGGACACCCGCACGTCGGCGAGGCCGGAGACGTAGTCGACGTTCCGGATGTCGACGGGCAAGGCCAGGGCCGAGATTGTCTCTGGTGAGGGCAAAGACCACGGGGTCGATCTCGAATCCCACGCCGCGAGCCCTCGGCAAGTGACGCAGTAGCCAATAGAGCGTGTTGCCGGAGCCAGCGAACAGATCGACCACGAGCGGGCTCGGCTGCCGCACCACCGTCGCCACGTGGCGCCCAATCACGTCGCCCAGCCGGTCTCGCGTGCACTCCACCGCGGTGCGTCCCAGCATGCGGACGCCCCGGGCATACCACTCGGCGGGCCGCAAACCGTAGACGGAGACCCAGTCCGCGTCTCCATAGCTATCGATGCCGTAGCGCTCGATTTCCTGGAGCTCCAGCACGGCATTCCGTTTCGCTCCCATGAGAAGGAACCGCCGATCATGTCGAGGAACGCTCGCCATACGTCTCCTTCATTCTCGAGGCGACGAGTCGCCGCCGCCATGATGCATTACAGTAGCGGGCATGGGCCAGCTCGGGGCGCTGCTCGCTTCCGGCCGCGACTCCGAGGTCTTCGAGTATGGTACAGGTCTGGTCCTCCGTCGCTCGCGCAGCCGCCGCTCCATGGCGAAGGAGGCGGCGATCATGCGCTACGTCACCGAGCGTGGATATCCAGCGCCGCGAGTGGAGGTGCTGAGCGCGGATGGCTCGGAGCTCGTCATGGAGCGTGTCGAGGGTCGCACCATGCTCGAGGAGCTCCAGCATCGGCCCTGGACGTACCGTCGGCAGGCGGCGACGCTCGCCTCGCTCCATCGAGGCTTGCATGAGCTGCCCGCCCCGGACTGGATCCCTGCCCCTCTCGGGGATGGCGCGTGTCTCCTCCATTTGGATCTCCATCCGCTGAACGTCATTTTGGCCCCGCGCGGTCCTGTCGTCATCGACTGGACCAACGCGGCCCGCGGCTCCGCGGCCACCGACGTCGCGCTCACGTGGATCCTGATGGCGGCCGCCGAGATCCCCGGCCCGCGATGGCGGGCCGCGCTCGACCGCATTATGCGCGCGTCGTTCGTGCGCGCCTTCCTCCATCACTTCGATCGCGCAAGCGTCCGGGCGGCCCTGCCCGCCGTGGTGGAGTGGAAGTCCCGGGACCGCAACATCCGGCCAACGGAGGTGGCGGCGATGCGGCGCCTCCTCCACGAAGAAACCGACTAGCCGGGAATTCTTCACGAAGATTTGGAGCGCGAGGCGGCCGGGGCCCGTCGTCGGGGGGAGAGGTGCGCTCAGGCTGCGTCACCCGCTCGCCTGATTCGCCGCCCTGCGGGCGGCGCGCAGGACGAGGGGGTCCCACTCCGCCTGAGCGCACCTCTCCCCCCGCCGCCACCCGGCCGGTAGCACGTGAGGCGCTCGTGAATAATCCTGGGCTATACGCAGAGCGGCGTCGGATCGCCGACGGCGAGAGCGGGGCGGCGAGGAATCTCGCCGCCCCGCTGGTTCCGGTTAGTAGAGGACGATGGGATTGCCCGGGGAGCCGGTGGCCCCGATGATCCGCAGCGGCGCCCAGATGAACGCGCCTTGCAGGATCTTCTTGTCCACGAGTGACTTGGTGTCCACGTTCTCCAGATTCCAGATGCCCCGGCGTGTCTGCATCTCGCTGTGGCAGGGCACGGAGAAGTCCGGCCCCTGCTCGCCCGAGGGCTGCGCGTCGCAGGCCGAGGTGTCGCACATGGTCAGTGCGATGTCGCGCGCGGCCATGTACTCGCAGGCGCTGATGCCGAACCCCGGCTCGCCCTTTTCGAAGAGATCGCGGGCCGCCTTCCGCTCTTCGGACTTCATGGACTTGTAGCGATCGTTGCTCCAGCTATTCCCCTGCCCCGTGTGGAGGGCGACGCAGTCGCCCGCGCCAATGTCCGCGAGCCCCTGCATCTGTAAAATTCCCTGCACGTCGGCGGCGGTCACGATGCCGGGATCACCCGGCTTGGTGGGAATGGGCAGCATCTCAGCGTTGGTCGGGATGAGCCCCTTCGACTTCTTGTAGGCCACGGCGTCCAGCACCACGAGCCGGCACACAAAGCCCAGCTCCGCAGGGTGCTCCACCCCGAGAGGGCCCATGCCCATGACGCGGCCGCCGGGGCCGTGCTCGTAGGCATCCCACGAGATGACACCGTTGTACATCATCGGTCCCTTGGAGGTGTTCACCCCGATGTGGCCGGGCCCGTCGAACTGCGTCTGGATCTGACCGATCTCGGTGACGACAAGCTCATCGTGATAGATGAGCGCGTTGTTGCCGAAGGGGCCGCCCGTGGGGGTGCCGGGAATCACCATCTGCCAGCCGCGCGGCCCGAACGCGGGCGCCTCGCGATGGTAGAACTTGCCGATGGTGATGGCCTTGTTCTGCTTCACCGTGGCGAGGGCTCGCGCGATGTTCGCGGAGTTGCTCGTGTGGTTCGCCGAGCCTGCCCGGTCCTGCGCCCCCCACTTCGACGGCGCCCACTTCTCGTCGATGGGCTTGTCCGACACGGGCCCTTTCAATGTCTGGGCCGAGGCGGTGGTGGCGAAGGCGAGCAGAATCGTGGCGAGGACGGCGGAACGGACGATGCAGTGCCTCATGGACATCTCCTCTTCTGCGGGGTGAGAGGCCAGGAGATATCGTGCGCGGCGAGAACTTCCGCTCCACGGAGAGGCGGGCTCCGCGGAGACGTTCCCACCTCGGAGGCTCGAGGCCGGTCACCGCACCGGGCACGGATGACGTGCGCGAGATCCGTCACACTCGGCTGCATGGGTCCGCACCCCACTCTGGCGTGTCGGGATTGAGCGATGGCACCACCGTGGCGTCCGCGACGTAGGCGTGCCGAGGGCCCGGAGTGTAGCATCGAGGGACCCGCCGAGCCGCGGGGTCTCATCGGCTACGCCGAACTACCACCCCACCCACTACGGGACGTCGGTATACTCACGGGACCAAAGGCTGGCGAGTCGCGTCGAGTGGTGCTCATTGTCGTCGCGATGGCGGCCGGCGAAGGAGGAAGCCGCTATGGGCGACGTCACCGGCAAGATGCACTTCCGGCGCATGGACGAGGGCACCGACGCCGACTTCGCGGTCCTCGCACGGGTGCATCAGGAAGCGATCCGCAAGCTGCCCGATCAGCTCATGGGCATCCTCACCGAGCTCAAGGCTGACGAGGCGTATCCCGTCGACCGGCTCCAGCACAGTCTGCAGGCGGCCACGCGCGCCCTCCGCGACGGGCGCGACGAGGAATACGTGGTCTGCGCGCTCCTCCACGACATCGGCGAATCGCTGGGGCCGTTCAATCACGGCGAGGTCGTGTCGGCCATCCTCAAGCCGTTCGTGTCGGAGGCCAACCACTGGATGCTCGAGCACCATCCTGTCTTCCAGGTTTACTTCTACGGCAGTCACCTCAAGATCGACCCCAACGCGCGCGACCACTATCGGGGGAACCCGCACTTCGACCACACGGCAGAGTTCTGCGCCCTCTATGATGAGGTGTCCTTCGATCCCGCCTACCCGAGTGAGCCGATGACGACCTTCGCGCCCATGGTGAGACGAGTCCTGCATCGTGACTGGACGCCGCCCGCGTAAGATTCAGTCAACGGGCTGGCCAAGGGGCCGGATACCATGCGAGTCACGACGTCCGCTGCCGAGCTGAGAGCTGTCGCACGCCGCGGCGAATGGCGCGGGACCACCGCCGGGCACTGCCCGGCCTACCAACAAGCCAATGTGGTCATCCTTCCGGAGGAGGCGGCCATCGAGTTCGCCGCCTTCTGTACCCGCAACCCTACGCCCTGTCCGATCATTGAGATCACGCCACCGGGCGACCCAGAGCCGGCCCGCGCCGCGCCCGGTGCAGATCTTCGCACCGATGTGCCTGGCTACCGCATCTACCGCAAGGGCGAGTTGGCCGAGCAGCGGGGCGACATCCGAGACCTCTGGCGGGACGACCTCGTGACGTTCCTCCTCGGCTGCAGCTTCACCTTCGAGCACGCCCTCATCGAGGCGGGGGTCAGCGTGCGAAATGTGGAGTGCGGCACCATAGTGCCGATGTTCGTTTCGAGCCTCATCTGCCTTCCCGCCGGCCGCTTTCATGGCCCAATGGTGATGACGATGCGTCCGATACCCGAAGCACAGGTTCAGCTGGTTCGCGAGCTATCGGCACGCTATCCACACGCCCACGGCGCCCCTCTCCACGTTGGCGACCCACAGGCGATCGGGATCGCGGATCTGGGCCGGCCCGACTACGGCGAGCCCGTCTCTATCCTTTCGGGGGAGGTCCCTGTTTTCTGGGGCTGTGGGGTGACACCGCAGGCGGTCGCTATCGAGGCGCGCGCCGAACTCATGATCACCCACGAGCCGGCACAGATGTTCTTGACCGACCTTCCTCGCGAGGGACCCCGCTGATCTGCTCCGCCTGGCATGTTCGATGCTCGTAGCTAACGAGCGAGCTATTTCGAAAGGGAGCATGCCATGAGACATCTGGTTCCGCTGGCCCTCATCCTGCTGCTGATGTCGGCGATCGTGACGCCTGCGTGGGCACGAACGGTGGCGATCGAGTCCACCGTGCCCCTCGCCGACGATTCGGAAGAAACGCTCCGATCCGCCATCAAGAAGGCCATAGAGAACGCCGTGCGGGGAGCCGCCGCTCTCGGTCTCCGGGCGATGCAGGTCAACGGGGCCCAGGTCTTCTCGAACGCGCTCATGCTCCGCCTGATCGCGACGGACGATGACCCCGGCGACGACGATCCGGACGATGGGGAAGCGGAGACGATGATCTGACGGCCCTGGCAAGGATTGCTGAGTGTTCCTTACCGCCCCCCCACTTCCTTCAGAGCTCCCGTCTCCTGGCGACCTGGCCAGTGCTGCTCGTCATCCTCGGGGGTCGTCGGACACCCTGTCCGCCACCCCGGGTGCACGTCCACGCCCGCTGTGATCCGCGCGTGTAGCTGAGCTAGCGCGGCGGGGTCGGCCATGAAGAAGAGCTTCAGCGATTCGGCGAGGTCGCCCGGGGCCCGGGCGACGGCCGCCGCGATGGCGCGATCGCGGCGGGGCTGGGTGGCGAGCGAGTGGCGGATGGGACGTCCCGCCGTGGCGCACGCCAGAGCATTCACCTGCGAGGAAACCACAGCGTCCACGAAACCCGGAGCAGCAGGGGCCGCCGCGGTGTAGTCACGGGCCAGGCGCAGCTCCAGGGGCGGCGTGGCCTCCTCGGGGATCAGAAAGAGACTCGCGCGGCGCAGCGCGCGTCCCAGCGAGGCTCGGCTCGAGTACACCGAGACCGGGATGGAGAGCGCGAGCGCTCCCACTACGGGCAGCATCCACCAGATGTAGGCGGGGCTCAATGTGTAGACTCCGGCCGCCCACACCACGCCCAGCACCGTGTGTGCCCCATGGCGGCGCGCCGCCTCGCTCCACGTAGTCTCGGCATCCTCGCGAGGTGGGCTCTTCCAGGTCGAGTGCAGGCCGACCAGCGCCGCCGCCACGAATTGCGAGTGGAAGAGCATGCGGATGGGCGCGAGGAGCGCAGACAGGAGGAGCTCGAGCACCACGCTCGCCAGGACCCGGAGGGCGCCGCCGAAGCCGGCGGCGCCGCGGGCGATCACGAGCGCCGCGCTGAGGAACTTCGGGAGGAACAGCACCACCCCGGTGGCGATCACGAATCCGATCACCGACTCGATGTGCCATTCCGGCCAGATGGGAAAGAGCTGCCGCGGCTGCACGAAGTACTGCGGCCCGACCAGCGTCTCGAGGAGGACAAAGACGGTGGACAGAGTGAGGGAGAGGAGCCAGAGCGGCGCTGAGACGTAGCTCAGGACGCCGGTCATGAACACCGCGCGATGGGCGGGATGAAGCCCCTGCCAGAAGAAAAGCCGGGCGTTGATCAGGTTGCCGAGGCACCAGCGGCGGTCGCGCTTGAGCTCGTCCACCAGGTTCGGCGGCATCTCCTCGTAGCTCCCGGGCAGATCGTAGGCCATCCAGACCTTCCAGCCGGCGCGCCGCATCAAGGCCGCCTCCACGAAATCGTGGGAGAGGATCTCCCCCGACAGAGGTCCCCGGCCCGACAGGCGCCCAAGCGCGCAATGGCGCATGAAGGGCGCGATGCGGATGATGGCGTTGTGGCCCCAGTAGTAGGACTCGCCGAGCTGCCAGAAATGCAGCCCCGCCGTGAAGAGTGGTCCGTAGACCCGGGTGGCGAATTGCTGCACACGCGCGTAGAGGGTCTCGCGCCCTGCCGCCCGCGGCGCGGTCTGGATGATGCCCGTCGTGGGATTCGCCTCCATGAGCCGCACCAGCGTGGCCAGGCACTCGCCGCTCATCACGCTGTCCGCATCGAGCACGACCATGTAGCGATACTGCCCGCCCCAGCGGCGGCAGAAGTCCGCCACGTTCCCGCTCTTGCGCTTGATGCGGTTCCGGCGCCACCGGTAGAACACGCGGCCGAAGCCGCCCACCGCCACGCAGAGATCGAGCCAGGCCTGACGCTCCGCGACCAGGGTGTCCGCCTCGTTGCTGTCGCTCAGGAGGAAGAAGTCGAAGTGATCGAGCGTCCCCGTGGCGGCGACCGACTCGTAGGTCGCGCGGAGCCCGGCGCACACTCGCGCCACGTGCTCGTTCCGGATGGGCATGATCACCGCCGTTCGCGCGGCGGCCGCGATGGGAACGTCGCGAGCGACGGTCCGGGTGATGGCGTGCCGGTCACCCCCCAGGCACAGCAGGATGAAACCGCTCAGGGCCGTCCAGAAGCCGAGCGACACCCAGGCGAAGAGAATGGTGGAGAGGGTGAGGATGGCGACCTCGAGCGGCTCGTTGCCGTGATACGGCAGCACGCTGTCGACCATGTAGTAGGCGAACGCACCGCTCTGGAGAAGGGCGAGCATCAGGAAAACGGTGCGGCGCAGCAGCGCGGTCCGCCGCACGCCTCCGTCTCTCATGTCATCGTCGACACCCTTCCGCCATCTCGGCCCCATGGGGGTCCGGGACACGGGCGGGGCAAGCGGCCCCGGGACGAGGCCGAAGAGCGACGGCTCGGGCTCGCGTGGCGCCCGCGCTCCCGGGGCTCGCCGCGACGCGGGCGAACCGGGGAACGGCTCGACATGCTGGAGGTGGGCGCGCACGGTCTCGGTGCTCATTCGGGGGGTAGGATGTAGCTCCAGGTTTCGGTCAGGAGATCGACGCCGTTGGTGAGGTGGGTGCGCAACTCGGCCGGCTTCGCGCGGTCCAGTCTGCGGAGGCGCACCACGGAGCGCCATCCGCCCGTCATCTCGTTGCGGCGCAGGTGCCGCTCCAGCACCTCGGCATTGTCGTCGACCCACACCACGGCCTCAACCGTCGCAGAGGCGGGCAGGCGGGTCAAGGTCGGGCCCTCGAAGTCCACGTGGAGCTCGAGGCTTCCGTCATCGCTCTTGGCGAAGCCGCGCCCCCGGCGTGTCTCACGTACCCAGCCCACGGGCGGTCGCGTCTCGCGGTCCTTTTGCCACAGGATGCGATAGCCGTACTCGAAGGGACGGCGCGGCCGCGGTGGCTTCTCCGGCACCCAGTAGGCCACGATGTTGTCGTTGGTCTCGTCGGGGACGGGGATCTGCACCAGCTCCACGCGGCCGCGGCCCCACGACCCTTTGGGCTGGATCCAAGCCGAGGGACGCAGATCGTAGCGCGTCTCCAGATCTTCGTAATGGCCGAACCATCGCTCGCGCTGCATCAGGCCGAACCCGCCCGGATTGTTCAGGGCGAACGCGGTCACGAGCAGCCGCTTGGGATTGACGAGCGGGCGCCAGATCCATTCGGTGGCGCTGGCCTGGATGGACAAGCCGTCGGAATCGTGCACCTGCGGTCGGTAGTCCTCTCGAGAGGACCGCTGGTTGGCCCCGAAAGAGTACATGCTGGTGAGAGGGGCCAGACCGAGCTTGGTCACGGACTTGCGGAGGAACAGCCGGACGTCGACGTCCAGGGAGGTGCTGACGCCCGGTCGCAACACGAACCGGTAGGCTCCGGCGGCGCTCGGCGAATCGAGGAGGGCGTACACCGTGAGCTCCTGGGCGTTGGGCTTCGGCCGCTCGATCCAGAACTCCACGAAGCGCGGGAACTCCTCCCCGGAGTTCTCGGCGGTGTCGATGGCGAGCCCCCGCGCCGATAGACCGTAGCGCTGCCCCCGCCCCAACGCCCGGAAGTAGCTGGCGCCCAGGAAGGCCAGCACTTCGTCCCGATAGCCCGGCGAGTTGATGGGGAAGTGAGCGCGGAACCCCGCGAAGCCCTGCTTGGGCAGATCGTCGCGCTCCAGGTTGTTCTTGCCGTAGTCGAAGGCGTCGGGATCGAAGACCACCTCGCGCTCGCCCTCGGGCGTGATCTCGTGGATGAGCACGGGCTCCTCGTAGTAGAAGCCCCGGTGGAAGAACATCAGCTCGAAGGGCAGCCGAGCGGTGCGCCAGAGGGCACGGTCAGGACGAAAGCGGATGTCCCGGAACTGATCGTAGGTCAGGCTCTTGAGGGCCTTGGAGAGGCTGGCCGCAGGCTTCTGGTACGCTGCGCCGGCAAGCTTCTCGGCGCGGGCGGTGACATCGTCGAGACCGAAGGCGCGAGCGTCGGTGCTCGACAGCACGCACACCGCGAGCAGCGCGAGCACGGGAATCCGCTGAACGATAGCTCGCGGGCTCAGATGACCGTCCCGTCGGGAATCACTGCGTTCTTGGGGATGACCACGATGCCGTCGCGGATGTAGTAGTTGGGGCCATCGCTGTCGCGCGCGCCCATGTCGTTGCGAATACGCACCCCCCGCCCCACCCGAGCGTTCTTATCGACGATGGCGTGCTCGATGATGCTGTCAGCGCCAATGCCGATGCGCGGCTTCCCCTCTCGCTCGAGCTGCTGGAAGTCCTGGGCGCTCTCGTAGACGTCCGCTCCCAATATGAGGCTGTGGCTGATGCGCGCGCCCTCGGCGATCCGGCTGCGGATACCGATCACCGACCGCTCGATGTGCGCCTTCTCGATGAACGAGCCCTCGGTGATCAGCGATTCGCCGATCTCGCAGGCGTGGATCTTGGTGGCGGGCAGGAAGCGCGGATTCGTGTAGATGGGCTGCCGGGGATCCCAGAAGTTGAACGGTGGCCGCGGCGACGTCAGGGCCATGTTGGCCTCGAAATACGAACCGATGGTACCCACGTCCTCCCAGTAGCCCTCGTGCACGTGGGCCTGCACCCGCATGCGCGTCACCGCGGTGGGGATCACGTGACGGCCGAAGTCATCGTGGGTGGTGTTGTCCAGCAACTCCTCCAGCGCGCTCCGCCGGAAGATGTAGATGCCCATGGAGGCAAGATACGCCGGCTCGGTGCGCCCGGGCAGCCAGGACTGCAGCTCGGGCAGCCGCTCCGCCCGCGGCTTCTCCTCGAAGTGGACGACGCGGCCGCTCCGGTCCGTGCGCATGATCCCGAAGTCCCCCGTCTGCTGCGGAGGCACGTCCTTCATGGCGATGGTCGCGTCGGCGCGGGAGGCCCGATGCGTCTGCAGCATCTCGCGGAAGTCCATCCGGTAGAGCTGATCGCCAGAGAGGATCACGATGTCGTCCCACGCCTCGTTGCCCACGTGGCGCATGCTGCGGCGCACGGCATCCGCGGTGCCCTGGAACCAGTCGGAGCGCTCCTCGGTCTGCTCGGCGGCCATCACCGCCACGAAGCCCGAGGAGAAGATGTCGAACTTATAGGTGTTGGCGATGTGCTTATTGAGGCTCTCCGATTGATACTGCGTCAGCACGTAGATTCGCCGGATGTCCGAGTGTAGGCAATTGCTCACGGGGACGTCGATGATGCGGTACTTCCCCCCGATGGGCACGGCCGGCTTCGACCGGTTCAACGTCAACGGAAAGAGGCGGCTTCCCCGCCCGCCCCCGAGAATCACCCCGATCACGTCATGCATGGTCGAAACCCTCGCAAGAAACATGCCCGATGTCCGTGAGCATTATTTCAAAAAGTGGAACGCGGAGAGCGCGCTAGCGAACGGGTCCGGGGAGAGGTGGCGACGGCGTTCCCGCCGGCGGCGGCGGAGGAGTAACTGCCGGTGTATAGACTAGCTTCGACCCTTGAGGCACCAGCACCTGATTCCCCTTCTCGTACATCCACTGGACGTCGCCGATATCGTACTTATTCTGTGCCGAACTGCCTGCGCCGTACGCATTGCCCGGGGCCGAAGCCGTACCCCCGCGGAAGCCTCGCGCTCGCGCCATCTTGCCTCTCACGGACTCCTCGGGGGAACCCGTATCCAGGGTTCCGGGCAATTTTGAGTCTGTGGGTAATATTCTCCTGCACTTTTGCAGTAGTACCAGTCCGAGGGAGGCGCCGGCGGAGGCGCCTGCTGCACGTAAACCTGTGGCGGCTGCACGACCACGGGCGGCAGATAGTAGTAGGGCGGCGGATACCAGTAGTAAGGATATGGAGGGCCCCACCAGAATCCCGGTCCGACCCCTACCCCGATGAAGACCCTACCGCCGCCCTGATGCCCAGCATGGCTGGGTGTGGCAGGGAGCAGCAGCATTCCTCCGAAGAGCACAAGGATCAACCGCCAGATCAGCGCTGGCCGTCTCATAGCCAACCTCCAAGATGCAACTCCGCGTCGACGCGCCCGGGAACCGTGGCACACGCCCTGCACGAGTACCTCGCATGAAGTAGACGAATCACCAACTCGAGATTCGAAGATCGCTTCCGCGAGAGGAGACGCCATGACGCGAAGCCATGGTCGCGCGCCCACTCCGCCGAATCCGGCGCCGGATCCGCCCTTCCCGATTCCACCGACTCCGGAGCCCTCGCCCACCCCGGAGCCCAGGCCGATGCCGCCTGTCTAGCTTGTCGTAATCGCGTGTGCTAGTCGGAGCCGATGGCCTGGGGCGAACGGCCACCCGCTTCCATCACCTGGGTAAGCTTGTCCACGTCCACCGGCTTGGTCAGATGCTGATCGAAGCCAGCCCCCCTCGCCTTTCGCGCATCCGTCTCCATGCCGTAGCCGGTGAGGGCGATGAGGAGGATCTGGGGTCCGAATAGCGCACGCAGCCGTCGCGCGAGCTCGTAGCCGTCCATGCCCGGCAGTCCGATGTCGAGCAACGCCACGCTTGGATGGTGGATTCGCACGAGGTCGAGGGCGGCTCGGCCATCGGCCGCGGACTCGACCCGATGCCCCTGCAGCTCGAGAGCAATCTGGAGGCTCTCGCGCGCATCGGCGTTGTCCTCCACGACCAGGATGGCCCTCGGCGCGAGTGGCGACTCCGCTACGGGGGATGGGCCGGTGGGCGCCGGCTCGGGAATGCGTGGGAAGCGCACGATGAACCTCGCGCCCCGGCCGAGCCCCGCGCTCTGCGCCGTCACCTCGGCGTCGTGCAGCCGTGCGAGCCGCTGCACCATGGTGAGCCCGATGCCCAGCCCTCCCGTGGCGCGTGTCTCCGGCGAGTCAGCCTGGAAGAAGACGTCGAAGACGTGGGGGAGATGCTCTCCGGCGATACCGCGGCCATCGTCGCTCACCTCCAGCACGGCCGCGTCCCCCTCCGCAGACACTCGCACGCGAATGCGCCCGCCTGCCGAGGTAAAGGTAGTGGCATTGACGAGCAGATTGGTGGCGATCTGCTCGATGCGGGTGGTATCCCCGGATATCCAGACCGGCTCCAGATCGAGGTCGAGCTGCCGATCCACAAAGCGCCCCGTGGCTTGCAGCGTCGTTGATACGCCGCGCACGCACGCCCCCAGATCGAGGGGAGCCCGGGCCAAGGTGATCTTGCCCGCGACGGCCCGTCCGACGTTGAGGAGATCGTCGATGAGGTGAGTGAGGTGCCGGGTCTGACGGGAGATCACGCCCGCCACGAAGTCGAGTTGCTCTCGTGTGCGATGCGCAGCGGTGAGCACCGGCACGGAGTTCGAGATGGCGGCGAGCGGGTTGCGCAGCTCGTGACCCAGCATGGCGAGGAACTCGTCCTTTGCCCGGTTCGCCGTCTCCGCGGCCGCCCGCGCCTCACGCTCACTGTGGAGTGACCGGACCCGCTCCTGGGTGGCCGACTGGAGGAGCACGCTCGCATCCTCGAGCGCGCCCACCGCACGATCAATCTCGGTCACCCGGGAAGCCGGCAGGTCGGCGATCCGATGACCCGCCGCGAGATGTCGCGCCTGGCCCTCGAGCGACTCCAGCGACGCGGTGATCAGGCGCGCCTTGGAGAAGGCATACAGGATGGCCAGGACCACCGCCCCCGCCCACAGGCAGGCGAACACGACCAGGTGCTTCCAGAAGGGATCCTCGATGGGCGCCGCCGGCGTGGCGATCGCGACCCCCCAGCCGTGGCGGCTGAAGGTCCAGGCGGTGTAGGCAGGTACTCCGTTGAGGTTGGTGTATCGGCCGATGCCTTCCCGTTTCTGCTTCATGTCCCCCACCAGCGCCTCGCTGGGGCTGCTGCCCCGACGCTCGCTCCCTTCCGCGCTGCGCGCCACGAACTTGAAGTCCTGATCGAAGAGCCCCGCCACCCCGCCCTTGGGAAGGCCCTGCCGCGTGAGGAGGCGGTCGTACCACTTCAGATCGAGCTTGGCGATCAGGACATGCGTGACTTTTCCCTCCCTCACCACGGGGACGCCGACGTACACGGACTGGGTTCTCGTCTCGGGATCGGGCAGCACGTTCGAGACGAGCGGCCGCCGGTCGGTGATCACCGGGCGCCAGACATCGAGCGAGGAGGCGGCCAGCTTGCCTGCTCCGAGCGCCCCACCGTCGGTTCTGAGAGGCTGGAGCTCCGACCAGTCGGCATTGTTCCTCAGGGCATCCTTGGCGCGGGCATAGAAGTCCTCATCTGGCACTGGGCTGGATCCCCACAGGGAGGCCAGGATGGAGAGCCGCTCCACCGTGCTGTCGAGCGCGTTGTCCACCGCGGCGGCGAGCAAGCGCACCAGCTGGACCTGGGAGCGTTCGCGCTCGTGCTCCTGTGCCCTCCAGTGCAGATAGAAGAGGCCCGCGGCGAACAAGCCGATCGGTAGGATGCTGAGGAGCAGCACCTGGAAGAGGTGCCACCGGATGCCCCTACCTCGTCGTGTCTTGTGATCGCTCGCTCGCATGGCTGGCACTGCGGTGAACCGCCAATCTGGGAGTCCCGGGAGATGTGACCCGAGGGTAGCCTGCAGCCGTCCGAGCGGCAAGTCCCTCCGACGTCGATCAGGTCATCGCGCTGGCAGGTGACCCTCTATCCGGGCCATCCGCCTCCGGCGACCCGGATGCGCCGGCGCTAGACCAAGCGAATAAGCCGATGGTGAATGTTCCGGCTGAACAGGAGGGCGAGGCCGTCGGCGTCGATCCGCCACACGAGGGCCCCCACGCGAATCGGGGGGCCTTCGGGAGGCACGACCTCGAGCTGCACGGCAGTGCCCGTCTGCAGTCGAGCGTTGGTCTTGACCTTGGTGCCGTGGGTGCTGATATCCACCGACATCGAGAGGTATCGATCCCTCCCGAAGTTGATCAAGATGGGCCAGGCCACGCGGGTGCGTGGCTGCTGTCGCTTGTCCGGCCGCCGTGGAATAGACATCGATGCTAGCTCACGACACCTCGTTGCTGATCGAGACTACTTCGAAGTCTGCGTCCGCGGGAGGCCACCGCGACCGTCGAGATGCGCTGGCTTGCCCCGGGCTTGATGAAATCGTACGTGACACTACGCTGGCATACATCGTGATTGTATCCATACGCTAAGCGACGTACGAGACTGTTACGAGGCGAGCTGACGTGACTCGACGCATGAACACCGTGCGGCATCGGCTCAACACCAGCTAGGTCCGGACCGTCCAGACCCACACGCACCAGATCGGCACCGCGACTTGCCCGAGCACCGCGAGCCACACGGCGGACGAGAATCCCGACGCGGCCGCGAGGGCCGGCACGCTGCTCATCCCGATGACCGCCGCCGCCACCACCCCGAGGTTCCATCCCTCCAGTAAGAGGAGGGCCGCCCGGGCCTGGCGCAGGATGGGCCCGAGAGCGCTCCGGCGACGATCTGCGGCGATCGCGGCAGCGAGCAGATCTTCGTGGGGCGGATCAGCCACGACGCGCGTCTGCTCGTTCGAGAGCAAGGCCTGCACATCGCCAAAGGGTACCGCGAAGGTGTCCTGCTTGGTCAATCGTTTCGTCCAGAAGCGCACCTCCGCCTCCGCATCGCGCCGACGCTCCAGGAGGACGTGGATGCGAAAGATCCCCGCGACGCCCACGAAGGCCGCCAGAATGGCCGAGCACTCGGCGAGCGTGGTCAGGATCTGAAAGACGGCCACCTCTGACTCGTTCACGACCCGCGGGGACCTCCGGGTGGGAAGGGCGCCCGTCCGTAAGGGCGGAACCATCGCTGGTGTACACGAAGATGCCCGACTGGGTGGCGGTTCGTCAAATCGAAACGTCCGGGGGCGCCGAAAGACCGCGGCGGACGCACAGAGCTCGGGTGCCACCGTGTCGAGGAGGTGGCGCGAACCTGGGTGCGCCCCAGCGGTCGGTTGACGTCCGCGTGTGCACGCGGCTAGAGTCTCGACCATCGTGCTTCCCTACCTCGCGCGGCGAGTGGCCGCCCTCGGCCTGGTGCTGCTCGCCGTGTCCGTCGTGGTATTCGCGATCCTGCGCCTCATCCCCGGCGATCCGGCCGCTCTCATCGCCGGCGTGGACGCCCGGCCGGAAGAGGTCGAGCGGCTGCGCGTCGCGCTCGGCCTGGACCAGCCCACCTACGTGCAGTACGGCCGCTATCTCGGCCGCGTACTCACCGGCGATCTCGGCCGCTCTCTGCGTAGCCAGCAGCCCGTGGCCGACGATCTCGCCACCCACTTCGCGGCGTCACTGCTCCTCGCGTCCGTGAGCTTGGCCGTCGCCCTCGTGGTCGGCCTGCCCGCCGGCGTCACCGCCGCCGTGTGGCGCGGGACGGCGTGGGATACGGCGATGCCCACGGTCAGCGTGCTCGGCGCCTCGATGCCGACCTTCTGGTTCGGACTGATCCTCATCGGCTTCTTCTCGGTCCGTCTCGGCTGGCTGCCCACCTCGGGCTATGGAGGCATGGAGTACATAGTGCTGCCCGCGGTCACCCTAGGCGCGTTCTCCGTGGCCAGCATCGCCCGGACGGCCCGATCGTGCATGCTCGACGCGCTCGGCTACGACTACGTGCGCACGGCCCGCGCCAAGGGCCTCCGTGAAAACGTGGTGGTCGGCAAGCACGCGCTGAAAAACGCCCTCATCCCCTTGGTCGCCGTGGTCGGCCTGCAGTTCGGCTATCTCATCGGAGCCAGCGCGGTGACCGAGACCGTCTTCACCTGGCCGGGGGTTGGATTGCTCCTCGTGGACGCCATCAAGCACCGCGACCTCCCCGTGATTCAAGGCGCGGTGCTTCTCGTGGCGGCCAGCTTCGCCTTCGTGAACCTCTTGGTCGACCTCCTCTACGCGACCCTCGATCCGCGGATCCGCCTCACGTGAGTTCCGCCCGCTCGGCCCACCGATTCCTCCGCCATCGCGCGGGCATCGTGGGCTTCGTGTCACCGTCCTCTTCCTCCTCGTGTCCCTCGCGGGACCGGCCCTCGTGTCCGAGCCGCCCTTCAAGACCAATTTTCGGGCGATCCTGAAGCCGCCGAGCTGGGCGCACTGGTTCGGAACGGACGAGCTCGGGCGCGACATTCTGAGCCGCGTGGTGCACGGCGCGCGCATCTCTCTCGAGCTGGTGCTGTCGGCGGTGCTCGGCGCTCTGCTCGTGGGAGGAGGCCTGGGAATCTGGGCGGGCTTTCGTGGCGGCTACGCGGAAATGATGACCATGCGCGCCATCGACCTGCTCCTCGCCCTGCCGGGGTTTCTCATCGCCCTCGTCACCATCACCATCCGCGGCGTGGGCACCGTGAACCTAATCATCGCGGTGGGCATCTACTCCATTCCCGCCTTCGCTCGGATCGGCCACGCCGCGGCCCTGGCCCTCCGGCCGGTCGAGTTCGTGCAGGCGGCCATCTCCCAGGGCGCGAGCGACGTCCGCATTCTTGTGCGCCACGTCCTCCCCAACGTGCTCTCCCCGCTCGTCGTGCAGGCGAGCCTCCGCATGGCCACCGCGCTTCTCCTCGCGTCGAGCCTGAGCTTCCTCGGCCTGGGGGTGCAGCCGCCCATGCCCGAGTGGGGCGCCATGCTCGCCAACGGACGGTCGTACCTGTCGACGAGCCCGCACGTCGTGCTCTTCCCCGGCCTGGCCATCATGGCGGTGACGCTGGGCTTCAACCTGCTGGGCGACGGACTCCGAGACGTGTTCGATCCACGTCTCCCACCGTGACCAGCGCACAGACATAGGAGCGATCATGCCGATCATTCGAGGCGGTCGAGGCAACTATGGCGAAGCGATAGGCATCCTCACGCTGGACACGGTCTTCCCGCGCATTCCGGGCGACATCGGCAATGCCACCACGTTCGATTTCCCCGTGCGGTTCAGCGTCGTGCGAGGAGCCTCTCCCAAGCGCGTCGTCCACGAGCAGGACCCTGCCCTCCTCAAGCCCTTCATCGACGCGGCGCAGGAGCTGGAAGCAGCGGGCTGCCGCGCCATCACCACCACGTGCGGGTTCCTTGCCCTGTTCCAGCGGGAGATGGCGGCGGCCGTGGGCGTGCCTCTCTTCACATCCAGCCTGCTCCAGGTAGCCGTCGTGCATCGGATGCTCCGCCCCGATCAGGTCATCGGCATCCTCACCGCCCACTCCGACGCCATGAATCCACGGGTGCTCGAGGCGGTGGGCGCTGAGGGCGTGCCCTATGTCCTGGGCGGCTC
>Ga0306920_100000369_pt1 | contig 52150 bp, 52 predicted proteins | sample flu12Cox44000170_FD_204666 | JGI IMG/M metagenome (GOLD analysis project Ga0306920, IMG submission 204666) | Lab enrichment of tropical soil microbial communities from Luquillo Experimental Forest, Puerto Rico - flux4day.12C.oxic.44.000.170 (v2)... | ecosystem: Environmental > Terrestrial >... | reverse complement strand
ACGCCACCATCTTCGGCTTGAACCTGCTGCCCCCTTTTTTGTTGTGGTAGGGATGCCGCTTGCTCTGGGGCCATCGGCGCAAGGAGTGCCAGGGTTGTACAGGCCAGTAGTACGAATACAAACGTGCGCATAAGACGCCTCCCGGCCCACGCCTGGTATTCTGCCAGAAGAAAATACGGCCCGAAAGAGCTTCGGCCCCGGTCCATTTGCTGAGCCGCGGAGGGCACCCGTTTAGGAACCATCGCACGGGCTCGAAAGCGAGAACAGATGAAGAGACGAGAATTTCTGGCAGGCGGGACGGCTATGGCAGCGAGCGCGTTGCCGGGACTGGCGGCGAGCGTGAAGCAATTCAAGTTGGGCGTGATCACGGATGAGGTGACACAGAATTTTGAGAAGGCGCTGGTGTGGGCGAAGGGGTTCGGGCTGGATTGGGTGGAACTGCGGTTTGTGTGGGGGAAATACGTCGTTGACTTCACGGGCGAGGACGTGAAGCGCGCGAAGGAATTGCTGGCGAAACAGACGATGCGCGTTTCGGTGGTGGATTCGCCGTACTTCAAGACGCTGCTGCCGGGGACGCAATCGAAATTCGACGATGGCAAAAGCGACCCGCCGCTGAGCGCGTATGCTCAACAACAAGTGCTGCTGGAGCGCGCGATAGCGCGGGCGAAGGATTTTGGCACGGAGAAAGTGAGGATTTTTTCCTTCCTGCGTGTGGCTGAGCCGAAGACCGTTTTTGATCGCGTTGCGAAGGAATTGGAGAAAACCTCAGAAATCGCGAAGCGCGAAGGAATTCGTCTGGTGCTGGAGAATGAGTTTTCCTGCAACGTGGCGACCGGCGTGGAGAGTGCAGCGATGCTGAATGCGGTGAAATCTCCGGCGCTGGGATTGAACTGGGATCCGGGAAACGCGTACGCGGCGAGGGAGTTGAAGCCGTATCCCGATGGGTACGATTTGCTGGATAAGAGGCGGATATGGCACATGCATTTGAAGGATGCGCAAGAGAATCTGAAAGGCGGAGAAGCGGTGTGGCGGCCGATGGGCGGCGGGAAGATTGACTATGTCGGGCAGTTTCGTGCGCTGTTGAAGGACGGATATGACGGGACATTGTCGCTCGAAACGCATTATTTGAATAGCGCGAAGGATAAAGAGGCGTCGAGCCGCGAATCGGTGCAAGGATTGTTGAAGGTGATTCGAGAGGCGTAAGGAAGCTGCCCCGGTCAGGTGCCGATAATGACTTCCTGTTTGGCGTCGTCGAAGGATACGCGGCGGCCGGTCTGGATCGCCGCGATGGTCATACACAGAGCCATCGAGTGGGAGTAGCCCGCATCAATGTTGGCGTTGGGCGTCTTCCGGCTGCGGACACATTCCATCCAGTTGCGCATGTTGGCGGAAGTGTCGGGGTCGCCGCCGGTGTCGGCCGAAGTCGCGGTGCGCCCGGAAGAATCCAGAAGCGAAATTCTCGGAAGGAGGTCGGGCGGCATGTTCATTTCAGCGGCGTATTGTTTCGTGAGGCCGCCCTCAGGAGAAACGGTTTTCTTGTCGAGGTCGAGCGTGCCGCCATTGGAATAGTAGAGTTCCTTGACGTCGCCAGCGTCGTTCGTCATTCGCGAAGTGTAGACGACCTGAAACCCTTTCGACTGGTCGTTGAGCGGACCGTAATCGAAGACCGCGGTCATGGTATCCCAGTTCTTGCGGCCGTCCTTCCAGAGATAAATGCCGCCATTAACGACAACACTGCGCGGGCGAGGAAGCCCGGTGAACCAATGGACAGTGTCAATCTGATGAACCATCCACTGATCGGGAATGCCAGAGGAGAAAGGCCAGAAGAGACGGAATTCCACGTACTTGCGCGGGTCGAAAGATTCGGCTGGCTGATTCAACAGGAAGCGCTTCCAGTCGGTCTGATCCTCGCGGAGGCTGGCGACAAGATTGGGACGGCGCCAGCGGCCGGGCTGATTGACGTTCCAGGTCATCAGCACGGACACGATGTCGCCGAATTTCCGGCTACGGATAAATTCGTAAGCGCGATGGTAGCCGGGCGAACTGCGACGTTGCGTGCCGATTTGCACGATACGGCCAGACTCGCGCACCGCCTGGCGAATGGCGCGCGCGTCTTCCATGGTGTGCGCCATGGGCTTTTCGACATAGGCATCGCGGCCAGAGTGTACGGCTTCGACCCCGTGCTGCGCATGCTGGAAATCGGCTGTGGAAATGATGACGGCGTCCACGTCTTTGCGCGCGTAGAGTTCGTCGTTGTTGCGCACCGCGTCGATGTGGCTGCGGGAGAGTTTCTCGATGTAGGATTTGCCTTCTTCGCGTCGGGTGCTCCAGATGTCGGAGACCGCGACGAATTCGAAATTGAAACTCTTGGCGTTTTGGAGGAAAGCCGGGAGAAGGCTGGAGCGGAAGCGGTCGGAAAAGCCGACCACGCCAACGCGGACGCGATCGTTAGCACCGGCAACGCGCGTATAACTGGAGGCAGGCATCAGCGCGGCTCCGGCCAGAGCGGCCGCGCTGCCTTTCAAGAATTCTCGGCGAGACTTGGGTTCATCGATCATGCGTACCTCCTGGGAGTTAGAGTTCGCCGCGCTTCAGGAGCGTAACAGCGTGATCGCAAGCGCGGGCGGTCAGAGCCATATAGGTGAGGGAAGGATTAACGCAGGAAGAAGAAGCCATGCAAGCGCCATCGGTGACGAAAAGATTCTTGATGTCGTGGCATTGGTTCCAGGAATTAAGCACTGAAGTCTTGGGATCGCGTCCCATGCGGGAGGTGCCCATCTCGTGGACGGAAAAGCCGGGAGGGTCTTCGTCCATGAATGGCTGAATCGAAATGCCGCCCGCAGCGGAAAGCATCTCCGCCCCAGCGATAGCCATATCTTTGCGGATGGCCAATTCGTTTTCGCCGAACGAGCAGTGAATTTTCAGGCTGGGGATGCCCCAGGCGTCCACGATGGTTTTGTCGATTTCGACGAAATTGCTGTGTTTGGGCAGGCATTCGCCGTAGCCGGAGAACGTAAAATGCCACGGGCCCGGCCGGCTGATGGCGCGCTTGAATTCGGGACCAAAAGAGGGAAGGGAAGCTCCTCGGTCCCAGCCCTCGCGCTCGGATTCGCCCTGAAAACCGTACCCGCGCACGAAACCGGGCTGTTTTTGCTGGACGTTGCGGAAGCGAGGCATGTAGACAATGTTGGGGCGATTGCCGAAGACCGTGCGGTCTTCGTTGCCTGGAATAATGGCAGTGGCGCCGCCCCCTTTGATGTGGTCCATCAGGTTATGTCCGAGTTCCCCGGAAGAATTGGCGAGGCCCTCCGAGAATTCCGGCGTGGCGGAATTCAGGAGGATGCGCGTGGATTCGAGTGTGGAAGCACAGAGGAAGAGAAGCGGCGCTTTGAATTCGAGCGCGGCGCGCGTCTGTGAATCGATGACACGAACGCCGATGATCCTGCGTGTCTGCGAATCGAAGATCAAGCTGTGCACGGTGCTAAAGGGGCGCAGCGTGAGCCGGCCCGTTTTTTCCGCTGCCGGCAGAGTGGCGTTGACGCTGCTGAAATAAGAGCGCGTGATGCAGCCGCGTTCGCAAGGTCCGCAATAATGGCAGGCGGCGCGTCCGCGGTGGGTGCGGGTCAAGACGGCGACACGGCCGATCGTGAGCTGGCGCTCGGGGGCAAAATATTTGGCAACGCTTTTCTTCACCACCTGCTCCGCGCAGTTCATCTCCATCGGCGGCAGAAATTTGCTGTCAGGCAATTGCGGCAGGCCAAGCGGTTCGCCCGAAATGCCGATGAAATCCTCGACGTGGTCGTACCAGGGAGCAAGGTCGGCGTAGCGGACGGGCCAATCCACGGCGATGCCGTCGCGCAGATTCGCTTCGAAGTCCAGATCGCTCCAGCGGTAGCACTGGCGGCCCCAAAGGATTGAGCGGCCTCCCACCTGGCGCCCGCGAATCCACCGAAAAGGTTTTCCGGGATCGGTGGTGTAGGGATGCTCAGTGTCCTTGATGAAAAACTGGGAGTTGGGTTCTTCGCAGGCGTAGCACAGGCTCTGAATGGGTTGTTCCTTGTGCAGGCGCTTGCGATCGCGCATCCCGCGGAAAGTCATTTCCCAGGGGGGGATATGCTCGACGTAATCTTTTTCCGGAACAATCGGGCGGCCGGCTTCGAGCACGAGCGTGCGCAGGCCCCTTTCCGTGAGCTCCTTCGCGGCAAAGCCGCCGGTCATGCCGGAGCCGATGACGATGGCGTCGTATTTTGCTTCGGCCATGTCAGGAGGCCTTCTCTTGTGCGGAAGGAGTAAGTGGTGTGCAGCCATCGTAGCGGCCGGGGATAATTTCTTCGTGCAGTTGTTGCACGGCGCCCACTTCGGAAGTGAAGTAGCCCGTCAGCGTCAGATCGCGAAACATGAGGTAGAAATTGTTGTCCGGCTCTGGCCGTGATCCACGGTAACCCGGAACCCCAGCGATGAGGGCATCGGCTTCGCGCGCCATTTCCTCGCCCAAGATTTCCAAAATACCGGCTTGCTGCTCGGGAGTCGCCTCGATGAAATCCTTCCCGAAAAGGAGGCGTGTCCGCTCGTCCACATTGGCGAGACCCGCGAGAAACCTGGCGCGATCCTCGTCGGAATACCATTCCGTGAGAATCAGATCGATGAATTCATTGACGCGCGCGGCTTTGGCGCCCGGCGTGTCCGTTTGCGGGATAATCAATTCCGCCATCGCGGTGACGGTGGCGTCCGCGTGAGGGTTAAGCGTTTTCAACAGAGGCTTGGCAGGCTCGTTGTGCACTGCCCGAAGCGCAGAATAGAGTTCGGCGGGCATGGCGGGAAGCGCCGAGCTCAGGGCGAGGAGCTTGAGAACTTCACGGCGATCCACGTGGGCCTCCAGGAGCAAATGCGAGCGTAGTATGCCGGAGCCGGAATAGAAATGAAAAAGTGGTGGGCTGTGAGGCGATTCAGATAAGGTGATAGGAAGTCTTTTTGTGGGAGAGACGGATGAAACTTTCGAGACGAATATTTGTGGCGGTGGGGGCGGCAAGCCTGGCCGTGGGACGCTACTCTTTGGCGGCCGACACGAAGGAACGGCTGCCCCTTGCCTTCTCCACACTAGGCTGTCCGGCCTGGGAATGGCAAAAAATCCTGCAATTTGCCGAATCGCACGGATTCGCCGCCATTGAAATACGCGGGTTGATGGGGAGTCTGGACGTGCCATCGCGGCCGGAATTTACCGCAGACCGCATCGCGCAAACGAAGAAGGAAATCACAGCCCACGGGCTGAAGATCGCGAGCGTGAGCAGCTCAACCGAGTTGCACGAGCCGGATCCGGCGAAGCGCGAAAAGGAATTGACGGACGCGAAGCGCTTCATTGACCTGGCGTCAGCGCTCGGCGCGCCTTATGTGCGTGTTTTTGGCAACAACATCGAGGGGCCCAGGGAAGGGGTGATCTTACGCGTCGCCGCAGGGATGCACGAACTGGCCGCCTACGCGGGACCACGCAACGTCACCGTCATCATCGAGTCGCACGGCGACTTCACCGATTCGCCCACACTGAAAGAAGTGCTGACCAAGGCGGACTCACCCCATGCCGCATTGCTCTGGGATGCGCACCATACCTTTGCCTCGTCGCACGAAGCACCGGAGTACACCGTGAAGGAGCTGGGACCCTGGATCCGGCACACGCATTTGAAGGATTCCGTCCCATCGGGAAGAGACCGGCACTATGTGCTCACGGGGCAAGGCGATGTGCCGGTCAAGCGGCAGATCCAGGCTCTGCGCAGCATTGGATACACGGGTTATTACTGCTTCGAGTGGGAAAAGGTCTGGCATCCGGATCTGCAGGACCCCGAAATCGCGTTTGCGGATTATGCGCGCGTGGTCAGTGGGTACCTGCAGGACCGATGAAAAAGTCTGGTACTGGGAGCAGACGGTGACGGGAAGGACGCAAAGGACAGTCGAGGTGCCCGTTTCTTGACTTGGGGCCGAACTGCCCAAATAATAGATAGGCATGAGCGTACGCGCCGGAGGCGCTGAAGACATGTTCCTTGACGTCAAGGATCTTGCCGTCCGCAAAGTGCAGATCCGGAAGAGTTACGCTCCGGGAAGCATTGATTTCGGGCTCCATGAAGTAAAGCAGGCCGAGCCGGTGCGAGTGAATGCCACGGCGGAACTCCTCGAAGGGCAGATCCGTGTGGCAGGCGAGTTCGAGACCAAGATGGAAATGGTCTGCGCGCGTTGCCTCGATCCGGTGATGGAAGAAGTGCACCGGGATTTTGACTTGTTTTACCAGCCGCTCCCCAAAGGGACCAAGCCTGAGGAAGAGCGGCTGAAAGACGACGATACCGAGATAGGATTTTTTGAAGGAGAAGGCCTGTTCCTGGCCGATGTGCTGAAGGAGCAGGTATTACTGTCCTTGCCGATGAAAGTGATCTGCCAGAGCGACTGCCGGGGTTTGTGCCCGCACTGCGGCTCCAACCTTAATCACGAGCAGTGCCGGTGCGACCGGCACGCCAGCGACCCGCGCCTGGCTCCCCTTGCCCGGCTGAAGCAGGACTGGCTCAAGAAACAATAGATTTCCGGGCGGAAAGCCCATAGAATCCGACCTTGTTCGGTGAGGCGTTGTGTGCCGCGAGCGAGGCGAAAACGAGGAGTAGTGTAATGCCGAATCCAAAGCGACGACATTCCAAGAGGCGTACAAGCACAAGGCGCGCGCACGATCATTTGTTCAAGCCTGCGCTGGCAAAGTGCCCCAATTGCCTTGAGATGAAGCAGCCGCACCGGGCTTGCACCCATTGCGGGTATTATAAGGGCCGTCCGGTTCACGACGTTAAGTAAGAGTGGTAGGGAAGGTCCGGAACCCTGGTTCCCTGAGGAATGGGGTTCCGGCGCTTGAGGCTCAGGCCGGCATGTAAGAGTTCATGCCCCCAGCTTTCCCGGAGTCGCCGGAAAAAATCCCATGATTACAATCGCCGTTGACGCCATGGGGGGAGATCACGCACCCCGACCGGAAGTGGAGGGGAGTGTTCTGGCAGCGCTGGAGTATGGTGTTCGCATACTGCTGGTGGGTCAGTCGAATGTGATCCGTGGCGAGTTAGCTAGGCATTCTCGGGCGCCGGTGCCGATCGAGATTGTGCCGGCGAGCGAAGTGATCACCATGGAAGATCACCCGGCGCAGGCTTTCCGGCGGAAGAAAGACAGCTCGGTGCATGTGGGCGCCAGACTGGTGAAGGATGGGAAAGCCGACGCCTTCGTGAGCGCCGGGAATACCGGTGGGGTGATGACCACAGCGAAGTTCATCATGGGAACTCTGCCTTCCGTGGATCGCGTGGCACTGGCGGCGCCGTTTCCCAATGCCAAGGGCGGCGTCTCCGTGATGCTGGATGTGGGCGCGAACGTGGATTCGAAGCCGGAGCATCTGTTGCAGTTCGGCGTGATGGGCGAGATTTATTACCGGGTGACGTTCGGCAGCCGCAAGCCGCGCGTGGGGCTGCTCTCGGTCGGTGAAGAAGAGATTAAGGGAAATGAACTGACGCGGGCGGTGTACGAGCGTCTAAAGGCTTTGCCAGTGCATTTTGTAGGGAATGTGGAAGGCGGCGACCTCTTTTCCGGCAAAGTGGACGTGATTGTCTGCGACGGATTCGTGGGGAACATCGCGCTGAAGATTTGCGAAGGGCTGGCAATGGAGATCGTAAAGTTTCTGCGGAAAACGTATAAGAGTTCGTTCGCCTCACAGGTCGGATATTTGCTGTCCAAAGGCGCGATGAAGGGCATCAAGCAGAAGATGGATTATTCGGAGTATGGCGGAGCACCATTGCTGGGCGTTCGGGGCGTGTGCGTGATCGGGCACGGAAGATCAAACGCGAATGCGATGAAAAATGCGATCCGCGTGGCGGCAGGACTGGCGCGAGCGCGGGTCAATGAACGAATCGAGCAGGAACTCTCCCTGACGCAAGTCAAAGCGTGATGGACGGAGAGGGGAGCAACGTATGGGAAAAGTAGCCTTTGTGTTTCCCGGGCAGGCCTCGCAATACCCCGGGATGGGAAAAGAGCTGGCGGACAAATATCCGGTGGCGCGCGCGGTTTTTGACGAGGCGGACAAGGCGCTGGGCTTTGCCATTTCGAAGATGTGCTTTGAGGGCACGGATGACAATCTGAAGCTTACGGCAAACACGCAGCCGGCCATCCTGACGGTCTCTGTTGCGGCTTATCGTGTATTGGCGGAGAAGGGCATCGCGCCGGACTTCGTTGCCGGGCACAGCCTGGGCGAGTATTCGGCGCTGGTAGCCGCGGGCTCGTTGAAATTTGCGGACGCGGTACAACTGGTTCGGAAGCGCGGCACGTATATGCAGGAGGCAGTTCCGACGGGGCAAGGCGGAATGGCCGCGATCATGGGTTTGTCGCCGGCGGTGGTTACCGATGCGTGCAAGCGCGCATCGGAACGCGAGATTTGCGCGCCCGCTAACCTGAATTCGCCCGAGCAAACGGTGATTTCCGGGCATGCCAGCGCGGTAAAACGCGCAGTGGAAATCGCTTCGCAACTAGGCGCGAAACGCTCGATGATACTGGCCGTTTCGGCGCCCTTCCATTCGGCGCTGATGATGCCGGCGCAGGAAAAGCTGGCGAAGGATTTGCAGGCGATCTCCTTCGCGGATTTGCAGGTGCCGCTCGTGACGAACGTGGATGCAGACACGATTCGCAAGGGCGAGGAAGCGCGCCAGGCCCTGATTCGCCAGGTCTCCATGCCGGTGCGTTGGGAAGAGTCCATGCGGCTGCTGCTCGATGAAGGCGTGAACACGTTCGTGGAAGTCGGCCCGGGCCGCGTGCTGACGGGGTTGATGCGGCAGATCGAGCGTTCGGTGGCGAGCCTGAACGTCGAAGACGAGAAAAGCCTGCAGGCCGTGATCGAGAAGATCGCCGGGGCAAAGACCGACGCCGCGTGAATTATGGATGTAGCTCAGGCCTTCAAGCCGGAGGGTCTCCTCAGCGCGGGCAGGCATGGCCCCGAAAAGAAGACGTAACACAGAGGCCACAGAGGGAAGAGCACAGAGGACACGGAGACGAATGTTCAGCTTGAAAGACAAAGTAGCGGTGGTGACGGGGGCGTCGCAGGGCATTGGCCGCGACACCGCGTTGGCTCTGGCGGAAGCGGGCGCGAAAGTAGCTGTGGCGGCGCGGAATGAGGGGAAACTGGTGGCGTTGGCGCAGGAAATTGCCGCGAAGGGCGGCGAAGCCTTTGCAGTGAAGATGGACGTGGCGGACGCGGAGCAGATCAAGGCAGGGTTCAAGGCAATTCTCGAAAAGTTCGGCAGGCTGGACATTCTGGTGAACAACGCGGCAATTACGCGCGACGGCCTGGCGATGCGCATGAAGCTGGACGATTGGGAAGCGGTGCTGCGGACCAACCTGACGGGAGCACATCTGTGTATCCAGCAGGCGATCATGCCGATGATTCGCGCGAAGGCTGGGCGCATCATCAATATTTCGTCCGTGGTCGCGCGGAGCGGAAATGCGGGCCAGGCCAATTATGTAGCGGCCAAGGCGGGCCTGATTGGATTGACGAAGGCAATCGCCATGGAAATTGCTTCACGGAATATTACCGTGAATGCCGTCGCGCCGGGGTTTGTCGAGACGCCGATGACCGATGTGCTTTCGGAAAAGGTCAAGGAAGAACTCAAAACACGGATACCGCTGGGACGCATGGGCAGCGGCCGGGACATTGCTGCAGCCATTGTATTTCTCGCAAGCGACGAAGCCGGCTACATCACGGGCCATGTACTGGATGTGAATGGCGGGATGCATTTGGCGTAGATTTTGATTTGCAAAGGTTGACGAATAGTTGGTTGCCCAAGCATGTAAAGTTGACCTTGGTGGGCGGGGTAAGTAGACTGGGCAGGTTACCTTGGGAACGACAAAAGAGCTTGTGAGACGGCGAACGCGCCGGATTGCACTGGGTCGAGGTTCACAAACGAATAAGCGACCAAAGTCGCGGAGGAATGGGCATGGCCAGCGTGGAAGAACGCGTAAAGCAGATTATCGTCGAGCAGCTTGGTGTGGATGAAGCGGAGGTGACACCGACCGCGTCGTTCGTGGATGACTTGGGCGCGGATTCGCTCGACCAGGTGGAATTGGTGATGGCGTTTGAAGAAGCGTTCGGCATCGAGGTGCCGGACGAGGACGCCGAAAAGATGACGACGGTGAAGGACGCCATCGAATACATCGAGAAGCACAGCAAGGCCAAGTAAGCCGCAGGCAAATCCCCGCATGAAGGAGCAAGAGATTTGACGCGCCGGGTTGTCGTTACGGGTGTTGGATTGGTCTGTGCGCTGGGCATCGGGACCGAGGAGAGCTGGAAAAACCTCGTCGCCGGGCAAAGCGGCATTGGCCACATCACGCATTTTGATACCGCCGAGTTCGACTGCAAGATTGCGGGCGAAGTGAAGAACTTCGACCCGTTCCTCTGGATCGAGAAAAAAGAGCTGAAAAAGATGGGGCGGTTCATCCAGTTGGCGCTGGCGGGCGCGGACTTTGCGGTGAAGATGTCGCTGTGGAATCCACAGCAAACTGATCTGGATGAAGTGGGCGTGTATGTGGCCTCGGGCATCGGCGGATTCGATATCATCGAGCGTGAACACATCAAGCTGATGCAGGGCGGCCCGGGGAAGATTTCCCCGTTCTTCATTCCTTCCGCGATTGTGAACCTGGCTTCGGGACACATTTCGATTCGCTACGGCGCGCGCGGGCCCAATTCCGCGACCGCGACAGCTTGCAGCGCCTCGGCGCATTCGATCGGGGATTCCTTCAAAATTGTCGAGCGCGGCGCGGCGGAGATGATGATCTGCGGCGGCACGGAGGCAACGATCACTCCGATGGGCATTGGCGGGTTTGCTTCGATGCGCGCGCTTTCCACGCGCAATGATGAGCCGACTCGCGCCAGCCGGCCGTTTGACGCGGACCGCGACGGATTCGTGGTGGGCGAAGGCGCGGGCATTCTGGTGCTTGAGTCTCTCGAACACGCGCAGAAACGCAACGCACCGATCCTTGCGGAGATTGTCGGCTATGGCATGAGCGGCGACGCGTATCACATCACGCAGCCTGCCGAAAATGGCGACGGTGCGTTCCGCGTAATGCGGGCGGCGTTGAAGGATGCGAAATTGTCGCCGGACGACATCGGCTACGTAAACGCGCATGGCACTTCGACGCCGCTGGGCGACGCTATCGAAACGACGGCGATGAAGCGGCTTTTTGGCGAACGTGCCATCAATAAGAAGCTGCCGGTAAGTTCGACAAAGTCCATGACCGGGCACCTACTCGGCGGCGCAGGCGGCCTGGAGGCAGGCATTAGTGTTCTAGCTTTGCGTGATCAAATCCTGCCGCCGACCATCAACCAGGAAAAGTCGGATCCAAACTGCGATCTGGACTATGTCCCGAACAAGGCGCGCAAGGCCAGCGTGGATTACGCGCTTTCGAATTCGTTTGGTTTCGGCGGCACCAATGCCGCGCTAATTTTCAAGCGTTGGATAGGGAAGTAAGCGATTTGGAGTGCGGCAGCTTGGCTGCCGCTTTTTTGGTTTCGGACCCTTTGTATATCGCGAAAGCGGGAGCTGGGCTCAGGCACTCCACAGATGAGTCAAAGAGTCTCGCTCCAGTAACACTCCAAAATCTGCGGTTTCAGTTCGGAAGGAAAATCCCGTGAACATTGTCGTGTGTATCAAACAGGTGCCGGCCAAGGACGCGCCGCTAGCGATTGCTGGCAATTGGATCAAGGAGTCGGACATCGGCTTCGAGATGAACGAGCCGGATAGTTACGCGCTCGAAGAGGCGCTGCGGCTGAAGGAAAAGCACGGCGGAGAAGTGGTGGTCGTTTCGCTGGGGCCGGAACGCGTGAAGCAGACGATCAAGGAAGCGCTGGCGAAGGGCGCGGACCGCGCGATTCACATCGCCGACGACAATTTCGCCCAGCTGGATCCGCTCGGTTCGGCGAAGGTTCTGGCTGCCGCGATTGGGAAAGAAAAGTGCGACCTGGTGTTGACCGGTTTGCAGAGCGATGACCACGGCTTTGGGCAGACGGGTGTGCTCCTGGCGGGCCTGCTTAATCTGCCGCATGCGACGATCATCATGCAGATTGATGTGCAGGACGGAAAAATGAAGCTGAAGCGCGAGTTGGAGGCGGGGTGGTTTCAATGGATCGAATGCCCGCTGCCGGCGGTTCTCTCGATTCAATCCGGCATCAACAAGGTGCGCTACGCGACGCTGAAAGGCATCATGGCCGCGAAAAAGAAAGAGATTGCCGCGGTCACACGCGAGTCGCTCGGCGTGACGATCGAGCCGACACAAAAGATCGAAAAAATATATGTGCCCACGAAAACGAAGAAAACGGAATTTCTGACCGGCACTCCGAAGGAAATGGCCGCAAAGCTGGTGGAAAAGCTGAAGTTTGAGGCGCGAGTAATCTGAAGGCTGGGCAACCTGGTATTTGTCATTTTGGGGCAAACCGCGGAGGTTTGCCGATGAATCTCAACCGAATGGAGTCGAGGCAGTCGTTCCGTTGAGATTTTTAGCCCAGGATGACGGTCAGTGGCAGATTCGGGAGATGCAATCATGAAAATCCTGGTAGTGACGGAGCAGCGGCAGGGGAAGTGGAACAACACGAGCTTCGAGGCGCTCGTGGCGGCGCAGCAGATCGCCGCGGCTACGTCGGGCACGATCAGCGTGACCGTTGTGGGGAAGGGCGTTGCGTCTCTGGGAGAGGAACTGGCGGGCAAGAACGTCGCCGAGGTGCTGCTTGTGGAGCACGATCTTCTTGACGACTATACGCCGGACGGCTATTGCGCAGCGCTGAAACAGGTGATTGAGGCAGCGAAGCCGGACCTGGTTCTGCTTCCGCACACGTACCAGGTGCGCGATTTTGCTCCGAAGCTGGCGGCGATGCTCGGCAAGGGCATGGTGGGTGATTGCGTTGGTTTTCGCAGTGAAGCCGCCAAGCTAGTATTTGTGCGCCAGATGTTTCAGGGGAAGACTGCCGCAGATGTGACGTTCACGGGAGCTGCGCCGTGGTTTGCGTCGTTCCAGTCCGGGGCATTTCGCGCCGATTTGCTGGCGGCTCGCCCAAGCGGAAAAGCGCAGGTCAACGCGGCAAAAGTGGAATTGAGCGCCGGCGAAATCCGTACAAAGCCACTGGAGCTCTTCAAGGAAGCCAAGTCCGCAGTGGATCTCACGCAGGCGCCGTTAATTGTGGCCATCGGGCGCGGCATCAAGGCGCCAGAAAACATCGCGCAAGCCGAAGCCGTGGCGAAAGCACTCGGCGGAGAACTCGCGGCGTCGCGGCCCATCTGCGACGAAGGCTGGTTGGCCATGGAGCGGCAAATCGGCAGCTCGGGGCAAACCGTCGCACCGAAATTGTATTTGGCGCTTGGCATCAGCGGCGCGATTCAGCACGTTGTCGGCATGAAGGGTGCGCGTACCATCGTGGCGGTGAACAAGGATCAGAATGCGCCCATTTTTGAAATCGCGGATTACGGCATCGTCGGCGATATTTTCGATTTCATGCCCGCCTTAACCGAGGAATTGCAAAAAGCAAAAGGGTAGAGGCCGGCGGCTGTCCTGTTCACCCCGAGTCGAGGGATCTCGCTTGTTTTGTTAGAATGCGCCAATGGCCATTCAACGTGAACAACTCGAAGCGGATGTACTGATCGTAGGCGCCGGGCCGGCGGGATTGAGTTGCGCACTGCACCTGGCGAACCTCATCCAGAAACACAACGCGAGCGGGACGAAGCCGGAACTATCCGCGGAAAATATCTATGTGCTGGAGAAGGGGCGCGAAATTGGCGCGCACCAGCTTTCCGGCGCGATCCTGAATCCCAAAGCGCTCGCGGAGTTGGTGCCGGACTTTGTGAAGAACGCTCCGCTGGACACACCGGTCACGGATTCCGCCGCCCTCATCTTCACCGAAAAGTCGTCCTATCGTATTCCCATCACGCCGCCGCCATTCTACAACGCAGGGAACTACGTCATCTCGCTGAACAAACTGGTGAAGTGGATGGGCGGCCTCGTGGAAGCAGCAGGCGTAAACGTGTTCAAGGAATTCGGCGGGGCCGACCTTATTTATGAAGGCAACGGCATCGCTGGCGTCATCACCGAAGACAAGGGCCTGGACAAAAACGCCAAACCCAAGGACAACTACACGCCGGGTTACGAGTTGCGCGCAAGGGTAACTGTGCTCGCGGAAGGCACACGCGGTTCGCTCGCCAAACAACTCGTCGCGAAGAAACATCTCGACAACATCAATCCGCAAAGCTACGGCATTGGCATCAAGGAGTTGTGGGATGTCCAGCCGGGTAAGATCAAACCTGGCTACGTGGCGCACACGCTGGGCTGGCCGGTTTCCTCGAAGATGTATGGCGGTGGCTGGATCTACGGGCTGACGAACAATCGTGTCTCGATCGGACTCGTGATCGCGCTCGAATACGAAGATCCGCGGTTTGATCCGCACGCGGCGTTTCAGACTTGGAAGACGCATCCCTTTGTCCGCAATCTTCTCGAAGGCGGAAAACTGGTGCGTTACGGCGCGAAGTCGCTGCCCTATGGCGGCTGGTACGCTATGCCGCGAAATTATCTCGACGGCGGGCTCATCGTTGGAGATTCAGGCAGCTTTCTCGATTCGCAGCGGCTCAAAGGCGTGCACCTGGCGATGAAGAGCGGGATGCTCGCGGCGGAAACGATTTTCGAAGCCCTGAAGAAACAAGACTATTCCGCGAACACGCTCAAAGCCTACAAGGAAAAAATCGATCGCAGCTACATCAAGACGGAACTGTGGAAGGTGCGCAACTTCCACCAATCGTTCCGCCTGGGCATGTGGAATGGCTTCCTCCATTCCGGGCTGCAGCAAATCACGGGCGGGCATGGGCTCATCGACCCGATGCCCGCGCATGCCGGCCACGAGGCCTACTCGCAGATTTATGGCCGGCCCGCGCCGGAGCGCTTCAAAGGCGACGGCAAGCTGACCTTCGACCGTTTGACCGACGTTTATCACTCCGGAACGCGGCACGACGAAGACCAGCCCTGTCACCTGAAAGTCCGCGATCTGAATATTTGCGCGACGCGCTGCGTTGAGGAATACGGCAATCCCTGCCAGTATTTTTGCCCCGCTGCGGTGTATGAAATGGTTAAGGGAGGGGAGGGTTTGCAGCTGAAGATTAACGCGGCGAATTGCGTTCATTGCAAGACCTGCGATATCGCCGATCCCTACCAGATCATCGATTGGGTCGTACCCGAAGGCGGCGGCGGGCCGAATTACGAGGGAATGTGACCAAGAAAGAGACGACACAACACCATCATAAATGATGCACGGGAGGGCACGGCTTCGGCCGTGCCGTAAAGCGTCAGCCAGTTTTAAGGGCTTTAGCCCCTGAGGGCACTCCGGAATTGTGCTAAACCACTTGAGAAGACAAGTTCTAGGAACTCGGAGACCAGAGCTTGCGAAAGAACGTGCGCACGCGGTTCCAGGTGGAATCGTCGGCGGTTTTCTGAGCATCGGCCCCGGGTTTCGAAGCGTTGGCTGGCGGCGTTGCTTGGGCCACGACAGGGTTACCTTCGACACGGCCCTGGAAAATTAGAGTTGGACGGACTCGCACGCGGCGAACCAGCACAATCAGTCCAGGGTCGTAGTCGGGCTGAGCTTTCTTCGAAGAGTCATATTGCAGCGGCGGCATGAACACCTGATAGACGGGCTCCTGCTTTTCCACGGGAGCGGTAGGATTTGCTTGAGCTGTTGCGGGCTTTGAGTCGAGCGCTTTTTTCTTGGTGTCTTCCGGTGCCGCGAGAACGCTGACCTCGGTTCCCGGCCCCGTCTGTGGCCGCGCAATCTGCTGCAACTCACAAGCGCAGTGACCCGTGGAGGTTCGCAAGGTTTCCAGTTGGCCGTTCGCGAGCGAGACGTCGCCATTCTGCGGCACCAGCACACTCTGGCCGGTCAATTGCTGCTCGATGCGCACCGCCCCCTTATTCGCGCGGATGCACATCGCTCCCGCGGAATCCAGCCCTACCAGCAAATCCTCGGGCCCGTTTCCGATGGACATGGGCCGCGCCTGAATCTGCGGCGTATAAACAGTAAGCGGAAGTTCGGTTTCCAGGTGCACGTGAATCGTCCCGGTATCGAGCGCCACCGTGAGCGCGCCACCGGACTTCAACACGGAAAAATGCGCGGGACCGCAGATGGCGATTTGCCCGCCTTCGATCAGATCAATACGCGCCTGCCCGGCTTTCACGCGCACGTCGCTGCCGCTGCGCAGCACAGTCTTCACCTGGCCGCGAACGACTTCGACGCTCATGGGGCCTTCGACGGAAATGGCTTCGCCTTCGATGGCGCCGACGGAATCGCCCAGCGGGGGATTATCGGCACGGGAAGGAAGAACCAGCGGGACAAGCGTGGAAACGAGGCTACCAGCAAAGAGAATCGCCAGGATTCTCCGGGGGAACTGTAGATTCGGCCAAAACGCCAAGCCGGGTATCTCCTCGACGGCGGGGCACCGCAACCCCTCTATAATATAGGAAGATGGAAACACCCGACATCGGCAAGGAAGATTCGCAGGAAGTAGTTAGCGCCCATTACGACACGCGGCTGCCGCAACTGCCTTGGCACCGCCGTATCCAGATTCCCATCATTGCCGCCGTGGTCTTCAGCGTGATTCGCACGCTGGGGCCCTCGTTGCGCTTCGAAGTATTGGGGCGAACCGCCGTGGATCGACTGTGGGCGGCGAAGCAGCCGTGCATCTGGGCGTTCTGGCACCGTGTGATTTTGCCGATGGCGTGGTTCGGCCGCAACCGCGGCATTGTCGTAATGAACACGACGGCGTTCGACGGACAATGGACTCGCAAGGTGATCGAGTGGCTCGGATTTGGCACGGCGCAGGGCAGCTCGTCGCGCGGCGGCTTACGTGGGCTGCAGGTCATGGCAAAACGCATTGAACAAGGGCTCGACTGTGCGTTTACGATCGATGGGCCGCGCGGGCCGCGTTATGTGTCCAAGGTTGGGCCGGTCTTGCTGGCGCGTATGACCGGCGCGCCGATTGTGGTGTTTCACGTTGGTGTCGAGCGCGGAAAGACGATCCTGAGAACCTGGGACCATTTTTTGTTGCCGGGATTCTTTACGCGCGCGGTAATCATCGGTGCGCCTCCTATTCCCGTTCCGCAAGACGCGGATTCAGACATGATCAAGGTCAAGCATGAAGAGATGCAGAAAACGCTCGAACGCGTTAGGGATATTGCAGAGGGCTGGTTTTCGTTAAACGAAGCGGAACGGAATCGCTACCGGGTCGAAATTGGGCCGTGAAGAGTGAATGCAGTTTATGGCAGCGGCCCGAGGAATTCGCAAACGCCAGCGCCCAAGTGGCCTCTAAGGCAGTCTGAGCCCGTGTGATCGGTCATGCTGGCGCTTGAGCAACCTCCGGCCGCATCGCACAAATACAGAATACGCAAACGCCCCCGGCTAGTTGCCATCGCGTTCGCCAAGCTTGACCGGGATTTCCATTTTCTTTGCGCCGCGGTAGACGGTGATCGTGACACTGTCGCCCGGACGTTTGCGATTCAGCAGAAGGTTCATGTCGAACTGGTTGGCGACTTTCTGGCCGTCGAGGGCCACGATAACGTCGCCGCCGATAATGACGCGCCGCATTCCGGCCTCCTCTGCGCGGTCACCACCGTGAATTCCTGCCACAGCCGCCGGGCTGCCCTTCGTGGTTTGTTCGACCAGCAATCCCTCTTGCGTGGGCAGATCCAGTGCCTCCGCGAGCCAGCCACCCACAGGAACTGTCTGCACGCCGAGATAAGCGCGGCGAACCCGGCCCTCACTCATCAGATCGTTGGCGATAAGTTTCGCGGTGTTGATGGGAATCGCGAAGCCAATACCCGCCGTAGTACCGGTCGGCGTGTAGATTGCGGAATTGATCCCGATCACTTCGCCGTGTGTGTTAATCAGTGGTCCGCCGGAATTGCCACGATTGATCGAAGCATCGGTCTGGATCGCTTCATCAATGAAAGTGGTCTGGCTGGTCTGCACCGTGCGACCGAGGGCACTGACCACGCCGGTAGTTAGCGTGGATTGGAAGCCAAAAGGATCGCCGATGGCCAGGACCTTCTGGCCGACCTGCAGCGTTGACGAATCGCCCAGGGTAAGGGAAGCAAGCTGTTTTCCCTTGGGATCGATTTTGATGAGCGCGACATCGTTCCGCTGGTCCGCGCCAATGAACTTCGCGGGATAGCGGTTCTTGTCGCCAAGAATCACTTCGATGGTTTGCGCTCCCGCCACTACGTGGTAATTGGTGAGAATGAACCCGCGCGGATCGATGATGAAGCCCGAACCCGCGCCTTCGACCGGCACCGGGTCCATGAAGAAGTCGTACTCGGTGGCCTTGGTCAGGATATTGGCAACAGCAGGCGAGGCTTGGCGGTAAATGCGCACATTGATGGATTCTTCTTCCGTCAAGACTTCGGTCCGAGCAGCAAGGGTTTTCTGAGGCTCCGAAGGCTGAACGGCGGCCCCGAGGCGGTGAGCCTCGACCTGCGCGGGCTGGCGCGGCCCATAGCGGGTGCCAACCCAATACGCGCCCGAAACCAGAATCAGGGCGACCAGCACCATGCGTCCGCGGTGCGAATTCGATCCACGAGTCATCTGCGTCATTCTGACTGTTTTACCCCTGTCGATAGTATAGGGAATTTTTCTGAATCCTTCATTCTTTAGACGAAAGAAGTCAGGAATTGGGTTTCTGCGGCTTCGCGCTTCATACCATCACTGCACGGAAGCGCGTTTGCGGATTTTAGCGGCCAGCGTTTGAACTTGCTCGCGGGTTTCCGCCATGGAGCCCGAGCAATCGACCGAGTAGGTGGCCTGGCGGAGTTTCTCTTCCAACGGAAGCTGTGCGGCGATGCGACGCTTGGCTTCCAGCTCGCTCATGCCTCGCGCGCGCAGGCGCTCGAGCTGCTGCTCCGGTTCGCACCACGCGACCACCAGGCCATCGAGCTTTTTCCCAAAGCCTGCCTCAAGCAGCAGGGCGGCTTCGACAAACACGGCATCGCGCACGCCGTTGCGCTGCCATTCGTCGAATTGCCGGAAGATAGTTTGTTCCACACGCGGATGGAGGATGGCATTCAGCCGGGCAAGTTTAGCGGGCTCGGAAAAAACGATGGCGGCAAGCTTTGCGCGATCAATGCGGCCGTCAGACGAAACCAGGTCCGCGCCAAAGTTCTGCAGGATTTCATCATGAGCGGGTTGGCCAGGTTCCATCAATTTGTGCGAGGCAGAGTCGGCGTCAAGGACCGAAAAACCCATCTCGCGCAGCAGCGCTGCAACGGCGCTCTTGCCGCTGGCGATTCCGCCCGTGAGTCCCAATCTAAGCATGAGCCTCTGTGCGCGTCGGCATAGCGAATTTAGTGGCTTGCCACGGAAGTGGTAGGGACGCGCCGGAGCCGTGCCGCTTTCACGGTGTTGCTCATCAGCATGGTGATGGTCATGGGGCCGACGCCGGCCGGTACGGGAGTAAGCGCCCCGGCCACTTGCACGGCGTCCGGGTGAACATCGCCGATGAGGGCGTTGCCCTTGGCGTGGAATTTTTCCAGGCGTTTGGGGAAATTGCGCAGAAGCCGTTCCGCTTCGGCGGAATCCGTAACCTTATTGGTGCCGACGTCAATGACTGCCGCGCCAGGGCGAATCCAATCGGGTTGTACGTAACCGGCCTTGCCCATGGCCGCGACGACGATGTCCGCGCGGCGAACCGCGTCGGCAAGATCGCGTGTCTTGGAATGGCAAATTGTGACGGTCGCGTTGGCATGCATCAGCAGAAGGGCCATGGGCTTGCCGACAATGTCGCTGCGGCCCAGCACGACGGCGTTGGCGCCTTCCACTGAAATTTCGTAGCGGCGCAGGATTTCCATGCAGCCGGCGGGCGTGCAGGCCACCAGTCCCGGGCGATTGCTGACCAGCCTGCCCAGGTTAACCGGATGGAAGCCATCCACGTCTTTGGCGGGGTCCACGGCCTCGAGAACGCGCTTCGTGTCCACCTTCGCGGGAAGCGGCAATTGCACTAGAATGCCGTCCACATTGTCGTCTTCGTTGAGGTCGCGCACGAGCTGGAGCATGTATTCCGTGGAAGGGGAAGCAGGTGGGGTGTGCAGCCAACTGGCCATGCCGAGTTGCTCGCAAGCAGCGATCTTGCTCTTCACATAAATCTGCGAGGCGGGATTTTCTCCCACGACCACCGCCGCAAGGCCGGGGCGAGCGCCGCGCGCGGCGAGGTTCGTCACTTCCTGTTTCAGTTCGGAGAAAATCTGGTCCCGGATTTTCAAGCCGTCGAGGAGGCGTGCGGTCATCGAGGGTTCACTTTCGAAAGCAAGATGAAAGAAATGATAACACGCAGGCCGCAGGAAGAGAGGCAGGCTGCCCGGTCAGCCGGGCGCTCTCCGAGCCGGTTCCACAAGCTCGCCATGTGGAGGATTGCGCGACGCCCGGAATTGCAAAGCGGCGGTTCCATTCCGCTACGGCGGCTGAAGCATCCGTTTTTCGGCCTCCCTGGCGAGCCTTCTTGTTTGGGTCTCGGGGCCAGGTTCATTTTTAACACGGCGCCGTTCGGTGGTGCATGAGACCTGAAACTTGGCGCGGATGCAGGCATCTAAACGAGCGGGAGAAAACCATGGGTTGGCTGGGCGAACCGAGCGAGCGCAAGCAACTTGAGAACAAGGCCAGGCAAGAAGGACGGTTGCCACCGGGGCAGTCGTTTACGCTGAAGTGGCCCGTGCTGCATTACGGCAGCGTGCCGGTGTTCGATCCGGCCAGGTGGGATTTCAAGATCAGCGGGCTCGTGGAAGAGCCGCTGCGGCTCAGTTGGGAAGAATTTCGCGCACTCCCGCAGACCGAGGTCACCAGCGATTTCCATTGCGTGACTCGCTGGAGCCGCCTGGACAATCGCTGGAAGGGCGTGCTGTTCACTGAAATCTTGAAACGGGTGAACATGAAGCCCGGCGCGGAATTCGTGTTGGTGCTGGCGGAGGAAGGTTACACCGCGAATGTGCCGCTCGAGGATCTCCTCAAGCCCAATGTGCTGTTTGCTTTCGAACACGATGGCGAGCCCCTGACTGGCGAGCATGGAGGTCCCCTCCGGCTGGTCGTGCCGCACCTCTACGCCTGGAAAAGCGTGAAGTGGGCGCGCGGCTTCATGCTCCTCGACCACGACCGCTTCGGCTTCTGGGAGCGCAATGGCTACCACGCCTACGGCGACCCGTGGAAGGAACAGCGCTACTCCGGAGCCTGAGTGCCGCACCGGATCAGACGATACCCAACTCGGCGTTGAGAAAGCCGACGAGATGCTTCCAAACGAGATAGTAAATGATGATGGCGATGGGAAGTGCGAAGGAAGCGCTGGAGAGTACTTCGTGGGGCGCGAAGCCGAGCAAGCGGGCAGCGAGATATCCGCAAGGCACGAGTAGCAGCGGGAGCGCGCCGCCGAACACTCCGAGAGAGACGTGACGAGGAGCAATGAACGCGCGGTAGACTACGTTCCATAAGCCCCACGCATTGGGCACCGCGGCCATCGGGAAAACGATCAGACGCTCGATGGGAATCGGGACATTGTAGACATGGCGAACAAACGTGTAGACGGTCATGACGACAAGTAGAAAGACAGTGGGCACGGCGATTCCTGCGAGATAAGCGCGCAAATAGGGATGTTTGGACATGGCAACTCCTCTTACAAGTGGTACACCAGCGCGGGAATGATTCCCGGGAAAAAGAAAAGCAACGCAGCGGCGGCCGCGAGCAAAGTCCAGTCCCACCAAGGCACACGGAAAGTGCGCTGATCAAGTCGGCGAAGCATCGCGGGCCAGAGGTCGCGCTGGAGTTCGACACCACGCGCGGGGGGTAGCGCATCCTTCAACAGTTTCTTGAGCTCGTCGATTTCCGTTTCCTTCATGAGTGCACTCCTGCTTGTGTTAGCGTTTTTCTCAAGATCCGAACGCCGCGAAAGACGCGAACCTTCACCGCGTTTTCCGATATCCCGAGGGCCTGGGCGATGCTTTCGTAGGACTCTTCCTCCACCAGGGCGAGCAAAACTACCGCGCGCAGGCGGGGTGAGAGCTTGTTCACCGCGTCAAGAATTTCACGGCGAAGCTCGAGCTGCTCGGCGGGCGGCTGCTGGGCCGGGGCGGCCAGATTGTCCGGCAAAGGAATTTCATGGCGCGAACGGCGCAGATGATCGATCGCAACGTTCGTGGCGATGCGGCGCATCCAGGGGCCACAATTGCCCTTTGCCACATCGAACTGCGCGTGAGCCCGGTAAATGCGCCAGAGGGTTTCCACGGTCAAATCCTCTGCCGTTGCCGTATTTCGGACGATGCGCAGGATCCAGCGATAGACTTCGCCCTGGTACTGGCGAAAAAGCGATTCGAAGGCATCGAGGTCACCAGCCGCGAATCGCTCCAGCAGTTCCATACACCCTCTACTTACCCTTACTGTCCGGGAAGCTCCGAGGTTACATGATTCTTAGGGAAGCACTTGCTGGGGGATGACAAAGGGAGCCAGCCTCGCAGGGCGGCGGCTACTAGAGCGGATTGCTGGTGTGGCACAGACGCTCCTGCCTGTGCGCTGCTAGTCCGGAGGAACATATCGTCCGGCGAGGAGAATCCGGGACAGCCAGTCCGCATGGGGTAGTCCCGAAACCAGGAGTTCCTTTGCTTCACTTTCCACATCATACGCAACCCGGCGAATTGTGAGGCTCTCTCCGTCAATCACCAGATAGGATGCGCGGATGTCTCCGTCATGGGATTGGCTGACGCTGCCTGTATTCGCAACGGTCAAACCTGAAAGCCGGCGTACGTAAGGAAGATGAATGTGTGCGCAGACCACGAGGAGAGTGCCAAGAGGCGCGTACGTTTTTTGCAATTCTTCTTCGCTGGCATTAGGCATGGGAGCCCGCCAGAGATCATGGGGGCTGGCATGAACCAGGCTTAAGCCTCCCTGGGAATATAGAGAAGGAAGCTTTTCCAGCCACCGCAAGCGTTCTTCGCCGATGCTTGCTAGCGTCGGCGAAATCATCTCTTGCAATATCGCAAGAAGTGGCGCGAACTTTGGCTGCTTAGTGGCAAATTTGGCCAGGCCTTTCGGGGACCAAAGCATCTCATCCGTATTTCCACGCACACCGGGCCACCCGAGAGCGCGGATCTCGTCAATGATGACTGCTGCATGAATTCCGCCGTACGCCAGATCGCCGCCATGGAGAACTAGATCAGGAGCAACCTGCCGCAAGTCGGCAAGAACGGCCTGGAAGGCGCGCCGGTTGCCGTGAATATCCGATACGATAGCGACTCTCATGTTTTCCGCCGCGGCCTTTGCGAATGATGGCTTGAAAGCTGTTCTATTACAAATTTTTGACTAAACGTCGCAGAGCCGCACGCGGCGTGGGCCGAAAGCAACAAGGTAGGAGGGCAGATCCCGCAAATAGGGAATTCGCACAAACAAACGGAGCTGCCAGGGCACATTGGTGGCTTGTTGAGAACGCAGAACCCCGGCGATCAGCCTCTCCTGCATGAAAGATTGTATGGACTGAATCACTCGCGTCGGCCATTCGCGCTGGCGCTGCACTTCGGCAAGGTCGTTATCGGTAACGCTGCCGGACTTCAAAGGAGTGCCCAGCACATTCGCGGCAACCACCGCATCCTGAATCGCGTAGTTGATTCCGACGCCCCCCACCGGCGACATTACGTGCGCAGCATCCCCGATGAGCAGCAAGCCCGGCTTGTGCCAGAGTGGGCAACGATTAGATTCCACCGACAGCAGGGTCAATTGCCGCCAGTCCGTAAGCGATTCCGCGTGCTTCGCAAATCGCGGATCGGCCTCGGCAATGCTCTGGCGCACCGCTTCCACTCCGGCGGCGCGCAACTCCTGATAATGCCCCTTGGGAAAGACGAGGCCCGCTTGCCAGTAATCAGTGCGCTCGAGAAGAATTAAAATGCGCCCGCGCCCGATTCCGCCAAAAGCGCCGCCGACGATTTCCGGTTCGCCCGGCAGCTTCGGCAAACGGAACCACAGGACATCCATGGGCGGCGACGTTTTCATCGGCTCGAAACCCGCAAGCCTGCGCAACAGGGAAAAGCGCCCGTCGGCCCCAACGGTCAACGCGGCTCGAATTTCGTGAACGCCATCGTCCGTGGTGTAACGTACGCCGCGAACCGCGCCATTTTCTTCCACGAGCTTGGTCACGTTGGCATGCATCACCAGTTTGAACTGCGGATATCTCGCGGCCTCGCACGTAATGAACTCGAGGAAGCGCACCTGGGGAACCAGCAGGATGTAAGGGAAGCGCGTCTTTAGGCGGCCAAGATTAAATGGGCGAAACGGACCGTTGGCAAACTGCAGCGTCGGACCGGAAACTCTCGTGTGCGGAATCTCGTGGAGTTTCTCTGCCATGCCGAGCTGGTCGAGGATTTCCATCACCGAGGGATGCACGGTGTCACCGCGGAATTCGCGGTCAAAGTCCTTGTGCATTTCGAGGAGGGTTACAGGCACGCCCCGCCGAGCTAGAAGCAGTGACAACATGGCCCCGCCGGGACCTCCCCCAACGACACAGCAGGAAGTCTTGTGTACATCGCGGAGCCCGCTGCCTACGGCCTGTGGCTCTAGGGTCGGCGTTTGAGTGGACATAGAGCTTTGACCCGAGAAGTGGAGTCTTCGGAATAAAAAACGCCGGGAAAATGCTTGGAACTCCCAAGAATCTACCCGAAGACAATTCCCATTGGCAACAAAAACAAAACGCCGGGGCAACCGGGTTCTTGCCTTTATTTAGGACTACGAACTAAAAACTGAAGACTGATAAATGTCGTACAACTGTGCGCGTCATTGCACCCTCAGGTTCCCTCGACGATGCGCACATCCCGTTCCACGGCACCCGCCAGCAACTTCGCCGCGGCCTGGTAATTGGCGCTTTCGAATGTGCGGACAGCTCTCTCTACGCTCTCAAACTCGATGACCACTGCCCTTTCTTTCAGGCCTGCTTCATAGGCCTTGATGGGCATTCCGCGCGCGAGAAATTTCCCACCGCCGGCCTCAATGGCCGGCAAGGCCAGCTTGGCGTAGGCCGTCAAGGCATCCGCCTTCATGACCTTTCGATAAAAAGTAACCCAGTATCCTTTGGCCATGGTCTCACCTCGTCCCACAAAACCGCCTGATGCTAGCACGGTTTTATTACGAGTGTCCGTCCCCGCTCTTCTGCCACACATTGTCCGCTCCGCAAGGGCGGTTTTTCTTGTACAAGTGATATGCCCTGCCGCTGAATTACATGCCGGGAATTTCCGTGAATCTCCCCCAAGACAATTCCCATTGGCAATAGGGCTAAAAACAGAACGCCCGGGCGACCGGCCCGGGCGTTCTTCTTGTTACTTAGGACTAAAAACTGAAAACTAATGACTAATAGATGTCGTACTGCTCCCAGTGCAGCGTGGCGTCCGACTGAATGATGATGTGCTTGTGCGAATTCTGCTCAAGCTCATCCACGAGAATGGACTCGCGGGTCTTCAACGCTTTGGCAATTTCCGGATGCACACGAAGCGTGAGGTTCGGGTTTTCGTGGTCGGCTGTGGCCATCTTGCGCGCTTCCGCTTGGATTTCGTAGCAGAGCGTGGGGATGGACTTGACCATTCCAGAGCCGGTGCAATACGGGCATGGCTGGCAGAGCACGCGTTCGAGCGCTTGTTTGGTGCGCTTGCGGGTGATGCAGACGAGCCCAAATTCGTTGAACGAAAGGGCCTTGGAAGGCGCCTTGTCCTGTTCGAGGGCCATCTGCAGCGCGCCGAGGACCTTCTCGCGGTTGCGCCGCTCTTCCATGTCAATGAAGTCCACAACGATGATGCCGCCGAGGTCGCGCAAGCGAATCTGCCGGACGATTTCTTTCACGGCTTCGAGGTTGGTCTTGACGATGGTGTCCTCGAGTCGGATGGAACCCTTGCCGACGAACTTGCCGGTGTTGACGTCAATGGCCACCAGCGCTTCGGTGTGGTTGATGACGATGTAGCCGCCGGATTTCAGCCAGACCTTTGCGCGCAAGGCCTTGTCGAGTTCGTGCTGGATGCCGAACTCCTCGAAGATAGGTTGCTCCTTGGTATAGAGCTTGACCTTATTGACCAGCTTCGGCTGAAAGCGGCTGACGAATTCGACCACCTTCCCGTACTCTTCCTCGCTGTCAATCCAGATGCCCGTGAAATCGTCGCTGACGTAATCGCGCAGGATGCGTTCCACGAGATTGAGGTCGCGATGCAAAAGCGCAGGAGACTTGCGGTCATCGTTCTTCTGCTTGATCTCGTTCCAGGTCTTGCCAAGGAACTCAATGTCCGTGCGGATTTCATCGTCCGTCGCTCCGCCTGCCGCGGTTCGCACGATGAAGCCGCCGGGATAGCTGCCGCGGGCTTCGCCGACCAGTCGGCGCAAGCGAGAGCGGTTCTCCGCGCTGGCGATCTTGCGGGAAACGCCGATGTGGTCAATCGTGGGCATATAAACCAGGAAGCGGCCGGGGAGCGCCACGTGGCTGGTAATGCGTGCGCCCTTCTTGCCAAGCGGTTCCTTGGCAATCTGGACGACAACGTCCTGTCCCGCCTTCAGCATTTCGGAAATGAGTTGCGGACGCCGCTGTGGCGCGTGTCCTCCATGATGCCCGCGATGGCTGTGCCCGCGGCGCTCAAAGCGCCCGCGGCCCCGGTCCCCACCCCGATCGCGCCGGTCCGTGCGCCCGTCGGGGCGTCCTTCGTAGCGTCCGCGGCTGCGGTCTCCGCGATCCCCGCGGTCGCGCCCGCCGCGCATGGGCCGCTGGAAGCGCGAGCGCGGATTGCTGCCGATGCGCGCCGAATCGCGCCGGATGAATTCATCCGGCGGAGCGTTGGGATTACGCGGGGTGCGGGTTTCCCCGGGCAGAAGGACAATATCCTCCTCAACCACGGATCCGCCCATTGCGCCCTGCGCGGAAATAGCCTCGAAGTGATGTTCCTCCTCGGTTCGTTCGCTGCCTTCTTCGCGATCGAAGGCCTCCTTGGCCGCTTCGATTACCTCGTGATGCTCTTCTTCGTCTTCCGCATGTTCCGGCTCGTCAAGCTCCGATTCCTCATGCTCGGATTCATCGGCACGGTCATCCCCGGATTCATGCTCTTCTTCGTGATGCTCTTCGTGGCCTTCGGCTTCTTCTTCATCGTATTCAGCCCCACCGGCGAGAGAGTCGGCTTCCGCGCGGGCCTGGGTTTCTTCGTGCTTGGCTTCCACCAGACGCGCCGAAAGGTCGGACAATTCCTCATCGCTCAAGCCGGTCGTGCCGTTGCGTTGTGTTTCGGCGTGGGCTTGCTCTTCGTGAGGTTCGTCGTGATGCTCTTCGAGATGCGCTTCCGCGGCTCCGGACATCTGTTCCGCGGCCTCAGAGGCCGCTTCTTCGGAATGCCCTTCGCTCGTTCCTGCGCCTTCGGCTGCATTGTCGGCAAGCACCCAGTGCGGGAGGCTGCCGGAGAAGCGGCGCGGCACGCCGGGTCCGGTAGGCAAGCCTACCGCCGGGCGTCCTTGCTTCTCCTCATAGTTTGGCTGGCGCTCCTCGGGTTCGTGGTCACCCAATGGTTCCACCGGAGCCTGCACTGGACGCGCGCGATACTTCGCGAGCGATTCGCCCGGGAGAACGATGTCGTCTTCGAGCTTGTCCACGGGCGGAGCTGGGCCGCGATCGTTCGGGCGGCGGCTGTCAAAGCTGCGTGAATCGCGTTCACCCTGCGGCGAAGCATATTTGGAAGGAGGTAGATTGCGCCCACCCTGTCCATGATGCCGTCCGCGGTCGCCGCCGCCGCCCCTGCTGCTTCCACCACGGCGTCGGCCCCAACGGCCCCGACGTCCTCCTCGGCCACGGTCTCCGCCGCGATCTCCTCCGCGGTCTCCACCGCGGTCATACCCCGGACCCCGGTCACCACCTGGGCGAGGCGGATAATTCCGCATCGGGTTGTAAGACGGAGCAAAATTCTGAGGTGCGGAAGCGTTCGAATCCGGCTGGCGTTCTTCCTGTTCGGAGCCTTCCGCCTCGTGATGAGACTCTTCGCCGCCGGGATCGGAATTCTCCCCGTGGCGACCTTCCTCGTGGGCCTGCAGAACTTCACCGGGAAGCCGCTCCTCGTGGTGCGCCTCCTCGTGATGAACTTCGCCGGCGTGCCCATTCTCATGGCCCACCGCTGCGGAAAGGGTTTCGCCGGGCAGGACTTCGATCGGCGCGCTGCCCGGGCCGGAAGCCGCCGTTACGGACGTCTCCCCCGGTGCATGGCCGTGATCGTAGTCCTCGAGGTTTTCGAAAACGTCGCTGACGTAGAGAAACGCGTCGCCATCCAGGCCAATGTCCACGAATGCGGACTGCATGCCGGGTAGGACGCGGGTGACTTTTCCTTTGTAGATGCTGCCGACGAGCGCGAACTCTTTTTCGCGTTCAATGTAAATCTCGACTAGCTGACCTTCTTCCAAAATCGCGACTCGCCGTTCGTGCGAGCTCGCGGATATGACCAATTCTTTCGACATGAAAACTCCTCGGGATACACCGCCGCGGAAACCTCGCTGCCGGAGGTCCAAGGCAAGGCGCCGTTCCGGTAGAGACCGGAACACGCTGACGACAACAATAGTGTTGCGGCATGACGTTCGTTGCCGGAGGGAGTGGCCGCGGGGCGGCCCCGGAATTGCTCTAACCTCTTGCTAACGAGGCTGGTCCGTTGCCGGGATACTCCCGGGATAACGGCGGACGGTGCTGTCCTCACTCTGAAAATTCCTTCTTTACTGGCATCCCCGTCTTCTGCCGGGGCTGCCGATCCGGCGCAACCTCCCGGAAAGAGGCCATGCGCTCGGGACTGGCAACGGCTTAGTTGACGAACCGGCGCAGCCGGACGTTCATCACCAAACCAATCGCCAGGAATACAAACAATGTGGCCGATCCTCCGTAGGACATCAGGGGCAACGGAATGCCGGTAACCGGCATGGCCCCGATGACCATAGCCACATTGACCAAGACGTGAAAACCTAGCGCCGCCGTTACGCCCATGACCAGAAACATTCCCGCGCGGTCTTTCGCACGCTGAGCATTCTGCACTAAACGCAGCAACAACGCCATGTACAGCCCTAAGGCCACCAGCACGCCCTTGAATCCTTGTTCTTCCGCCAGGGCCGCCATGATGAAGTCGGAATACCTGACCGGAATATACCCAAGTTGATTCTGGCTGCCTTTGCCGAAACCCTTCCCCCAGAAACCGCCGGAGCCCACAGCAATCTTGGATTGCAGGACTTGATAGCCGGAACCCTTGGCGTCTTCCTCGGGATGCAAAAACGACGTAACCCTTTCCTTCTGGTACGGCTTCAAGAAATGCCACCCGACAGGCAGCATCAAGAGGCCGATAAGCACGATAGCCGCAGCATGTTTCCATTGCAGCCCAGCGAGAAAAGCACCGACAATCAGCATAGGCATCAACACCAAGGCGGTGCCGAGATCGGGCTGCTTGAGAATCAATACCAGCGGCAAACCTACTAGTAACCCAGCTTTGATCAAATCCTGCAGGGAAAGCTCATCTGTGCGCACTTCTGCAAAGAAGCGTGCCAACACTATGATTATAATCAATTTGACCAATTCTGACACCTGGAGAAATTCCCCCAGAACGGGGATCCACCTTTTAGCCCCAAATCGTGTGTGCCCTACCAACAAAACGGCCAGAAGCGCCGCCACGCCAATGATATACAAAATGGGCGCTTGGTCCATGATGACGTGGTAATCCAGGCGGGACAGTACGAACATCAGTACGAATCCAATTACCAGCCAGCGAATCTGCTTCATGTGCATGCCGGCGAGCGCGCTGCCGTGCGTCGCCGAATAAATCTCAATCACACCCAGCGCGCAGATTGCCGCCACGATGGCCAGCAGCCACCAATCGTAATCTCGTGTTCCGGTTGCATCTTTAATCATACTTCTACCCGCTGAAATCGTTGGTTAAGGCCGAACCTTCTTGGTCCCGCTGGCCGCCACAACCGCAGCTTGTTCTTCCGGTTTTGTTACTGCCTTGGGTTCTTCAGCTACTCGATTCGCCGTGTCTTTCCCGAAATCGTAGTGCTGATACTCCACGGTATATTGCCCCTGTGTTTTCTTGGCCTTCTTGTCGTAGTAAGCCTTGATAATGTCGCGCGCCAATGGAGCGGCCGCCAGGTTGCCGTGCCCGCCTTCTTCGACCAGCACGCTCACCACAATCTCAGGATTCCGGCGCGGGGCATAACCGACGAACCAGGCATTATTCTTAAACTCTTTCTTGCCCTTCCCGTAACGTTCCTTCGCTTCGCCGCCAATCACCTGTGCGGTTCCGGTCTTTCCGCAAAATTCCACACCTTGAAGCTTCAATGCCCCGGCCGTGCCGCCTTCGTTGACCACGCCGTACATGCCCTGGGTGACCCGTTCCACCGTGTTTTCGGACAGATCCACATGAACATCGCCGACATTCTGGGCATCTTTCAAAAAATGCGGCTGCTTGAAATCGCCGCCGGAAGCCACACCGCCGATCATCCGAGCCATCTGCAGCGGCGTCGCCGTAATCGCGCCTTGGCCGATGGAGACGGAAATCGTTTCACCGGGGTACCACTTGCGATGATAGACGCGCTGCACCCATTCTTCCGAAGGCACCAAACCCGGTTCTTCCGAAGGCAAATCAATGCCGGTGCGCGAGCCGAGCCCAAGCATCTTCGCGTATTTCGAAATGCGGTCAATACCCATGCGCTGGCCCACGTTGTAGAAGAACACGTCACAAGAATGAATGATGGCTTGGTGCAGATTCACCACGCCGTGACCGCCCTTGCCGAAAATGTGGCACTTGAACTGGCGCCCGTAAAACACCGCATAGCCGGGACAGAACGCCGTGAAGCTTTCCAGCGGAACTTTTTCCTGTAACATCGCCGTGGCCATGACGATCTTGAAAACCGAGCCGGGAGCCAGTTGCGCCTGGATCCCACGGTTCAGCAGCGGCCGGTCTTCATCCTCGTTCAACCTCTGCCACTCTTCCTTCGAAACGCGCACGGCAAAATCGTTCGGGTCGGGGGTGGGGCGGCTGACATACGCCAGCACTTCGCCGGTCCGCGGATCGAGCGCCACAATCGCGCCCTTCTTTCCCGCAAGCCCTTCCTCCGCCACTTGCTGCAAATCGTAATCAATCGTCAGTTGAATCTGTTTGCCCGGGATCGCCTCTTGCTGCGAGAGGTGCATTTCCTTCATTTCCTTGCCCACGCTGTTGACCACCACGCGGCGCATGCCGTCCGTGCCCATCAGCAAATCGTTGTACTGCCTCTCGAGTCCCGTTTTGCCGGCAACGTCCCCGGGCCGCAGCTTGCCGTTGCTCGCTTCGATCTGCTGTTCGCTGACTTCGCCGACATACCCGCTGGCGTGTCCCAAGAATCCGCCCGGTAAATAACGCCTGCGATGGACCATCAGCATTTCCAGCAATGGGATATCTGCGCGGTGCGATTCGATGAACGCCACATCGCCCGGCGACGCTTCCGGCTTGATCACGATGGGCTGAAATTTCGGCAGATTCTTGGTGTTGTTCAGTTGATCGTTCAAGTCATCCAGCGAAAGGCCCAGGCCGTCCGCAATCGCCGGTAGGCTCTTCTCCACCGCCGCCAGGTCGTCGCGCAAAAGCAGTACGCTGAAGGAAGGATAGTTATCCACCAGCACACGCCCGTCGCGATCGAGCAGGCGGCCGCGCGGCGCGATGATGGGGATCGAGCGCACGCGATTGCGCTCCGCCAACTGCCCGTACTTATCCGAATCGATGACCTGCAGTTTCCAAAAGCCCAGGAGGAGAAGCGTCATCATGCCCACGATCACGTAGGAGGCGGCGGCCAGCCGTTCTTGCGGCAAACGATTATCGTTGCGAAACCAGTACGACACGCAAACCCTGCGCGCGAGCCGATCTGTTGTTCAGGGCTGAGCGGCACCCACTCGCGCAACATCTCATTCTGCAGCGAAAAAGTTCTGATCCGAACTTACGAGGCCAATCTCTAGCCCCGGAAAATATCGCACGCAACTCTCGTTTCGCCGCCAAACTTCCGAATCCGTCAGCTTCGGAAAGTCTCCTCAAAAGTAGCATCTGGCCCCGAGGGGTGCAACCCGGTCGGACGGCCAGGGTGCGCCAGAAGCAACCCGCATGGCTCACCCGCGCCACATCAAATTTCAGCTTCTTCTCATGCTGCAGTCCGCTTCACCTCGCATCGTTGTGTCGCGGTTGTCTTAATCACAACCCTGGCTTTTTTCGCGTATCGCCCCCCAACCGGAATCATTTACAATTTCGGATTCTCCATGATGCGACGTTCCGAACAACCTCTGCGTCTCGCGCTTATCGGCATGTCTGGCGCCGGAAAATCCCATTGGACCAAGCACCTAGCGGCCGGAGGGCACGCCGTCGTCTGCTGCGATGATCAGATTGAAGCCCGACTGGCTCCGTTCCTGAAAGCCGGTGGCTATAGCGGCATCAACGGCGTGGCTGCGTGGATGGGGTGGCCCGATAGCCCGACGTACCCCGAACGAGAAGCGCAGTATCTTTCCGAAGAAATTTCCACTGTGGACGAAGTTCTGTCCGAACTGGAGAAGGACTCCCGCCGCGAGCTCATTCTCGACACCTCAGGGAGCGTGATCTACTCCGGCAACAACATCCTGATGCGCCTGCGCCGCCAGATGACGGTTATCTATCTGGCTGCTTCCAACGATGAACAACAGCTCCTGATCCGCCGCTATGTGCAGGACCCCAAGCCAGTTCTGTGGCGCGGGGCGTTTCAGCCGCGGCCCGACGAAACTCCGCATGACACGGTCGCACGCTGCTATCCTGCTTTAATCTCCGCGCGCCGCCAGAGTTACGAAGCGCTTGCCCATTTCTCGATTTCGACCGCGAGGCTGCGGGAATTGTCGCCCCCGGGAACTTCCCGCAATGCGGCCGTCGGCGAAACCTTTTTGGAAACAGTCAGGCTGATGCAGGATCAGCGGGCATAATCCAGCCCGGACGGAACTCAACGAATGAGATATCGAAGCACCGGAGGCAAGGCGCCGCTCACCACTTTACGAGGCGCGACCCTCCGCGGACTCGCTCCCGACGGCGGCTTATACATGCCGGTGGAAATTGCCCGGCATACGCCGGAAGAGCTCGAGGAGTTTCGCCGCTTGCCGTTTACCGAAGTGTGCTTTCGCGTCGTGCGTCCATTCGCCATCCCGGATGTGCCGGAGGAGGTCCTTTGGCAAATCGTCGCGGAAGCCATCAATTTTCCGGTGAAGCTGCTTTCGCTCTCCCCGGCGCTGCACATTCTCGAACTCTTTCACGGCCCGACGCTGGCGTTCAAGGATTTTGGCGCGCGCTTCATGGCGCGTTTGATGGGCTATTTTGTCCGCGGGGAGTCGCGAGAGCTCACCGTATTGGTCGCGACTTCGGGCGATACCGGCAGCGCCGTGGCTCATGGTTTCTTGCGCGTGCCCGGGATTCGCGTCGCCATTCTCTATCCCTCGAAGCGCATAAGCGAAGCGCAGGAAAAACAGTTCACCACGCTCGGCGAGAACATCACCGCGCTGGAAGTTTCCGGGACGTTTGACGATTGCCAGCGCCTGGTAAAGCAGGCGTTCGCGGATGAAGCGCTCAACCAGCGCACTTTTCTTACCTCTGGCAACTCCATCAACGTGGCGCGGCTGCTTCCCCAGATGTTTTACCACGTGGCAGCGTACCGGCAGTTGCCGGTGGCTTCCGTGCCGCTGATCGTCGCCGTGCCCAGCGGCAATTTCGGGAATTTGACGGCGGGGCTCTTTGCCAAGCGACTCGGCCTGCCCGTCGCGAAGTTCATTGCCGCCACCAACGCTAACGACGTTGTTCCCCGCTACTTGCGGTCCGGTGAATATCAGCCGAAGCCCGCGATTGCCACTTACTCGAACGCCATGGACGTCGGCAACCCCAATAATTTTCCGCGGCTGCTCGATCTTTGTCGCAATCGCGTCGAAAATGTGCGCAAGGAAATCTGGGGCCACGACACCACGGATGAGGAAACGCTGAAAGCAATGAACACAGTCTGGGATCGCTACCGCTATATTTCCGACCCCCACACCGCCGTCGGCATTCTCGCCTGGGAAGCTTATCGGAGGGCACATCCCGAGCCGTCGCAGGGACTCGTCCTCGCCACCGCGCATCCCGCCAAATTCGCCGAAATCGTCCAGAAGGGAATCGGCATTGCTCCGCCGCTGCCTTCGCGTCTTGCGGAATACTTGAATCGCCCCAAACTTTCCGTGCCGATGAGAAGCAACTACGACGACCTAAAGCAATTCCTACTCTTGCATTAGGGGTATAGGGCGATCAAGAAGAGCGGCGGAGGCGATCGAGCAGCAGAAAGAGCAAGGTGCCGGCGACGGCGTTGACGGCGGCGCCGATCGCGAGATGCACGTTAAACCACGGTTCCGGTTGCGCCAGCAGCAAACGTCGGGTCAGTACCAGCACCGCCTGGTGCACCACGACAAATCCCATGGTCAAGGCAAAGCGCGCCGCGGGGTGCTCGGTATCCAGACGCGCGCCGATCGAAGACGCCAAGTAGCCGATCACCGTCTTCCCGATGCCATAAAAACCGAGCGGCACCGTCGGCCCGCTGAGCGCGTCTTGCGCGAGGCCTATGGTCATGCCGAGAAGCAAACCCGTCGATGGATTCCGCCGGCTCAAACCAAAATAGATGGTAATCAGAAGCGGCAAGTCCAGGATATCCAGCTTGGGCAGGTACACCGGAAACGCAGCCTGGAGCATCAGCGCTGCGGCCGACACGATGAGGATTGCGCCCGGGAAAAACTTGTGCACCTCGATGTGCGTCTCGCCGCTGCGCAATTCGTATGTTTCGTTCACGGTTTCACCACGGCCGCAGGTTGCGCAGTGCTGGCGTTGCCATCACTCCCCGGCACACTCTGTACTTCGGACTCTTTCTTGAATTCCAACGGCTCTGCGGTCAAAAGCACGATCACTTCTTCTAGGCGGTCGAGCTTCGCCGCTGGCCGCACCTGAATCTGCTTGAAAGGATAGCCTTGCTTCACTTCCGTCACCGTACCCACGGGCACATCGCGGGGGAAAATCTTGTCCATGCCGCTTGTTACGATTCTCTCGCCGACGTTTACCTTGTCGTCTCCGGCCACGTATTTCATGGTCAGGATCGGCTCGCCCGTGCCGCCTACCGGGCTTTGAATCCGCGATTCCACCAGCATCGCGCCCGCGCCGCCGTCTTTGTCGGTCAATAGCAGCACCTGTGCCGAGTCCAGATATGTTTCAATCACTTTTCCCACCGCCCCATCGGGGGTAATGACCGGCTGGTTGCGCCGAATGCCGTCCCGCTCGCCACGGTCAATTTCAATTGTCCGGCTGGCTGTGCCCGCGCTCGCCCCGATCACGCGCGCCCCAACCATGGGCACCTTTGCGTTCAGGTTTTTGAAGTTTAGTAGCGACCCCAGGCGATCCGCTTCCGCCGCTTTGCTTTGCAATTGCGAAATCGTCAGCTTTAGCGAATCATTTTCAATGCGGAGCGCTTCGTTCTCCCGCGAAGTCGATTGCAACGCAAAGTAGTGAGTCCACACGCCGCGCAACCTGCCGAAACCCCACGACCCCCCCCGTTCGAACGGTGTGACAGCGGAGACCGCCCACACACGGATCAACCGTCCGCGCGAATCGCGCTTGATTTGCAGCGCCAGCAGCAGTACCTGCGCGAGTAGTACGCCGGCCAGCAACGCGAGCGACTTGTGTCTGGAAGGGATCGCCATTATAGGAAACAATTCTCAGTACAAAGTTCTCGGTCCCAACTAAAATCAGACAAACGCGAATTTTAAAATCCGAAACTCGAAAATGCGGTCCCGAGTGTCATGGCTGGTGTGAAATGAAACCCAAGGTCCGTTCAAAGCCAATTGAAAACCGGTGCTTCGTCAGTCAATGCAAACCATCCGTAGCAGTTTGAAGTCGCTCAACATCTTGCCCGTGCCCAAGACAACCGAAGCCAGCGGATCGTCCGCGATGGAAACGGGCAAGCCCGTTTCCTCGCGAATGCGCTTGTCCAGATTCTTCAGCAGCGCGCCGCCCCCTGTCAGCACGATGCCGCGGTCGCTGATGTCCGCCGAAAGTTCGGGAGGCGTGCGTTCCAGCGCCACGCGCACCGCATTCAAAATCGTCGCCACGCATTCGCTTAACGCTTCGCGAATCTCGCTATCGTCGATCGTCACCGTGCGCGGCACGCCTTCGATCAGGTTGCGCCCCTTCACTTCCATCGTGAGAGGTTTTTCCAGCGGATAGGCCGAGCCAATCTCCATCTTGATCTGTTCCGCCGTGCGTTCGCCGACCAGCAGGTTGTATTTGCGCTTCAGGTATTGCATGACGGCCTCGTCCATCTCGTTACCCGCCACGCGCACCGAACGTGAGTATACGATGCCGCTCATGGAAATCACCGCGATGTCCGTGGTGCCGCCGCCGATGTCCACGACCATGTTGCCGCTCGGCTCTTCGATCGGCAGGCCGGCGCCGATGGCTGCGGCCATGGCCTGTTCCACCAGATAAACTTCGCTGGCCCGCGCGCGATACGCGGAGTCCTGCACCGCCCGCTTTTCCACCGGCGTGATTTCACTCGGCACGCCGATCACGATGCGCGGGTGGACCAGCACACGCCGGTTGTGCGCCTTCTGGATGAAATACGTCAGCATTTTTTCCGTTACCTTGAAGTCCGCGATCACCCCGTCTTTCATCGGCTTGATGGCCACCACGTTCCCGGGCGTGCGCCCCAGCATGTCTTTCGCTTCGCGGCCCACCGCCACCACTTCGCCGCTCGCCCTGTTGATCGCCACAATCGACGGCTCGTTCACGACGATTCCTTTGCCGTGCGAGAACACCAATGTGTTCGCCGTCCCCAGATCGATCGCGAGGTCGGACGAAAAAAGACTGAACACCGACCTCAGGTTGTAACCGTTCTTGTTCATTACCACTTTCCCCCTGCGGAGAGGATTCTGCCCGGCGGGTTCCCCTGGTGCGGAGTCCCCTCAGTGCACTACCTATTGTCGCCGGAATTAGCGATCCAAGCAAAACCGCCGCCCGCCCAAGCCCAGTTCGGCCCCTATTTCGGTACCACGATGGAAACCTGCTGTTTCGCGGTGCCGCCGCGCCGGTTCGAACCGATTACCACGATGGTGTGCTGGCCCGGTTCAAGCGGCTCCGTGAAATGCCGGAAATTGCCATCCTGCGAGATATTGGCCACCGGCTGTCCGTTAATGATTAGCGCCGCTCCCGGTTCCGTCTTGCCGATCAATTCCGCGACGCGCCCGTGAATCTGCGTGCTCTCGATTTCCAGGACCATTTCCTGGGTCTTGCCCTGGGCGACTAGCGTGAACTTGAACGTCTCGCTGTATTCGCTGCTTTGCTTCTTCGCGTCGAACGCCGTCACGTTCCAGAAATAATCACCTGACTCGAGTCCTGTCACGTCCGCGCTTGTCCCTGCCACCTTCACTTCTTTCACCAGCTTGGTGAACATCGTCGTGGGGCTGATGCGTAAGGTGTAGCTCACCGCATCGTCCACTGGTTGCCACTCGAAGCGAATCTGCGCCGTCTTGGGATTTTCGGAAATGATCGGCGCAAGGTTCAGCGGGGAAATTAGTCCTGGCGGCGCCAGCACGTTTGATTTCTGTGTCGGCCCACCCGTCGGGAAGCTGATCTTTTCCCACTGTGTCAATTCGATTTTTTCCTGGCCGCGCTTCACTTCCGCGGCGCCTGTAGCGACCACGATTTCATGCTCGTTCTTGTTCGGATCGTTTTTCACCGAAGCGCGGCTGTTCTGTTGCATGAAGGCCGTCGCATCTTCCACGCTTACCGCCGCCTGGGAATCACGCGAAGACCAAGTCGGCGTCGCCAGGTCCACCGCGCCCGTATTGATGCGCACCGCGGTATTCGAACGTTCCTTTGTGACGTTGTTTTCTTCCACCGTGACCAGCGTGTCCGCCTTCACCGTGTATTCCGTGCCATCCGCAAAGGTCATGCGCGCCGCTCCGTCCGAACCCGTCTGAATCAGGTCCCCTTTGTCCAGCGCCGTGTGATAATCGGCTTCTACCCAGTTCACCGAATTCACTTTCTTGACTTGAACTTTTCCGTCCAGGTTCACAAATTTCGCCTGCGTTTGGGCGGTGGTCAGGTTTTCGCCTTCGACGTTTCCCAATGCCTTGTTGAGTTTATTTTCCGCGATGGTGGTCCAGTCGGGCATGGCCACATACAACCCGGCGATGATAATCACGAACAAAAGAAGCAGGTACACCGCCACCGTCTTGTACGTCACCGCGTGCCAATACACTTCCACGCGGTGTATTTTCGGCGCCTGTTGCGGGGTCGGAGCCGAGGTCGGTCTTCGCGGTTCGATGGGCGTTTGCGTTGTCACTGGAGTTGGCGCCGTGAATGCTCCAATTTCGCAATTTAACACACCCCTTTGCACGCGCACGAAATCCCCGCTCGTCCGTACTCAATCAACAAATAGCGTTTGCGAATCTTTCCCACCGCTCCGGGCCCTCTGCCGCTGGGACTCGACGCGAAACCTGCTTGAGGAATTTGCGGGAACCTGTTTGGCGAGGCCGTACAATAGAAAATAGAACGGCTTCTCGGGGTTCTCTCAAATTCTCCAATGGGCGGGCAGCGGAAGATGAAATCACGGCTTCAGGTCATGAAATTCGGCGGGACCTCCGTCGGCGATGCGTCCTGCATTGCCCGGGCAGCGGAAATCATCTCGAAGTCAGCGCAACAAAACTCCTGTGTTGCGATCGTTTCCGCGATGAGTGGTGTTACAAACCGCTTGATCGAGGCTGCAAGACTCGCGCAAACGGGGAACATCAAGGATGCGGTAGCGAATCTTGACGCGCTTCGCGAGCAACACGAAGCGGTGCTCGCCTCCCTGCTCAAACGCAAGGAGGATCGCGTCCCCGTCCAGCAAAGGATGGAAGAGGTGTTGGCGGAAGGCCGGCGTCTTTGCAAAGGTACGGCGCTCTTGCAGGAGTTGACCCCCCGCGCGCTCGATGCCATTTCAAGCCTCGGCGAGAGACTGTCTGCTCCCCTCGTGGCTGCCGCCCTTCGAGAATTGGGACTGTCCAGCGAAGCCGTGGATGCCACGGAGTTGATCGTTACGGACGCTTTTCACGGTGGAGCGGAGCCGCAGATGGGTTGGACCCGCGGGAAATCACAAACGAGATTGCGCCCTCTCCTCGACGAAGGCGTCGTGCCCGTTGTGACCGGCTTCATTGGCGCCACAGCCGCCGGACAGCTCACCACGCTCGGGCGCGGCGGCTCGGACTATTCGGCAACGATTCTCGGTGCCGCAATGGATGCTGAGGAGGTCATCATTTGGACTGACGTGAATGGCGTACTGACCGCGGATCCTCGCCTGGTCGCCGAAGCGCGAACGATCCCGGTTATCTCCTATCGCGAAGCAACCGAACTGGCTTATTTCGGCGCCAAGGTGCTCCATCCGAAGACATTGCGGCCCGTCGTGCAAGCCGCTATTCCTGTTTGGATTCGTAACAGTTTTGCTCCCGACCACCCCGGTACGAAGATCACACTGGAAGGACGCGGCAGCGGTGGCGGAGTGAAGGCGCTGACCGCTATCCGGGATGTCACCCTGATCAGCGTGGGTGGCCCCGGAATTGTTGGTTTGCCCGACGTCGTGGGCCGCACGTTTTCTACCACGGCGGATGTGCGCGCGAACGTGCTGCTGATCTCGCAGTCTTCTTCGCAGAACGACATTTGCTTCATCGTGTCCGCCTCCGACGCGCAACGCACCGTCGAAGCCCTCCGCAAGGAGTTCGCACAAGATCTCGCGCACCAAAAAGTGGAGCACATCTCCGTAGATCCGAATATTGCTATCGTCGCCGTGGTAGGCGAGAACATGCGCGGCATCCCCGGCATCGCCGGCAAGACCTTTAACGCTTTGGGCCGAGAGAACGTAAACATTATTGCCATCGCCCAGGGTTCTTCGGAGAGCAATATTTCCTTCGTCATCGAGGAAAAGTCCGTCAAGACTGCTCTTCGCACCACGCACCGTGAATTTGGACTGGGTGGCTCGCCCAGCTAAACAAATCGTCTGGTATGCTTCCTTTTTAACCCCCCCTTGAACCGCTTCGGTTGAAGGCCCAGCAGGTTATCTTCCCGCATGATCCGCACCACCCGTTTGTGGTTTATCTGCATTCCTCGTCGGTGCAGCTCCGCGGTGATTCGCCGATAGCCGTAGCGGCGGCGATGCTCCAGGGCGATTTGTTGGATCGCAGATTGCATTTCCATCTCTTCCTCAACAGGTTGCTGTTCCTTCAGCGACCGGTAAAAGCCCCGGCGGCTGACCGGCACCATCTGACACATGCGCTCGATACTCAGGCTGCCTTGCCATGACATCACTTCTCGGATCTGGTCGTAGACGCCATTTCGCCAGAGCCGCTGTTGCGCTGGCGTCGAGCCTCGATTTTTTGCAAGGTACCCTTGAAAAAATCCACCTCCAGGGTCTTCTCTGCCAAAAGCTGCTTCAGGCGATGGATTTCCTTGCGGTGAGCAGATGCGTGCGTGCTGGGCCGCGACGTTTCTTGTCCTGGTTCAACCATCTCCAGCTTCCTGCGCCACTTGGAGAGGCACCTCGGTCGTACCCCGAGTTCTCGCGCTAACTCACCGACATCGTCACAAATCTCCATGCGTGCGACAGCCATTCGCTGAAATTTCCGGGAGTATCGCTTTCTCTTCACTGTCGTTTCCTTTCCCGGAAACTGTGCCCAATTTTGTGTGCCACTTCAACGGTTCACTCCACCAGTTCAACTTAAATGTGGAGGCATACGAATAATGAAGAGTATTTTTCTATTTGCAATTGTTTTGCTGTTTGCAAGCCCTGCTTTCGCCCAACACAAAATCGAGGTCACGGGGGACTATTCGTATTTTCGGCTTAACCCTGGACTTCCCACAACCTTCAACAGCCATTCATTGAATGGCGGCGGCGGCGATGTCACATTCTTCCTTACCGACGCGCTCGCGTTGAAAGCAGACCTCCAGGGCTACGGAAGCTTCACCGAGTGCACGAAAACCATTCCGCAAGCCTGTGCCAACGGCAATCTATTCACGTATATGTTCGGGCCAGAGTTTAAGCTTCGAGCAGGCAAGCTGGAACCCTTCGGCGAAGTGCTGGTGGGTGGTGCGCATTCCAACCTTTATGGCAATATCTGCAACCAAATTACAGGATTTTGCAGTACCACCAAGTCTCCCAGCAACAATGCCTTTGCCTTTGAGGCCGGTGGTGGCCTCGATATCGCGGTGAGCAGGAAATTCGCCATCCGGTTAGTGGATGCGGATTATGTGCTAACCCGCTTTGGCAACAATTTTACCGGCGGCAACAATAGCCAGAGCAACTTCCGCTTCCAAACCGGTGTGCAGATCCGCTTCTAACCCGGCGCAACAGACCCCGGGAATTTCTTATCGTTTTTTTCATCGCTAGCATGGGCAGTCTGCCCCTGCCTTTGCTGGCGGAGGCCCGCGAGTTCCTCGAGGACTCCTTAAGTAGATCCCACCCAGGTTTTGAACCCCGCGGGACGTGCCCATTTGGGGCTTTCGCCCCCTTCCTCTATAATATTCAGTTTGTTCATCACCTCGTTCATCCATTAGGAGATACCTGGAATGGCTGGCGTTTTTGAAAACCAGAAAACCGGCGTGCGAATCCTCTTCGGCGTCATTATCGGCATGCTCGCGCTGAGCATGCTACTCTACCTCGTGCCACAAGGGCCGGGCAACGCCGAGGTGGCCACGGACGCGGTTGCCAAGATCGGTGATCAGAGCGTGACCCTCGCGGAGATTCGCGATCAGCTCAATGAGATTCGCCAGCGCAATCCCATTCCCAGGCAACTGGAGGGTCTTTATGTCCGTCAGATTCTCGACCAGTTGATTTTCCAGAAGGAAATCGAATACGAAGCCAAGCGCCTGGGCATGACCGTCAGCGAACAGGAGCGCGCCGACCGCATTCGCCAGATTATTCCCGACGCCTTCAACGGCGGCACTTTCGTGGGCATGGACGTCTACGCCAACGAAGTGCGCCAGCGCACCAACATGACCGTCCCGGTTTTCGAGGATCTCGTCCGCAACAGCCTCCTCGTGGAGAAATTCCGCAAACTCATCACAGACGGCATCAGCGTGACCCCCGCCGAGGTCCAGGAAGAGTTCCGTTACCAGAACGAAAAGGTCAAGCTCGACTATGTCCTGATCAAACCGGAAGACCTGACCGCCAAGATCAATCCGGACGAGAGCGAGATCAAGGCGTATTACGACCAGAATAAGTCGAAGTTCCAAATCCCCGAAAAGCGCGTCGTCCGCTACGCATTGGTGGACCTCAGCCAGCTTCGCCAGAACACGACCATCACCGAAGATGAATTAAAGGGTGCCTACCAGCAGAACATCCAGCAATACCAAATCCCTAATCGTGTCCACGTCGAGCACATTCTTCTCACTACCGTCGGTAAGCCGGACGCGGAAGTCGCCGAAGTCCAGAAGAAAGCCGAGGACATCCTCGCGCAGGCCAAGAAGAAGGGCGCCAATTTTGAAGAGCTAGCCAAGAAGTATTCCGAGGATCCGGGCTCCAAGACGAAGGGTGGCGACCTCGCCTGGCTTGTCCAGGGTCAGACGGTTCCGGAATTTGAGAAAACGGCTTTCAGCCTTCCGAAGGGCGACGTTTCCGACCTTGTCCGCACCCAATACGGCTTTCACATTATCAAGGTTCTCGACAAAGAAACGGCGCATACCAAGACCTTCGACGAAGTGAAGGATTCCATCCGCGCCCCGCTGCTTCTCCAAAAGGCGGATCAGCAGGCGGCTGCAACGGCCGACCAGATTTCGTCCCAGATCCGTCAATCCAACAGAACCAGCCTGGATGAGCTAGCTCAGAAATATCACCTTATTGTTTCGGAAACCCGTCCCATCGCCGCTAATGAGCCTCTGCTCGAACTGGGCAACTCGCAGGATGTCAAGGACGAAGTCTTCCGCCTACGCGTTGGCGGTCTCAGCCTCCCCATCCGCACCGACCGTGGTTACGTCATCCTGACCTTAAGAGAGATTTTGCCGGCGCACCAGGGAACCCTCGAAGAGGCTCGTGGCAAGGTGATCGACGAGCTCAAGCAGCAGAAGGCCGCGCAACTGGCCCAAACCAAGGCTGCAGATCTTCAAAACCGTGTAAAAGCAGGCGAGAAGTTCGATGTGGCGGCCAAGGCCTTGGGTCTTGATCCCAAAGTTTCGGATCCTTTCGCCCGAAACGCCTCGGTTCCCGGCCTCGGCAGCGGCAAACAGCTCGCTGCAGCCTTCGCGCTAAAGGCTGGGCAGGTCGGTGCGCCTCTGAGTCTTGGCACCAATTGGGTGGTTTATGAGATTGTAGAGAAGACCGAGGCGAATCCCGCAGATTTCGAGAAACAGAAGCGTTCCATTACCGACTCGTTGCTCCAATCCAAGCGCGATCTCGCCTTCCAGGCCTTTAGGACAGCCCTTGAAGAGCGCCTGAAACAAGAAGGCAAACTGAAACTGATGCCCGACAAGTTGCGCAATTTTGGCGACTTTGGTTCACCCCAGAACGGACCTATCTCATAGAAAATAGGCTGTTTAAAATTTAACAGCACACCCCCCTTGCCCTCTCGCGTCCCAACCATTAGCCTATTTGGGTGTGGGTTGGGGGCGATTGAGAAGGCTCTTAGGCTCGCCTTCCGGGAGAAGGATCTCAATCCTCCTCGCTATACGACTCCATCACAAAATTCTCAGAATCTTTGGGGTAGACCAATGGCAGGACGCGCTTCAAACGTTCGGAACGATTACCGTTGCAGTATCGAAAAGAACCAGACCGGCAAGTATTGTGTGCGTCTGCGCGTTCAATACCCTCGCCATGCCTGGACCTTGGGTGTCTTTTTCCTGGCATCCTCTTTTGACCGCGCCATGAAGAAGTTGGAAGAATCGCTCCACTTCCTCCAACGCAATGAAGAAAAGCTGTGGTTCTGGGGTGTTGACCGCGCGGAAGACCTGGGCTTTTCTGCGGAGTTCCTGAAAGAGGCGGGCCTTCACCTCGACCGTCGTGGCGAGTTTCCACGCAAAGCCGCCAACCTCTCTGTTGAGCCCGAACGCGACGTTCCCGCTTTCGTCCTAGGTCCCGTTCGCCGCGGCCTGGCCGAATCTGTGCAATCTCCCCGTGTGCAACTCGCCGGCGACTAACTGCCGGGCTGCCCGGAAATCGTGCTTTCTTTTTCTCCCTGTCTTTGTCCCACTTTTTGCAATGCTATACTTGGCGTTTGGGGTTCTTCAGCCTTTTGGGAAAGGCTTGGAGCTGTCTCGATTCCGCGGCCGCCGGCCTGATCGATCATCCTGTCCTTGGGGGAAACCAAATGAAGACTTACAGCCGCTTCTGGATTTCCATCACTCTTAGCTCTGCTTTCCTTCTTTCCTTCTCGGGTGTTGCCACCGGGCAGACGGGAGTAACCCCCGGCCCCAACACCGCGCCCAATATGAAAACCGGCCGGGACGCTTCTCCCCTGAACGCGGAAAACGCGCTCGAGATTTCCAATCCCCAGGAAGATACTGCCTTCAAGAGCTTCGAGGCTATCTCGATTGAGCAATTGCCGAAGAAAATCAAGTCGGGGGAAGACTTTCTGAAGAAATACAACGGCAGCCGGTATCGCCCCCAGGTGTATTCCGTCCTGGCGATCGCCTATATCCAATCGGGGCAGACCGAGAAAGGCCTCGCGGCTGGCGAAACCAGCATTACATTGAATCCGAACGACGTGCGCACAATGGCTGTCTTAAGCCAGAGTTTGGCGCGGCTTTATAAGTCCAGCGACCCCGACGCTTCCGCCAAGCTGGCCAAGGCAGAGCAATACGGAAAAAAAGCGGTCGAACTTATGCCCACGCTCAAAAAACCGGATGCCGCGAGCGATCAGGAGTTTCAGGTATACAAAAACGAATCGCTGGCCATGGCTTATAGCGGTCTTGGGCTCGTCGGCATTCGTAAAGGAAGCTATTCGGCGGCGATTCCGGACCTCGAACAAGCCACCAAGCTCGACACGAAGAAAGACCCCGTAAACTACTATCTCCTCGGCGTTGCTAACCAGAACTCTTCTCATTTTTCGGAAGCAGCCGCTGCGTTCGCCAGGTGCGCCGAATTTCCTGGGAATATGCAGGAAACCTGCAAGAGCGGCGCCGAGGAAGCGAAGAAGCGCGCTTCCACCCAGCCCAAAACTTCCCAGTAAACCTCGGCGGTCGGTGACTGGCTTGATTCTGGCTTGATTGCATCTTGACTTAACCCTCTTTCTCCGCCATCATGCGCCCATTCAAGCGCGGAAGGCCCGATTGGCGGTTCTTCCTCCACCTGCTTCCCACCCTGCAGCACGCCACGCCCGTGTGCCAGCCAGGTGGCATGAACCGCTCTTGGGCGAAAGGACCTCTTCAACATGAAAAACCGGCGTAAGGCGTTTTATGTGGCTGTACTGACTGCGCTGCTGCTCCTGTTGGGGAATCTCTCTCTCAGATCGGCGGCTGCCCAGACACAGTCCACGGATCAAACGGATTCCAGCACCACGAAATCGAAGAAGAAGAAAAAGACCACGGACGACACTTCGACGACCGACGCAACGACTACAGCATCCAAGTCGAAGAAAACCACCTCCGACCAGGCGCCGGCCGACTCTTCCGCTTCTTCCACCAAGAAATCCTCGAAATCCAAGAAGACGGATACGGCGGATCAAGCTGCCGCCGATACTTCGACGACGAAGAAGGCTTCGAAGACGAAGAAGGCGGAAGCCGACGCGTCCGCCACGGCGAGCGACACTGCCAGTACGACCAAGTCAAAGTCCAAGAAGGCGGCCACGGATACCTCCTCTGCCGCAGGAACCGCTGCGACGCCTACCCGCGATGCCGCCAGCGTGACAAAATCCAAGACCAAGAAAGCGGCTGCGGATACTTCTTCGGCTGCCACGAATGCCGCAGGAACAGCTACGGCCACCGGCACCGCCGCAGCATCCGGCGCCGCTGCTGCCGGTAACTCCGCCGCTTCCACCACCACGAAGGCCGCAAAATCCACGGCCAGCGCGCCATCCGCCGCCGCAGCTCCCGCCACGACTCCCCCTCCGACAGCGACCCAGCAGCCGCCCCCAGCCAACAGCAACGGTATGGTCTGGGTGAACACGGACTCCGGCATTTACCACAAGCCCGGCAGCCGCTACTACGGCAAGACGAAGCAAGGAAAATATATGACCGAGGCCGACGCCCTAAAGGCGGGGTATAGGGCGTCCGAAAAGAACTAGGGTTCCGGTCCGGAGTTCAACGCAGTCGAAACTAAACTCAAGGAGAACTTGCATGAGGAATGTCACTCGTATTTTGCTCGCCGTCCTGGTTCTGGCTTTGGGTCTGAGCGCGGCGGTTTCCCAACCGCAGCCGCAGGCGAAGTCCACCGCCCCTGCCACTGCCGCAAAGACCGACCTGCTGGACATTAATTCGGCGACCAAGGAACAGCTCGACGCGCTACCGGGAATCGGAGCCGCATATTCGCAGAAAATTATCGACCACCGGCCGTATGCCAAGAAGACCGACCTGGTCAAGAAAAAGGTCATTCCGCAGGCGACCTACGACAAGATCAAGGACCTGATCATCGCCAAACAGAAATAACGGATTTCGCAATAAAAGACTGGCCTTCACCGCCCGGCCGCTCTTCATTCTTTCGCAAGGAGAACCATATGGGACTACTCGATGAAGTGCTCGCCATGGCTGGGGGCGGTGCCCAGCAACAGCAAAATTCCAGCGCGCTCGGTGCCATCCTCAGTTACATCAACAGTCCGCAGGTAGGCGGTCTCGCCGGCCTGCAGAACATGTTTCAAAAAGGCGGCTTGGGAAACATTCTGAGTTCCTGGGTCGGCACGGGCCAGAATCTGCCGGTCTCTGCGAGTCAGTTGCAGAACGTGTTGCATGGCGGTGCTTTGCAGCAGGCCGCGCAGTCCGCAGGAATGGGTCCGGCGCAACTTACCGGGATGATGAGCACGCTCCTGCCGCATCTGGTGGACAAGCTTTCGCCGAACGGCCAGCTTCCGGAACCGGGCGCTTTGCAACAGTTGATGAAGGGCCTTTCCGCCGGCGCATAACATCACGAAAAAGCCACCTCGTGAGGATTCCTATTTCTCGGGAGGCTTTTCGCAGGGCACGACTTCAGTCGTGCCGTTAGTGCTTCTACTCCAAACTGTATTTAGCCGCTGAGGGCTCATTTTCCGCGGAGCCACGACCCAGTCGAAGCTCCGCCCTATTTGTCGCGAATGATCACTTCGCCGCGCCCCACCATCTGATCGTTCAACCAAAGCCGGTATTTGTAGCTGCCGGCCTTGCTCCCGACGGCTGGCGGCCCGCTGAGGAGCCGCATGCCCATGGGCGCCTGGAAAACATTGGAAGAAAAGGGGCAGCGGTTGGTATCAAACTCGACGCGCAGGTTCCCCGCATCGGAAATCCAGCTCACCTGGTCGCCCGATTCGAGCACCACCACTTGGGGAATCAAGCCAACCAATACGGGACGTTCCGCCATTTCTCTCTCCTTCTCAGATTCTGTGGCACGATAGCACATCCCTCGCCGTTGCTTCTATGCTCGCCTTTCCATCACACCTGTCTTTTCGTCCTATTGACCTGCCCCAACAGACCCCGTAAAATTGAAACAGTGGCACGTGGCGCTGAGCACGCTCGACTCTTGCGCGCGTCAAAGCACGCGAGCGTGGATATCCCGCGCAGGAGTTTAGCTGGATGGCTTCCGTTGCAAGAACTTTATCTATACCCATGCCCAATGGGGCGCGTCTGCAAGTCCTTTCTTGCGTCCCTTTCGCCCTGATTCACCTTCTGGCCCTTACCATTTTCTTTGTGCCGTTTCACTGGTCCTACCTGATCACCTGTCTGGTTCTGCTTGAGTTGCGGATGTTTTTCGTCACCGCGGGCTACCACCGCTATTTTTCGCACCGTTCGTTTAAGACCAGCCGGTGGTTTCAGTTCACTTTGGCTTTTCTGGCCATGTCTTCCTCTCAGAAGGGCGTGCTCTGGTGGGCTGCCCATCACCGTCATCATCATCGCTTCTCCGATCAGGAGCTGGATCTGCACTCGCCCACGCTCTTCGGCTTCTGGTGGTCGCACATCGGCTGGATCCTCTCGGACCGTTACAACGACACGCGCTTCGACTACATCGGCGACTTCGCCAAGTTTCCCGAGCTCCGACGGCTCGATAAGTATTACCTCGTCCCGCCTACGCTCCTCGGCGTCACTCTGGGGCTGACCGGCGGCTGGGGCCTGTTCGCCTGGGGTTTCTGTCTGAGCACGGCGCTGCTCTGGCACTGCACGTTCACCATCAACTCGCTCTCGCACATTTTCGGCCACCGCCGCTTTGATACCACCGACACCAGCAAGAATAACTGGATGCTCGCGCTCGTCACCCTCGGTGAAGGCTGGCACAACAATCATCACCACTACATGGCCTCCGCGCGCCAGGGCTTCTACTGGTGGGAAGTGGACATCACCTTCTACGGCCTGAAACTGCTCTCCTGGTTTGGCCTGGTTCGCGAACTACGCAAAGTCCCCGCGCACATCCTCGCCGAAGGCCAGGCCCTCGACGCCCAAGCCGCCGCCTGATCCCTTCCAAACTGAAACTGTTAACTGATCACGCTTCATTGATTCCTGATTCCTCGACGAACGACTTGAGCCTTGACAGGGCCTGATCCCACTGCTCGGAGACGAGATCGAGGTACTTCTTGATCTCTTCAATCGGCTCCGGATCGAACGCAAATCGGTTCTCGCGGCCCGCACGGGCACTGCGCACGATTTTTGCCCTCTCCAGCACACGAAGATATTCGAAGCGTTCACCCCGAAGTCACCATGCGTCTCACCCGTTTCACGGTACGGTTTGTTATGTAATCGAGCGCGAAGAGACAGGACTGCCAGCCGTCACTGTGATGAACCGGCAATTCCCCACCGAAGACCGTGTTGACGAAGCTATCCGTAGGTCGCCCGTTCCTGTAAAAAACTCCGCTCCACCCTGGGTGTTGTGGCAATGTCAGACGCCGTGCCATTGGTCAACTTGAACGCGCTGAGCGTGTTACCCTCAGTCACGGACAGGTTTGTCGTAACGATCGTAAGGGTCACTCCGTCGGCTCGGCGATGGCAAACTGAGACTCGCCAAAGCTGCCAAAACCAGAAGAAAGACGTATGGTTTTCTCACGGGGGCACCGCCTTCCTCAAGGATTTCCCGCAACGTGCCCGATCCGCAGGCGCTGCCTCCATCCAATTTGACCGTTGCACCTTACCCAAGCTTGCGCCAAACTGATGCTCCCGTCGTACTCTAAGTCTCCCCAAAGTACGCACCTGCGGGCTTATTGCGGTTTCTGGAGCAAACGAACATGACCAATCCGATCGGCGAACTCAACCCGCCCAATCGCCTGATGATGACCCCTGGGCCCTGTTCCATTGATCCTCGCGTGTACCGCGCGCTTGCCGCGCCCATCGTGGGCCATCTGGATCCCTGGTTCCGCGGCTGCATGGAAGAAACACAAGTGCTTATGCGCCGTATTTTCCAAACCGAGAATCGCGTTACCTTTCCGCTCTCAGCTTCCGGCTCCGGCGGGATCGAAGCGTCGGTGCTGAACTCGCTCGAACCCGGCGATGAAGCCATCTTCTGCGTTAACGGCCTCTTTTCGCAACGCATGCACGTCATTGCACAGCACACTCCCGCGACCGTTCATCTCGTCGAAGCGCCTTATGGCAAGCCCATCGATCCCGAACCCGTTCGCAAAGTAGCCAAGGGCCGCAAGATCAAGATGATCGGCTTCGCGCATGGCGAGACTTCTTCTGGCGTCGTCACCGCCATCGAACCTTTGCGTCAAGTAGCCGACGAATGCGGTGCGCTTCTCGCCGTTGACGCTGTCGCCTCCCTAGCCGGCGTTCCCCTGCACATTGATCGGCAGCGCGTGGACATATGCTTTAGCGGTTCGCAGAAAGCCATCAGCGCGCCGCCGGGCATGTCGCCGATCACTGTCAGCCCACGCGCCGAAGAGGTTTTCCGCACGCGCAAGACAAAAGTGCAGAGTTGGTACTTCGATCTCTCCACCGCCATGAACTTCTGGGGCAAGGATCGCCTCTATCATCACACCCCGCCGATATCGTTGATCTACGCTTTGCGCGAAGCCATGCGGATCGTTCTGGAAGAAGGTCTCGAAGCCCGTTGGGAACGCCATCGGCAGAACCAGCTCGCGCTTATCGCCGGCGTCGAGGCCATGGATTTGAAGCTGCTCGTCGAAAAGCCTGCCGACCGCTTGGCAACGGTCACCGCCGTCCTGATTCCCGCGGGCCAGGACGACGCCAAAGTTCGCGACCAGCTCCTCAATGAATTCAACATCGAAATCGCCGGAGGCATTGGCGCGCTCAAGGGCCAGATCTGGCGTCTCGGCACGATGGGTTACTGCAGCCAGAAGCCGTTTATCCTGCAGCTTCTCGCGGCGCTCGAAAAAGTTCTGACCGATCAGGGCCACCGCATGTCTTCCGGCGCCGGCGTCGGTGCGGCCATCCGCGCCTACGGCCAACTGGAAACCCCAGCCGTCGCCGCGCGCTAAGCGGCCGCAGCCGTGTTTTCCATTGCTGCTTCGGCGGCCTTAAAGAACCGCGAGCGGTACGCAATCAAGACCGCGAGCAGGCCCGCCGCAAAAACAAACGAAAGAATCATCATCGGGCGCAAGAACGATTCCGAAAGCATAAAATTGTTCGCGGGGAAGGCCGGATTGGGGGGCTGACTCTCGAAATGGCTTCCAGCATCGCCGGAATAAACTGGGGACTGAAGAGTGAGACGATGCCGCTGGCCAGGAAGAGCAACTTGACGACGATCAAGGTATCCAGAGCTAGAGGCTTCAGCTTGAGGATTCCGATTCCACAGACGGCATAAATCAGGCCCATTGCAACCAGAAAAAGCCGTGGCGATACACCAGTGAACGCGTGGCCGACAAAGAGAAGGGAAAAGGGAAGAAGAGAAACAGCAACATCGAGACGCCCGAGAAAACATCAATCCCTGCGACTAGCAGGACCGGAAGCGGACACGAGGGACCTCCAGGTACGAAGGAGGGAAGCCCGGTCGCGTCGAAAGCCACTCCCGGATGCAGCGCAGCATACACCGGAGTAAAGCTCGCAATCACTCTCGGTCGCGTGAAGAGAATGAGCCACCAGATGCCAACGCCGAGAGGGATCGCATAAGCGCAGGCTATGACCCACTTCATCACCGCTATAGCGGGTGCAACATCGGCCGCGTTGGGTAGATTAGGCACGATCTTGTCCATCACGGCGAGCACGAAAACTATGGTGATGGCGGAGATGAAGGCCATGATGCCGGCCCACACAAGCGCCGTGATGCGCGCCCAGTTACGGCGTCGAAGGATTCCGGCTCCGACGAGAATCTCGTAGACCGCCAGTGCGATGAGAAATAGCCACAGAACTTGCGAAAAAGCCTTCGATGGCGCGGCTAGGGGCGCTCCTCTCTCGGCGGAAGAGAAACGGGAACTGACCGCCAAGGACAGCTCGACCAGAATCCCCATGAGCATGCCGAAAGCGCCGAATAGGATGGCGACAATGCCCGCCGCCGTTACCGAGGGAAGGGGAGGCTTGGGCTCCATGAAGAGGTCTATATCACTTTTGGAATTTGAAGGGAAAGAAAATTGAGGTTTTGGGAGGCGCGGCGCGGTTGCGCAAGATGCTCCGGCGAGTGGTGGGATAGGGAAGCTGCTGGGCCTGCGGCCCGTAGTGGGGGATGTCGGCAAGATCCTTGGTATCGGTGCTGCTCTGCTGGAATAAGGCCCACTGCGCTTTGCTGTGCGCGAGATCTTGCTTGCGCTGATATTTTTTCTTTCGTGGTTTCCGCAGGCCGTGCTCGCGCCAGATCCGCTGCATGGCCAGGTGGCTGATGTGAGCACCTGGCGCTCGGCGTCGGCGGAAGTTTTCAACGGATGGCGATGAGGAGCACGGCTATGTTCTTGCAGGCCCGAGGGGCCGTGCTGTGGATAGCGCCGCCACCCCTTGCGGACCGTAAGCGGGCTGGTGGTAAAGAGCT
>Ga0306920_100000368_pt1 | contig 52195 bp, 46 predicted proteins | sample flu12Cox44000170_FD_204666 | JGI IMG/M metagenome (GOLD analysis project Ga0306920, IMG submission 204666) | Lab enrichment of tropical soil microbial communities from Luquillo Experimental Forest, Puerto Rico - flux4day.12C.oxic.44.000.170 (v2)... | ecosystem: Environmental > Terrestrial >... | reverse complement strand
GCACGCGGTCGAGAACGGTGACGCGTGCGACGCCCTGCCGCAGCAGGTGCGGGACGAGGTGGCGCCCGACGAAGCCGGAGCCGCCGGTGATGACGACGTGGCGCATCGCGCCGGAAGCGGCGCTCACGGCTGCCGCGCTTGCGGGGCGCCGATGAGCGACTCGATCTGCGCGAGCCTCTCGCGGGCCACGGGCTCCTGCGGGTCCTGCTCAAGCGCGCGGCGGTAGGCGACGACCGCCTCGTCGCCGCGGCCCATGCGGTCGTACGTCTCCCCGAGGTAGCGGTAGAGACGTCCTCGCCACGCCTCGGTCCCATCCACGGCGGCGAGCCGTGCGAGCCCGTCGCGCAAGGTTGCCTCGGCCTCGCCCGGCTTTCCGGACTCGAGCGCCGCGGTCGCCGCGAACTCGCAAAACCGCGGGTCCGCGGGCCAGAGCCGCAGGGCGTTCTGACCGGACCGGTAGGCCGTCCCCGGGTCCCCGGCCGCCGAGGCCGCGCGGCCGAGGGCGAGCTGGCGCTCGGCCTCGGCCTGGGGGTCGGCGAGCGCGCCGAGCCGCGTGAGCCGCTCGGTGACGCGCTCCGGGGACCCGTTTCGCAGCGCGAGGTCGGCGAAGGGCGGGATCAGCGCTGCGGGATCGGAACCGAGGCGCTCGTCGAAGGCCCCGATCAGCTCGGCGCCGCGCCCTTCGGAGGCAAACACCGGAGCGAGCGCTCGCAGCACGGCCGGGATTTCCGGAAGGGCGCGCAGGATCTCGGAAGCGTCCTCCCCAGCCGTCCGCATCGAGGCCACGACGCGGCCCGTCGACGAGGACGAAAGCCTCACCGCCCGGGCCATGAACGCGCGGGCCTCGTCCGCGCGCCCCATCTTGTAGAGGAGCTCGCCCAGCTCGATCTGGACCAGCGGGACACGGGCGGCACGCTCGCCGGCGATCGCGGCCAGGCTCGCGATGCCCTGCTCGTCCGTCCGGCCGTCCAGAGCGTCGAGCTCCCAGGTCACTGCCGCGAGCCGCTGGATCGCGCGAGAGTCCTCGAGGTCGGCCAGGATCGCCCGGCGCAGCATCCCCCGGGCCGCGGCGAGGTGCTCCTGATAGGCGGCGAGGCCCCCACCGCGTCCGCCCGGCGCGTCGAGAGCCGCGAGCGCTCGGTTCAGCCGATCCTCGATCGCCTGCTCGAGCGCCGACCCCTTCGGTCCGAGCGCTAGGTGCGCCTCAGGGTCATCCCAGGTTCGGTCGGGGTGCCGCGAGGCGCGGTACGAGGCGACGGCGGCCCCGGCGGCCGCGAGGGCGAGCGCCGCCCCGGCGAGGGCCACGGCCGGCACGAGCAGGGTTCGGGTCGCCATGCGAGACCATCCTACGGCTGGACGCCGGTTGCGCTCGCCTCCGCGAGGTCGGGAACCTTCGACGGGCCGAGCGAGGCGGAGCGCGCGGGCTCGGTGCGGGCGAGCGCGATCCCCATGAGCACGGCACAGGTCACGGCCACCGCCGGGATGCGGAGCGAGAAGTCCCACATGGCGTGGAGGCCGAGCGCGATCAGGGCGCCACGCGACGCGATCGCGAACGCGGCCGAGAATCCCGGGGACAAGGAGCGAGCCGTGCCGCGGAGGGCGAGAGCGTAGAGCGCGACCGCCGCCGCCAGGAGCGGGAGCCCTCCCTCGGTCGCCCACTCGAGCCAATCGTTGTGCGCGTGATCGAACCGGAGGTCGATCTCGCCGGACTGGACCGAGGGAAACGCGCTCTCGAACGTCCCGTAGCCGTAGCCGAGCAAGGGCCGGGCGGAAACGAGACCCAGCGCGTCGCGCCAGACCGCGGGGCGGCCGGTGCGACCGAAGATCTCGTCCCGGACCGTCAGGAACCGCTCGCCCGGCGCCTGCGACATCTCGAGGGTCAGGAGGATGCCGAGCACCACGACGCCGAGCGCTCCGGTCCAGCGCGCGGCCCGCGAGCCCCGATACCGGACGAGCACGACCGCCGTCCCCGCGATCGCCGCGAGGAGGCCGCCTCGGGAGTGTGAGAGCAGGAGGCCCATCCAGATCAGGGCGGAGGCGACGACCGCGAGGACGCGCAGGATGTCGCTACCGGACGCGTCGACCGCTCGCTCGCGCCACGAGCGGACGCGGCGGCCGCGTCCCTCCCGCGGCGACGAGATCGCCAGCACGAGCGCCACCGGAAGCGCCATCGCGAGGAACGTCGCGAAATGATTGCGGTTGATGAACGTCCCGGTCGCGCTGTCGAGGTAGTACTTCTTCGCGAACGCGAAGATGTGCTGCCGCCCGGAGAGGTACTCGCCGGAGCCGTAGACGGACTGGAAGACGGCGCTCCCCACGAGGACGGCGCCGAGCCGACGCCGGGACGCGCCCGTCTCGAAGGCCACGGCCGCCGTCAGCCCGATCAGCACGTACGCGGCCACCCTGAGGATCGCGTCGGTGGTTTCCGGCGGAGCGACGCTCCAGGCCACCGCGGGGGGATGCGGCAGGCCGAGATAGGGCAGGAGCGGGCGCAGCAGGCCGGCCGACGGGTTCCACCGCGCCGCGAAGGACGGGGGGATCGGGACCAGCTGGATGAGTCCCCATCCGAGCAGCATCAGGCAGATCGCCAGGGCGGCGCGGGGCACGCTAGCGGCCCGCTCCGGGTCCCTCGACACGATCCACAGCGCGCCGAGGCCGAGCGCGAGCGCTCCGAGCTCGAGGAGGAAGACGGAGCCCGGCTGGACCGATCCGAACGGCAGCGGTGCCGCGACGAGGAGCGCCAGGACGCCGAGCCGGAGGAGGCGGAGCAGCAGGCCGTGCGTCACGCCCGCGTACGGTGGCGGCGGCGGGCGCGGGACTCGGACGAGCGGGGCTTCGACTCCCCGGGCTCGTCCCGGTGGTAGCGGTAGTAGTAGTAATTCCCGAACCGCTCGACGACCGCGTTCAGCACCGCGCCGAGAATTCGAGCCCGCGACTGCCGCAGCCGCTTCACGCCCGAGGAGAGTGACTGGTGGATCGTGCGCCCCTCGCGCGCCACGAGGATGGTCGCGTCCATGCACGTGGCGAGCAGCACGGCGTCGGCCATCTGGAGGAGGGGAGGCGAGTCGAAGAAGACGTGATCGAACGGTCCCACCGTCTCGAGGCTCTCCATGAACGCCTCGAGGGCCTTCGAGGCGAGCAGCTCGGACGGATTGGGCGGGACCGGCCCGCTCGTGACGACCTGGAGGTTGGGCACGCCCGAGTCGCGCACGACCTCCTCGACCGGCGCGTTTCCGGACAGGAAGCTCGACAGCCCGATCTCGTTCGTGATCCCGAAAACCTTGTGGACGCGCGGGCGCCGCAGGTCGGCGTCGACGATCACCACCCGGCGCCCGATCTGCGTGAGCGCGATGGCGAGGTTCGTGATCACGGTCGACTTGCCGTCGAGCGGCTCGCACGAGGTCACGACGACGTGGCGAGGGGCGCGCTCGGGCGAGGCGAGCAGGAACGCCGTGCGCAGGCTCTTGAACGCCTCTGCGAACGACGATCGGGAGTCGGTGTGACACGCGACGTCGGCGGCGTACTGGCTTCCCGACGTCTTCTTCTCGCCCTCGCCGACGACGTGCAGCGTCTGGTAGAGCGGGATGAAGCCGAGCGCGGGAACGCCGGCATGCCGCTGGATGTCCTGCTCGGTCTTGACCGTGTTGTCGGCGTAGTTGAGCAGGAGCGCGGCACCGGCGCCGAGCAGGAGCCCGAAGAGCACCGACAGCGCGAGGTTGAGCGGCTTGTTCGGCTTGAAGGGGGCGCGGGGGATCTCGGCGCGGTCGACGATCCGCATGTTGCTCGCCGGGCCGCCCTTCAGCCGGCTCGTGGTGTCGGTCTCACTCTGCCGTGTGAGAAGGTCGTTAAGAATCTTCCGCTTCGTCTCGATGTCGGCTTTGAGGCCGGCGTACCCGATCGCGTTGCCGGCGACGCGCTGCACCTCGATCTTCTGCGCGTCGACCTGGCGGCCGAGGTTCTCGACCTCGTCGCGCACTTTCGCGTACTCGGCCTTGGCGACCGATCGGACCTGGCGGGCGATCGTGTCAGTTTCGACCTCGAGGCGATTCGCCGCGCCGTCGAGCTCCTCCTGCATCTGTTGGAGGGGGGGCCAGTCCGCCTTGAACCGTTCTGCGGCCTGGTTGTAGCGGCGCTCGATGTCCGCGTACTGCATCTTGAGGTCGGTGATCAACTGGCTCTGGAGCACCTCGGGGAGGGAGTCCGGATCGCCGTTGGCGACCGCCTCGTAGCGGGCCTGTGCCACAGCGAGGCGTCCGCGCGCCTCAATGTACCTGGCGTTCATGTCGCCCAGAGCCTTCTCCGCGATGTTCTGTGTAGAGTCGGAGAGCGAGAGGATCTCCTTCTGCTTGCCCTCGTCTTGGAGCTCCTGTTCCTCTTTGGCGATTTCTGACTGAAGCCGCCCGACCTGGTCAGTCAGGAATTCGCGGGCTTGGTCCGAAGTCGTGTAACGGGTCGTGGTGTTGAACGTTTCGTAGGCATCGGCAACCGCATTCGCAGCGTCGGCGGACAATTGCCGATCGCGGTCTTCGAACGTGAGCCGCACGAGCTTGCTATTGCGCACCGGCTCGACCGTAAGGCGCTGGGCCATGAAATTGGTGGGGGCGAGCCAAGTGTCCGGCGGCCCAGTTGCGCCCGCACCGCCCGAGAACAGGTTCGCACCCCAGGCAATCAAGCGCCCGATCGGTGTTCCTTTGCGCTGGGCGTACGTGGGGCGGTTCGGCAGGTCGAGCTTTTGGGCGGCGATTCTCAGGACGGTCCGGCTCTGAAGCACCTTGTACTGCGTCTGGTAGAAATCCTGGTATTCGTAATAGTCCGACCCCGTAAGCTGGCCAAAGTTGAGCGCCTCCGGTGCGTTGCGCTCGATCTGGATCGTCGCGGTCGCCCGGTAGAGCGGATGCTCGAGGAAGGTGAAGAGCGCCGTCGCCGCAACTACGAGACCGAAACACGTAATGACGACCGGCTTGCGCTCCCCGAGGACGCGGAGGTAATCCCGTACGTGCGGGACGTTCCGCTCGAGGGGGAGGCTTTCGCCCGGGGTCATCAGTGGCGCGGTCCGGGACCTTCTAGTTCGGGGTCGACGGGCTGGTGGCGGGTTGCTGGTTGTGGTCGTTGCCGTAACTGATGGCAGCGGCGCCGGCGGCGACGACACCGATCAGCACGGCGATCATGGCGCCGGTGCCGCGGCCCTCTCCCGTCGCTGCGGCCCCCTTCTTCTTGTTTTTCTCGTCCTGGTCGGAGCGCCCCTTGAGGGCGACGTGCACGCTGCGCGTCTGGCCGGGCGCCAGCGAGACGGGCGTGGCGACAGGGAAGCGGCCATCCGCGGTTTGCAAAGTGACGTGGCAGCTTCCGGCCGGGATCGCGTCGACCGTGAACGAACCGTCGGCTCCCGTCGGCTCCGAAGCGAGGATCTTGCCCGCGGCGCCGGTGACCACGACCGTGGCACCCGCGAGAGGCGTCTTGACGTCGCCGGCGTACACGGTTCCCGTCAGGGTCGCGGTCGCGGGTGCCGCGAGCGCGGCCGCGAACGGGACGTGAAAAGCGAGGATCGAGGCGACGGCTACGACGCGGCGCGCGAGTGTCGTCATGGGGGGCATGTCGACCTCAGTCGTTCGCCCCGGACGGCGAGGCCGGGGCATTGTTGTTGTTCTTGGTCGCCTGGTCGATCAGCACGCCGACGACGATCGCTCCGCCGATGATCACGAGCGAGGCGTAGAGCGGATTGCTCCAGAACCCGCCGGACTTCTTCTTCTCTTTCTTCTCTTCCGGAGCCGGCGCGGGTGCCGGCGACGGGGTGGGGGTTCCCTGGCGGCCCTTGAGCGCCAGGCTCACCGTCCGGGTCGTTCCCGGTGCGATCGAGATGGGGGTGGCGATGGCGTAGATCCCGTCGTCGGTCTGGAGGGCCACCGAGACCGGGCCTGCTGGGACGCGGTCGGCTTCGAAAGTTCCGTCGCCCAATACCGGGACCGATGCGACCTCGGTTCCCAGCGCCGGCCCGGCGAGCAGGACCCCGGTGACCTTCGGGGAACCTTCGCGTGAGAAGATGCGTCCGGCCAACGTGCCGGTCGCGCTGGCCCACGCGGGCGCAGGTGCGAGGAGGAGCCCGACGAGCAGCAGACCCAAAATCTTTCTCATGAGCGCTTTACCTCCACCGACGGAATTTCGGACCATCCGCCGCTTCCCTGGGCGGACCTCAGGAACCCTGGGCAAGAATATGGAGAATGGCGCAGTCGAGTCAAGTGGGCTGTCTGGATTTTCCGAGTTTTCCCACCGGAGAAGGGATCGTCGATGGAGAACGAACGCGAACAACTGCGGAAACTGCTTAAGTCGGAGTCCCTGATGTTCGGGGACTTCACGCTGGCCTCGGGGAAGAAGAGCACGTTTTACTTCGATTCCAAGCGGACGACCCTCCGGCCGGACGGGGCCTGGCTGACGGCGCGGCAGATCCTGGCCCTCATCCGCGAGCGGGGGATCAAGGCCGACGCCATCGGGGGGCTGACCCTGGGCGCGGACCCGATCGTCTGCCCCGTCGCCGCGCTGTCGCACGCCGAGGGGCCGGCGCTCCGGGCGTTCATCGTCCGGAAGGAGGCCAAGGAGCACGGTACGGGGCGGCGGATCGAGGGGAACCTCCCCGAGCGCAGTCGCGTCATCGTTGTCGACGACGTCGTCACGACCGCGGGGTCGACCTTGAAGGCGATCGAGGCGGCCGAGGAGGAGGGGCACACGGTCGTCGCCGTGATCTGCCTCGTCGATCGAGAACAGGGCGGGACCGAGCGCCTCGCCGCCTATCCCTTCTACCCGCTGTTTCGAAAGGGCGACATCTTCGACTGATCAGAAGAAGTCGGCGATCGCTTGGACGACTTCGGCGATCTGCGTCTCGCTCAGCTCCGGATAGACCGGCAGCGACAGCACCTCACGCGAGGCCCGCTCCGCTTCCGGCAACGATCCGGGCGTGTACCCGAGGCCGGCGAAGCACTCCTGGAGGTGGAGGGGGATCGGGTAGTAGATCCCCCAGCCGATGCCGCGGGCCTTCAGGTGCTCGCCGAGCTCGTCGCGGCGGCGGACGCGGATCGTGTACTGGTTGAAGATGTGACCCTTCGGCTGCGCCCGGAACGGAAGCGTCACCCGCTCGGAATCGACGAGACCGCCCTCACGGAACAAACGGTCGTACCGGTCCGCGTTCGCGACGCGCCCGTCGGACCAAGCGTCGAGGTGCGGGAGCTTGACCCGCAGGACCGCCGCCTGGAGAGCGTCGAGGCGGCTGTTCCATCCGACCGCCTCGTGCTTGTACCGCTCGCGCTCGCCATGGACCCGCAGCACGCGGAGCCGCGCCGCGATGCCGTCGTCGCTCGTCGTGATCATCCCGCCGTCGCCGAACGCGCCCAGGTTCTTCGAGGGAAAGAACGAGAGCGTGCCCGTCGTTCCCATCGCCCCTGCGCGGCGCACGCCGCCGAGCGTCCTCGACGCGTACGAGGCGCCTATCGCCTGGCAGGCGTCCTCGATCACCGCGATCCCGCGCTTCCGCGCGATCGCGAGGATCGGGTCCATGTCGGCGCACTGGCCGAACAGATGAACCGGAATGATCGCCTTCGTCCGCGGCGTGATGGCGGCCTCGATCTTCGCGGGATCGATGTTGAACGTGCGCGGGTCGATGTCGACGAAGACCGGCTTGGCACCGTGGCGCACGGCGCACGAGGCCGTGGCGAAGAACGTGAACGGGGTCGTGACGACCTCGTCGCCGGGGCCGAGCCCGAGCGCGTGGAGCGAGAGCACGAGGGCATCGGTGCCGGACGCGCAGCCGATCGCGTGTGCGCTCCCGGTCATCGCGGCGATCTCCCGCTCGAGGTCCGCGACCTCGCTTCCGAGGATGAACAGCTGCGAGGCGACGACGCGCGAGATCGTGCGCTCCACCTCGTCGCGGATCGTGGCGAACTGGGGCTTCAGGTCGAGCAGCGGTACGGGGCTCAAGGGAATCCTCCCGAGGTGCGGCCGTTCGTGCGGGGCCCCGGAATTCTAGACCGTCCGCGCTGCTACCATCCGGACGTGGAGGGATGAGTTGAGCCGGTTGCAGAGGGCGCTCCAGGTCTACGCGTTCGCCGCGCTCGGCTTGTTCCTGATCGTGGCGCCGTGGTCGCCGGTCTGGCATTCCGCCACCGCCGCTTACCTTCCCACCGCCATCGGCCCGTGGCTCAGGAGCGGGTTCGCGAAGGGACTGGTCACGGGCCTCGGCGCCCTGGACCTGATCGCCGCGCTGGGAGAGGCGCAGGCCTTCCTGCGCGATCTGCGGCCGGGAGAGGGCGACCGGAGCGTCCGCTCTTGAGCTCGGCTCCCCGCGTCCTGGTGGCTCACGCGCTCGAGGCGTCCGGCGACGAAGGGATCCTCGGCGATGCGGCGGTCGTCCAGGAGATCGGGGGACGCCCGTGCTGCGTGGCGACCGGCCTTCTCACGGCGGCCTCGCGCGGCGCCCCGCTCTTCGAGGAGCTCCCGTCACCGCTCGTCGAAAGGCAGATCGAAGCCGCGCTCCTCGGCGGGGGGATCGCGGCCGCGCGGGTGGGGATCGCCGGCGGTGATACGACGATCGCGCGCCTGGGCGATCTCCTGCGCACCCAGGCTCCGGAAACGGGCGTGTTGGCACCGGCGCCGCGTCCCGCCCAGAGCGCCGCGGGGGCCGTCCCGAGGACGACCGATCTCGATGCCGCCCTCCTCACCGCGGCGCGCGTGCTGGTCGTCCGCATTGGAGACTGCGAAGCGCTGGGCCTACCCGCCCCGGGATCGATCGAGGACCTCGGCGCCGCAGCCCGGGCGCTGCGGGCGCGAGGGGCGCGGGCGGTGCTCATCGCGGGGTACGTCTCGCGCGGCCGCGTGATCGATCTTCTCGACGACGAGGGCTCGATGCGGATCTTCGATGCGACCCGGGTGCTCTCCGCTGCGGTTCCCGGCCTTCCGGGAGCGCACGCCACGGCTCTCGCCGCCCACCTCGCGCTCGGCGCGAGCCTGACCGCCGCTGCCGAGGCGGCGCAGCGTTACGTCGGGATGCGTCTTCGACGTGGGCGCTAAGGCGAAGGCGTCGAAACCGCCCTCGGCGCCTCCCTCGCCCGGTGTGTCGTGAGCGCGGCGCGGATCTTACCGAGGAGCTTGTTGAGCGGGTGTTTGCGCGGCACGAAAGACAGTGGGGGGGCGGCACGACGGTCGTGGCGCGCGAGCTCGGCGAGGAGGAGAGGGTGGGAGGGGGCGATCATCAGCGCCCGTTCGAGCGCCGCGAGAGCCCGGGAGGTTTTCCCGGCAAGGACGTAGACGCGCGCGAGGTTGAGGTAGATCTCGGGGTTGTACGCCTCGCGGCGCGCCGCGGTCTCACAGGCCTGGATCGCGGCAGAGTGCGGCCGGCCGCTTCGGGCCAGCGCGACCCCGTAGTAAGAGAGATACCGCATCTGCGGCTGGCTGATCGCGTGCTGGCGCTCGATGAGGATAGCCGACTGAAAGTGATGGGCGGCGCCGGCGGGATCCCCACCGGACAGCGCCACCAGACCGTTACGAAAGCTCGTCTCGGCCGATGGAATAGGCATTTTGGTAATCCCTCATGCTCTATCCCCGACGCCCGTGTAGGTACGAGCAACAGTGCTTGCCGACAACTGATTTGATACACATATTTGCGACCGTATCATTCGATATATGAAGCCTGTAGAAGCTGTCTTTCTTGGACGCCCATTGGCGCGCCGGAAAGTCGCCGCCTCGGTGCTCCTCCTCGCCCTGGCGGCGGTCGCCTGCAGCCGCGGCCCCGAACAGAGGATCCGCAGCCTTCACGCCGCCGGCCGCGCCCCGTCCTCGGCTGGCAAGAGGTCCGTCGCGAGGGCACTCGGCGATCCCGATCGGGACGTCCGCGCGAACGCGCTCGTCGTGATGAACTCGATCGATGCCGCCGCTGCGATCTCGATGGCGCGCTCCGCCGCCGCCGACCCCGATGCGGTGGTCCGGGCGACCGCGGTGCGGGTCCTCGCCGGGGCGACGGACCCGGACACCTTCCATCGCCTCGTCGAGCTGGCGACCTCCGACCCGGCCTGGCAGGTGCGGGCGGGGGCGATCGACGTCATCGCCGCCTCCGACGACCCTGCCGTCGATGCCGCGCTCCAGGCGGCGCTCCAGGACCACGTCCGGCGAGTTCGCCGCCGCGCCCTCGCGGCCGGCCTTGCCCGCGCGGCTCCTTGGCCCGTGGACGCGCTCGTCGGCTTGCTGGCGGACGAGCCCGACTGGGAGAACCGTTCGGCGGCCGTGCGTCTTCTCGGGCGGTCGAAGGACCCTGCGGCGTTCGCGGCCCTCGACGCAGCGGTCCGGGATCCGAACGAGTTCGTCCGCGCTTCGGCAACCGCCGGCCTTCAGGAGCTCAAAACGGATGGTGTGGTCCGGCCGGCGCCGCCGCCCCCGGTCGTCCCGCCGAAGCGTGGCGCCACCCCCCGCCCGCCGGCTCCGGCCTCTCCGGACCCGGCGGCGCCCGCGCCGACCCCCTCGACCGGCTGAGCGGCAATCGGTGTATAGTGGCGGTTCCGCTTTCGATTGCGATCGGGCCCCGCGAAGGGAGTGTTCGCCGCGAAGGGTCCGCGCCACGCCGGAGAGTCCTCATCGTGACGACTGACGGTCCTGGCTGTATCCGACCGTGCGCCTGACGGGGCGCGACGGCGGTGGCTTCCGGCTGACCGGTGCGGGAGCACCGGTCGAAGGGACCCTGGAATCCGGAGCGCTCGTGATCGTCAGCGGTGAGCGCTCGTTCCGGTTCGAGACGGAAGCTTCGGGCGGTTGCGCGGTCGGCGGGGCGATCGTGATCTCGTGGCCGCAGGACGACCCCGCCGCCGCATCGAGTGTTCTGCTCGAAGACGGCCGGCTGTTCCGCGTGGCCGCGCGCGGACTGTCGCAGCCGGAGGTGGACGTTCGCCGCTGGGATGGAATCGGACCGTATCTCGTCGCGAGGCCGGAGGCCGGTGCATGGTCGATGCAACCGACGGCGGCGGGCGAGGCGATGGCTGGATTCGAGGAGATCGTGATCGCAGCTTGTTTCGAGATCGGGCGCCGGGACGGCTGGTGGTGACGGCAACGAGCCCTTGATGCGCCAGGAGACACCATGAGCGACGCGGGTCCACACCGTCCTTCGGGATTCGGCGGCGGAGGCCGACGGCGCCGCCGCGGTCGGCGGGGGGGAGGCGGAGGCGGGGTCGGCCTCGCACGGCCGCATGGGGGCGGCGGATCGCAGCCGGCCCGGCAGGTTCGCCTCGCCGACGCGCCGATTCCGGACGGCGAGCCGACGCTCGAGACGCGCGGGGTCCTGCAGGTCGCCGCGGAGGGGTACGGGTTCCTTCGCTCCGCCGTCAACGATTTCAACGTCGAGCCGCTCGATCCCTGGGTGCCGCGGGAGATCGTCCAGTCGCTCGGACTGGAGACGGGCGTCGAGGTGGAAGGCCTTGCCGTTCCCGGGGCGCGCCCGGGAGCGGGGCCCGGGGTCGCCCGCGTGCTCCGGCTCAACGGCGTGACCCCCGAGGAGTACGCGAAGCGCACCGCGTTCAAGAACCTGGTCGCGGAGGATCCGACCGAGCGGATCCGGCTCGAATTCGACCCGGCCGAGACCTCGACCCGCGTCGTCGACCTGATCGCGCCGATCGGCAAGGGGCAGCGGTGCCTGATCGTCGCCCCGCCCAAGGCCGGCAAGACGGTGCTGCTCCAAAAGATCGCCAAGGCGATCACGTCCAACCACCCCGAGATCCACCTGATCGTCCTGCTGGTCGACGAGCGCCCGGAGGAGGTGACCGACATGCGCCGCAACGTCCGCGGCGAGGTCATCGCGTCCTCGTCGGACGAGCTCGCGCGGAACCACCTGCAGGTGGCCGAGATCGCACTCGAGCGGGCCAAGCGTCTCGTCGAGATCGGGCGGGACGTGGTCGTCCTGCTCGACTCGATCACGCGACTGTCGCGCGCGTACAACACCGAGCAGAAAGGATCCGGGCGGGTGCTCTCCGGCGGCATCGACGCGCGGACGATGGAGAAGCCGCGGCGCTTCTTCGGCGCGGCGCGCAAGGCCGTGTCCGGCGGCTCCCTCACCGTCATCGGCACCGCGCTCGTGGACACCGGCTCCCGGATGGACGAGGTGATCTTCCAGGAGTTCAAGGGGACCGGGAACACCGAGATCGTGATGGACCGCGGCCTCTTCGAGCGGCGGATCTTTCCCGCGATCGACATCTCGAAGAGCGGGACGCGCAAGGAGGAGAAGCTTTTCTCCACCGAGGAGATGCAGAAGGTGACCCTCATGAGGCGCGCGCTCGCGCCGTTGCGCCCCGCCGAAGCCATGCACCTCCTGACCGCCCGCATCGAGAAGACCGCGACGAACAGGGAGTTCCTCGCGAACCTCCTCAGCTGACCGGAAACGCCCCGTGCTGTCGGTCAGCCGGAAGGCCCGGTCGTTCACCGAGTCCGTCATCCGCGAGATGACGCGACTGTGCCGCGCGCACGGCGCGGTCAACCTCGCGCAGGGATTTCCGGACTTCGCGGCGCCGCGGGAGATCAAGGACGCGGCCTGCCGGGCGATCGAAGCCGACGTCAATCAATACGCGATCACCTGGGGAGCGAAGGGATTCCGCGACGCGATCGCGGCGAAGGCGGAGCGCGTCTACGGGATGTCCGTCGACCCGGAGCGCGAGGTCGCCGTCACCTGCGGCGCGACCGAGGCGATGATCGCCTCGATCCTCGCGGTCGTCGATCCGGGGGACGAGGTCGTCGTGTTCGAGCCCTTCTACGAGAACTACGGGCCGGACGCGATCCTCGCCGGAGCCGTTCCGCGGTTCGTCCCGCTGCGGCCGCCGGACTGGAGCTTCGATCCCGACGAGCTGGCGGCCGCGTTTTCCTCCGCGACCCGCGGCCTCATCTTCAACACGCCCAACAATCCCACCGGCAAGGTGTTCGACCGGGGCGAGCTCGAGACGATCGCGCAGCTGTGCCGGAAGTGGGACGTGGTCTGCTTCTCCGACGAGATCTACGAGCACATCGTCTACGACGGAGCCCGCCACGTCCCGATCGCAACCCTTCCCGGCATGGCGGACCGCACGGTGACCATCAACGCGCTCTCGAAGACCTACTCGGTGACCGGATGGCGCGTCGGCTGGACGATCGCCTCCCCGGAGCTGACCTCGGGGATCCGCAAGGTGCACGACTTCCTCACCGTCGGGGCGGCGGCGCCGCTGCAGGAGGCCGGAGCCGCGGCCCTGGCGCTCCCCGACGCGTACTATCGCGAGCTCGCGGACGCCTACCGCGGCCGCCGTGACCTGCTCCTGTCGGGATTGCGCGACGTGGGATTCCGGTGCGAGGCGCCCCGCGGCGCCTACTACATTCTCGCCGACGCCTCCGAGCTCGGTTGCGACGACGACGTCGCGTTCGCGCGCACGCTCGTCGAGACCGTCGGGGTCGGGACCGTGCCCGGATCGTCGTTCTTCTCGCGGCCGGAGCTCGGGCGGACGCTGCTGCGGTTCGCGTTCCCGAAGAGGAACGAGACCCTGACCGAGGCCGTGGCCCGGCTGCGCCGCGGCCTGACGCACTGATATGGATTGACCTGTCAATCGCCGCCTGAGCGGCGGGCTGTCTGGCTCGGGGTTCGGGCGGCTGGAGATGACGGGTCGAGGGGACCTTCTTTCGACGGTCGATCCCTCTGATATGCGTGGGTTGGGTACCACCGGTCATCGTTCCGTCTGGGAGCTGCCTCGCTCTAGTGTCGTGCATGGCACAGTCGCCTGGGCCGCACATAGTGCGTCCGAGGGTTCTCCCGGTACCGTGGCCGACCCGACCCGTCATCTTCAGCCGCCCCTTCTAGATCACGCCGGCACGGCCACCGTGCGAGCTGTTGCCCACAGAAAGGCGACGAGCTCTCGGGCAACCGCACAGATGACTTTGTTGTGTTGCTTGCCACGGGCGGTGAGTCGTCGGTAGCGACCGCACAGTCGTACCTGGGCCTTCCAGGCCAAATCCTGTACATCCTGAGGTTGACCTTCCAACCGTCGTTGCAAGTGGTTCGATCGCCTCGCGGGATGTCGGAATGCCCAGGCCGACTCGATAAGACAGCGCCGAGCGTGCGCGTTACCCGTCTTTGTGATGCGTCCCGTGCGCCGCTCTAGACCGCTGGCCGTCAGCGAAGGCACCAGGCCGACGAAAGCCATCAGGGTGCGGGGCTTATCGAACCGAGTCAGGTCGCCCAACTCGGCGATGAGGGTGGACGCAGCCAGAAGATTCACCCCGCGATGTGCTGTCAACGCACGGACCACAGGCCGCATCGTCCACTGCGGCACCAGCTGCTCGATCTGCTGATCCAAGCGGGCGACACGATTCGTCGCCTCTTCGATCGCCAAGAGGTACTCCTCCATGCAGATCTGCTGCGCTGGGTGGTCGAAGCTTTGTGTCCGAAGCCAGCGAAAGTGCGGAGCGGACCAGGTTGTGCGCCCGGGGTATCGGCGGCCGTGCCGAAGCAGGAACGCGAAGAGGCGTTGGCGAGCTCGAGTCTGCGCGTACTTGGCGTCCTCCCGCGCACGCGTGAGATCTCGCATCGCCTCCGTCGGTGCGTCGGGCACCCAGATCGGAGTCAATTCGCTGGCGCGGTGGAGCTTCGCGAGGGTCCGTGCATCTCGTCGGTCGTTCTTGATCCGTTCACCGGGTCGGCGAGGCGTCTTGCTCGGAGCCGCCACCAGGCAGCTGGCTCCCAACCCCAGTAGCGTCCGGTAGGTCCCGTAGCCACACGGCCCTGCCTCATACGCGAAGAACAGGTCCTTGGGGCGACCAAGGCGTCTGACAAGCTTCGCCAGGCTCTCCGGCGTGTTTGGGACGGAGCCAAAATCGCGGACCTCGCCACCGGGCACACCCTCCGCGACCGCGACCTCAATCGTGTCTTTCGAGTCATCGAGTCCGATGAAAAGCGTACACTTCTTCATGACCGACCCTCCGTATGTGGCTCTGCGCCACGGTGTGCTTCATCCGCCGCCGAGCGTAATCCACGGCCTGCGGATGGGTCGGTCAATCCATGATGTCTAGCGCCTGGGAGTGGGGCGACCCTATGAAGACACTCATTCGACTGGCAGGAACAGCGCTCGCCTTGGTCGCCGGTGGACAATCACTGGGAGCGGCCGAGACTCCGGCGGCCCCTTATGAAGTCGTTCACTTCCCGAGCGGAAAGCTCACGCTTGGGGGCGAGCTATTTCGCCCGAAGGGCAAGGGCCCGTTTCCGGCTGTTCTCTACAATCACGGAAGCGCTGGTGGGATGAAAAGCGACGCCGCCAGCACGGCGATCGGTCCTCTCTATGCCGCCAGAGGATGGGTCTTCTTCATGCCCTACCGTCGTGGTCAAGGTTTGAGCGCCGAGGCCGGACCCTATGTCGGCGATCTGATCGACCAGACCCAGAAGAAGAGCGGAACAGACGAAGCGGCTCGAGTCATGATCCGGCTTCTCACGACGGATCACCTCGACGACCAGATGGCAGCCCTCGCATGGCTCAAGTCCCAGGAGTTCGTGCAGAAGAATCGCATCGCGGTGGCCGGCCAATCCTTTGGAGGAATCGAGACGGTTCTCGGCGCCGAAAGGTACGCCTTCTGCGCCGCCGTTGATGCCTCGGGCGGCGCCATGAGCTGGAAGGAAGCCCCCGCATTGATCGAGCTCTTGAAGAAGAGCGTGAGAAGGGCGAAGGCGCCCATCCTGTTCTTCCAGGCCGAGAACGATTTCGACCTCGGCCCGAGCCGGGACCTCTACCGCGAAATGATCGACGCCGGCAAGACCGCCGAGATGAAGATCTATCCGCCGTACGGAGAATCCAGTTTCGACGGTCACAGCTTCACTTGGCTCGGGAGCTCCATCTGGTTCGATGACGTGTACGCCTTCGTTCAGAAGCACTGTGGACCGCACTGAGGCTGAAAGCGACAGATTCGACTGTCGCTCGTAGTCATACCGCCATTCTCGTTGACGTGGCGTCCACCCCCGCTACGGCCGCTACACGCGCGCCGGCAGCAGCGCCGGGTCCGGTCATCGCGGTCCCTGCATCAAGACCCGGCGACCAAGTGCGACGATCTTCTCCAGGGCCAGCACAACCACGAACCCGGTGGTCAGGAGAGCAAAGCCGAAAACGGGCAGTCCGAGTGCGCGCTCATACCCGGAAATGTGGTGGTAGCTGAACCGCGTTGCGAATACCGAGCCGATGAGGGCGCTCAACGCGAGTCGCGGCCAGGAGAGTTCCTTTCTCAGTTGGTCCGGAGGCGGTTCGGGCTTCTGTGTCATCGCCGACACGGCTCAATTCGTCTTCGGCGGGCGTTGCTTTGAACGGCCCGCTCGACGGTTCTCGATGTCGCGTTCCATTTCCTGTTTATACGCCTCCGCTTCAGCCTCGGGGTAATGGCCCGAGGGACACGATTGATGCGGAACCACACCTGGAAGTTGTGACCGAGGAAGTTGACGCGATCGGAGGCTTCTAGCGCTCCCCCAACCCCAGCGGCTTCCCGATCAGCGCGTAGGCGATGAGCAGGCCTGCCGTCCCGAGCCCCCCGAACACGGCGGCGACGACCGCCGCCTTGACCACCGACGGAACGCCGCCCTCGCTCATTTCGCCGACGAACGCGAAGACGCCGACGGAGAGCCCAAGCACGGCCGCTGCAGACCACCGCAGCCAGCCGCGCCGGCGCCATCCGCTCGGGGCTTCCGCCTCGCCTTCGGGCGCGGAAGCTTCGAGCGGCACGAGGGCGCTCAGCAGCGGCCGCATCGGCACGAACAGCAGCAGCGCGCCCGCCACAACGGACAGCAGATGCGTGCCCGTTCGCCGTATCCAATCTTCCGGGTAGATGACCAGGATCGACGCGGCGACGAGGCCAACGATGCCGGCACGCGTCCAGGCTTGCCGCGTCGCTCTCGTTCGCCCATGCCCGAGGCGCAGCAGGATGGCTGCGGCGACAACCAGCATGACGCCTTGCAGGACGACGAGGTCGACAGTCGCGCCGGCCCCGAGCCACTGGGACGGATGGCGCACCATGGCGATCGCGTTGGACCCCACGGTGATCAGCGCCGCCAGCGCGACCGTCGCGAGGCTCCGCAGGAGATAGGTCACCTCGGCCGACGAGGGACCGGAGCTGCGGTACGGGCGGAACGCGCGGGCGAGCGAGAGAACCGCGACGAGCACAGCGACGATAACCGCGAACGAGCCCACGGCGTCGTAGGGATCCTCGCCGAAGGGAACGATGTCCCGCAGGCTCGGATCGTGCTTCGCGGTCATGAACCCCCAGTAGAAGAATCCCGCGAACGCGGCGACGACGACCGCGCTGCGCTTGAGCCTTCCCGGCATGGGGGACCTCCGTTGTCGGCCTGGCGCCGAGGTGCTCACGACGGGCAGTCCGAGGGGAGACTTTACGATGAAAAGTTATTTGCGTCAATGAAGAAGACCCGTGGAGCGCGATCTCCTGCCGCACCCGCAAACGCGGAGGTTGGGAGCTTGGACTATTCGCCTCCGTCCTCGGGCGGAAGGCCGTTCTTCGCGAGGTAGCGCATGGCAAGATCGACGGCGCCCCCGTAGCTCGCAACCCCCTCTTTGACACCGACTGCTTTGAGGTACGAGTCATAGACCTTGCGGGTTGTTGGCTCCTCCCGCCCGGCGTGTTCCGCGATGAATGCCCCGATAGCGCGGACGTCGCGTACAACCCCCGGGTCGCGGGTTTTCAGGGGGAGGCGCATCCCGAGCCAGAGCTCGAGCCAGCCGGAATAGCGCACTTCCGGACGATCCGACCGCCACACCGTCAGGAGCGCAATGAAGCTGGCTTCGTCTTCCCGCGCGAAGCCTTCGAGGTGAGCCTGCTCGTGCGCCAGCGCAAAGGGCAATTCGCACGGTGCTGACGGGAGCACGATGTGAGTCTCCGCCGTGAACGGACTGTAGAAGCCGGACACACCCCAGCGGAGAAAGAGGCGGCTGAGCAGCGCACGCTTCGTCGGGCAACGCCGCACGACCAATAGCGCGCGTGCTTCGAGCACCTCAGCCTCGAGCGCGGATAGGTGCGCGTCCAGATCGCGCCAGTTGTGCGGTTCGCGGGCCACGCCGTGCTCGTCCTCCGGGAGTGTCTTGCGCAGCCTGTCGATACGGACGCCGATCTCGTCAGCAATCCGCTGGATACGGTCGGGCCCCGGTCGTTCGTGTGGAAGCTCGAAGATCTCGTCGATGGGACGACGAGCGTAATTGAGCCCCCACAGGAGGACGAAGGCCGCGATGGCCGCCCCCAGCACGCCTGCGGCCGCGAGAAGTACGGCAGCAACCGCGGATATGAACGATCCCCCGGTCCGGCGGATCCGGCGTGCGCCCGCGATCGCTGCGAGCACGATGCTCGCGAGGATCGCGGCGTCCACCAGTTCTGCCAGCGACCAGGGTACAGTGGCGGTCGCCCGGGATAGCAACCGCGTCAACACCGGGTAGAGCGATCGCGCAAAGAGCAGCTCGGTGATCCCCCGGTGGGAGGCCGCGAGCGCGAAGAGTGCCGCGGCGGCGACGCCGCATGCGATTCCAAGGCGCGTAGCGGGCGGGGCGAGACGCGCGAGACGCGAGGCGAATCCACGAATCGCCGGTTTCATTGCCCGACGCCAGCCCTCAGCAGTTCAACGCGCGGATTCTACTCGCAACCTCTTGATCAGACGGGACGCGCCTCCGCTTGGCCGCTCTGGACCAACGGGCTCCGTGCGGATCGCTTCCTCAGGAGGTATCCTGAGATTCGTCTTGCCGCATCCGAAGACTCCCGTCGCAAAGGAACGAACGGACGACTGGGTTCCGTGGACTGTCGCGTACTTCCCCGGCCGGGTGTCACGCGACGCGTTCCTGGAGTCAGTCGAACGCGCGCGAAACGCTGCCTGGGCGGTCCAGGCCGACCCTGACGATTTCAAGGTCGCTCGCGTGCGTTGGCGGCCGAACCACTTTCTCGGGCTCAATGACCGCGCCCACGCTCATCACGGCCGCATCATCGTCGCCATCACGTCGCGCCGGATCTAGCAGCCTCGCGGCCGTCTACGGGGCGACTTGACGGCGTTCCACGGGACCGCTACCTTGCTTGCAGGTTCTGGTCGGCAACCTCTCGTACAGAAACGATAGTTTGACGCGCCATAGCTGAAGGCTCGAGATTGAGCACGTGTCCGACCCGTCGGATCGGGTCGGCGGCCGGAACCGGAGAATGGCGTCCCCCGGGGCGCAGGAGTTCGAGAATGGGTACCAGGCTCTACGTCGGCAACCTTCCCTTCAACGCGGACGAGTATCAGATCCGCGAACTTTTCTCCCAGAACGGCCGCGCGGTCGCCGAAGTCAAGCTCGTAACCGACCGCGACACCGGCCGCCCGCGAGGCTTCGGCTTCGTGGAGATGGGCAGCAGCCAGGACGCCGACGGTGCGATCCGTGAACTGAACGGCCGCGACTTCGGCGGGCGCCCGCTGACGGTCAACGAGGCCAAGGAGCGGACGAGCGCGGGCGGAGGCGGGTTCGGTGGCGGATACGGCGGCGGACGCGGAGGCGGACGCCGGTACTGATACTTCCTCCGAATTGCATTGCTCGCGACTGGGGCGCCTCACGTGGGGCGCCCCCTTTTCTTCCTCCCAACCAACCTCGGATCTTCGCACATGAATCGAGCGACGCGGCGCACCCTGCCCGTCAGTCGTGAATGGCCAACGTTGCGTGACGCCGTTTCCGAAACGACCCTGCGCGACCTTCGACCCTCCGCCGCAAGGCCGTCAATTCGTCCGGCGTGATCTGACCGATACGCGCAAAGAGCCTAAGCAGGCCCAGCGCATCCGAAATCTCGCCGGGCTCGAGGTGATCGATGATCTGTTCCATCCAGCGGCGGTCCACGCAGACAACGTACACCTCGGGGTCGATCACTGCGACCAGGCCCTACGTCGAACGCTTGGGCGTTGGAACTTTGGCCGTCCGCGCGGGCTTCTGAGGAGGGGGAGCTTCGCTGCGCTGGAGCTGGACCATCTGCGTCAGGAACTTCTTCCTTCCGTGATCGTCGAACCTGATCGTCGTGTACTGCGAGTCGGCGTTCTCAATCGTCCCGGCTCCGAACCTCGCATGATCGACCCGATCGCCTTCCCGGAACCGCTCAGCGGTCTTGGGCATCGCGATCCCCTCGGCGTGTGGCACCTTTGGCGCAGGACTCACGGTAGAAATGTAGTGCCATTATCGTCGCCCGTCACGCGACCCGGGGATTTGTTCGCGTCACGGCGGCCCTGACGCCGACGGCGACTAGGTCCCAGCGAGGAACCCCTCGACCGCCTTCAGGAACAGCGTCGGCTGATCGACGAAGGTCATGTGCCCGCTCTGCGGGAGCATGACGAGCTTCGAGCCGGGGATGCACTTCTGCATGTCCTGCGCGATCGCGGGCTCGCATTCGTCGTGGTCGCCGAGGAGGATCAGGGTCGGAACATGGAGAGACCGGAGCCGGTCGGCGTATTCGACGGAGCTGAGATTGCCGTCGACGACAAACTCGCCGTGCGAGCCCCACATCTCGCGATAGAGATCCCACGACATCTTGCCACTGTCCGATGGGTCGTAGTTGGGGTCGGGGTGGCGCCGGTAGAGGTAGGGGAAATACCCCTCGCCCCATGCGGCGGCCATGTACTTCGATTCGTACCGGCTCTTTTCGTACTCCTTGCCGTGCCCATAGAGGCCGGCCTTCTCCATCGCCTCAATCCGGCCCCGAAGCTCGGGAGTCATCTTCGCCAGCATCCGCTTGAACGTCTCGTTCAGCTGGCGGGTGCTATGGAAGGTGCTCGCGAGGATCAGGTGCCCGATGGTGTCCTGGTACTTGAGCGCATACGCCTGCGCGAGCACGCCGCCGTAGGAGTGGCCGAGCACGTCGATCTTCCCGAGGTTGAGCGAGCGCCGAACCGCCTCGACGTCCTCGACCATCGCGTCCACCGTGTAGCCGGCCGGCTCGTCGAGCTTCGTCGATTTCCCGGAGCCGCGCTCGTCGATCAGGATGAGGCGGTGGGTCTTGGCCAGCGGGATCAGGTAGGGAAGGAGATAGTCGTGGGACGCCCCAGGTCCGCCGTGCAGGATCACGAGCGGCTCGCCCGTTCCGAGCTGCTCGTAGTAGATGAACATCCCTCCCACGTCGACGTACCCCTCCTGGATCGCATAGACGTTCGGCGCCTGCGCCCCGGCGGTCGCCGGAGCGACCGGGGCAGGGGTGCAGGCGGACGTGAGGGCCATGGTGAGGAGTATCGGGAACGGGGCGCGCGTCATGAGGGACCTCCTTGGCTCGACGGCCGCGAGTCTACCGGGACACGGGCACCTCAGGCGATCTCGCCTTGAGGTGCGGTGTGCGGGTATCCTCTCGACAGGACGGGGCGCAGGACGGCGCCACGCCGCGATCTGGGAACTCGCGCGGACTAGCTGGGTCGCGCGATGCCGAGCCTGCCCATGCGGGCTTCGAGCGTCGTCCGCTTGAGCCCGAGGATTCTCGCCGCCCCCCTCTCACCACTGACGCGCCAGCCCACCCTCTCCAACACCGTGAGGATGTGGTCCCTTTCGATCTCCTCGAGGGTCTCGGCCACTTTCGTTCGCGTACCAGCGACGGGCGCGAAGAGCTGATCGTCCAGCTCGATCCGGCCTTTCGTCGAAAGTATGACCGCGCGCTCGATGACGTTCTGGAGCTCCCGGACGTTCCCGGGCCAGTGATAGGCCATGAGCCTACCCAGCACCCTCTGGCCGATCGTCTCGATGGACCTACCCATTTTCGAGCCGTAGATCATGACGAAGTGGCGAACGAGGCGAGGGATGTCTTCGACCCGCTCGCGAAGAGGCGGGATCTCGATCGGAAAAACGTTCAGACGGTAGAAGAGATCCGCACGGAAACGTCCCTCGTCGACCGCCCGGCGCAAATCCCGGTTGGTCGCGGCGACCAGGCGAACGTTCACTTTGAGAGTTTGCGTTCCTCCGACTCGCTCGAACTCGCCCTCTTGGAGAACGCGCAGGAGCTTCGCCTGGAGCTCTTGCGGAAGGTCGCCGACCTCGTCCAAGAACAGCGTGCCGCGGTTCGCCAGCTCGAAGCGACCCACCCTGCGGGTGAGGGCGCCGGTGAACGCGCCTTTCTCGTGGCCGAACAGCTCGCTCTCGATCACGCCGCTCGGAAGGGCGGCGCAATTCACCTTGACGAGAATCTTGTCCTTTCGAAGGCTCAGATCGTGGATCGCACGGACGACGAGCTCCTTGCCCGTCCCCGTCTCTCCCGTGACGAGCACCGTCGAGTCGGTCCCCGCGACCATCCGGATCTTTGCAAGGACCGCCCGGATCCCGCTGGACTCGCCCACGACGTCCGCGAACGGCGCCTCGGCCCTGCATTCCTCCTGCAGGTAGAGGTTCTCCTGTTCGAGCCGTTGCTTGAGCGATGCGACCTCCTCGTACGCGAGCATGTTCTGGATCGCCAGAACGACCTGGTCCGCGATCGCGAGCAGGAGCTCGGAGTGACTCTCGTCGTATCGACCGACCTGTCGGCTCCCGACGTTCAGGGTGCCGATGACCTCGCCCTTGGATCGCAGCGGTACCGAGAGCGCGGAGAGGAGCCCCTCCTTGATCAACGGGTCGTGCTCGACGAATCGCGGATCGTCCCTCAAGTCCGGAGTCAGCACGGGAAGTCCGCTCTCGGCGATGAAGCCGCAGCGGCTGCCGTACCGCGGCCAGGTCGTCGGGACGGTGCTGCCGAAAGACGAGGGCGCGGGGCGGGGGACGGCCAGCACCCTGAACCCATCCTCGCTGGAATCTTTCAGCACGAGGGCCATGCGATCATAGGGAATCACGTCGCGCAGCGCACCGGCGATCGCTTCCAAGAGCGCCTCCCTGTCGAGACAGGTCACGAGGGCGTTGTTCACCTGCAGAAGAACGCGCCAGCGCTCCTCGAGGTGGCTGAGTTGGCAGGTTCGGTCCTGCACGAGGCGCTGAAGGTCGTTGCTGAGCTCTCGGAGCTCCCTGGCGATGCTCCGCGTCCCGATCTCGGTCATCACCGACGACGCCAAGCTACGAAGGATCTCGATGTCTTCTTCCGTCCACGTCCGCGGTCGGGTGTCTACGACGCAGAAGGAGCCCAAAGCGTGCCCGTCGGTTGTGGTGAGCGGGACTCCGGTGTACGCGATCTCCCCGATCCCGAAGACCGAAGGCTGGCCCTTGAACTCCGACTTCCCGATGTCCGGTACGACGAGCGGCTCACCCGACGCGACCACATGCTTGCAGAACGCGTGCGTCAAGGGGGTCTGCCTGAGCGAAGCCAAGGGTTCCGGCAAACCGACGCAGCTCTTGAAGAATTGTCGATTCCCGTCGACGAGGGACACGAGCGCGACGGGCACGCGCAAGAGGGTGGTCGCAAGGCGCGTCAGCCGATCGAACGCCTCCTCGGGGGGCGTGTCCAATAGGGAGGATCGCTCGAGGGCAGCGAGTCGTTCCGCGTCCTGGATCTTCTCGTCGTCCTCGCGCATGAAGGGACCTCCACTCCCCCTGCATTCGCTTGGCGGAGACAGATCTTTCACCGGAGGCGGAAGGTTTTTTGGGGGCCTACCAGTCCAGACCCAGCTTGCGGAGCTCCTGGCGGAGCTTCTCGAAGTGCCAGATGAGAACCCGATGGTCCGAGCTCGTGGCGGCGAGGAATCGATCGTCGGGGCTGAATGTCACGCCCCAGAGGATGAAGGAGCGTGCCGGCAGCGTGGCGAGCTCGGCGCCCGTTCGCGTATCGACGATCAGGATCTCATCGGGCGGCAGTGAGACCGCGCAGAGGCTCGACCCGTGCGTGAACGCGAATGCGGGGGGAAGCGGCCGGCTCGGCTGGCGGGGGATCGAATGCAGGACGCGCAGCGTGCCGAGTTCGTAGAAGCGGAGCTCGTCGGCTCCGCCGACCGCGAGCAATCGGCCGTCCGGATTGAACGCAACCGATGCCGAGCCGGCGACCGGCAGCACGGCGGGCGGATCGTGCGAACCAAGGCGCACGATTGCGACGTCACGCGCGTGCCAGTTCCCCCATGCCACCCAACGACCGTCCGGGCTCACGTGGGGCTCGTTGCCGCCGGGATTGATCTCTGTTTGCGACTCGATCTCGCTGGAATCGAACCGACCCTGGGCCAACGACGGACGACGCGCCCGCGGTTCTTTCCAGATCGACAGCCACCGCTGACCCCGGTCGAAAATCTCCGCCGAGCTCGAATCGCGAAAGCGCCGATCGCCACGCGCAGGAAGCTCCAGCTCCTGAGCGTGCAGTCGGCTCGTCGCGGCATCCGTCCACAGCTTCCACTCACGAAGCCGATCCCGCGTGACCGAATAGAGTCGTGTCGAATCCGCGCCGAACGCGAGGCGCATCGAGGGTTCGTCGTCCATCACGTCGAGGACGTCGCGCGTCGTCAGATCCAGTATCCGGATGCCGTCGGGCGCTCCGGTGGCGAGCCAGCGCCCCGTGGTGCTGAAGACCGCGTCCCGCGGACCCTTGCCTTTCTCGTGCAGTGGGACCTCTTCGAGCGCGAACGACGGCTGGAGCTCGACGAGCTTCCACTCGGTTTCGTTGGTCAGGAGGAACACGGGCCGGTCGACGGCTGCATACACCGCCTGAGCCGCCTGGCTCAGCAGCGGACGGCCGTCGCGCAGATCGACGATGAAGGCCTGGCTATCCCAGCCGACGGATACGAGCCAGCGCCCCGAAGGATCCGTCGCGAGGTAGACCGGTTCGGCTCGATGGAGTCTCAAAACCAGCTTCGGGGCGTCCATCGATGGCCAGTCCCAGACGCGGATCGAGAAGTCGGCGTGTGTCGTGATGAGTCTCTTCCCGTCGGCGGTCCAGGCCGCGGCGATCCCCATCTCCGGAACGTCCAACCGTCGAGCGAGAGATCCGTCGCCAACGTTCCGGATTTCGATCTCCCTGCGCCCGTAGTCGGACAGGAGGAACACGGCATCCTTGGGGTGGACGGCGAGGGCGCCCGGAACTTCGCCGATGGACTGGCGCGCGGCCTCGCGCCCCGACGCGAGGTCGTAAAGCTGCAGGTGGCCTTCGGTCCGGCTAGCGATCAGACGCCGGCTATCCAGCGTGAAGGCGAACTGTGCAATGTCGCGGACGGCAAGGAGCTGCGTGCGGGAGGATAGGCTCCAGACCCGCAGCACGTTGTCATGGTATTTGACCGCGAGCCACGACCCGTCGGGGCTGAAGACGCCGTAGTCGGCACGGCTGGCGGAGGGGGCCAGCCGCAGGATCTCCGCGTCGTTGTCGATCGCATGAACCGAGACGGTGTGATCGGAGTTCCATTTCATGTAGCGCGTCAGCTGTTGGTCCGGGCGTGATCCCGAAATGTCCGGCGCGGAGAGGTCCCAGCGCCGCAGGACGCGCAGCTCCGGGGCGGCCAGCGCCGCGATGGCGGCGTTTCGCAAATCGATTCCCGCGCGGATCCTCGCGGCTTGTCCGAGCGCTGCGAGCGCGCGCGTCCGGCGATCCGCCTCGCCGCTGTTCGTGAGAGCCAAGGCCTGGTTCAGAAGCGATGCGCGGAGCTCTTCACGGGCACGGGCTTCGGCCGTCTCCGCGCGCTCGCGCAGCGCCGCCTCCTGCACGGCCCGCTCCTCCGCCCGGCGGCGCTGCGTCTGTTGGAACCAGGACGCGGCGAGGGCCAGCAACGCGGTGAGCGCGGCGATTCCGATGACCTGAGTTGCACGCCGGTAACGGTGCTCGACCCCGTAGGCACGTCGGATCGACCGGCCGGCGAGGAGGACGTTCAGGTCCCCCGCAAGCTCGGCCGCGTTGGCGTGTCGATGCGACGCCTTGGGGGCGCATGCGCGGGCAAGGATCTCGTTCAGCTCCAAGAGGCCCTCGCGCTCCGGGCTCGGCCATGAATCAAGATCGAGCGGGAGATCGGGGAAATCGCAGCGATCCTTTCCCGTCGCCGCCTCGTAGAGAAGCCTTCCCAGGCCAAAAATATCGGCTTGGGTCGAGCCGGGCCCTTCCGGCGGGATGAAGCCCTCCGTTCCCACGAACGACTTGGCCTCGTCGGCTCCCGTGACCAGTCCGATGTCGGCGAGCTTGGCCTGTCCTCCGACGAAGATCACGTTCGACGGCTTGACGTCGCGATGCACGAGACGATGACGGTGGATGTGACCCAACGCGTCGGCGAGCTGGACGCCGAGTGTGAGCACCTCGATCAGAGGCAACCTCCCCCGAGACTTCAGGTCGGAGGCGAGCGTCCGGGGTTCGTAGTGCGCGAGCGAGACCGTCGAGTGCCCATCGACAACGTCCGCGAGCTCCATGACGTAGTAGAAGTAGCCGGCCGCGTCGTCGCGCCCGACATGAAGAACGTGGACGACGCCGGGGTGAGAGCGGGAGATCGGCTCGAACTGCCGGATCCCGGTGAACTCGCGCTCGTACGGGCGCTCGCTCGAGAAGCGGCTGCGCCAGACCACCTTCACCGCACGGAGCTGCCCTCCCGCGCTGCGCGCGAGCCAGACCCCGCCGTAGCCGCCGCTGCCGATCTGTTTCAGGACCTCGTGATCCGCCGCGCGCGGGGGAGGCGCGGATTCGGCGGAAGAATCTCCCCGTTCCCTCACCGCGCCTCGGGGCCGGGTTCGGGGATCCTCACACCACGCGACCCTTCATCCGTTCACCGTCGATCCGCCGCGCGGCGCGCTTGACGGCGGCCGACACGCGATGCCGGGCGAGATACACCTGCGCGGCGTTCATCTCGAGGGTCAAGGCAACTTTCGCGACCGGCCACTCCTTGAGCACGCAGAAGTCGAAGACCTGAAAGTGCTTCGGGTTCGCTTGGGCGCGCACCTGCGCAATCGCGGCGTCGAGGATCGAACGTTCCCACTCCTGGTCCCAGGCGTCGCTCAGGCTTGCCCCGTCTCGCATCACGATTGCGTCCGCGTCGCCCGTCCCTTCGAGCATCTCCGGACTGACGCCCGCGGGGGCGGGCTGGCGGTAGAGCTTCCGGAGGTGATCCGCAACGCGGCGGCGCAGGATCCTGAAGATCCATTGCTTGAACGAGCCGCGTTCCTGATCGTATCGGAACCGGGGAATTTCCTTGGCGATGGCCATCACGGTGTCCTGCACGACATCCTGTGCATCGACGTCATCGAGACCGGCACGCCTCGCGACATTATAGAGCAGGCGCCAGTAGAGATCGAAAAAAGTCTGCCAGCTGTCCCTGTCCTCGAGGTCCCGCAGGCGACTCAACAGGGATGTTCGTGTCCGTAGCGACGGTTCCGCGGCCAGGCTCATGGTCCGTACGATTCCTCCTCTGACAGATCATTCGCGCGGGAGGCGGACTTCTTTCAATATCCGATGGGTTTCCCGGAGGAGCAAGCACATTCCTCTCGCGGGCCACGCCGGCCTACGGACAGGTTTCGCTCTCGCGCGGTGCCGCGGGCAGGCCGTGCAAGCCCTCGAACCCGTACGGTCCCTTGCCGGCCGCGTTCTCGCCGCGGACCAGGTACCAGAACGCGTCCCCCAACGGGGGAAGCTCGCTGTCCGTGAGCGTGTTGCGATCGGAGTTCTCGACCAGACAGCTCTCGTCGGAGCCGCCCGGGCCAACGGGGAGCCCGGTCACGAGGCCGCGCAGGACCGACGATGTCGTCGCGCCGTCCGCCACGTTCCACGTGAGCACGGCGCTTGCGCCGCTGCGGGACACGCGGACGCCATCGTCGACCTCCGCGGGAACGGGCCCGGGCGCGGTACGGGCACAGCGGAAGCCGATGAAGCCGAACGTGGTCGACGGCCTGCGACCGCCGACGACCGCGAGCGGTCCGGCACCCGCACCGTCGACGAACGAGCCGCCGCGCGTCAGCGCACCGGGGCCACCGACAGCCGTACTCGCCCCCGAGAGGCACATCCGGTCATCGCTGCTCGCCCCCCAGCCGGGGCAGTCCGTCGAGAGCGGCGCCCAGTCCGCCACCCACTCTTCCAGGTTGCCGGCCATGTCGAAGGCCCCGCGCGCGGAGATGCAGGCGCTACGAGAACGGTGCTCGACACCTCGTTGCCTGCGCTGTTGCAGTCCGTCGCCCGGTTGTCCGGTCCGGGGTCCGGCGTCCCATCCGCCCCCATCTGCCACTCTGCGCTCGTCGGCAACCGCTTCCCCGCATTGGCGCACGCTTCTTGCGCTTGGAACCAGGTGATGAACGCCGAGGGGTTCACCGACGGCAGGCTCACGGCGTAGACGTCGTCTGCGCAGTGCTGGCCGTCGTCCGTGCACGGAGAGTAGTCGTCGCTCGTCGTGCCAAGCTGCGTCGCTCCGCCTGCCCTCAGGTCGGAAACGGTCGCAAGGCCCTGCTGAATCTTCCGGACCAGCGGCGCGTTGGTCGTTGCCGGCTGTGGCACGCGCCACACGGTCGCCTCGTACCGGTCCAGGCAGACCGTGCCGGCGACCACCGAATCCGGGCCGCACGTGCTCGCCGCCCCGGTCGCATCGATCGCACCCATCAAGAGTCCCAGGACAAGGAAGATCCTCATGATCGTTCGCTCCATCCGCTGTCTTTTCGATTCGCTGTGTCTTCGATGAACGTCTCGACGCCGGCCGTCGACGGCCGGGCCTAGCGGGTGCAACGAAAGCCGATGAACCGGGCCGCGCTGAACGGCGTGCCGGAAGCGACGACGGCGAGCGGTCCGGCCGAGGCGCGATTGCGAAAGTCCCCGCCGCGCAGCATCGCACCTGGGCCGTCCGCGGCCGTAGCGACGCCCGAGAGGCACATGAGGTCGTCACTGAGACCTCCCCAGCTCGAGCACCCTGTCGACAGCGGCACCCAGTCCGCCACCCACTCGTCGACGTTGCCCACCATGTCGAAGGCGCCGCGCGCCGATACGCAGTTCTTGCGCCCGCCGGTGAGCGTCACGGCTCCCGAACCGCTGTTACAATCCGTCGTCCCGTTGTCCGGTCCGGCGTCCGGCGTTCCGTTCGCCCCCATCTGCCACTCCGCGCTCGTCGGCAGGCGCTTGCCGGAATTGGCGCACGCCTCCTGCGCCTGGAACCAGCTGATGTTCGCCGACGGGATCACCGATGCCAGGCTGACGGCGTAGATGTCATCGGCGCAGTTCTGGCCGTTGCTGGCGCACGGAGCGTAGTCGTCGCTCGCCGTGCCCAGGGGCGTCGCCCCACCCGCCACGAGATCGGCCTGGGTCGCCGTTCCCAACTGTATCTTCGCCACGAGGATCGCGTTCGTTGTCGTCGGATCGGTGACCCGCCAAACGCTCTCCTCGTAGCGATCCAGGCAGGTCGCCCCCACCGGCACCGAGTCGGGAGCGCAGGTGAGCACCGCGTTCACCGCATGAGACGCCGTGGTCGCGACCATCAGCAGCCCCGAGCCCAGAGTGATCGTCAGCCCAGGCCGTTTCATCGTCTGTCCTCCCCGATCGTTTGATCCCAAGCGAATGATCCTGCCCGGCGAGCTGGCGGCCGGGCAGGATCCCTATGTCGTGCCTCGATCTCGGTTCAACGGCCGAACCGCCCGATCGGTCCGTCCAGGTCCGGAAAACTCGTCGTGTTCAAGACTTGGATGCCGGCGGTGTGGTCGCCGTTGAAGGGTGTGCGGTTGGCGGAGCAGCCCGCGGCTTGGGCGTCGGCGGTCGAGTCAAACCACATCCCGAGGTGGAACGTGTGAACCGGCGGAGTCACCGGGTTGGAGTTGGCGTCGGCGGCATGCAGAACGGGAGCGGCGCCGGGTCCCGGCGCGATGACGAACGTCTCGTCGCTGAAAATCCCGGCGAAGTTCGCGTGGCCATCGCCGTAAGCATTGGTTTCGATATCGCCCTGGTACCACGCCAAACCGAACGGAGCATGCGGGAGCTGGAGGACGAAGACCGTGAACGTCGTGTTCGCCGGCAGTCCGGTGACGAATACGTCCATCTCCTGGCTCGCTCCGCGCGGGGTGATCGTGACCTCGCCTCGCGCGTCCGGGAGACAGGCCGCCGCTCCCGCCGAGACCGTCAGGTCGAACGAGAATGACGGGTGCTTGGAGACCCGATTGGACCGCGCCCGGTCAACCGCGGCGACCGAGGGCGACGCGGCGGCTGCCTGCGTCAGGCCGATGGTCGTCGTTGCCGACAGGGTGAGGAAGAGAGCGAACACAATGCGTGCGGGAGACTCGAGTACCTTGGAATTCATGAAGACTTCTCCTTTCGAATTCGGACTGTTTGTGGGGAACGAGTGCAAGACAACCTCATCCTTCTCTTGTCTCGCGTTCACGAAGGGACACACCGCAATGCTCGTGCCAGGCGCGCTCCAGCACGCTGCCGACGACGCATTCCCTTCAGCGACGGGGGAGGTCGCGTGTGGAACCGCTCGAATCGGTTCCGATCGGGTCGATCGGTGCGTGCCGTCGGGTTGGCGGAATGCTAGCTCTTCGAGATGAAGTGAGGCGCATGTCGTGCAGGTCGTCTCACCGGACGACCGGCATCGTGGTACGGGCGCGCGGTCAATCCCGGGGGGCTCACGCCGAGGCGGTCAGCGCCGCGCACGGACCGTGTCGTGGCACGCGTGTTGCGATCTCGGACGGTCATGCTACGCATCGTTCAGAAGAACGTGGACGCTCACCAGGTGATCCTGGCTCTCGAAGGACACATCCTCCTGGGGTGGGCTGAGCTGCTCGAGCGCGAATGCGGGGAGCTGCTCCGATCCGGCCGTCGCGTCGCGCTGGATTTCTCTCACGTCGGCTTCATCGGCCGCGCCGGCGTCGAGGCGCTGACTCGTCTGGGCCGCGCCGGAGTCGAGATGGTCGGTTGCTCGCCCCTGATCGCCGACATACTCGAACTGGAAGGGCTCACGGCCAGCCGAAGGGTCCGCAGACGCAGCGGGCCGTAAGGAGGTGCGCCGTGAGTTGCCGCATCGAGCGCGCGAAAAGTCAGAGGAGAGCCTCGCGCCGAGCCTTCGAGGTCTTCGCCATCTGCGACAACGACCCGGAGCGCCTGGCGGGCCCGTGTAGGGACCTTCCGAACGGCCGCCGCGCCGCGCTCGTCGAATTCGATTGCGCCAACGCCATCGACGCTGCCTTCAAGGGCGTCGTGGACGCCATCGTCGTCGATTGGACTCGGAGCTCGCCGGAGCGCCTGACCGCCCTGAGTTTCCTCCGCCGCGAGAGGCCCCGAACGCGGATCTACTTCTTCATTGACGAGGAAGGATCGACGCCGCAACTCGAGCTTTGGAAATAGCGATCGCTTGCGCGAAGCCGCTTTCCGCCAACTGGTTGGCGCGCTCGCCGCGACGCAACGGAAACGCACCACGCGGCTCGCGTCGATCAACTCACATCTCCTGAACCGCTTGCGGCCGAAGCACGGAGTTGAAGAGCGCGTGGCACGGGCATTGCGCTGATGCAACGCGATCAGGTCGACGATCACAGAGTGGACCTGCTTCACCAGAGGAGCCAGACATGAGAGCGTGTGCCAACCGCCACCGGTTCGAGATCGGCCTTCTCCTGACGTTCCTCCCATGGGCCCTGGCGGTGGGGGCCGCATCTGGCCAGACCGTACCCGCCGACGAGCCCACAAGCTCGGTGGACCACAAGGTGCGGGTGAACGCGCCGTCCGTCACCTCGCCCGGCACCATGAGGGAGCTCCACGTGAAGCCGTTCGAATTCGACGGCGACGTCCGCTCGCTCCCCGGACCCGCGCGCGAGGCCGCAGGCCTGGCCCCGGGCGAGCTGCGCCCGATGGACGACGGCGTCGGGGAGGAGCCGCCCCTGCCGGGCGAACTCGCACGTTCCACACCGAGCTTCAGGCCCGCGACTTTCCCCGCAGACTTCACCCCGCTCCTCTCGACTCCGGCGCCCTTGGCGAGCTTCGAAGGGATGGGCAACGCGGACTTCGGTGCGAACGTGGTGCCGCCGGACCCGGCTGGCGCCGTCGGGATGAGCCACTACGTCCAGTTCCTCAACAGCGCCAACGGAGGGACCGTCGGCATCTACCTCAAGAGCACCGGAGTGCGAGCCTCCCAGTTCTTCTATCACACGCTCTTCAGCTCGGCGCCGACCGGGACGGCTTGCGACGCCACGAGCCACAGCGACCCCCAGGTTGCCTATGACAGCGCCAACGACCGCTTCATCTTGATGGACATCACCACCGCTCCCCCCTTCCAGTTCTGCATCGCGGTCTCGAAGACCGGCGATCCGGTCACCGGCGGCTTCTTCCTCTACACAATCCCCGCGAACCAGGGCGACGCGAGCCTCCCGGACTACGAGAAGATGGGTATCTGGCCCGACGGGCTCTTTTGGGGCTCGCATGGAGGCGGCATCATTGGCGGAGCGGAAGCATGGGCCGCGGACATCTCCAAGATGGAAGCCGGCCTGCCAACGAGCGTCCTCGTCGCTTCCATGGGCAGCATCCCGGTCCAGGGAGTAGAGACCGTCTTCCGGCCGGCTCCCAGCACGTACAACGTCAGGAGCGGAACGCCGCCGGCGGGCACGCCGAGCTACTTCATGACGATGTTCGACGGAGCCTCCCTGCGCGTTTACAAGTTCCACGCAGACTTCGTGACCCCTTCCAACTCCACCTTCACGGGTCCTACGAACGTCTCCAGCTCGTGGACGATCACCGGAGCGACGACGACGAGCACGGCGGACCCCCTCGACACGCTGCGCGAGCACACGATTCAGGCGACGATCTACACGAACATCGGCGGTGTGGAGTCGCTCTGGGGCCAGCACACAGTCGGCAACCCCAGCGTCCCGTCGATCGCCGTCCCGCGCTTCTGGCAAATCGTCGTCACGGGCGGCGCCATCTCCACGACTCCACGCCAGGACGTCGAGTGGAGGCCCGACAACGCCATCAGCCGGTTCATGACGGGCGTGGGCGTGGACCAGAACGGCGACATGCTCCTGGAGTACGACGCGACGAGCTCGTCCCTGAACCCGGGGATCCGCTATGCCGCCCAGCTCTCCACCGCGGCGCCGAACACGATTTCGCTCGGCGAGAGCACGCTCGTGAACGGCGGTGGCGGATTCAGCGCCAATTGTCCCGGCACATGTACGCGGTGGGGCGACTACTCGAACGTTTCGCTCGATCCCGCCGATGGATGCACTCTTTGGTTCACGAGCGAGTACATGCAGGCGACCGGGGTAAACTGGAGCACACGCATCGGGGCGGTGACGTTGCCGGGCTGCGCGAGCTGCCTGCATGCTGCGGACGGGACGGCGTGCAACGACGGAAACGCCTGCACCACGGGCGATGCCTGCCGGGGCGGCACCTGCGTGGGCACGCCGGTGCCACCGCCGGGAGAGGTGGACAACGGCGTGCGGGTCAACCGGGCCGGCGGTTCGGCGCTCATAACCTGGAACATGGCGGCGGGATCCACCCGCTCCGATGTGGTGCGGGGTCTTCTGAGCGGGCTACCGGTGGGGCCTGGCGGTGGCGACGAAGTGTGCAGCGACGACATCTCGGGCGTGTCGCTCTCCGACGAGACGAACCCGCCCCCCGGAGAGGGATTCTGGTACCTGGTCCGAGGCGAGAGCGCGTGCGGCCAGGGGCCGTTCGGGTCTGCGGTTCAACGCGGCGCTCCGACGGCTCCGCGGGTGACCACGACCTGTCCTTAGCCCCTGCTCAGGCGAGTCTCGGAAACGCGCGGTCACACTTCGGATCGGATCGCGAGCGGCTAGATCGTTCCGACAATTCCCTGACCAGGCTGGGATGTGATTCTCGGGGTCGAACCGGGTCACCCCGGCGATGTAGTAGCCAATCCCTACAGCGCCTTCCTCATCTGGCGTATCGAAGAGCCCAAAGTAGATGGCATTCAAGCTGTCCGGCGGAGGCTCGCGCTCGATGAGTTTCACAAGTTGGTGCCGAATGCTATCGACACAAGCGGCGGGACGGGGGAGGGGGCGCGGTAGCCGCGCTGTTGCTCGGTCGAGTGGCACTGGCTGCTCCACTGGCCGATTGCCTCAAAGCGCTTACCTCGAGATGACGCCGATGTCTTGTAACCACGCCTCCGCCAATCTCGGCCACTCGGTAATGGGTTGACTGGTGCGCCGCAGCCCGAACGCGTGACCGCCCTTCTCGAACAGGTGGATCTCGACCGGAACACCAGCCTTGCGTAGCGCCCAGTGATAGACAATCGAGTTCTCCACCGGATCAACCGGATCGTCCTCGGCCTGCACCAAAAACGTTGGCGGCGTTGCCCGTGCCACGCGAATGTCAGGATTGAGGGCCCAGTTATGCTCGCTCGACGCAAGATGTCCGGGATAGAGCGCAATCGCGAAATCCGGGCGGCAGCTTGTTGCATCGGCGGCGTCAACGGGTCGGTACACACGCCTCTCGAAGTGCGTACTTACGGCGGCCACGAGGTGTCCGCCCGCCGAGAAACCAAGCACACCGATCCTGTGCGGATCGACATGCAACTGCGCGGCTTGGAAACGCACCAACCCAATCGCTCGCTGCGCGTCCTCCAACGCGGTGCGGCAATCGCGATAATCCCCGGTCTTTAGGCACGGAACTCGATACTTCAATAACACGCAGGTGATGCCCTTGGCGGTGAGCCAGTCGCAGACCTCCGTGCCTTCGAGGTCGATGGCCAAGACGTTGTAACCACCGCCCGGGAACACGACCACGGCGGCACCGGTGTTGGTTGCTGGCGGCGGGTACACCGTCATCGTGGGCTGTGAGACTCTGTCGATGTAGATCCACGGTCTGCCGCCAACGAGCTGGGGACGACCGACCGAATCCAGAGCCTTCGTGACAACCTCCGCTCCTTTCTCCGGCTGGGCGTCGGGAATCGCACCCGGCCAGATCGGAACCTGGGTGTGGCCCGGCGATGGCTGCCATGCGCTCTGCGCTGTCGCGGCTCGTGCGCATCCGAGTGCGAGCAACACCGTCAGAGCTAAGACGACCCGATGCCTTTGTCTCATTCTACGGGGCGCGGATTAGGTGACTGGCGGACGGCCAAGCCCCACGGGCAGCCTCGTTGCAGTATCGACTCTCGCGGCGAACCGAGCGCCATAGAACGATGCCTCGATGCTGATATGATCGATAATATTCCGATTGAAGTTCGGGAGGTCGTCGGCGGGGATCCACAGCTCTCGATCGTCGCGGCCACCAACTACATGGACATCGAATTTATCGATGTACTCGTCGGCCACCTCGAAGGACGTCACGAAGCCCGCGAACCCGGACGCCTCATCTTCCGTGTTCCAGTTCTTGGCGATTCCTTCCGCGTACACGTAGGTCAGCACCGGGTAGAAGATTGGTTGATGCGGGAGGCGCGGCGGAAAAGCCGTGTACCCGGAGGCAGCGATCAGCGCAAGCTCCTGTACTCCCACTGGTCGGAACAGTCTCATGGCTCTGGTTCACTGCCTTCCCCGGCTACGTGACGCCGGCGCCAACGCAACCTCCCGCCATCTCGCCGCGTGCCGCCGTGGGCAAGTGCCCGGACGGGGGAGTGCGGTGCGCTCCGCGCTACATCGAGTCGTCGCAGAACGATGTCAGGAACCACTTGCCACCTCGCAGTTCGAAGCGAAACGTTACCAGGTAGCTGTCCGCTTCGTCGCGGTATTGAAACACCTCCATGGTCGAACCCGAGACGCGGGAGATCCGCTGTCGGAGCCCGCGCTCTACCAGCACCGTCTCCGACAACAACGGCGCGATCAGCGCAACGGCGCGCGCCGCAGGGAGTTTCTCGCTCGCGACCTCGCTCAGGGCCTCGTTTCCGATTCGGATGGAAAGCGGATCCGCGATTCGCTGCGATCGGAACTCGGGTTCAGAGGCGAACCGGGCAAGGAACTCTTTGAACGGTTCCTTCGAGGAGGCAATCGACGGGTTACTCGCCGCTGTGAGGACGAGAGCAAGCAGAAGGCCGAGATACTTCATCAGTTTCTCATCCAGGCGCGAGTTAGATGGCAATCCTAAGTCCCTCGAGGCCCGCTACTCGCCAAGGCCTGATCCACCACCGCCAGATCAGGAGTAAGCATACGGCGATTACGGAAAGCCAGACGAGTACCCCAGATGGACCGGCGTCGTCGAGAGTGACGGCCCCGCTGGCGGCCTCGACGGTGATGAGTCGTGGCAGGACAGAATGATCGGCCAGTACCACGAAAGTTCGAGACCGCTGGGTGGCGCGTTCGTTCCCGTAATAGGTGGTGACGACCGACATCCCCACACAAAACCTAAGAACGACACCGGCACGCGACATCTGATCAACGGCCGAATGCCACGGTCGCAGCCAGTCGTAGCACGGAACAACCACTTGGCTTGCCAGAATCAGGACAGGGAATCCCTTCAAGAGAAACCGGAACATGCGCATCAGTTCGCGAATCTTGTCCATGCTCTTCTAATGCCAGCGCGTTCGGTGCCCGCGTCCGCGCCCCCTGCCGCCGTGGGCAAGCGGCGGGAGTGGGGGAGGGTGCGACGGTGTCAAGCATAGCCGTTCGATGAGAACTCGAAGCTGCGGGCGGGTCTCGGACTGTTCAGCGCTCAAGACGACGGGAGACGCATTCACGAAAGCCGCGATAGCGTCGGCGACCAAATGGCGTTACATCCCCGCACATCAAGGTGGATGGGGTTCACTTGGCACTGAAGGCGCGCAGGTGAAGGCGATCAAGGAGAGGCGGGGTTCGAGGCGGCGATCAGCGCAATCCAAGACAATTCCTATCTGCTCGCGGTTGGTTCGTGTGGTGGTCGGGCGACTCGAAGAGCGACACAACTTCGAGCGGCCGGCATCCCTGATTGCGCTTATCGCATGTCAGTAAGCAGGCTCGGTAGGACGGATTGAAGCCCGTCCCCGGGTGGCGTATATGTCCCATAGGGGTCCACCACGGGGGCTTCATGAAATACCTCGCTCGCCCGTTCGCGGGGATCGCTCCGATACTCGTTCTCGTGGGGGCCGTCGTCGTCGCGATCCTGGCAAGCGCCCGCACTCCAGCAGGTGATACCTCGTTCGTCGATCGGGTTCGCGATCTCGCTGCGGTCGAGCGGGTCTATTACGCCCACCGCGACGGCGCGTCTGTCCCCTTCGAGCGGGCGATGCCCGCGGCCGTCCTCGAGGCCAAGGTGTCCGCACAGCTCGATCGCGAGCGGCGGCTCGAGCGCGACCCGGAAATCCACATCACTCCCGTGATGCTCCGCACCGAGTGGGACCGCATCCGAAGCCGCACGCGATTCCCCGACCGCCTCGCCGAGATCGAGGCTGCGCTCGGAAACGACCCGGCGCGGATCGAAGCCGCATTCGTAAGGCCGATCCTCGTGGAGAGGCTGCTTTCGGGAGGCGGCACCGAGAAAACGCTCGGGGCGACTCCGACGCACGCGCTGGACTCAACCTGTGTGCCGGATGCTTGGTCCGCGTTGAGCAGTGTGGGCGCGCCCTCGCCTCGGGGTCTTCACACGGCCGTCTGGACCGGGTCCGAAATGATCATCTGGGGGGGTGGACCCGACGCCAACAACTTCGTGGGGACCGGCGCACGATACGATCCGGTGTCGGACAGCTGGTCTCCGCTCAGCACGACCGGCGCGCCCTCGCCCCGGGCCTACCATACGGCCGTCTGGACCGGATCGGTGATGGTCGTCTGGGGGGGGACCGACCTGCACGGCTTTTTTGCAACCGGGGGCCGCTACGACCCGACGACCGATTCTTGGACGCCCACGTCCGTGGTCGGCGCTCCCGCCCGGCGCTACGTTCACACGGCAGTCTGGACGGGAACGCGGATGATCGTCTGGGGCGGCGAGGGCGACGAGTCCGGGTACCCAAACTGCACCGCCAAGAAGGACGGCGGGATCTACGATCCGGCGACGGATACCTGGACACCGACGACCGTCGCCGGTGCACCCGACGGGCGTTACTCCCACGGGGCGACTTGGACCGGCTCGGAAATGATTGTCTGGGGGGGCTGGGCGCTCTTCACTTCCTTCGCTTGCGACGCCACAGCCCTGCATAGCGGTGGCCGGTACGATCCGATCACGGATACGTGGAGCCCGATCAACAACTCGGGAGCGGCGTTTGTCGACGGAGACATCCAGGAGTTCTGGACGGGCTCGCGCGTCATTGCCTTCGGGGCAAACGGGGATGTCGGGTTAGGCGGGGGCCTCTACGATCCTGTCGCGGACGCCTGGACGCCGATGTCGAGGGATGGCCAGTCAGAAGGTAATGGGTACGGTAAGGGCGCCTGGACTGGATCGCAGCTGATCGTTTGGGGACCGGGCCCATTGGGCAATGCTACGTACCTTCCGCCGCTCGACAACTGGTCCCCCGTCACCGCGAGCGGGGGCCCCTCCAACCGGACGCGTCATTCCGTCGTGTGGACGGGCACGGAGTTCATCGTGTGGGGAGGCTTCGCGAACGCCGGCGATCCTGCCCACGATGACGGCGCGGCCTACGATCCCGGCGATCCCGACCCGGACAATGACGGGATCTGCAGGAGCGCAGACAACTGCACTCGTGTGGCGAACCCGTCCCAGACGGACACCGACGGCGACCTACGCGGCGACGCGTGCGACAACTGCCCGACCGTGGCGAATCCGTCCCAGGCGGACGCGGACGGAGACGGGATTGGCGACGCCTGCGATGCCTGTCCGCAGGATGCCCAGAACGATGCCGATCACGACGGGGTGTGCGGGAACGTCGACAATTGCCCCAGCGTCTTCAACAACGCGCAGCTCGACTCCGACGGCGACGGCGTTGGCGATCTCTGCGACAACTGTCCGACCGTAGCCAACGCAAACCAAGCCGACTCCGACGGGGACGGGGCAGGCGACGCGTGCGATTGCGAGCCGAACGACCCGAACGACCGGAAGCCGGGGGACACGCAGCCCCTGACGATCACGAGAGCCGAGTCGACGATCAACATCAGCTGGGACGCGGTCGCGGGAGCGAACTCGTATTCCGTGTCGCGGGGCGACCTGTCGTCGAAGGGGACGAACCAGTACGGCACGTGCCAGGGAAACGGCATCTCGACGACGAGCTACAGCGATACGACGCTGCCCTCTCCAGGACAGGGATTCTTCTACCTGGTCCAGGCGCAGAGCTACGGCTGCGGCATGGGCTCGCTCGGGACGACCTCGTCGGAGCTGCAGCGGACGAACTCGAACCCGAGCGCCTGCGCGGGTGTCGTCGTGACCGATTCCCACGCGTCGACCGAGACGAACGTGCTCGGCACGGTGTCGGGAACGTTCTCGAACACGTTGACCTCGAACAACGTTTACGAATCGATCACGGAGGTGCTCTCGAGCGGCGGGAATCCATCCAGCCGGTTCAGCGAGCTGGAGCAGCGGTGGACGTTCAACGTGGGATCCGGGACGAAGAAGGAGCTGCACGTCGAAGGGTTCCGATCGAACTCGACCGACGGCGACGACTTCCGGTTCGAGTACTCGACGAACGGCGGTTCGACGTTCACTGCGGTGTCGATAACGAGCCTGCCGTTTTCCGACAACAACATCGATCTGATCGGGACGCTCCCGGGAAATCTGACGGGAAGCGTGATCATCCGGGTCGTCGACACCGACCGGACGGCGGGGCACCAGTCGCTCGACACGGTGACAATTGATGAGCTGTGGATACGAGCCGTGCAGTAACTTGGGTCCCTATCCTCTAGGTAGAGCTCTCTGGAGAGCCACGGTCCGACGAAAAAGGATGGCCGTTCCTCAATCCCTAGCTCGGCACTTCGGGTTCGAGGCGAGAGCCGAGAGGAGCGCGGGACGGCTCTCGGGCTCCCGACCGGGTGGAGAGCCATTCCCACTCTTGAATTGCCATCGCGCGCGGCGTAAAGAGACCTCAGGAGGACACGATGAACGAGAAAAACAACACCAAGCTCAGCCTTGAAGTGGAAGAGATCGAGTCGCGTCAGCGCGGCGGCGGCAGCTGCACGTCATCAACGACGTCAAGTCTGTGTACCTGCGCCTGCAAGATCCCGCAAACGACCGGGCTGGGGTGCGGGACGACGACCAGTCCGTTTTCCGCAATATAGAATCTCGTCGCGTGGCCGCGCGTTGTCGCTTTCGGAGGGAACTCTTTGACCGCAGCCGCGACGTGGATGGCAAAGTGAGTGGTGACCCGCGCGCGCCTCCGCCTCCGCGCCCCGTGCCGCGGTGGTCAAGCGCCGGGACGGGAAAGCGGTCGCAGCGTTGCCATCCGACACTCGAGGCCTTGCGATCATTGGTGCTTACGCTCAGGGTAACTCACCGCAACGAGATGCTTCGGAGCCTGTCCGATAGTCTCCTGCGGCCCTTCCACCCTGTAAATGTCAACACAACACCCGCAACCCTCGTTGTCGGAGACGAACGTAAGCGTGGGGCCGTTGGAGCGAATCCAAGCCTTTAGCTCCTCGCGTTCGCCGGGATTGTCAGACGACGCAATCAGAGTTACGACAGGCATGTTCTAGTCAATCCTGTCGTGCGACGCGCGCATGCGGATGCACTTCGATCAGGACGTAGATGAACTCGTTCAGTGACCGTCGACAACGTGGGCAGCGCACGTCCCCGTCGACTACTTCCTCCCGCACGCCGCAACCGGGGCAAAACCAGACGCCGCCGACTTTGAACCGCAATGGTCTGGACTGCGGGGTTCGGGCTCCGTCAAGAAAACACTCCCGAAGCCCGCGCTCAAGATTGGCGGACAGTTCCATGTCGCCCGGTACGCAGCGCAGGGGCTTTCCGGCTCTGTGCTCCAGGGGAACTCCACAGCGCGGGCAGAACAGCGGCATTTCTGGTCCGTCGAACGATCGCTGTTGGACGACCGGCCTCCATTTGAGCTCATAGTGTCGACGCTAATCGCCAACACGGAAACGTCGACTTCGTAAGGCAGTCTGAATTGGACGCCAACCGCTTCCGGCTTGGTCACGGGCATGAACAGCCGATGGCTCATGGTGTCAGAGCTTGGCTGAAACGCGTGTGGTCGCTCACCCCCGGGTCCCATGGGAATCGGCCTTTCCCGTCCGGCCACACTAGTTGTAACGCCTCGAACCCGCCCCCGCCGTAGAACTGCCAAGCGAACCCGAGGTACTGCTGGACCAGCCCGGGAGGAAACGCGATGAACGCAACAGGGTACCCAATGAGGAGTTCCGCTGATTGGTCACCCGCCCCGAACCTGGTGCCCTGCCTAATCGCAGCCCCGACACCGTTGAGGAGGAGTTGGGCCTTTGCAGATGGAAGACCCAGCACCGCGATCTCAAGATGTTGGAAGGTGGCGGTCAGGCCGACCGTGTAGGCGAACTCGGGCGCCGAACCGGAAGCTCCGACAAGAACCACATGCCAGCCGTGGTCGCGGACATCGGAGCTGACTCGGCTTTCGGCTGTTTCCACTCCGTGCTCCTTCACTCCGTCCACCTCCGCGCATCACCGCGATCTCCGATGCGCGCCCGGACCGCCATCGCCGTCATCCCCGGTTCAGTAGCCGAGATTGGAAAGGTCGGGACGCCGTTCCACTTCGTACGCTTTCCGCAGTGGGAAGATCTTGCGCAGCGCCTCTATGATCTCGGCGCTCTTCTTCGCACCGAGTTGCGCCGCAAGCGCGGACTTGAGCGAAGGGGCCCCCCGATAGACCCCGGCATCGGATGCAATCCAGAGCAACATGATTTCGCCCTCGCCAAAGACGCTGGTGTACACGCGACACGCAAGCGGATACCGCTTCGCGACGAGGGCGTCCTTCATGGACTTCCAAGCCTTGTCGAACTCCTCGTCGCGCGTGATGTCCTCGATGTGAACCTCGATCCGACCTACTGTGCCGGTGAGCTCCGTCAGTCCCGCGACCGCGTCCGACGCAATGTCGTAGTCCGAGGCGCGACGCCAGATCTGTGAGTAGTGGGGCGAGACGAGCGCGGCGTCCCCCGTGTCGTACTGTTTCACGGCGGCGTCGCCCACAGCCGTCTCCGTGGCAGCGACCATCGCACGGCGAGCGTCCAGATCTGCCCAGGCACGAAACGGATAGAGCGTGAAGTACGTGTTGGTCGCTGTTCCGCGCGATTCCCAGAACAGCGGCCGACCATCGCCAAGCGCGCCGTGTTCCGAACGAATCGCGCCGAGCCATGCCTTCCGAGCGCCTTCGAAGATGGCGGTCTTCTTGGCGTCCACGTTGTCGATGTGGACCCACCGCAAGGGAGCCTCCCAGTCGAGATCTCGATGTGAGGGCGCTCCCGAACTGGCCGCGGCAAGCAGCGGGAAACATGCGATCAGGCTTGTGCGAAGAGCACGGCGCCACGTCCGGCGTGGCGAAGTCGAATTGCGCGGCACGGCGATGATTATTGGGCGATTCCCTGCGCGGAGCAAGGACGACGGCGAAGTAACTGCGCGTGCCGGGGCGGGGAGGGGGGCCGATACCCTGAGCTAGGCCCTCGGGTCAATTGGCCCTGCCGAGAAGGGTCGCTCAGATGGGGCGATTCCATGGTAGGCGCGGGACCGGTCGTTTACATTCCGTACGGTCTTGGATATTTCATCTTCAACGAGGACGTTGGCATCACCGCTTGGGGGGTTACGAAGGAACCTGCGAAGACAAGGGATGAGCGGAACGCACGTGTGTGCACAACCTGGCGTTGCCCGTCTGAACCGCGATGTCGTAATAGCACCTTGATTGGACGTACCAAGTCTGCTTCCCGAACGCGGCAAATCCGGCCCCGTCGACTGCGAACGGAGAAATCTTGGCGCACACTTCGGGGGATTCCGCATCGACTCCCACGATGGCGTATGCGGTTTCCCAGGAATTCGGATCGCGGTTCGTCTCCGCGTGCGCCACCCGGGAGGTAAGCAGGAAAGGAGTCAACGACACCGTCAAGCAGAGAATCCCACGACGCAGCATGGAAAGAATCCTCGTTCCTGGTTCGTCGGGAGTCAAGCCACGAGGTTGTCATTTCTCCGGCGATGTCGGCGAGTCACCAACCCCTGGCCGCGCGCAGCTCGAGGATCGCCAAGCGCTCGATCGGCGGGTAGTGCGGGCGCCGCTGGGCCGTGAGGCGCTCCAAGTGCGCGGTAGGATAGGTGAGTCGGAAAGCGGACCAGTGAAGGGTGGAGACCACAACGGGAGTATCAAGTGAACCACAACAAGACGTTGGTCATCTCGTCCCTGCTGTCGATCCTCTTACTGACGATTCACGTAACTGAAGATATCGTCCGCGGAATCTCGAAGGCCGAGCCCGCGAACATTGCGCTGGCCGTCCTCGTGGTCTTGCTTTACGGGACACTGATTCTCGGGGAGCGGCGGTCCGGGCATATCATCATGCTGCTCGTGGGTCTCCTCGCGGTTGCCATGCCCGTCATGCACATGAGGGGCGCGCATTACCCCGATATCGCAGCGTCCAGCGGCGGCTACTTCTTTGTCTGGACGCTCTGGGCGCTCGGCGGTCTCGGAGGTTTGACTTTCGTCCTCGCCGCGAGCGGATTGTGGACTCTGCGACGGGGCCGGCCCAATTCATAGTGGCTGACGCCTATATCCCCAGTGTTCGCCTTCGGGTTCGAGATGCCCAACGTCTGGGGAGCCGTCATCTCAGTGTCTTCCACAGATAGGCGTACTCGAGGGCGGTTGTGTAGGCGCGTTGACTGTTCACCGACCCGGCTCCGTGGCCGCCTTCGATTTGCTCAAAGAAGTAGACGGGATGCCCGAGGTCGATCATCTTCGCGGCCATCTTGCGCGCGTGGGCCGGGTGGACGCGGTCGTCGCGAGTGGTCGTCCAGAAATACACCTTCGGATAGACCTTGTCCTTCTGGATATTCTGATACGGCGACCACTTCCGAATGTAGTCCCACTCCTCCGGAACGTCGGGGTTGCCGTACTCGGCCATCCAACTTGCCCCCGCGAGGAGCTTGTTGAATCGACGCATGTCGGCGAGAGGCACCGCCGCGACGACCGCTCCGAACAGCTCCGGGCGCAAGATCATCGAGCCAGAAACGAGGAGCCCGCCCTGCGATCCACCCATGATGCCCAAGCGCTTCGCCGAGGTGATTTTCCGTACGATGAGGTCCTCGGCGACCGCTGTGAAGTCCTCGAAGTTGCGGTAGTGGTGCTCCTTCTGAGCCGCCTTGTGCCACGCCGGGCCGAACTCCCCGCCGCCGCGGATGTTCGCGAGCGCGTACGCACCGCCGCGCTCCAGCCAAGCCGAGCCGTTGACCCCGTCGTAGCGCGCGACCTCGGGAATCTCGAAACCACCGTACCCGCCGAGAAGCGTGGGTGTCGTCCCGTCGGCCCTGAATCCCTTCGGCGTGACAAGGAAGTACGGGATCTTGGTGCCGTCCTTCGAGGTCGCCTCGTACTGCTCGACATTCATCCCCTCGGTATTGAAGAAGTGCGGGGCCGTCTTCACCTTTTCCGCCTTCGAGTTCTCCATGAGGAAAAGCGAGGACGGGGTGAGAAAGTCGGTGTAATCGAAGAAGAACGAGGTCTGCCAGTCGTCTGTCGAGGCCACGCGCACGGTTCCCAGGCCCGGAAGCGGAATGTCCTCTCGGGTCCAACCGCCGGGACCGGGGGTGAGAGCGGTGAGCTTTCCGCGGACGTTGTCGAGCGTGGTGATGACAATGCTGTCGCGGGTCCGTTTGACGTCTTGGAGTGAAACCCGCGCAGACGGTTCGAACAGAACCTCGAAGTCACGCCGACCACGCAGAAGGGGATCCAGCCCGATGGCGAGGAGGCTGCCCTGCTTGTAGGTCTTCCCGGCGACAGTCCAGTCCGTGCGCAGCGAGAAGACCATTCGACCCCTGAATATCCCCTCGGGACTTGCGTCCTCCGGAACGTCGATCTTCACAAGACGATCCCCGAGAACGATGAAGACCTCCTGTCGAAAAAACGCCGGGGTACGATTGACGAAGTCGAATCGGCCCTCGGGAGTGAAATCCGTAAACCCGTTGCAGTCGACGTCGCTCGGCTCGCACTCGAATACCGTCCGTGCTTCGGTTAGCGGTGTTCCGCGCTTCCAGACCTTCACGATCCGCGGATACCCGGAGGTTGTCATCGATCCGGGCCCAAAGTCGGTGCCGACCCACAGCGTGTTCTCGTCGCGCCAGGACACGTTCGACTTGGCCTCCGGTAGCGAAAACCCTCCCTTCACGAACGTCTTGGTGCTGGCGTCGAACTCCCGCTCGACGGATGCATCGCTGCCGCCGCGGGCCAGCGACACCATGCAAAGCGACTGGTCCGGGGGTAGGCAATTGGCGCCCTTCCAGGCCCAGGGTATGCCTTCAGCTTTCACGAGGGCGTCGACGTCGATCACGGTTTCCCACTGCGGCGTGGGGGACCGGTAGCTCGCCACAGGGGTCCGACGCCAAATCCCGCGCGGATGATCCTTGTCCTGCCAGAAGTTGTAAACCAAGTTGCCTTGCAACTCGGGACTCGGGATGCGTTCCTGCGAGTCCAGGATCTGCAGAGTTCGCTCGTAGATCGGCTTGAACTCTTTCACCGCCTCCAGTTCTGCTGTCGTCTTCTTGTTCTGCTCTCTGGCCCACGCCAGCGCCTTGGCACCTTCCACATCTTCGAGCCAGAGATACGGGTCCACGTCGCTTGCGGCGGCGACAGCAGAAGGCCAGAGGAGGGCGAGCGCGGCGGCGGCAACCAACGCTTTCTTCACGGCCATTCTCTCGTTAAGGCGCGCACGCGGCGAGGGTGCCCTGCGGGAAGCATTCCACTGTCGCGGGAGGTCGCCGCGCGCCGGTGGAGTCGTTTCCGTACGACCCCTCGTTGCTTCCGTTGTTTGGCACGACGAGCAGGAAATCGGCCGTGTTCGACCCTTGTGGAATCGTCACCGTGGTTCCGCTTACGGAGCAGAACCCGGGCTCGGGCGCAATGGAGCTGTATCCGGAGAGGAGGTTGCCACGATAGATCCCATAGGTGGTCGAACCCCCGCAATCCGCGTTCCACGCGAGGACAAGATTGACGGACGCGTCCTTGTTGACCGTTAGGCCATCCGATACCCCCGGTGGGGGAGGAGCATTGGTCTCCATGATCTTGGCCGTCCAGATCTCTTCCGCGCCCCCGCTGCGCCGATCGGTCCAGGACGGAAACACCGTGTCGTTGTATGCCGACATTCCGTTGTAGTCGCCATACTGATTCCCAAGGTCCGCGCCCGCCACGGTTTCGTCGGTCATCGCGGTCGTTACCCGGATGGGCAAGGACCAGGTCGCTCCATCGTCCGCAGAGGACTGATAATAGACGTCCGTCTTCAGCCGTCCGGGGTCATTTACCGTGTCGTAGTACAAGATCGAGATGCGACCGTTCGTGTCGTCGACCGCCAACCACGGATTGAACTGGTCGTTGAGCGTCGGCGGGTTGTTGATCATTACGGGCGACGACCATCCCGTCCCTCCGTTGGTCGAGCGCGTGAACCAGATACGCGTCGTGCAGGGGGAGGAGACATTGCTCCCCGGCTCGTCGGCGGGCGAATTGCAGCCGGACGCCCCGGTCTGATCGATCCACGCCGCGTACACGTTGTTCTTCGTCCCGGTCCTGTAGGCTCCAGCCGCGACGTAGATCAGGGCGCGACGACTATCCATCGCAGGGATTCCAATGTTGTACGTGTCAAACGTCGCCGCCACGAGGCTCGGGGAGGAGAATGTCGTCCCGCCATCCGTGGACTTGACCATGTAGAGTTTCGAGCTGCCGGTGTCCGGCCAGAGGCCGAACACGTCTCCCGAGGCATTGGTGGTGACGCCGCCGCCGATCCCCGACCCAGTGGTTTCGACGTTGCTCACCCGGGTTGGCGACGAGTTCCAGGCGCCGGCAACACCGTTCTTGCGATTCATGTACACGGGACCGCCGTTGTGCCAGATCGCGTACGCATAGTCCTTGAACGGAGAGGAGGGGCCACGATCGACCCACGTCATCGGCTTGTCGGTCACACTCTGTGTCCCGGACACGGTCGAGTCCGACGCCCAGGTCGCGCCGCTGTCCGTGGATTTGAACCAGCGCAGCTTCAGCACCGTGCCGAATCGGCTGATGCCAACCGTGGCGGCCCACGCCGTCCCGTCGGAGGTCCAGTCCACACTCGGGTCCGATTGGGACGAGTCGCCGGTCACGTTCGGCAGGCTCGTCAGGCCCCACGTCGCACCGCCGTCGCTCGAGAAGAATTGGGCCTGACGGCCAATGCCGATATCGTTCGACGCGCTGATGATCTTGCTCGCGTTGGCGATGTTGATGGCGATGCTCGACTCGCTGCGCGGGGCCGACGATGACCCGGAGATGCGGAGGTTGGTACCGACTTGAGCTAGCGATTCCGATGCCGCAGCCGCAGCAGCCTTGGTGGAGGACTCCGGCAGGTCCTGGTGTCGGATCATCCACTGAACGACATTCTGGAGGACCCGCGGATATCCGCCGGTCGGGTCCGTCGCCTTGTAGTCGAGCTCCGGGTGCGATTTCCGCCAAGCAACTCGAAGCCAGGGTGGAAGGCCGAGCGTGTCGCGGGCCTCCGCCGGTCGCAAGATCGAGAAGTCTTGGTTGTCACGGACGAACCGCTCCAGCTCGCTCCCAGGCTCGATGTGCGACTGCCGGAGCTGAGCGTCGAGGGATGGCCAGAGCGGCCGGGCCTCTGCGGCTGCAGTCATGCAAGGCAGGATGAACAGATCCGCAGCGACGAGAGCGCGTGCCAGCGCGTGAGCTGTGGTCGCGACGTTTCTCATGAAAGGTCCTCCGCGATGACTGAGCGGTCGCCGCATCGCGCTGGAGGCAGCGCCAGACCAGGCAAGAATTACGACGGTCTCCGCGTCCGGACAACACCGTCCTACGGGCAGGTCAACAAGTGAGGTCGCGGCCAACGGTCCACTATGCCGCTGGCTCATTAGGGTAGGAACAAGCACCGCGAGCTCGGGAAGAGGACCCGACGGTTACGGATCCCGGTCGCCCGTCCTCAACCAGTTTTTCGGTTCCCGAGGTGGCAAGACCCACGGCTGGGCGCTCGGTCTTCTTCGAGCGGAAACCGGAGGAACGGGGGTGTTCGATCTACGCGAAGAGAAGCCTCCTGCGCGACTCAACGAGGTTCAGACCGAACCCGAACTTCCGGACGAGCCGACGATAGTAGTTGTCGTCGGCCAGGACCTTGTCGTCCGTTCCTCCATCCCCGTAGAAAACAGCCACCAGGCGGTCGTCCACGCGTGCGGGAGCGATGATCACCTCTTTCGGAACGTCCAGCCTGAGCGTCCGGTAGAAATGAAGGTACTTCGGCTCGCGTGGTATGGGTCCCCTGTAGACATCTTCGCCGTCGAGGAGCGAGAAGATCGGCTCCGAGGTCACGTCGAAGTTGACGTGGCTCCACTTGGAGGAGTCGCAAGGCCAGCCTCGGCCCTGCCATGGAAAGGCCGCACCCTTCTTGACCAGCAAGACGATGCAGCGCTCGAGAGTGCGCATCCCGTGGGTCACGACGAGCTCGCTGACCTTGTCCACCGATTCGGCGTGCAGCAGAGCATTGGACAGTCCCGACAGCGGATCTGACTCCGCAGGCGGCGCGAGAACCTCGGTGGCCGTCGCGGCCGCGATGGGGGCCGACAATCTCTCCGCGTCGGCGGTGGGGCGCCGTTCGGGCCGCTGTCCCTGGACCTCGTGAGCCTTGTGGCCGCTCGGCACCTCGGGCGGGACCGCGGGGTGGCGCGGCTTGTCCGTGTCGCGGCAGAGCGTCACGTAACGCACGCTCCTCCGGATGTCGTAATACCGTTCCATCGCCTGGAGGATCCTGGCTTCGGGAGCGACCCAGGGTTTGACCTTGTATCCCGACGCGAACGACAACTCGTCGCCGGCCGCGAGATCCTGCGGCCTCACCATCGCGGTGTCGAGAATGCGATCCTGAAGTCGAAACGGGATGGCAAGGTGCCGGTCGACGAGCTTGTCGGGAAGCGTTTCGATCACGAGCTGCGGGATCTTCTCGAAGAACTCCGGGGGCGCGTAGCCCACCCCGAGAATCTCGGACAGGACCTTGCCGATCTGTCGCTCGGTGATGAAACCGCGCTCCATGAGGCACGTGCCCAGGTGTCCGCCGAAAATGAGCTGCGCCTCCAGGGCCTCCTTCAACTGGAACTTGTTGATCAGACCCTGCTGGACGAGGAACTCTCCGATTTTCATACCCCACCCGCGTCGCCGCGCGCCCACCGGATGGGACGCGCTCGGAGAAACAGCCCCGGACGATAGGGAATATGGATGGTGGTCCTACGCCGGTCAAGGAGCCGCGGCCGCTCGGTGATCCGGCTAAGACGCGCTGGCTCCGGGCGTTACGGCCTCGTAGCGGCTGCCCCTGCCCCACTTTGCCTTCGATTCCGGTTCTTAGGACGTGGGATATCCACGAGCATCGATCCGGGCTGGGGCCCAACCGCGGGAGGCCACCATGAGGCTATTCGGAGTTGCTGCCATTCTGACTTTTTCGATCACGATCATGCGGGGCACGCCGGTCCTGGCCCAAGACGATGGAGGTGGGGATGCGCCCACGAATCTCGTCGCAAGCGGGGTTTTCACCGGTCTTTCAGTGAAGTCCGTCAACTTGAGATGGCAGGACAACTCCGACACCGACATCGGCTTCGTTGTCGAGGCGAAGCCGAGTACGATCAACGGTCAGTGGACGCCCGTTGCCTACACGCCGAACGATTACATCACGCTCTACTCTAAGACGGGCTACTCCACCCTCGGTTACTATCCCGGACTGGATACGGGCACGAGAGCGACGTTTTCATTTCGCGTGCGGGCGAAGTATTCGACAGACCCCGCGATGCCGTACTACTCGAATTCGGTCAGCGTCACCATGGATCCTTCTCCCACGTGTTCCACGACGAAGAAGGTGTCACCGGTTGCCGATTTCATGGCGCATGTGGGGATGCCGATCGACCTGTCGCTCACGACGAACATCAACGGCAGTTGTCCGGGCGCCCCGATCGATTACTCCTGGTGCGTCTTGTCCGGGCCCCCAGGCTTGACGATTGATTTCAACGCCGGCGCCTTGGTCTGGACGCCGACGTCCGCCGTCCCCGCCGCGAATCCCGTCACGATCGGATACATTCCGGTGGGAACGTCCTGTTCCTCCTGCACGACGGCGTGTGCAGCGGCAACGACGAGCTTCACGATCACCGTCGACGACAACGCGATGACGATTCCCCTTTTCCGCGACTACAGGAGCGAGCAATCCAGCCTCGATGTGATGGGACGCGCGTACGACAATTTCGCGTCGTACTCGCTCGAATCGTTGCCGCTTTGCGCCGCCTACGACGGCGTCAGTTGCCCGCTCACACAGGAATCGGCTCCGAACAGCACTCCGGTGGGACCCGGGACATCAACGCTCGCGAGCTGGAACCTCACACCGTATCCCGACGGGAGCCGACGCCTCCTCAGCCTGATCGTGCAGAGCCCAACGAAGGCCAATTCCGCCAGCTACAATCCCGTGATCCTCGACCGCACGTCGTACTCCCCGAATTGGCCCAAGCGCCTGCCGCTGGCATCAGTGCGAGGCGCGTTGGCGGTCGATCTCGATGGCGACCGGCTCGCCGAGATCATCGCGACCTCGCGCGATAGTTACCAAGGTGGGCCGTACGTGTGGAACCTGAATGGCGACGTGCTGTGGCAGGCTCCAGGCGCGGGGCAACTCACGGAAAGCGAAGTCGCGGTCGGCGATATTGACGGGGACGGAACCAACGATGTCGTCACGGTGTCGAAGAGCCTTCTCCGCGTGTTCCGCGCCAACGGCTCGCTCATGGCGCAAGCTCAGGTTACCTCGCCGACGACGTTCACGGATGGTGGCGCATCACTGGCCGACATCAATGGCGATCGTGCCCTCGAGATTCTCGTCAACACGACGGACGGTACGAACCCGGCCAGGACCCACATTTTCAAGTACAACGGCACGGCGACCCTGGTCGAGTACTCGACCGACTGGCCGAAGACGATGGCATTCGGCTCCGCGTCTTCAAGGCCATCGACCGCGGACCTCGACGGCGACGGCCATCTCGACGTGATCGTCGACAACCATCAGTACGTCTACGCCTGGTCGACCGATCCGACCCACCCGCTCCCGGGCTGGCCCAATTCGCGAGTCGCGATCCCGCCGGCACTCTACCCGTTGGCGATCGCGGTGAACGGCGGAGCGAATCCGAACGGATTCGCCCAGCCGGCAATTGTCGATCTGGATGGGAACGGCACTCCCGACATCATCGTGGTCGGCCAGAACCTCATTTCTCCCACCGGGAGCTATCTTGGTTGTCTCAATGGTGCCGATGTTGCGTCGTGCTCGAACCCCGCTACGAAGATCCCCACGGCCGTTGGAATGAGCGCAGCGATCGGAGAGTTCGTCCCCGAGGCGCCTGGCCCCGAGATCCTTCTCGGAGGGTACGTATTCTCGTCGAGCGCGGGCTACAGCGTGGGGCCGATCCGTACGCTCGGGGGCGGCACGGGCATGGGACTCTCGACGTTGTTCGATGACGGAACCGGTTCGACGTACGCCACGATGGGCTCGTTGAATCAGAGCCAGTTCACAGCGAACCTCAGCGCCTTCGAATCCGATGGCTCGATGGAAGAAGAGTACCCGAAGTCGCTCTACGGAAACACCAACTGTGGGAGCGCGCCCCAGGTCGGAGATTTCGACGGCGATGGCGCTCCCGAGGCCCTCGTCGAAATCACGGACGCGTCGTACGGCGCGGTCGTCGCGCTGTACCGCGTCCCCGGCGAATGGCAAAACTCCGCCAACAACTCGTGGCCGATGGCGGGCCATGACCCGCAACGGACCGGTCGAAGCTACTGCAAGCAGCAATATCAAGCGTGCACCACGGACACCGACTGTTGCAACGCGAGGTGCAACGCGGGGACGTGTAATTTGGTCCCGGACTGTCCGTCCGTCAGTCCGTGTCCCGGACTCCCGGGAAGCGACTGTTCGCTGCGTGGCAAGGAGACCTCGGCGACAAGTGCGGGATTCAGCAAGTGCGTCCAGAGCGACGGAACGCTCCTGGACTGCGGCAGCCTGACTGTCAACACGGTCACCACGACGTGCCAACGGTCCGCCTGCTGCCAGACGGATCCTCCCACCTGCACCTGTTTGAACTCGTGTGGAGGTTCGTACTTGGAGTGCCGTTGATCGCGTGTCGGCGACCGCGGTCAGGCCGAGGCGGCCGCGGTCTCCGAGCGCGCTCGTCATGTGGAAGACGACCCCCCGCGGGCCGCCGGGCTGCGGGGCATCAAATCTGCGGACTGCGGGTCCGCACCGGTATCCTCTAGACCCTATGGAGTGACCGCCCCCTGCGTAGACTCGCGGGTTGCTGACGACCTGTGAGAGCGGCCAGCAGAGCCGCATACGGAGGAAGCGGTCATGGATAAGGCTAGCGCAAGTTGTCCGATCAC
>Ga0306920_100000367_pt1 | contig 52200 bp, 36 predicted proteins | sample flu12Cox44000170_FD_204666 | JGI IMG/M metagenome (GOLD analysis project Ga0306920, IMG submission 204666) | Lab enrichment of tropical soil microbial communities from Luquillo Experimental Forest, Puerto Rico - flux4day.12C.oxic.44.000.170 (v2)... | ecosystem: Environmental > Terrestrial >... | reverse complement strand
CTCTGCGAACAGATTTAGACCTTCGAGCGCAAGCGCGTTTCAGGGATTCCGGGCAAGCCCTGAGTACCTTTCGCGATGAGGCCGGGGAGGCTTAAGGGCATTGTGCCGGGGTGGACGAAGAAAGAAAAGGGGCTGCAACCAAAAAGGCAGCGGTGCCCGCGAAATCGCCCCGGCAAAATCGCAAGCCGCTACGAACCCATCAGAAAAAGCGGCTTGTTCGAGAAGCTGGTGTAGTTCGGCCGCAGGCGTTCCGTGTCGTACTGGTCTCTGACGTCCACGAACTTTTTGCTGGCGGTGACGGTGGTGATGGGCAGGTGGCTGTAGCGCCCTTCACGCAGCACCACCAGGTGGCCGAAGGTCTTGTTCAAGATCAGGTCCAGCGCCAAGTTGCCGTAGGCCATCGGAACGATGGAATCGATGGCATCCGGTTCACCCGAGCGCACCAGATAGCCGAGCTTCTGGCTGATGACGTCAATCTTCTTGCCGCCCTGGTTGAATTTTGCCGAGCGGTTTTTCACTTCTTCCGCGACCAAGTCCCCGATCCCGCCGAGCTTCTTGTGGCCGTAGGCGTCGGTCGCCTCGCCTTCAAACACCATTTCGCCGCCTTCGAACATGGCCCCTTCGGAAACCAGCGCGACGGAGTAGCGGCTCGGATTCTTCAGGCGGTCGGACACCAGCAGCTCGGTCAGGCGGTCAATATTGAACTTGTGCTCCGGAATCACGCAGCGGTCGGCCGCGCCGGCAAGCGTCGGCAGCATCGCGGTGTAGCCGGCATAGCGCCCGAAGACTTCCAGAATCAGAAAGCGTTCGTGCGAACCGGCCGAGGTGCGAATGCTGTTTGTCAGCTGAATGGTGCGCGAGACACAGGTGCTGAAGCCGATGCAGTAGTCCGTGCCGGGCACGTCGTTGTCCATGGTCTTGGGAATGGCGACCACGTTGAACCCCTCCTGGTGCAAGCGCACGCCGTAGCTCAGCGTGTCGTCGCCACCGATCGGCACCAGGTAGTCCACGCCCAACCACTCGAGGTTCTTCAGTACTTCCGCGGTCAGATCGTTTTTCTCCTGATTGAATTGCCCACGCAGGTGTTCGGGCACGCTGGCCTTGCCGGTCTTGCCGGGATTGGTGCGCGAAGAGTGCAGGAAGGTTCCGCCGGTGCGGCTGGCGCGGTTGACCACGTCTTCGGTCAACAGTTGATAGTTATTCGAATTGTCGTAGTCTTTGTCCCGGACAATATCAATCAGACCGCCCCAGCCGTGGCGAAAGCCGATAACCTTGTAACCTTCGCGCAGAGCCCGGTAGGTAACGCCGCGAATCGCGGGATTGAGGCCGGGCACGTCGCCGCCCCCGGTCAGAATTCCGATGATGCCCTTCTTGGTACTCACATTAGCCATGTTGGCGGGACCTTGTGCGTAGAGTTGAACCGATAATTTTACACGCAGACGGCGGCCGACGAAACCAAGGACTGCACCTCTTTCGTCCAAGCAAGGCGCCGCCGCTCGGGAGGATTCGTGGAGCTAGAACGGAAGTGGTTCGCCGCGGTTCTGCTGGCCGTGACCTCGGCCCTCGCTTGTGGCGTTCGGCCGGCCTTGGCGTGGAACGACCGCGGTCACATGAGCGTCGGCTATGTCGCTTACCGGCGTTTGAAGCCCGCGGCGCGAGATCGCGTCAACACGCTGCTGAAGCTCCATCCGAAATACAGCGACTGGTCGGCCCGAGTCGACAAGCAGATGCCCGGCGCCGGCGCCGACGAGAAGAACATGATGATTTTCATGCTGGCGACGGTCTGGGCCGACGAGATCAAGCGCGACCCCGGCTACCAACCGGACGGAACACCAGGCGGCAACCGCCCCGACGCCAGCCGCGATCCCGGCCGCAACACCGGATACGGCGATCGGCTCATGCACAAATATTGGCACTTCATTGATACGCCGTTTTCGACCGACGGCACGGCGCTTCCACCGATTCCCACTCCCAATGCGCAGGAGCGCATCGCGCTGTTTCGAACCGTGCTGGCATCGTCCGCTCCCGACCCGCTGAAATCCTACGATCTGGTTTGGCTGCTGCATCTGGTCGGCGACATCCACCAGCCGCTGCATGCAGCGACGCGAGTGAGCCAGGCCGATCCGGACGGCGACGCCGGCGGGAACCTGGTCAGGCTTGACTGCGCCAAGTGCGAACTGCACTTTTTCTGGGACGACTTGCTGGGAGAGCAAAATGATTTGAAGACCGTGCTAAAAGGCGCGCGCAAACTGCCCGAGCCCAAAGGCCCGCTGGTCGCAAAAACCGACGAGAAAGAGTGGGTCGCGGAAGGGCTTGCCGAGGCGCAGCGGGTGGTGTATGCGCCGCCGGTCGGCCCCGGCGACGGGCCCTACACGCTCACGCTCGAGTACAAGAAGACGGCGGGAAAGCTCGCGAAGCAGCGCGTGGCGCTGGCTGGCGCGCGTTTGGCGAAATTGCTGAACGACGGACTGAAATAGCCGCCGGGCTAGATCGGCCGACGGATGCCGAGCTTGCGCATGCGCGCCTGCAGAGTGGTGCGCTTCATTCCCAGAATGCTGGCGGCGCCGCGCGCCCCGGCGATCCGCCATTCCGTTTTGCGTAACGCGCGCAAAATGTGCTGCCGTTCGGCCTCTTCCAAAGTCGCAATGTTGCCTTCCGGGGAAACGGGCGGGGCGGCTTGTTCGGTCGAAGGCGCTTGCACACTGCGCAGCTCAGAGAGCGGGACGCGCAAGTCTTTGCCCGGCGAGAGCAGCACCGCGCGCTCAATCAGATTTTCCAGCTCGCGAATGTTTCCCGGCCATGCGTAGGAAACCAGCGCGTCCATGGCCTCGGCCGGAACGTACAAAACGGTTTTGTTCATTCGCTGGCTGAATTTCTGTACGAAGTAGCGCACCAGCAGAGGAATATCATCGCGCCGGTCCCGCAACGCCGGAATCTGAATCGGGAAGACGTTCAACCGGTAGTAAAGATCGCTGCGGAACGTGCGTTCCGCAACCAGGCGGCCGAGATCCGCGTTGGTCGCGGCGACCACGCGAACGTCGACGCGGATCGTGCGGGTCGCGCCCAGGCGCTCGAACTCCTGTTCCTGCAGCACGCGCAGCAGCTTCGGTTGAAGCTCCAGCGGAATGTCGCCCACCTCGTCCAGAAAAATCGTGCCCTTGTCGGCGAGTTCAAAGCGGCCGACCTTTTGCGCGACGGCGCCGGTAAAAGCGCCGCGTTCGTGGCCGAAAAGCTCGCTTTCCAGCAAGCCGGACGGGATCGCCGCGCAGTTCACTTTCACAAACGTGCGCTCGCGCCGCGAGCTCAGGTTGTGGATGGCGCGCGCGATCAATTCCTTTCCGGTGCCCGTTTCGCCCAGCACCAATACCGTGGTGTTCGCCGGCGCCGCCAGTTCCACTTGGGCCAGCGCGTGCTTGATGGCCGGACTTTCGCCGACGATTTCCTCAAAGTTCAGCTCGCTGCGAATTTCCTCTTCCAGGTACAGCTTTTCGACGGCCAATTTGTCTTTTAGAGAATCGATTTCCTTGAAGGCCAGCGCGTTTTCCACGGCAATCGCCACCTGCGCCGCGGCCCGATTCAAAAGGTCGGCGTCGGCTTCGGAAAACGCGTCGTTGCGCCGGCTGGCCAGATTCAAGGTGCCAAACGGGCGGCCCTTGGTGATCAGCGGAACGCAGCAGACGGAAACGATTCCCTTTCGCTGCAGGATGCGAATCAGCTCGGCGGGAAACTGGTCGAGTTCCGCCCCGTGAAACACCACCGGCCGCGACAGCAGAATCGCCCGGCCGGCGGGCGACTGATCTAGCGCGGCCGTGATCTCCTTCCCCGCTGCCAAGGCGTCGGCGCCGTCAAAATCGAGGGCGTGCAGCCGCAACAGGTTGGTCGCCGGATCAAGCAGCGCCAGGCTGGTGTAGTCGTGGTGAATCACGCGGCTCAGCGCGGACACGATGCCGCGAAAGAGCTCGCTCAGTTCACGGCTCGTGACCAGCACATTGTTAATGTCAAGCAGCACCTGCAAGCGGTCGCGCTGTTCGGCCAGCTGCCGCTGATAGGCTTGCGATGACTCATAGTTCAGGGAGTTGTCGACGGCGACCGCAACCTGCGCGGCGACGCGCTGCATGAATCTAACGTCCGAGTCCGGGATGGCTTGCGGCCGGAGTCGCCCGAAACCCATCGCTCCCAGCCGGTGCTGGGCGGTGGTGAGCGGAAGGACCGCGAACGAGCGCACGCCTTCATCGCGCAGCCGTAGCAGAAAATCCTTGAAGCGCGTTTCGGTCAGCACATCCTCCACGATGAAGGGCTGCTGCGTCTGCCAGACCCACCCGGACGGGCTGCCGTCCACGGGATGCTCCATGCCGAGGGGCTTGTCGATCTCCTCTCGCGTTTCGAGTACATGCAGGCGCATCACGTTCTTTACCGAGTCGTGCAGTACCAGTGTGAGAAAATCGGACTCGACGACGGAATGCAACCGCAGCGCCAGTTCGTGGAAAAGCGTTTTCAGGTCGCGATGCTGGGCGATGATTTCGCTGACGTCCAGCAGCGCTTCCAGTTGACGCCGGGAGTGATCGGACGCCAGAGACGGGGCTGCCTCCGGCGGAGAGATGGCAGGATCCGCCATATCCGCAGAATAGCACTGCGCAAATGCCCGCTCAACCGAGGCGCCGTTTGGGCGGTTGCCGCGCTCCTTGCGGCAAAACGACGGCGCAAGGCGGTTCGGCAAGGCATTGCGTCGTCTGGCCGGGGCGGTTATAAATCATCCACGGCGAGGCCTGCCGAGGAGCCATATGAACCGCATCGATCTGGGGAACCGGCACGCCATTGTAACGGGAGCCGCGCAGGGCATCGGCTTTGCCATCGCAAAAAGGCTGCTGGCCTCGGGCGCTTCCTTGTCCCTTTGGGACCGGGATGAAACTTCGCTCAGGGCTGCGCTCGGCGAGCTAGCGGCCGGGGATCGCGTTGCCGCCAGCACCATCGACGTGACTGACCATGCGGGCGTTCAGCGCGGCGTAGAGGCGTGTCTAAAAACCTTCGCAAAAGTGGATATTCTGGTCGCGAATGCGGGCATTGCCGGGCCGAACCGGTCGACCTGGGAATATCCGGTCGACGCCTGGAAAGAGGTTCTGGAGATCAATCTCATCGGCGTCTTTTTATGCTGCCGCGCAGTGCTGCCGCACATGCTCGAGCGAGGCTACGGAAGGATCGTGAACGTCGCCTCCATCGCAGGGAAGGAGGGCAATCCCAACGCCAGCGCCTACAGCGCCTCAAAGGCAGGCGTGATCGCTTTGACGAAATCGCTGGGAAAGGAGACCGCAGAGACCAACATCGCCGTCAATTGCATCACCCCCGCAGCCGCCAGGACGCGGCTCTTTGAGCAGATGACACAACAGCACATTGAGTTCATGCTGTCTCGTATTCCGCGCAAGCGGTTCGTTCAGGTGGAGGAAATCGCGGCCATGGTCGCGTGGCTCGCATGCGAAGAGAACTCGTTCACCACCGGAGCGACGTTCGATCTAAGCGGCGGACGCGCCACCTATTGAAAGCGCCAATGCGGCCCGGGCGGGGTCAGTGCCCGGCAGCGGCCCACTGTTGCGCCAGGCCTGGCACCAGCTTCAGCGCGTTCTGATAGTAGACCTTTTTTAGCACTTCGTCCGGTACCTGAAATCCATAAATCCTCCAGAAGGCGTGCCGCTTGCGGTAATACTCGAAGTACTCGTCGCGCGTCTCGAGTGCCCGAAAATACCATTTATACTCATTCACGTCGTATATGTCCTTGCCCATCAGCACCCGATCCTGATATTTGACCAGAAAATCGTGCGCCGAATAGGGTTGTCGGCCGAGCTCGGCCAGCACCGCGGCAATGTCCACATACACGTTGGGGTGGGAATCAAACAGCTTGCCCAACCGCTCCAGGTCGTTGCCATGAAACGCCAGATGCGCTGCAATGAAGTTGGTGCGCGGATGTTTGGCGAACAGTCTATTGCGCTCCGCGACCAAGGTTTCAAAAGGCGGATATTTCGAGGGCGGTCTCGCCCGCTGCGGGAATTCCCGCAGCTCTTCCCAGCGCTCGTTGTGGTAGTCCCATGGGTCAAAAAATGCCGCAGGCTCCGCGATGTGGATCAGCACGGGAATTTTCATTTCGGCGCACTTTTCCCAGACCGGGTCAAATTCCGGATCGTCCACGCGCACCCTTTCACCGTTCGCGTATTTCAGGTCCATTCCGTAGTTCTTGAAGATCTTCAGACCCTGCGCGCCATTTCTCACGTCCTGCTCCAGGCGCGCGGCGGCCCGCCGTCCATATCCCGGCGTGTTCAGATCGTCGTAACTCAGATTTGCGAACACCACGAAGCGGTTCGGGTAGCGCCCTTTCATCACCGCCAGCGTTTTCTTCAAGGACTCGCCGGTTCCGCCGCTCAAGTTGACCAACACGCGAAGATTGATGGTGTCCATCTCCTTTACCAGCTCGTCCACCCGCTCTGCGCTCGGATTCCAGTGGTGGCTGTGAATGTCGACAAACGGATACTTCGCTCGCTCGGGTCTGTGTTCCGCGGTGACCAGGGTTGACTTCGGCTGGTACTCCTCGATGGTCGGCGCCCGTCCGTTTCCCTCGCCTTGCGCTTGCGCTGCAGTACCCTCCGCCTGTCCCATTTCCATCAGCACCATCAGCGTGACCGCACGCAAAAGCAAAATCCGTCTGCGCAAGTTCATCTTCATTCGCCTGCCACCGCACTCCCCGGAGAAATTCGAGAACCGAGAGGCCTGGTTCGCGGCCTCTAGGTTAGACCAGTTTTCCACCGCACCCGAACTATAACCGGATCCAGGAGCTCAAGCTTTGCCGCCTTCCGAAGCAAAGGCGAAGATTTGCCAGAGAGAGCAAGGGTTAGAGCGGGTTGCTTTTCTTGGGGAAAGCAGTGTGCGGACGCCAAGGATGGTTCGTAGCGTTTTGCCTGCCGCAAATAACCTAATGGGGCTCGTGCTGTACATCGAATACTTCGAGTGCTCGGTCGCCCTCGACAGCGACGAAGAGCTGCCCGCTGGTTGAACTCACGGCGAGAGCGTATGGGTTCTTGCCGGTCTTGACCGTTTCTCTCACGCGGTTCTGCGCACCGTCGATGACGGTCACGCTGTCGCCGTGCGTGTTGGCAACGTACACCAGGTTTCTCACGGCATCGATGGCCAGCGCCTGCGGCCGGCTGCCCACATTCAGGGTGGCTACCCGTACTCCTTTCGCTGCGTCGATGACCGTTACCGTGTCCTCGCTGTGATTCGCGACGTAGACCCGGTTGGTTGCCTCATTCACCGCCACCGCGCAGGGCATGGCACCGACCGGCAGGGTGGTGGCCGCAGCCGAGGCTTCGTCGAAGATCAGCAGCTCTCCACTGCCGGAACGCGTTAGATAGAGCGTGTGTGCGCTCCCGTTCACAGCGATCCCCCAGAGATGAATTCCCGCCGCCACCTTGCCCACCACCCGCGCCGATTGATCGAGCACGGTCAGATGGGTGTCCTCGTAGCCCAGCAGGTAGACCCGGTCTAACTTCTGGTCCACCGCGATCGCGTCCGCAGAACCGGCCTCAACGGTGGTCGTCAGGTTCGTCCGGGAGTCGATCACCGTGATGACGCGACTAAAGGTATTCGAGACATAGATCCTGTTGGTGGCCGGATTGGCGGCCACCACGTACGGGCGCGGTCCCACCTTGATATCCTTGGTCAGAATGTCGGTCTGGCCATCAATGGCGCTGACCGTATCCCCTCCGGAATTCGCAACATAGATGGTATTGGTCGGCTCGTTCACGGCGATCGCAACCGGGGCCTCACCGACGGCGACGCGCGCGGTCGCCCGGTTGACGGGGTCGAAAATCTCCACCGCGTTCCGCGCAGAATCGACCGCGTATACTTTCCCGGTCCGCGAATTGATGGCCACGGCCCTGGTGCTGTTGAGCAAGCCCGTGGAAGGGGCTTCCACTTGCGAGGCGGGGGTGATCAGACCGCCGAGGAAAATGGCTGCCAGCGGTCCTCGAAGCATCCTCGTCCTCGTCGACAATGGGTGTATGTTGGTGGCGGTCATAGGGAGAAGTCTTTGATCTCATTTTGCGGTCGGGCCGAACAGCCATGATACGGCCGATTTTGCTTTCGATCGCGTTCGTCCTCACACTCGGTCCAGCAGCCGGCGGGCCTCGGTCCAAACCGTCGTTTCGCGTGCTGGCGTTTTACACCGACAAAGGCGAGCCCGACCATATTATGTTCGCCCGACAAGCCCTCGGGTTTCTGTCGCAAGCGGCCGAGCGGGACAATTTCTCGTTGGAGTCCACGACCGACTGGGAGGAATTGAATCCCCGCACGCTCAAGCGGTTCGAGCTGATTGTGTGGCTGAATGACTTCCCAAAAACTCCAGGCCAGAGGACGGCGTTTGCGGAATACATGGAGCGCGGAGGCGGCTGGCTCGGCTTTCACGTCTCGGCGTACAACGACGAGGACACCCGCTGGCCCTGGTTCGTCAGCTTCCTCGGAGGGGCGGTCTTCCACGGCAACAATTGGCCGCCGCTTCCGGCACTGCTGACGGTGGATGACCAGACCCACCCGGTAACCAGGCATCTGGCGCGGACGCTATCGGCTCCGGCCAACGAGTGGTATATCTGGAAACCCAGCCCGCGCCTCGACAATGACGTGAAGGTCCTGCTTACGCTTGATCCCGCAAATTATCCCCTGGGACTGAAGGACACCATTACCGCCGGCGACCTGCCCGTGGTGTGGACCAACACTCGCTACCGCATGCTTTACATGAATATGGGCCACGGGGACCAGATCTTCACCAGCAAGGAGCAGAACCGGTTGTTTGAGGACGCCATCCTGTGGTTAGGCAGTCGCTGAACCGCGTCTTGGGCGCCGGGCTCATGGCTGCTGCACCTCCGATGCCTCTGCCTTATAGCGCCGGGCGTTTTGCGAAAATTCCATAGGTCAGGATTTTCGCTTTCGGCTGGAGTTCCTGTTGCCTGGAATCTTCCATCGGTTTCAACCGAAGACTTTCGCATTTCGCTGCGCCGCTATCGCTCGTTGTTCGGCCGTCGGTTGTCGGGCTAGAGCTCCCTACGCGCTAGGAAGACCGAAAAAGCAAACGGCACGGACCACTCAGCGATGAGCGGACCGTGCCGTTGTGGGGCGGGTGTTTAACCGAAGTGCTCAGCGAGTGATGTTCGCGGCGAGCACGAGTTCTTTGGTCGCATCGCTATTCTTCGCGAGTTGGACTTCGCTCTTGGACATGCGCAGCTGACGGCCTTGGGAATATCCCTCAACCCAGACCTGCGACAGGAAATAGCGGCCGGCCAGTGCGTGGAACACCAGCTTGGTGCTCTTCGAAGGCCCGGACGACGCGCAAGCGCTTGTGAGCGCAAGATCCGAACTGCCGTTCGAGCTAATCGAGATGGCCTGACCCAGTGAACCGGCCGGTGCTACGATGTATTCGCCCGCCGGCATTACCTGGTCTCCGACCACGAAATCAAAGGGGATGTTGGCCTTCACGCGAGCCTCTTGGGCCTGCGCTGCCGAAACCGCGAGAAGCAATCCCAAACCAAGAAGAGCAGAGCGCATCAACTTCATAAAACCTCCTCCGAAGTAACGGCGAAGAGAAGGCCGCGCCAGCCGCAGATGAGGGCTAGTTCGACTGCTGCTTTCGTCGTTCTGGTATTTTGTCGGCGACTTCAAGTACCACCGATGCCAGAATGAGATGCAGGTGAAGTGCCAAGCCCGCCGCGCAACTTGAACCACGTTGCGACTTTCCCGACCCGCTGGAAATACGAGGGTTAGCGGCTGGTGAGCACTCTCGAGACAGCCTGAAGCGGCCATGCGTTGGTTTATCACTAACCGAACGGTTAGCGGGAACTCGCCGTCGGGTTAGTGAAGCGTGTGCGGTGCACCGGGTTCGCGCAAAGTGTGGTAAACAGGCTAGAGAGACACACATGAATCCGCGGTTGATCGGAGTCGCGGGTCCGCTCCAGGGGGCGTCGTTCGCCTTGCCTGAGGGCGAAGTTTCGATCGGAAGAGATACCAGCAATCAACTGTACGCGGGCGATGGCGCGCTCTCTAGAAAGCACTGCGTCGTCCGGCGCGCGGGAGCCTCCTGCACCGTATACGACCTGCAAAGCCGGAACGGCACGCGTGTAAACGGCATTCCTGTGGAAGAGCGCGAACTCGCCCATGGCGACCACTTGTCGGTGGGATCGTCGGTGCTGATGTTCCTCGGCGAGGCGGAAGGGCTCGAGGTAGGTCCGGATCAGATGCTTATTGCCGAAACGGCGGAACTGGACATGTCAGCGCTGCGCCGGGAGGCTTCCGAGCGGCTGGACTGGATTCTCTCCAAGCTTCCGGGCACGCCGGATCACACCCACTACCTGCACTCTCTGTTGAAACTTGCCACTGCCATTGGCGGCATGCGTGACCGCGAATCCTTGCAATGGCAACTGCTCGGATTTCTTTTCGACTTGCTTCCGACCGAGCGCGCAGCCGTATTTCATTTCGACAAGGCTGGTGAAGTTGAGTCTTCCGCCGCCTGGGACCGCTCGGACGGGCCGCATTACTCGCTGGCGGTGAGCAAAACAGTGCTAAACCGCCTGTATGTTGCCAGGGCTGCGTTTATTCAGTCGCCGGAGTCCGGTGCCAAGCCGGCCTTGTGTGTCCCGATGGTGATAGCCAAGATCGTGCTCGGCGCGATTTACGTCGAAGGAGGAACATCCGAAGCACCACTCAACGACACCCACCTCCAGGTTCTGAGCGCTGTCGGCTCCGTCGCTGCGCTGGCGTTGGAAAATCTCGAACACTGGGAACGCTTGCGCAACGAAAATCAGACCCTTCGCGCCGAAGTCAGTCTCGAATACAGCATGGTGGGAGTAAGCGAGCGAATGAAAGAAGTCTTCGACTTCGTCCGCCGCGTGGCGCCCTCCGATGCCACCGTCCTGATCGAAGGAGAAAGCGGAACCGGCAAAGAACTGGTCGCGCGCGCCATCCACCACAACAGCCGCCGCCACGAAAACGCTTTCGTGGCCATCAATTGCGCCGCCATCGCGGAGAATCTGCTGGAGAGCGAGCTGTTCGGGCACGAGAAGGGCGCGTTCACCGGCGCTGCCGCGCAAAAGAAGGGGAAAATTGAAATCGCCGAGAGCGGTACGCTGTTTCTGGACGAGGTTGGAGAGCTCGCACCGGAACTCCAGGCCAAGTTGCTCCGCGTACTCCAGGAAAAGGAATTTGAACGTGTGGGCGGCACCAAACCCATCGCCTTGGATATTCGGCTGATCGCCGCGACCAACAAAAAGCTCTCGCAGGCCGTTGAGCGCGGCGAATTTCGAAAGGATTTGTATTACCGCCTGAATGTGGTCACCCTCGCGATGCCCGCTCTGCGCGACAGGCCGGAGGATATCCCGCAACTCGCGGAGCACTTTCTTGCCAAAGTCAGCCGCAAGTGCAAGACGAAGAAGAAAGACCTGTCCGACGACGCGAAAGCTTGTCTGCTTCGCTACGATTGGCCCGGTAATGTGCGGGAACTTGAGAATGCCATTGAGCGCGCCATTGTGCTGGGCGAAGGCGAAACCATCTTGCCGGAAGATCTTCCGGAAACGGTTCTGGATTCGAGCCCCGGCACGCCACAGGAGTCGGCCACCTATCTGAGTTCGGTAAAAGGCGCCAAACGGCAAGCGATTGTGGTTGCGCTGCAACAAGCCCACGGCAGCTACATTGAAGCCGCCAAGACTCTGGGAATCCATCCCAACTCGCTGCTTCGTTTGATGAGAAATCTCAATGTGAAGGCCACCATGGAAGCAGGCCAATCCGCTTCGCGGGAGTCAAAGAAATGAAAGAAATGACGGTAGTCGCGAACTGACTGGCACCGCACGCGCTAGAAGTAAAACATTGTCTTAGGTTCTGATGGACGGCCCTGTTGTCGGGCACCGGAAACAAAGCTTCAAAACGCGGGCGAACGGATCTGCCGTTCGCCGCTCTTTCCCGGTACCCAGCTGGAGTAGAGGCGAAACAACGATCCCTCGGCCCGATGCTAGGGACCCGACGTCTTGGTTAAACCAAGAATCCGACCGTCGCGCCTTGACTTTCTTCGTGGCATTGTCGAGGAATAGACTGTCATTGAACTCGTGCCCGACGAAACGAGAGGTATCGCACGGCGCGGGAGCCAAGGAGGGAGCCAAAATCGAGAGAAAAATGTCACGTCGCGGATTTCTTGGCGCTGCGGGTAAGACGGCCGTTATGTCGCGCGCGCGGAACTTTGCGAAACTGTCTCCGTTCGCAGGCCTCTTTCCCGGTGAGACCGCCGCAGACAAGCCAGCCGGCCGCATGGTCGACATGCATGTGCACTTCGACGAGAAGAAACCGGGATTTATCGACGATCTGTTGAGGCTGGCCGACAGGATGAACCTGACGGCATGTCTTCTGACCCCTTTCGCCCATCGCCGGATTGTTGCGGATGCGGCCAAGGAGCATCCCCGGCAAATCGTCCCCTTCGGGTTCGTGGATATGGACGCTCCGGATGTCGTACGGCAGGTGGAAGAGCTGCACTCCATCGGCTTCCGGGGCCTGGGTGAACTGGAATTCGTGAAAAAACCGTACAACGACCAGTCCTACTTTCCGGTTTACGAGCTGGCGAACCGTTATGGCTGGCTGGTCCTCTTTCACACCGGAATCGTGCTGCGAAAGAACTTCGACGCGCCCGAGGATGTCGCGTCGGGCCGAATGCGACCGATCTTCCTGGAGGAAATTGCAAGGCGCTTCCCGAAAATCACCGTGGTCGGCGCGCATTGCGGCAATCCGGAGTACGAATGGGCTGCGGAAATCGCCCGCTGGAACCCGAACGTCTTTTTCGACCTCAGCGGCTCGACTTTGACAAAAATGCACGGCCGACTGGCGGAGTTCCAGCAAATCTTCTGGTGGTCCGCACTCAACTGGAGCGTAAAGACGCCGGACAACGATCCCAGCGCATTTGTAAAGCTCGTGTTCGGATCAGATTCGGACTTGTCCGGAGTGGAGTCCGTCGCCAATCAATACCGCGCCCTTTTTGATGCGTGCGATATTCCCGACCGCACGCGCAACATGATCATGGGCGGAACACTAACCAAGCTGCTCGGAATCCCCGACTAGCGGAGAACAGCACCGTAACCGCCAGCTCTGCCGCCCTCCGGGACCTCAGGGCGCCGCTTTGCCGAGGCGGAGACGAGTCCGAGAAAGGAGTGAAGCTTTGTGGCAGCGGCTTACTCGACGTGAACTCTTGCGGGGGCTGGGCGCCACGACCTTCGTCGGCCGGGGATGCACCAGGCCTCCTGCGTTCTTGCAAGTTGGAACAGCGGCCGATGAAGCCAAGCGCTGGAAGGGATCGGCGCTCGGAAATCTCTACCCCTTTATCAAACGCCAGCAGCAGAAGACCCGCCAGAGCCTTGCCTTCCTCCATCGCCAGCCGAAGGATCTCGAAGCCTGGAAGGCTGAAGGGCGCGCCAAAGTCTTCGAATTGATGTCCTATCGGCCGGAAGTGGCAAGCTCTCGGGCCCGCATCCTCGAGCGCGTCGATCGAGGCGATTACATTCGAGAACAGCTGACGTTCTGGACCACTCCGGATGTGGAAGTCCCCGCTTACTTTTTCATTCCGAAACGAGCTAAATTCCCGGTTCCGGCGGTCGTCGCACTGCACGACCACGGAGGGTTCTACTACTGGGGCAAGGAGAAACTGGTTGAGACCGACGGGGAACACCCGATGCTTGCCGCGTATCGCAAGGAGTATTACGACGGCCAGAGCTTTCCCGCCACACTTGCGCAGCGCGGTTATGCGGTGATGGTGATCGACATGTTCTACCACGGGGAGCGCCGGCTGATTCTTGATGAGGATCTCGAGAATCACACGAATGACCGATCCAAAGTCGAGCCGGAAGAAATCATTCGAAAGATCAATCAGCGCGCGGGGAGCTCGGAAGCAGTGGTCCTGCGGAATATTCTTCACTCAGGATTCACCTGGGGTGGCGTCGTGGCGTGGGATGACATCCGCACCGTGGACTACCTACAGACCCGCCAAGAAGTTGACCCCCATCGCATCGCCTGTGCCGGCCTCTCCCTCGGCGGCTGGAGGACGGTCTTTCTCGCCGGACTCGATCCAAGGATTAAGTCGGCGTGCGTAGTGGGATGGATGACCTCCTTCCTATACCTGATTCCTCACCATGAGATCTACACGGTTCCGTCAGCGATGATTCCCGGACTGCTTGAGTATCTGGATTATCCGGACATCGCCACGCTGGCCATGCCCTGTCCGCTCCTTGTGGTGCACGGGCAGCAGGACACGCTGTTTCCTCCTGAAGGAGTCAAGACGGCTATGGCAACGTTGCGTAAGTCCTATCAGGCCATCGGGCAGCCGGAGCGGTTCAGCACCTTGATTTTCGACGGCCCCCACAAGTTTCCGCTCACAGCGCAGCGGGAGATGATGGATTGGTTCGATCGATGGCTTTAGCGGAAGGGCGGGTGAAAGGCTTGATTGTCCCTTCACGCACCCTTTCGATTCATCCGGACTCCGTTCAGCCGACTCTCGCCACACCGTTCGGTACCACCGACCAGGCCCTCTCCATCAACCAGGCTGCGCCAGAGCGCGCCAAGGAAATGCCGTAGAGGAATTTGCCGGGCAAACCCGAAAGCCGGGTAGTCCGGGAGATCCGGCGAAGCCAGAACCGAAGCTTAAAGGTCAGAACGGGCATCGGTCTTTCTCTTTCCGCCGTCCCCTGGGTCAAGTAGAATTTCCGCGCTCTGGATGTGGCAAGGTATCAAGTTTTAGAAAAGCCGTGAAAAAACTGGTCCTCCATGCGGCGCTCTTTGCCGTATCGCTGCAAGCGTCGGCTGCCTTTGCCGACGGCACTACCGACAAAACCACAAAAATTGACAACCTGGTGCTGAAATACATGGAATGCTGCCAATTCACGGGCTCCGTACTAGTGGCGGAACACGACGCTGTAATCTTCAAGAAAGGCTACGGACTCGCCAATCGCGAGTGGAACGTCCCCAACGCACCCGACGTAAAATTTCGCATCGGCTCCATCACCAAACAGTTCACTTCCATGCTGATCATGCAACAAGTCGCGAAAGGCGCGATCAAGTTAGATGGACGCGTGTCCGACTATCTTTCCTACTACCGCAAGGACACCGGAGTTAAGGTTACCATCACCAATCTGCTCAATCACACTTCCGGAATTCCCAGTTACACCAGCGACCCCACGTTCTTTCCACAAGTCTCCCGCAATTACTATGCGCCGGATGACTTCATCTAGAAATTTTGCAGTGGGGACTTAGAATTCGAGCCGGGAGCAAAGTTCCGCTACAACAATTCGGGGTATTTCATCCTCGGCGCCATTCTTGAACATGTAACGGGAAAAACGTACGAAGCCCTCTTGCAAGAAAGCATTGTGATTCCACTCGGAATGAAGGACACCGGATACGACCATTGGTCGAGCCTGGTCCCGAAGCGAGCCTCGGGATACAGCCAGGAACTGGCCGGAGTGGTGAACTCCGCCTTCCTCGACATGTCCCTCCCCTTCGCGGCCGGCTCACTCTATTCCACCGTCGAAGATCTCTATAAATGGGATCAAGCTCTTTACACCGAAAAACTTCTACCCGCCGACCTCAAACAGAAGATCTTTACTCCCGGCCTGGAGAATTATGGCTTCGGCTGGGACATCATCACCATTCCCGCAGGAGAACCGGGCGCCGGACAAACACTAATTTCGCATGGCGGCGGCATCAACGGTTTTAACACGCTTGAAGATCGCTTGGTCGACGACCATGACTTGATCGTCATCTTCAACAACACCCCAGGTATGAAATTGGAAGATTTGTCAAAAGGGATTCGGGCCATTCTCTACGGACAAGAACCCGCAGCCCCGAAACGCATTTTGACGCACGACCTTGCTGAAACCATCGTGGGTTGCGGAGTCGATGCCGCCATCGCTCGATACCGCGAGCTGAAGCGAATGAATTCCGCCGGCTACACTTTCGACGAAAATGCTTTGATTCCATTGGGTTATGCGCTGTTGCAGAAAAACCGCATTTCCGACGCGATCGCCATCTTTCAACTGAATGTGCAGGAGTACCCGAAATCCGGCAACGCCTACGATAGCTTGGCTGACGCTTACGCAAAGGATGGCCAGAAGCAAAAGGCCATTTAGAACTACCGGCAGTCTTTGAAAGGTGATCCGAAAAACCAAAATGCAGTCGACCGGCTAAAGGAACTAGAAAGAGACTAAAGGAGTTCCTGCGGCGCGGGCACCGACGGAGCTGAGCAGCGGAACTTCCGATTACGGCTTGATTGACAGATTGATCGGCTGGCGTTTTGGGCGCAGACCGTATTCCAGCGTTTCAAGCAGACGCTCCGTGATTGGCCGCAGAAGTGCGGCCTGTGCGTCTCGCATGCTGCTGGACGAGAGCCGCATTCTTCTACACCACATGGCACGGGCGGACAGCTCCTCAACGGGTTCATGTCGCGATTGCGTCGCTGAAAAAGCATTTTCGGGAGGCCCTTTCCGTCGATGGCCTCGAGCGTCTGCGCGAAATCAACAACGACTCGCGGGGCGAGCACTAACCAATTCCTTGTGAACGGAACGTTTATGCGGTCATGGGGCGACGATCCGGACGGTTCCCATCCTCGGCATGCCCGCCGAGGTCTGCTTATCGAGCTGCAGTCGAAGTTGCGATCTGCCTCACGCCATCCATCGCCATGGAATCCGCAGCCGAACGCGGCGTCAGTAACGCCAGAATTGCGGCCACCAGAAATAGTGCTGGCACATCACCCCAAAGATGTCCCACCTGGTCTGCGTGCATCAAGGACTGCACCGCCATGATCGCCGCGTGGACTACACTTGACCATACCGTGAACCAAATCAGGCTCACGTGTGCGAGTGGGTTGCGGCTAGCAATTAAGAGAAATACCCCCAGCGTCGCGTAGACTCCCAAGATCATTGCCGGATAGTGCGACTCTCCGGTGTGCCACCTCCAACCGGACGGCCACATCCTCATCAAGGAGTAGATCCCCGCAATAAAGATCACCCCCACTATGCGCAAAGTCAGTTTCAACAGATTGATGCGATTGCTATCGGACATGTTTATCTCCTTGCGCCGAATCATCGACTGAAGATGGAGGTATTCCAATTGAGCTGAGATAGCTTTTGTATATTTTTTGTGTATCGCCGTAAGTGAATGATTCTTAGGGCATAATTGCGGTTTAGGGTTGGAGGCCACGGGATTGAGGAAGGGGAAATCAAGCACCGGTCAGGTCGAGCTCGACCTCGGACGCTACGAGCTTCGTTGCTCCGGGCGCAGGGTGAGGCTGGAGAAAAAGCCCATGGAGCTGCTGATCTTCCTGGTTGGCCGGCGAGACCAACTGGTTTCACGCGATGACATCGTCAGGAAGCTCTGGCGCTCGAATCTTTTCATCGATACGGAACGAAATCTCAACAACGTTGTACGTAAGATTCGGACGGCCCTAGGTGACAACCCGGGAAAGGCCTACTTTATTGAAACGGTTGTGGGCAAGGGCTACCGATTCATCGGTCCGATACGCGTCATTGATGCTCAGTACCATCGCGATGATCGAGAGCTTTCTGGACACAGGGCTGCCATGGAGAGCCAAAGCCATTGGAGCCAGCGCGCATCGCTCCTGGTATTGCCGCTGGTTCTGCTCGGAAAGGCTACCGATGATCGGGGAGTATGCCTGGGATTTGCTGACGCGCTGGTCTCGCTTCTCGGGAATCTCCGAAATGTTGATGTACTCCCGATAGCTACCGTCCTGGGCCTGCCCGCCGAAATTCCACCTTCCGAAATTGCGCACCGTATGGGAATTCGGTTTGTGGTCCATGGTGCGATGCAAATGTCGAAGGGACAATGGCAGCTTTCGCTCGTATTGTTTGACGCACACTCGCAGGAGCCTCGATGGTCGCGGAAATGCCAGCTCGACACAGATCGGTTGTTTGAGCTGGAGAGCGATATTGCAAAGCAGATAGCGAGCGCGCTGAACCGGCCACTGGATCCTGCGCTGGTCGGGCGACATCGGCGGCACAGCCGGGACACCCTCGCCTATGCAGAATTCATGCGGGGCTACCAACTCAGCGCCGCCGGTGACCCGGTCGCGATGGAGAAAGCGATTCGCCATCTAGCCGACGCTGTGACTCGAGACCCCGCTTTTGCCCTGGCACACGCCACTCTTTCCTATGCCTGCGCAACTCGTCATTTTGAGTTCGATCCAGCCAATGCCTGGCTGGAAAGGGCGGAGTTCCACTGCCAAAGGGCTCTCGAACTAGAGCCCGAGCTTCCTGAGGGACACGTAGCCCGCGCCTTTCTGTTGTGGGGACCGTCGAAAAACTTCCAACATATAGAGGCGATCGCCACCCTCAAGCGCGCTCTCAACTTGCAAAAGAATCTGCCCCACGCCTACAACCGTCTCGGCACCATCCTGGCGCACATCGGGCTTCTCGATCACGCCCGTGAAATGTACGAGGAGGGACGGCCCTTCCAACCGCGAAAGGCAATTAGCCACAGCATCGTCCAGGTTTACTTATGGAATCAGCAATACGAGCGCGCCCACCAAGAACTCCAAGCGTGGAGGAAAGAAAGTCCGACCAACAAGTACGCCATCTATTTTGGACCGCAGCCACACATGATGGCGGGGAATTGGAAAGCGGCGAAAGCGATGCTTGCTGAAGCGCTGCAGCTTTTGCCGAATGAGCCGCTAATTATAAGCCTCGAGGGAGTGCTACATGCATTGACTGGCAGCGTCGAACAGGCAATCGAGTGCCTGGCCAGAGCTTGCGCAAGTCCAAAGTCCTTCGGGCACGCGCATCACACGTATTACCAGATTGCTTGCATTCACGCGCTCGCTGGGCAACCGAAAACTGGCTTCGAGTGGCTTGAGCGGAGCGTTAGCAGCGGATTCGCGTGCTGGCCTTTCTTCCTGAAAGACCCCGGCCTGGAGAACATTCGTGAGCTTCCGGAATTCGAGCTCCTGGTAAGTTCTCTTCAGGCCAAGTATCCCGACCATCTTGGGTTGCTCTGAGAGTCTCCAGACGATTGCGACGGCGAGGCATTCATCCCGTCGAGTTCTCCTTCCAGGGCACATTTCAAGTCCATCCCGCTGCCGGGAAGAACCCACGGTCACTGAATTGGCTGGCAAGCGGAATGAGCCGCGCAGACTTGGCGCGGGAATTTCCGTATCTCACGGGAAAAATATTCTTGCCTCTTTCGCATATGCCGCTGATCGCGCGGGCAAAGTGGAAATTTCGGCCGATCTCGAAGGAACGACTTAGCCGCCTGCGTGTGCTCTAACGCCGCGTTCACCAGGCCTTTTGAAGATTATTGAGTCCCTGGAGATCACGCTTTGAACTACAACACACCTTGCGGAGACCGTGCGCCCGCTATCATCCCTTTAGCAAAGACTGAACGTAGGCCCGTTTTAGGGGGAGCCGGCGAAGGACCTTGCCGGTGGCGTCGTAAAGAGCGGCGGCGATGGCTGGGGCCGCTAGAGCGTTTGCGGCTTCCGAGCCGCCACCGTATGCGCCGACTTTGCGGTCGTTGATGAGCACGACTTTTATTTCGGGAGTGTCGGTCATTTTCGCGATTGGATAGGTGTTCCAGTCGCGTGAAGTGACGCCGCTTTCATCGAACATGGCTTCTTCATAAAGCGCGTGACTGATGCCCATCATCGCACCACCTTCCACCTGGCGCTTTAACTGAAATGGATTGACGACGATGCCCGGGTCCACGGCGATGGTGTATTTTTCCACGACGATGGCACCGGTACTCGGCGCGACGGCGATGTGGCAGACACACGCCCAGTAAGTGCCCGAGCGAAACAAGGCGGAGACGCCGCGGCCGCGGACCGGCTCAGAGCCGACGGATTTTGCGCCGGGGCGAGGCGAAGGGCGCGTGTCCCAAGCAGACGCATCACGAACCTGATTGAGGACGTTGATGAGACGCTCTTCTTTTGCGTGGTCAATTCGGAATTGAATCGCATCGGCTCCGGCGAAAGCAGCAGCTTCGCTGAAGGCGAGTTCGCGCGGATAGTTCTGCTGATACTGGCCGGGAGTTCTCATGCTGTGATCGCGAAGACCGACGGCGAGCGGCGAAGCTTTCTGTCCGACCTGGTAGGTGCCATGGCCGAGTTCGGCGACGTTGGGAATGAGATCGTACGACCAGGGATCAGAAATAAAATTGGCTGTGGTGCCGAGGAATCCGGTTCCCCCTCCCGGCGCGGGCATAGTGGGAAGTCCGGCAAGGATGGCGCCGACGGGACGATCGTCCTGGAAGGCCGGCATATAGTGATCAATCTGGTAGCCGGCGACTTTTCCTTTTTCGTCAAAAGCAAATTGGACATCGGCGAAGGCAGCCGGGGATTGCGTGGACCACTGAAAATCTTCGGCGCGCATCCACTGAACGCGAACGGGCTTACCGACCGCCTGAGATAGGAGTACGGCGTCGTCTTCCGCGCCTGAGTTGCCACCGTTGGAGCGACCGTAGTGACCTGCACCGGGATGCGTATGAACGATGACATGATCAGGAGTGGTGCCGAGCATCATGGCGATTTCACCGCGCAGCGCCTGGGGATTCTGGTTATGCGTGTGGATTTGAACTGTGCCATCGTGTTTGACGTCGGCCACGGCCATAGTGGGGCCGATGGGCGCGTGCTTCATAAATGGAAAGTAGTAGGTGGCGGAAAATTTCTTGCTGGCCGAAGCGAGCGCCGAAGCGACGTCGCCTTTGTTAGTGGAACCTTTTGTGACTTGCGCGGAGGACCAATCGCCTTCCTTGCGCAAGGACTCGTAGAGTTTCTCGTTGCCGGGCAGACCCTTCCACTCGGTCCACTTGGTTGTAGATGCGACTTGCTGCGAAGCCTGAATGGCTTCCCATTCCGTGGACGCGACGACTCCGACGAGATTGCCCTTCACGACGACCTGCGAGTTGGGAAATCTGGATTTGTCGAGCTGGCCGACCGAGAGCAGCGTGGACCCGAGCGTTTTTGGGTGAATGATGCGTCCATGCAACATGCCGGGAAGACGAATGTCGGTAGCCCAAGTTTCTTTTGCAGAGACTTTGGAAGCGATGATGGAGTTCGTCACGGATTTTCCGATGACGGTGTATTCGCCGACGGGCTTCATCGGCGGGTTGCCCATGACAGACAGGCCCATGATGCTGGTTAGGTCTCCAGCGACGGGGATCGTGAGCTTTAGTTGCTGATCTTTAACCAGATCGCCGTAGGAAACGCTTTTGCCGCCGCCGGTGAAAACGCCGTCTTTCGCTTTGAGCCGATCTTTGGGTAGCGCGAGCCGTTCGGAAGCGAGATCGAGAAGGGCTTGATAAGTGTACGCCGCGGCTTTACGGATGTTGGGCGTGCCGCGACCGAGAAAATCGAACGCTCCGCTGCCGTCGGGAGTTTGATCGGTGTGCCCCGCGACGACCGTGGTGATGGCTTCGAAGGGCACGCTTAGTTCATCGGCGACGATCTGGCGATAGGCGGTGAAAGTGGTGCCCTGGCCGAAGTCGCTTTTGCCGGTGCGGATGAGCACGGTGTTGTCCGGATGAATTTCGATCCACGAGTTCGCGAGCGTGGGATCAAGAGTGTTCTTGTAGGGGGCGCCCGTGACTTTCGGGGGCTGAATATCCTGGGCTTTAAGAAACGAAGGACCGACAAAGGTGACGCCGACCACGAGCGCTCCGCCGGTTTTGACGAATTGCCGGCGAGAGAGTATGGCGTCAAAAATCCTTTCTGATTTTTCAGTAGGGCTGACCATAGCTACCTCCCCCTCGCCATGAGTGTGGCGGCGTGTTTTACGGCGTCAATGATAGCGACGTAGCTGCCGCAGCGGCAGAGATGCGGCGACGGGCCCTCCGTGGTGAAGGCTGCTTTGATTTGCGCGTCGGTGGGGTTGGGATTTTTTTCCAGGAGCTCGGTAGCGACCATCATCATGCCACTCTGGCAGAAGCCGCAAAGCGGAGTTTGTTCCTCGATCCAGGCTTGTTGCACGGGATGAAGGATATCTTTGGCGACCTCGGCGGAGAGGCCTTTCCGTTTTGCCCAACGCGCAGGGAGACCTTCGAGCGTGGTGATTTCCGCATTGCCGACGGCGGAGAGTGGCGTGACGCAGGAGCGGACCTCTTTGCCGTCCAGCAAGACGGAACACGCGCCGCACTGCGCGAGACCACAGCCAAATTGTGGGCCCGATAGTCCCAGATCGTTCCGCAACACGTACAAGAGTGGAGTGTCATCTGGCGCGTGAACTTCGCGTCGGACTGCATTTACGATAATGTTTGTCATAGACAATCTCCTTCCCCGTTCTGAGCTGCCTTGGACTGGGTTTGGCAAAGGGCCCGGCAACAGTGAAATCCATCAGCACGTCGTTCTGCTCGCTAGACTTTGGCCAGTGTGGAAGTCCTGCCCCCATTGTATTGCATCTGCCCATCATAGACCGTCTTTCGGGTGTTCAGACTGCGCACGCCCGAGTTTGCGTTGCCACGTTCGAGCTCTTTTGGAGCGTTCGCCACGGCTCTTCAAAACGCACGTGGCGTGGCCATAAAGAACCGTTGCTTGCATGGATCTACCTCCTCTCGTTCTGCAATAAATTTGGCGCACTAGCACAACGCGCCAACCTACTTGCAAGACGTGCCAAGGACCGCATCTTCCGTTCACGAGATTTTCGTTAGGAAAGAGAACAGCTTAAGGCGTATCGAACATGCAGGTTCTGCAGTATAAGTTTCATTTGGCAGGTGGTCGGCGATCCGCAATCCGGAATTGCTCGCTATTTGGAGGTGACTACTACATTCGACTATGACTTCATCTCTATCGGATCGTTCTCACTATCCATGCCTCCGCGACAGCGTGTATCTGAATCAAGCATCGTTGGGATTGATTGGCCAGCCAGCAGTCGCTGCGATGCACAGCTTCCTTGAGAACGTTGCGAGGCATGGCAATCTCTATATGTCGGACAGCGATGAGATCAACTACGGGCATGCCCTTAGGGGACTTGCCGCCAAATTGTTTCATAACGATCCATCACGCATCGCCATTCTCGCCAGTGCAAGCGAGCTGCTGGGACAATTTCCTCTGCTACTTCGTCTCAAGCCCAACGCTACAATTCTCGTCGTTTCCTCCGACTTTCCTGCAATTACTCGCCCCTGGGTTCGCCTGTCCTATTTTGAAAAAATCCGTGTTCGTTTTGTCCATGATCTGCCTGATGGTGATCTGACAGAAGCGCTCATTAACGCCATCGACGAAACCACTGGTGTCATAGCTGTTAGCAGTGTGCAGTACGCCACAGGCACCCTAGTGGACGTTCGTCGTGTGGCGAGAAGTGCTCATGAGGTGGGCGCATTCCTGATCGTTGACGCAACCCAAGCGGCCGGTGCAATGCGGGTGGATACCTCGACGCTCGAGGCTGATGCGGTGGTTGCCAGCGGTTATAAATGGCTCAGCGGACACGGTGGGGTGGCCTTGGCAGCCGTGTCGGAGTCCTTACTGAAACAGCTCCCGATTTTGCCGGGCTGGATGAGCGCCGCGAAACCCTTTGACTTCGACGCTAAAACAGTCTCCTTCGCTTCCGATGCGCGGCGCTTCACGCAGTCCACCATGTCTTATGTCTCGATTGCGGGCCTTGCTGTTTCTATCGAACAGCTGTTGTCTCTGGGAGAGAACCGAATTGAAGAGCATGCACGTCAATTGGCCGCGAAACTGATCGATGGCGCTCGCGAATATGGCTGGGAACCGTTTCATGGCGTTCATGATGCGGCCGCATCTCCTCACATCATATCGCTCGGACACGGCCGGAAGCGCGCACGGGAAACAGTGGAGAAACTGCGCGACCAGAAGGTTATATGTTCAGCGCGTGGCGAGCGGATCCGGGTCTCCCTTGCTCCTTACAACGATGCAAGTGACGTGGTGAAGTTTTTTCAGGCGCTCGCGGCGTTTCATTGCACATGAACTCCGGCGAGAAACGTTGACCGTATCGAACTGCGTCGCCCGTATTACAGGTAGAGATCACCGGGAGGAATCACTGGTTTCCATTGCCGCATTTTGAGGAGCCCGACGTTTCTGTTAGTTTTGCGGTGTGAAGACGGCATCGTACGGTCGGATCGTCTTGGGCGCGTCGGCGGTGTTGTTCGGGGTCATCACCCTGATGTGGCACGATTCTGATACCTGGCAAAACTTGCGACATATCTGGAGCCTGCCTTTTGGCGCCATCATCGGCGAGTGTCTCATGGTCGCTCAAATTGCTGGCGGGATTGGTATGCTGTATCCGCGCACCGTGCGCTCGGCTTCGGTCGTACTTTGCATTGTGTATTTGTGTTTCTCGCTGGCCTGCGTCCCTGACATCATTGCCGCAGCGAACCTCTATGACAAGTACGGCGGGAGCTTCTTCCTATTCTTTTCCTTATTCTGTGGCGCGATTGCGCTGTACGCTGCGACTGAGTCGGATGCCGCCAAGGCGATGGTGTTCGGCCGACTGGCGCGCTTTGGACTCGGCGTCTGTGCGATTTCCTTTACGCTGGGTCAGATGCTCCTTCTTCGTGAGACAGCTCACCTGGTTCCAAAGTGGATTCCACCCGGCCAGATGTTTTGGGCGATCCTTACAACGATCGCGTTCGCGCTCGCGGCAATGGCCATCCTCATCAATCGCCTGGCGCGTCTTGCGATGCGTATGATGACGCTCATGCTGGCCCTCTTTGGCGTGCTGGTGTGGGTTCCGCACCTGATCGCTCACCCACAGGCACATTTCAATTGGTCCGAATGCGTCCTGACTTTCCTGACTACCGGGGCTGCCTGGATGGTGGCTGATTTGAGGTCTTTCTGATTCCTGGTAAGCCCCAGCGCTGTTTCTGGATCACTTCGTGTGGTCGGTCGGCATCGGTAGAGTCGGGATTTGCTCGCACCTGCAAGCACCACCCCGCGCCAGTGGGTGGTCACAGTTTGTGACCACCTACGGAAGCTGAAATTCTCCCCGACGCTCCCATTCGTTTTTACGGAGCATGGCTCGATCACGCTGGCGAGGGTCCTAAACAGTCCAGTCGCGGTTCACGGGAGCATCGCTGTGGTCTGTCTCGTTCATTCGGCTGCGTGAAATCCTGGCAAGGGACAAGGAACTGGCGGGTAAACATATGATTGCTTGTTAATGAGCGGGTAGGTGTGTATTTCCATTGGCCCGGGAACATTTTCCGCTGTGCGCGAGTCTAACTACCCGTAAATCTCTGCCGACTCGTTCTCATGAAATCTCTTCTCATTTGTAATGCTGCCGCACTCCTGTTGACCTACGTCTGTGAGGGACAAGTCCTCACTTCCCAGTACGACAATCAGAGAACCGGCGCCACGCTCAGCGAAAAGACGCTCACTCCTCAGAATGTCAACGTCAGGCAATTCGGAAAGCTGGGCGCATATAAGGTGGATGGCGCGGTTTACGCTCAGCCTCTCTATCTGCCTTCAGTGGACGTTCCGGGCAAGGGCCAGCATAATGTCCTTTTGGTCGCCACGGAGCACGACAGCGTATACGCTTTTGACGCGGACCGCCCCGGCGATCCTCCGCTCTGGCAAGTCAGCCTGCTGGACACCCCAAAAGGCGAGTCGCCCGTTCCCGCTCGCAGCGTGCAATGCCCTTTTATTCAGCCGGAGATAGGCATTACCGCGACCCCAGTAGTCGACCGAAAGACCGGAACACTCTACGTCTTGGCCCGCAGTATGGTTGGGAAGATATTCGGCGACAACCAGTACTTTCAGCGCCTCCATGCTCTGGCGATCACGACTGGCACGGAAAAATTCGGCGGTCCGAAATTGATTACCGGCGCCGTTTCTGGACGTGGCGCAGGCTCGGCGAACGGACGAGTCACCTTTGATCCGCTGCGCGAAAACCCGCGCGCATCGCTGTTGCTTTTGAACGGCTCGGTTTTTCTAACTTGGGCATCGTCCTGCGACGTGGCTCCGTACCACGGTTGGGTTATGGCGTACGATGCAGCGACACTTGCACAGCAAGCCGTGTTAAATGTCACGCCCGACGGTAGCGAAGGTGGAATCTGGGCCGCCGACACCGGGCCCGCTGCTGATTCGGCTGGCAATGTGTATTTCCCTACTGGAAACGGGACGTTCGACGCTGCTTCCGGCGGGCGGGATTACGGCGATACAGAACTGAAGCTCTCCTTTCAAAACGGTGCGCTTGTGGTTCGCGATTATTTCACTCCCTACAATCAGGCCACAATCAGCGAGCGGGATGCTGACTTGGGTTCCTGTGGTCCGCTTGCCGTTCCCGATCAGCCCGGTCCGCATCCCCACTTGCTGCTACAGCCAACCAAGGCCGGCACAATCTACGTCCTCGACCGCGATCAGCTGGGTCAGTACCACCCGCAAGGCGACGCCGTCCTGCAAAGAATCGATACTCGGGAATCCTACGGTGCTATGGCTTATTGGAACGGCCACGTGTTCTTCGCGGCCAGTGATGACTACCTTCGCGACTACAAGCTCGAGAATGGCCAGGTCACTCCTAGCAAATCATCGGCAATGAAGTTCGAAAATCCCGGCGCTACTCCATCCGTCTCGGCTGACGGAAATCGCAACGCAGTCGTATGGGCGATCTCAACTAAAGTTTGGAACGGCGCCGACAACAGAGCTGCCGTTCTTTATGCCTTCGACGCCATGGACGTAACACAGCCGATCTACTCTTCGGAGCAAAACAGCCAACGCGATCGAGCGGGACTGGCAACGCGTTTCGTTTTCCCGGTCGTGGTCGATGGACGCGTTTACTTTGCGGCGCGCGGCGAAGTCGATGTTTACGGCCTGTTGCACTAGCATCCAGTGGCGGCATCCACTGGAAGAAACTCCGCGATGTACGCAGGAACTTGGGGAACGGACTTGGGAGGAGCCAGAGAGACCGAGAAATCAGCAAACTTACTCAGGTATGCGCCGATTGGCACCTACGGGAAAATCAATTTCAGCACGGTGTTCGCCGGTCAGGCCGTCGGCATTAAAGACCCAGAGGACGGGACCTGGTTGGTTCGCTTTATGGATTGGCTTCGAAAATCTCAATCAAAGCTGCAAAAGTCCCATCGTGTCATGCGACATTTCCGATCAGATTGTGGCGTAGCTCCTTCTCGTATCGTTCGCACAGCAATTGCGCAACGAGTTTCTGTGACCGGAACAAGAAATCCGCATCACTGGGCTTGCGGCGGAATGATATCCAATTGCCTCAAGTGGCGGGGCACGCGTAATGTAACGAATCGAAGGAATCATCAGAAGACGACCCTACGGTGAGGGATGCGGACGCTAGTACAGGATCTGCGGTATTCGGTGAGACAGCTTGTCGGGAGCCCAGGGTTGACCCTAACGGCGTTGGTGTCTCTGGCGCTGGGGATCGGGGCAACCACGGCGGTGTTCAGCGTAATCCATGCGGGGTTGATCGACCCATACCCGTTCACCGCGGCGGACCGGATTGTGCGGCTGACGATTGAAAGCAAGGTGGGCCAGGGGGATTGGGCCAATCTCACTGGGCCGCAGATCCGCGAAGTGCGGAAGCTGCCCATCGTCGAAAGCCTGCTGGCGATGGATTACCACGCGATGATCCTGACGGGGCACGGGCTCCCCGAAAATGTCAACGCAATCGGACTAATCTCGAATGGTTTCACGGATTTGGGTGTGCCGCCGATATTGGGGCGTGGACTTTTGCCGTCGGATGCGATCGAGGGGCAGGACCCGCAACTTGTGACGGTTCTGTCGTACAAGTTTTGGCAGATGCATTTCCTTGCGGACCGGGATGTCATAGGAAAGACAATTCAACTTGACCACAAGAACTATGTGATTGTGGGCGTGGCTGCGCCGCGATTCCGCTGGTATAGCGCGGATGTGTATTTGCCCTTGAGACTTACGTGGGATCGAGGACTGAGCTACATCATCAATCTGCGGCTGCAAAAAGGCGTGAGCCTTGAGACGGCGGATGCAGCGCTACAACCTTTGCTGGATCAATTCGCTAAAGACATGCCGAAACACTTCCCGGAGCATTTTCGCGTGCGCGTGGAGGGACTGAACGAATGGGTGGTCCGGAGCATCAGCGGAACATTGTATCTACTGTTTGGCGGGGTGGCGCTGCTGCTGGCGATTGGGTGCGGGAACGTGTCCATTTTGTTGCTGGCGCGAGGCACGGCCCGCCAGCATGAATTGGCTGTGCGTGTCGCAGTCGGTGCCAGCCCCGGGCGCCTGGTGCGACAGCTACTGACAGAGTCGCTGTTGCTAGCTGCGACGGGCGCGGCACTGGGTGTTTTTGCGTCTTTTGGGTTCTTGGCGGGCATCCGAGCGTTATTGCCCCCATATGCCTTCGCGCCGGAGGTGGTGATTCGGATCAATGTTCCAGTTCTCTTGTTTAGCGTGACGGTGGGACTTGCGACGGGAATTCTGTTTGGATTGTGGCCGGCGCTGCGCCTTTCGCGGACGCAAGCAGGACCACTGATGCAGTCGAACACGCGGCGCTTAGCGGGAAGTGCGGCCGGACGGAGAACCAACAACTTTTTGATCGGGGGCCAGGTTGCGCTGACATTGTTGTTGCTTGCTGGAGCGGGAGCAGCAATGAGGGGCTTTGTGCGGTTGATGCACAAGCCGCTCGGCTATGACCCGCATAATGTTATGTCAGTAGAAATACCGCTTCACGATGGCGCCTACACGACATGGGCTGCGCGCGCGGCTTATTTTGAGCAAATGCGAGCGAAGGTGGCAGAGACGCCCGGGGTGACGATGGCGGCGATTTCGAGTAATGCCACGCCGCCGCGAAATGGATGGAATTCGCGATTTGACATTCTAGGTAAACCTGCGTCGGAAGAGCAGCTGGGATCCATCAACCTGGTGAGCCCAGGCTACTTTGCGGCGCTGCATATTTCTCTCGGGCAGGGACGGATCTGGACCGCGACAGAGAATCATGACGGAGCGCACGTCGCCGTCATCAATCGAACATTCGCACAGCGATACTTTCCCAACAGCGACGCCATCGGACACTCGGTGAAATTGCCGGCAATTGAAGATAATCCGCCCACGGTGCTGTCGGCACCAAAGGTGGCCGACAGTTGGTTGCTGATTGTAGGCCTCGTGGAGGATGCGCGGAACGACGGGCTGAGGGATCCGATTAGGCCAGCGATTTACATTCCCTACACGCTGAGCATGTTTCAAGGAACGCAAATTCTCGTGAGGTCCGATATGCCACCACTCACGCTGGTGCGCGCGGTGCAGGAACAGTTGGCTGCAATGAATCCAGACCAGCAGACTTATAGTCCGAGAGATCTCGAAACATGGATCACTGATGTTCAGGAATGGCAGCAGGAACATCTGGCTGCGTGGATCTTCGGAATCTTGGCGTGGTTGGCGCTAGCTCTGTCAGCAGTGGGGTTGTACAGCGTGGTGTCCTACGTGATTGCGCAGCGGACAAATGAGTTTGGAATTCGCATAGCACTGGGGGCACAGCCGGAGCATGTGATACGGATTGTGTTTGCGTCGACGGTTGTGAGTGTCGGAAACGGGATTGCCGCTGGGCTGGCACTTACTCTGGCGATGAACCGGTTCCTGGAAAGTTGGGCGGGCGGGAACGCACGAGATCCAGTGATTCTGGTCGGGGGGACGCTACTCCTGTGCTTGGTGGCGATGATTGCCTGCGCGATACCGGCGCGGCGCGCGTCCGGAGTAGATCCGATGGTTGCAGTGAGGAGCGAATGAAGCCGGTGTCCGGGCGGAGCAAGATATATGGCTCCTAGAGAAGAGAGCAGGCTGGCGGCTAGACTTTTTGGTGCTCCGCAGGTTTGTCGCCCAAGGCGGCATAATGCCATCTCGGTCGAAGGCTCCTGATCAAACTACGCCAGCTGTGAGTGAGAACGACGCACGGTGAATTCCGTGTCTAGGTGCGTAACCGTAAAATCTGGCCGAAGAGACTAAACCTACCAGCGAAACGCACTGCACCGGCAACGGCAACGCAGAGAGAAACCAAAACGAGGTCGCGTAGCCTTCCGAATGGTGACGACAAATATTAACGCGGCGAGGATTCCAACTAGCCGCGCCGTACGCCAGCCAAAGGTCTTTCTAAATCCCGGGCCAGACCCCGTCGGAGCTGGCAGATCTGCCCACCAGATCTCACTTTGGGAAATTACCATTCCCTACTTTAATGTTTGACCGCGAACTTTGCGTATTTGTCGTGCCGGGCTTTCTGCGCGCTCCAGTCCGGCACGGTAGGTTGCGTCTTGTGGACCTGGCGGCCCCCCAGGCCATGCGGCCCCGGCAGGAAACGCCTGCCGGCAGGCTAGTATTTGGCCATGCGAGGTCGCTAATCATCACCGAGCTCGAGTCGCACGAAGCCACTCCCCCATTGCCGCTGAAGCTCACGCCGGAGAAATCGACACTAGAGTTTACCAACACCAGCATGACGGGACCGCTGTTAGCGGAGATCTGCCCGCCGCGAAGGAAAGCTTCAGAGTTGCCGTCTACGCGAATTCCTGCGCTGCGGGGATCGGCAGACGACTATGTAGGTGGTCTGCCGTACAGCATGGCTGACGGAGAGCTTGGTGCAACTGTTCTGAAGTAGCTGAGCAACGTAGCAACCCTGGTGAAATTCGGGAGGCGCGGCGACAAGTGCCGACAGCTGCCCGGTGTCGCTCGATGTCGCTTGCGGGCCTTTCGCGGAACTCCTACCTTGGCCTCCAAGCGAGCCTCGCATCTTGACAATGGAGAAGGCCATGAACCAGAGGATGTTTTGGATGACGGCTTTGGCGCTGTCGGTGCCGGCAGGAATCTCGGCACAGTCGATCCACCCTTTCTATCGCGACGCCGACGTGATCTTTAAGCCCGAGCTGCTCGGCAAGTGGGAAGTGGACGGAGCAGTAGCGCTGGAGTTCCGTGATCTCGGCAACCAAACCTACGGGATTATCCTGTACATCGACAAGGACAGCGGACTCTATTTTCGTGCGCACCTGTTCTGCGTGGAAAAGCGTTGTTTTCTGGACGGCCAGGTCGCCGGTTTCAAGCTTGCAGACGGCCAGTGCCAGCCAGGCGAGGGCGCAGTGCAGAGGGCGACGCAGCCGGATGAGGAGTTTCATCTGGACAAGGATGCATTTCCATTAAATCACGCGCACGGGCTGATCCTGGTTACCTTCGCCGATCAGGGCCAGGAAGTCTCGTTATCCAAGTGGGAAGATTCCTGGCTTCCCAAGATGGCAGAACTCGATAAGCTGCCGGTGGCTCACACCAAGGATGATCTAGGGCGAGTAGTGCTAACCGCGGAAAGTGATGACCTTCGCGATTGGGTTGGATCGCTGCCCGACGAGGCCTTCGAGAGCGCGAAGCGTCTAGAGCCGCTCAAAGACCGCGAGAGCGGCGACCGGAAGCAAGGGGACGGGACGGAAAACCAGGGTTCCCGCGCCGTTTCGGAAACACCTTCTGGTCCCGGAGAGTGAGAGATGGTCAGTTGGCGGAGGTGAGGCCGGACGCTCGGGCACGCCATCGAAGACCCATAAGTAGTTCTGTTCGCGGAGTCGGCGATCGATGTGCCCGGCCACGCCTGCGAACTCTCCAAGACTGTCACGAAGTCCCTTGATGGCCGCACTCAGTGAGTGGTCGAAATCTACAAAGATATCCGCGGGCCGGAGCGGTTGGCGCAGTTCGTCGCCTGTTACAAGCTCGCCGGGCCGGGACAAGAGCGCCACGAGAACCTGGAACGGCTGCCGCTGGAGGTTGACTTTCACGTCGTTCTTACAGAGTTCACCGCTACGCCATTGCAAAGGCGCCGAAACGAAATCATGGAGGTTCTCCGTACTGTGACTGTTCGTGCCAGCTGGGTGGCACACAATCGCGCCGCATTTCATTTTGGGCGGCAAGCGACTCCCAGAGACTTCCTGGACAAACGATATTGACGTTCACATAGGCCGCTCGCTTGCAGCGAGTCTTTGGCTCCCTTCCCTTTATTTTTCATGAAGCCGCGAATAGATCGACTAATCAGTGCTGGGATAGAGGCGGCCGTCGCGTTCGACGAGACCGTAACGTTGGCGTGCGGCTTCGAAGCCGGCGTGATTGAACGGACGATGGCGCAGCGCGAGTGTGCAGAACAGGCGATCAAAAAAGAAAAAACCGATTCCAAAGTTGGCGTCCATGCGGCCGTGTTCGTTGACGGCGTGATGATGAATGTCGTGCAGACGACGGGAGGCCAGAAACCAGCGGCGGAAGAGCGGGTGCTGCGCCATCCAGAAACCGGAGAGGTGCATACGGTCATGCAGATAGTTGAAGGTGAAAATGGGCCAGGTGACGAGCGTAGCTAGCGCGATCGCCTGGTGCAGCAAGGGAACATGAAGCAAGGATAAGAGCAGCCAGACAGTAGCGAGCAGCACAGCTGAGGGAACGAGCCACTCGAGGCCGACGTTGCCGACGGAAAAACGATTGTCGGTGGCATCGCGGTAGTGGTTGTGGCGCATCGGCTGGCCGGGGCCGTAGATGAGGAAGTGGTGGATGAGGTGGCCGCGGCTGAGAAAGCGGACTTTGTCGCTATGCAGAAGGCGATGCAGCCAGTAGCCGAACAACTCGGCGAGCAGGCAAGAAGATACGAGCGTGACCGTGATGCCAAAAATCCAAGAAAAGTGAGCTGGGTGGAACACGGGGGCGCTCCTTTCTGTGACCCGAGGTGATGGGATTGAGCTGGAGCGGTCACTCGGTCAGCGCAATCTACGAAAAGAGAAAAACGACAGGCAAGCGACAAGAGGCGTCAGAGGGGACGTGACGTGCGATGACGCGGAATGGCCATCGTTTTAGGGCCAAGCAAACGTCGGACTGGGTGCCCGCAAATATCGGAAGTAGTTGAGAAAGAAAGAGCCGAAACCGGCGGGGATACAGCCGCTGCGAGCGCTACTTCAGTACCTGAGTTTGTCGAGGTGGACACTGGCGAGGAGCCGTTGGAAGCGCGGGTCGGAGCGGAGCGGGTCGGCCATGGGTTCGACTGCCAGGTAAATCAGGCGGTCGTCGTGTTCGAGGACGGCACGTTCCATCTCTTGAAAAGCTTGGTCGAATTCGCCGAGGCCGACGTGAATACCGGCGAAATAGAGTACTGGAACATAGCGTTGACGGGATATGGTTTGCAGCTGTGTGAGGATGGCGTTGGCGCCTTGGCGATCGCCGGAGAGGGCCAAGGAATGGCCGAGGACCATGAGCAGGGCCGGATTGTCCGGCGCCAGGCTGCACGCGCTTCGGAAATGCTGGATGGCCTCGGCGTACATTTTTTTTTCGCGGTAGGCGGAGCCGAGCCAATATTCGGCGAGCAAAAAGTGAGGGAATTGCTCGAGAGTCAGATTGGCTTTGGCGATCGTGTCGTCGAAGTCCCGAGCATAGTAAGAGGTTTCAGCGAGAGCAGTAGTGAAGATGGGCGAGACAGGATCGAGGTCGAGAGCTCTTTGCGTTTCGGCGCGAGCTTCGGCGAGACGGTTTTGCGTCATGAAATATTGGCCGAGCCACTGGTGGGCGGTAGGGTTGTTGGGATCGATGCGGATGGCCTGGCGGAGCTCGGCCTCGGCGGCGGGGAAGTCCCAGTCGTAGTACATGAGGATGTTGCCGCGGACGTAGTGGGCTTCAACGTTGGCGGGATCGAGCGCGAGAGCTTTTTGCACTTCGGCCTTGGCTTTGGGGCCGGCCACAGCTTGCGGGACGGCGTCGTTGGGCGCCTGGCTTAGAAGAGCATAGGCCGACGCGAGACCTGCGTGCGCCTGCGCCAAATTGGGGAGGCTTTGCACGGCGTTTTCGAATGCGGAGACGCTGTGAGTCAGATCGCGGATCGCCCAATATTTGCGGCCGCGGAGATAGGAGTCGTAACCCTGCGGATCGATGGCGGGAACGCCCTCGGAAGATTTGGGAAGGTTGATGAGAAGTTTTTGAGCGATTGCGTCGGCGACTTCGTCCTGCACTTTCAAAATGTCGGTGAGGTTTTCGGTATAAGAATCGGACCAGAGTGGTGTTTGCTCTTTCGCCGAAATCAAAGAGATGTCGATGCGGACCTTATCGTTGGCGCGCCGGACGCTGCCTTCGAGGACGTAGTTCAGTTTGAGTAGCGGCTCGAGTTCGGAGATGGGTTTTGCAGCGAGTTGTCTTGAGGAGGTGGGCGCGATGACGCCGAGGCGCTGCGGATCGAGTCGGCCGAGGCGGTTGTTGAGTTCGCTGGTGAGGCCATCGGTGAATTCGGATTGTGCGGCGTCGCCGGCAACGGTCTGAAACGGACGGACGAAGAGACGCAGCTTGCCGCCGGGCTGGATGGCTGCCGCAGGTTTGAATAGCGCAGGCGCGAGAACAAATCGTGAAACCAGAAGTGCTGCGAACAGGATGGCCGCGATACTTGAAAGCCAATAGAGGCGCCGAGGTTCCGAGCCCTTATTCGATTCAACGTCGGGTGCCGGCGGTGAAACAGAAGACGTTTCGTGATTTTTGATTTCGACGAGTGCAGCGGCCGCGTCGGCGGGGTGGCGAATCTCCTCGGCTTTGATTTTCGCTTCGCGCTCTCGATACCACTGATCGAGTTCGGAAGGATAGGCGTAAACCGCATTCTGTCTGCCAACAGGCAGGCGATGAATCGGCAGCCCGAGGTTTCGTTCCCAGCGCTGGACGGTGCGGATTTCCCGGCGAAGGTAAAGCGCAATTTCACCCGAGCCCTCAAGCTTACGCTCGTGGGTCGGCGACATTCCGGGGGCCGAATCGGGACCAGAGGATGGCGGCATGGGCCAGTTACCCGACTCCAGATGTTTGCGGAAGTGTATAGCGCAAAGGGTTAGCAAGAAACAAGCGTTTTAACCACGGACCTAGGAACCGTTTCCGGCGAACCCATAGACAGCGTTAGCCAAGGAGTTAAAAACTCTCTTGGATTACTGCGAGGAATGATTTATCTTGGCGGCAAGACAAGCAAGGACCAGGAGACAGGACGACACCGTAAGCGCGTAACCAGTTTGCCAGGGCCGAGCAAATCCCAGTTGCCGAAACCTGGTGCTGATTGGAGCCTTCGCACTGCCCTGCCGAAGGCCTCTTTTCTGTGCTGTTCTGACAGTCGATCTCTCTCGTCTCGAAGGTTCGGACAGGCTTGAGCCGTGAAGTTTCCTCTTTGTGTTTCCTTTCTCCGCTTGACGCTCCTTCTCTCGATGCTGTGTTCTTTGCTCTCGCCCTGCCGGCTCAATGCGCAGACGATCAGTAGTTCCGAATCAGGTTCTTCGTTGGCACCGTCGCAGGAACCGCCGGGGGAACTTCAGATCGAGATTCCCGGGCCTCTGCGCTCGTTCCTTCGCATGGCCGGCATCAGCCAGAAAGTGTCTCCGGAAGAGGTCTTACCCCTCGTAGCCCGTAATGCCTTCCTGCAGGGCTATCGAAACGGTAAGCCTACGGAGTTCCTGATACTCCTAACTCGCTATGTGCACCAGGCGCGAGAGCTGGCCGCCTTGGCAGGGCCCGATGGCGTTATTCGTATATCCGACTGCGCGGACGCCAAGCCTTTGCTCGCTGTCCTAGGCTACCGCTTGCCGCCAAATTGCGGTCACAGCCAGGCTACTCTCGTCGCTGCCGACGCGGAGAGAGCCTTTCTTACCATTGACTCCGGGTTCCCATTAGTTGCGCTAGAGGAAACCCTTCAGGGGCGCGGTCCATTTGCCTATTCGTTTTCCGGATCCCGTGTGCCCGTGCTGCTCGGAGAAAAGCAATGGATCCTGGCAAATCCCGGCAATGACCGCGATGCGAGAGGTTTGCTGGATGCTCTCTTGCGGGATCGCAAGCTGGCTCAGCTTTACTGGGCGATATATCGCAACGATCCCGAAACGCGGTCCAGCCTGGCGCTGGAGGTAGGGCTACCGAAGTTGCTTCCGTTCGCCGGGATACTCGAATTGTATGGAAGTCAGATGTGCATTCGTTCTGGGCGCCTACTGGTTCCCGGCGGAGTCTCTGCCGAATCACGCTGGAAGGATTTGGTGGGAGCTGATCCCCAAGCACCGAAGGAATTCATCCCGCAGCTCCTTAAGAAAGACAAAGGTTGGCTGGCCGCCTATTTCGACGTGTTGTCACGAACCAGCCGAGCCCAACAGGAGCATCTGACTCACGCCGATCGACTGAAGCGTTTCTATCATGCTTTTCGATCTGCGGCTACTTCGCAAGACGACGCGGCGAGGTTCGTTTTTCGGCCTGCTCCGTCTCTGCTGCTCCTGGTAACCCGGCTTCAATGGGAACCGAGCGGCGACGCATACGTCCCCGGCAACTTAGAGGTATGGAAGGAGATCATCCGGCAGCAAGATGGCTCCAAAGTTGCGCATGAATTGCGCAAGCGCGCTACGGGCTGGCAGGAAAGCGACCAGATTCTCGAGGCTATGTTCGCCTTCTCTCAGCAGCAGACGGAAGTCGGGCCGCTGCAAGCTTATCTATTGCTGAGTGAACTGGACAGCGTGAGGCCAAAAGACGAGCGCCTAAGTCCGCAAACCGTGCAGCTGATGGCGAACAATTTCTCGGAGTTCAGCAAGCAATATTGGATTTTTTCAGAGTTTCCGAATTTGAGCGATGCATCGATTTCGCGTTTCCTCGGCGCCGCTCAATATCTAAGCAAAATCCGCAACCTTACGCTGCGCGGAAATGCCATGGGACTCTTCCAGGCCAACGTCGGGCTTTGGCAGATTGCAGCCCGTCAAGGGCAAATTGCGAATTCCAGGCTGAACGAATCCTGGCAGAGAGTTATTGAGCCGTTCGCGAAGATTTCATCTTCGGCCCAGCTGTTTGATGCCGGGCGCAACTCACTCCAGGCGTTGGCGGTAGCCGTCCGGGGCAAACCCGAGATTTCGCAGGACCAGGTGATCGAGTCGCTTGCCGGGCCGCGGCAAAAGGATCCGGAAAGCCAAAGGATGCACCAAGAGGTCGCCAACAGGATTCGCGCGGTCATGGATGCGCAGCGCCTGGTTTCCCTCGACACTCTGCTGGCATTGGCTGATGGACTAGACGAGATTGCGCATGGAACTCGATCGATAGCCGACGACCGGCTGCTATCGCTGGCGGGAGAGCTCCGGGAATTCGAGATGCCGCGGCCGATTTTTTCTAATAGCGAGAGAACGCAATGGGCATCAGGAACCTACAATAACCGGCACACCGAACTGCAGACTCGGATGGACTTGACGAAGCTGCTGACGTTGCCGCATTCGACTTCACAGTTGCAAGACGCTCGCGGTGAGCTCGCTTCCTTCCTGAGAGACACGCTCGTTGGATTGAACTATGCGTACTACGAACCCCCCGGCGCGCAGGTTCTCCACAGCAACCCTCTTTTCGTTCGCTCGCATGATTTTGCCGGTGACTCGGTCGGCGGCTTCTCTCGGCTGTGGCAAGCTCCACAGGTGTTTGGCGAAGGCTCTCCTGCCGGCGGCGGTGCTCATCTGGTCGGTTCGCTGGCGGACCTTCCCTACGTGCTAGGTGAAGTGGAACAGGAATTCATCGCTCCCGAAAGCGTGCAGGCCCTGATCTGGAAACAGCTCGTACCGGGTCTTCTGACCGACGCCACGGTGCCTCGCTGGTGGGGCATTAGTCGTGCAGAACTGCATGGTGTAGCGCTTTATCAGCAGGCTGGAGAAGAGTTGTTAATTAGGGCGGGAAGCGGTGAAGGAGAAGAACTCCGCAGTAAGGTACTGGACATTCTTTCCGATCGGATGACCGCAAACAAGGCCACATTGCTTGAGCGGGCGCTCCAGGGTCAGGAAGCCTCTGCAGCCATCTCGCGAATTACTCCGGCGGAGACTTTTTATTTGGCGGCGCAGTTCCGCCGTAGGTTTCCCGGGGAGTTAGAGAGCTCCGGATCGGCCGGGAAGGAATTGGCAAGCCTGGAGCGCGAGAATCCGCAAGACCTGAGCTGGAAGCGATTGTCTCGGGACTTCGGGATTCCTCATCCCGTTCTGACGCAGAGCTACGGTCGTGATCTGTCGAATATCAAACCCTTCCCTGCCCTGGGCGGTTATTGCAATCGTCTAATGGCGGAATCGTGGGATTCGAACAATCTCTACTGGGCGCGCCTGGCAGACGAGATGGGCTATTCGCCGGTGATGCTCAACCGGTTGGCGCCTGAACTGACTCATCGCATGATCGAAAAGATTTTCGCGACCGAATTGGAAGACTGGCCAGCGATACTTCGTGCGATGCGGGAGACCGGGGAGGAGTTCCGCCACGGCAAGATTGCTTCGCTCGCCGCAAAGGAAGCGGCTGCACGCCCTTGAGTTCTTGCAGTAGGCCTTTTGGCGATGACAGAAATGGACATGCTCAGGTAACCGGCAATGGCAAACCATATGAATATCTTGACCAATCGAAGATTTTTCTTTTTTCTCTGCTCATTTCTTTCCCTATTCGCGGACTTCGGAACTCGGGCCTGGGCTCAGGTCGCTGTCGACCAGCGCATTCACGTTGTTGTGGACCTCGTACAATTGAATGTCGCAGTGACCGACAGGAAAGGAAATTATGTCACCGGCCTTCGCCCTGAAGACTTTGCGATCACCGAAGACGGAATCCCGCAGAAAATTGCAACGTTCGGGGAAGGCAACGAACAGGTCCGTGAATTGGCGGATGCCACGGCCTCAAAGGACGAATCCGTGGCGCAGTATGCGACGCAGGGAAGCGAATCAGGCGAGCGTGTTTCTCAAGGCGAGCTGAGGTCCTTGGTGGCCGGCGCGAACGTTTTCGTGCTCTTTGACACGAGCAATTACATGTATCGAGGATTTGTGTTCGCGCAAGATGCGATTGCTGATTTCGTGCGCTCCTTGGAAATCGCTGACAAGGTGGCGTTTTACTCCTATAGTAGGAACCTCTCGCGTAATACGTCCCTCACTTCCGACCGGTTGCAGCTCTTGCGCGGAGTGCGGTCAACCGTGGCCGGAGATGATGCGGCGCTTTATAACTGTCTATTGTTAACCGTAAAGGATGCCGCCAAGGTTGCTGGAAGAAAGGTGGTAGTGGTGTTCTCGAACGGCCCCGACAACGCCAGCGCGGTGCCTCCGGAGGACGTGGCTGAGTTAGCCCAATCAACCGGCACCGCGATTTACATGATAAGTACTAACCAGGCGAACCTGGAACCAATTTCGACTGCTGTCTTTGAACGCATGACTGCTGCGACAGGTGGCAAAGCCTATTTCGCCAAGTCTTGGAAAGACGAAAAAAGCTCATTCGCTTCAATTCGCGAGGATCTTGCGCACCTGTATTCGGTGAGCTACTACCCGCGACCAAATGCCAATCGAGGCTGGCGCACAATCGCGGTAAGGCTGGTAGGGGATCGGCTGAAGAGCTATCGACTACGCACGCGTGCCGGATATCGTCCTCAGCCCTTGCGGTTCTCGACTGCAAGCGCCCCAGCACTTCCGGCAGGATCCGTTGCACCATAGAGGTGGCCACGCGTAATTCGGCGCGCGCCAGGAATTTTGCCCTAGACAGTACCCCGACTCGAGGCAGTCTGGTCGAGAGGTGAGTAACTGGTGAACAGGGCCAATGTGTCCGTCAGGCTTCCCGCATGAGCCGCACCGCTATTCTGCCGTCGCCATTGCTGGCCACGGCGGCAGAATTCCGCATACAAAGAGCCGAAAAGGTCAAAACTCGGCGCTCAATCCTAGATTTCACCCGACCCAAAAGACGATCCTTTTTGCTATTGTGCGGAGCAAGGCAGGGGCAATTTCATCATTACCCTCAATCCAAAGGAGTTTCCGGAAGAACGCCTGAGAGCGATGGTCGTCTCGCCTGACCGATTCCACGCGGAAAGGCACTCCTCATCATGGTAGTTCGGTTGCCACGCACCTGTTAGGCCTAAAAGCCCTATTTAACTACGGTGTTGGCCTCGTTACCGGCCCTGTTCGATCCGAACTGCCAGCTACCCGAAAATCGGAGGTTAGTATAATTGACAGTTTGATGAGTGGCACTACATATGGTCCTTTGGAGCACAGACCGACTCGCCGCGGTCAGATTCACACGTAAGGTTAGTCACCTACTCTTGAGAGACAAGGTGACTCTGACAACCGATGGCAAGAGCGTGGCTGATTCTCGGGCTGACGACACTGTTGGTCTGCGCAAAACCTGCTTCGGCACAATCGGAGTCCGGCGGGTTTTGGAACGTCCAGGTGGACAGTCCTGCCCACCTGAACTTCCTCGGCCGTATTCAGCCTTGGGGTCTGAACCCAGCCGTTAAACCCTTGACCCACACACCCTTTGATATCCCTTTGAAAGCGCCGGTGATTGACCGAGATCCGCCGCCTGTGTATTCGGATGAAGCAATCGAGCCAAGCAGAGATGACTCCGGCGGGAGGATCCGCTGGAAGTCGGCCCTTTCGGAGTCGCTGGTTTTTACCGGGATAATGCATTCGTTCAACGTCACGACGGAGGCGGGAACGCGGGATACGTTGAATGGGCACTGGTTTCAGGACTACATCCATTCGGTAGGAGAGTTGCGCGGATGGAGTGACAGCGACGCCTTCATGGCGCCCTACGTCGGGCATCCACTCGAAGGCGGTATTTTTGGATACATCCTGAGGCAGAACGATCCCCGTTACCGGCGCGTGCAATTGGGGGACGGCAGGGAATACTGGATCAGCATGCTGAGGTCCTTGGCCTACTCGGCCGTGTGGCACACGCAATGGAAGATCGGCCCGATCAGCGAAGCGTCCATCGGGAACGTGATGCTGCACGCCTCTCCTGGGTTTATTACGCTTGTCGACACGCCCACCTTAGGTTTCTGCGAGATGCTAGCGGAAGATGCGGCTGATCGCTATGTGTTGATCGGTCTCGAGAACCGCACCAACAATCGAGCCGTGATCATCCTGGCGAGGAGTTTTCTAAATCCGAGCCGGACTTTTGCAAACCTGATGGCATTCCGGGTACCGTGGGCGCGGGACACACGCTTGAACCTGGGTGGAGCGGACTACGAGCTCCGTAGGCAATTGCTAGAGGATTACAGGAACGGTGGCGGTCAAAAACCTTTCCGGTTTGTGCGCCGCTCGGACCCAGTCGGTATCAAGTCGGAGCGTAACTATCCACGTGAAGCGCCGATCGAGCTGACGGCATTTCCGTACTACGAGCGTTTCCGCGATGGCAGCAACTGCATTGGCGGTGGTGGTTCGGGAGCGGCACGCATCAATTCCGATTTCCAGGTCATTACGGAAGTAGATGGATGCCTGATTATGGGTCTGCCGCAATCGAACTACAGCGCGGACTCGCTGTTTTATGGCGGCGGGGTGCGTTGGACGCCTGAGGCGGCTCATCGCATCTCACCTTACCTCCAGTTCATGTTTGGCGGCAGAAGGGTTACCCTGGAAATCGACAACGACCAACTCCGACAAGAACTTTTGAAAGAATGGAATAACGGCAATGGCACCCTGGCGCATTATCCGAAACGAAGTGATTGGTCGGTAGAGACGTCCAACAACGGGCCCAGTATTGCCGTGGGCGGAGGACTAGATATCGTTGTTGCACGACCGTTCGCCTGGCGTATCTTGAATGTGGAATACACACACTCTTGGATGGACAGTGTGGCCATGATCCGGCCGCAGAGTGGCGTAAAGATTGCGACTCAGGCCGTAGTGCGCATCGGCACGTGGTAACCCGGTGTAGGACCGGCCCGTTATCAAAGCCACCAACAAAGCTGGGCGGCCCGGCAGCCGTGACGACTGTTGTCGCGAACTGTTTTCGCCCTTGGCCAGGAATGCTATCCTTCCTTTAGCGAATCGAGTGTTTCCTCGATCGCAGCGATTTTTTGCGGCCGCTATCATGGACGACTTTAAAAAAACGCGCCAAAAAGGCGAACATAGCCGGCTTAAAGCCTGGCGGTCCTCGCTCTTCGTTATTCTTTTCTTGGCCGCGTTCGCTCAAGCTGCGAGAGCGCAACAAGTTCCTCAGACCAGCGCCAGTTTGGCTCCACAATCGCGTTCGAAATTTGCGATCGATGACTTTGACGGGGACAACCGCCCCGACTTGGCCAGCGTTGAAGCTGCACAACGCGACAGTCGGGACGCGCGCTATCAAATCAGATTCCAGCTAACGGCCGGGCGTCTCCAGACCATTGGTCTCACAGCGCCTGTGGGAGGCCTCCACCTCCTGTCACGCGATGTTAACGGCGATAACTATCCCGACGTGGTTGTAACTACTTTCTGGACTAATCAGCCAGTTGCAGTGCTTTTGAACGATGGGCTGGGAAACTTTTCGGAAGCCGAGCCGTCTCGTTATCCGGGTGCGTTCACATCGTCAGAAGTTTCAGTAACGTGCGGAAGCTGCGCGGCGATCAACGAAACAGCGGCTATCTTTCAGCGCTACCTTCCTGGGTATTGCGAAGACCGGGCCAGCAAGTCGTCGCCTCCGCGCGTCGTGGGACGCTTCGTCGGAGAGAGCTTCCATTTCATAACCTCGGCATGCACCGATTTTTGTTTCGGTCGCGCCCCTCCATTTGTACGCCCTCGCAGCTAAGAAAACCCAATTCGTTCACGTACCTAACACCACCCCGCGGGTCTTACGGTGCATGGATGTTTCCGTTGCCACTCTGACCTGAAGCATCGGTTCACGCCAGAGGGCGCCTACCAACACCCATTTCTACCAGCAGTGAGGCATTTCGGAGGTTTGATGTTCCGTTATTTCGGACGTGCATTTGTCATTCTGGCGCTGCCATTCCTATCTGCCGGAACAGTCCTCGCCCAAAAAGTAATGACCTGGCAGGAAGTTCGAAACCGATTCGAGGCCGCGAATCCCTCTCTGCAGGCTAGCCTCATCGGCGTCGATGAGTCGCGTGCGCAGGAGATTTCTGCGCATCTTCGGCCCAACCCGAATCTGACTTTGGCTTCCGATGGCACGCAACTGGCGCCATACAAAGGCGTCTGGCAGCCGCTTACCGGCACTATGGTTTCCGGCAATTTTAGCTACCTGCATGAACGGCAGCGAAAACGCGAATTGCGCCTGGAGAGTGCCCAGGATTCGACGAAGATCGCCGTTTCCGGCCAGTCCGATCTCGGGCGAACGCTGGTTTTCGCCCTGCGCGCGGCTTTCATCCAGACTCTTCAACAGAAAGCCGTTCTTTCGCTGGCCCGGGAAAACCTGACTTATTCCGACCATGTCCTTGATGTGAATCGCGAGCGCTACAAGGCCGGTGCGATCTCGCGCGTGGACCTGGACAGGCTGGAGCTGCAGCACGTCCAATACGAATCCGACGCACAAGTTGCCGAAGTCAATCTGCGTACCGCCAAGATCCAGCTTCTGGCTTTGCTGAACGATCGCACTCCAGTCGATCAGTTCGACGTTAATGGCCCGTTCGATTTTCCAGCTCTGGTCGTTCCAGTTGAGGAGATTCGGCAAGCAGCCTTGGACACGCGCCCCGATCTGCGTGCCGCGCTGGAGTCCATTGACAAGGCGAATACTGACCACAGGCTGGCGGTGGCCAACGGATCTACTGACCCGACATTGGCCGCATGGTGGTCGTATAACCCTTCCTTCAACAATCCCTTTGCCCATCAAACACTTGGCGCAAGCGTTAGTTTTCCGTTGCGGATCTTCGACCGCAATCAAGGAGAAAAGCTGCGCACCAAACTGGAGGTTGACCGTACCGAAAAGCTAGCGGAAGCTGCGCGAACACAAGTCTTCAGCGAGGTGGATTCCGCTTACGCCTCCCTAACGGGCTCGCTGAGACTCCTTCGCCCTTACAAGGATCGTTATCTCGAACAGGCCCTAAGAATCAGAGACACCATCGCTTTCTCTTACGAGCATGGAGCTGCGTCCCTGCTCGATTTTCTCAATGCGCAGGCGGATTACCGTTCCGTCCAGCTCAACTATCTCAACCTAGTCGCTTCTTACCTGACCGCAGCAAGCCAAGTGAACCTCGCGGTAGGAAGTGAGGTCATCCAATGAATTCCTCGAACTCCAAACCGATGGCCCTGCTGTTTGGCTTGTGCTTGTTTGCCTCCGGTTGTAGCCAAACCAAGGGCAACTCGAAGGCAGGGGCTCCTCCACCGACGGAGGTTGAGCACGAGCAAGACGTAAACTTTGTAAAAGTAGATCGCCCCGAGCAGTTCCCACTTGTCACCGCGGCCGAGCATCAGTCTTCGTCGGAATTGACTGCGACCGGGATGGTGACTCCCGACATTTCCCGCAATGCGCCAGTGATTTCGATTGCGACAGGCCGCGTTGTGGAAATCAAGGCCAGGCTCGGGGATTTCGTCAAGAAAGGGCAAGTCCTCCTCCGCGTGCAAAGCGCGGATATATCCGCAGCGTTATCCGATTATCGAAAGGCCGCGGCCGACGAACAGCTTGCCCGTACGCAACTCGATAGAGCGACGCTTCTCTACGACAAAGGAGCAGTTTCCCTCAACGACTTACAGGTAGCGCAAGACGCGGAAGCCAAGGCCAAGTTTGACGTGGAAAATACGGCGGAGCGGCTTCGCGTCCTGGGTGGCAGCATTGATCACCCGGTCTCCGTCGTAGACATCCGCGCTCCCGTTTCTGGCGTTATCACCGACCAGCAGGTCACAAATGCGGCTGGCGTTGCCGGACTGAACTCTCCCAATCCTTTCACCATCTCAGACCTGTCCCGAGTTTGGATTCTTTGTGATGTCTATGAGAACGATCTTGCAAGCGTGCACGTCGGTCAGGACGCGGAAGTTCGGTTGAACGCCTATCCCGGAAGAATGTTTGCGGGCCGGATCAGCAACATCGCCCCGGTCCTCGATCTCAGCCTTCGGACTGCAAAAGTCCGAATCGAGGTGAGCAATCCTGGGCTCATCATGCGCGTCGGAATGTTCGTTCGCGCGACCTTCCATGACCGAAAAAAGGAAAGCCGCGCAGCCGTTCCCGCCGCGGCCGTCTTGCATCTTCACGACCAAGATTGGGTTTACGTTCCTGCAGGCACCAATCAGTTCCGCCGCTTGCAAGTGACTGCCGGCAGCGTCTTGCCCGACAACATGGTGGAAATCACCTCGGGCCTCCGTCCCGGGGAACAACTCGTTGGCAACGCACTAATTCTGCAAAACGCAGTGGAGCAATGAGGTGAGTTCCGTAAACAACGGCAGAGTGGCGAACCCATGCTGAACAGCGTCATCAATTTCGCGTTGAGCAACCGCTTCATGGTCTTGGCGATCGCGGTTCTTTTGCTTGTTTGGGGCGTGATTTCATTTCACGTGCTGCCTGTGGAAGCCTACCCAGACGTGGCGAACAACTATGTCAACGTCATCACACAATGGCCGGGCCGCGCAGCAGAGGAAGTCGAACAGCAGGTGACTATACCCATCGAGATTCAGATGAACGGGATTCCGCATCTGGTGCACCTGCGATCCGTCTCTCTGTTCGGGCTATCCAGCATCATGCTCATCTTCGATGACTCATCTGAAAACGATTGGAATCGGCAAAAGGTCCTTGAAAGGTTGTCCCAGGTCAATCTCTCCATTGGTCTGCAACCGCAGATGGGAACCGACTGGAGCCCGGTAGGCCAGATCTTCTTTTATACGCTAAAGAGCACCAATCCCAAGTACGACTTGATGGAGCTGAAGTCCATCGAGGATTGGACGCTCGAAAAGCAATTCAAATCTGTGCCGAATGTAGTCGACGTTTCCAGCTTTGGAGGCACGACCAGAGAATATCAGGTACGTGTCGATCCGAACCTGCTCGTCGCGCACGGCTTGAGCATCAGCCAAGTTGAGCAACAACTTGCCAGCAACAACACTAATGCCGGCGGGAGTTTTGTCGAATCAGGCCTGCAGCAAATCAACGTTCGCGAGGTCGGGCTATTCGTCAAGACACAGGAAATAGAGCAAACGGTCTTAACCGCCAAGGGCGGAACACCGGTTCGGATCGCGGATGTCGCCACAGTCACGCAGGGGCAGAAGATTCGCTTGGGACAATGCGGGAAGGCCATTCATCGGAGCGACGGAAAGGTTATCGACAACGATGACGTGGTGCAGGGCATCGTGCTGCTTAGGAAAGGCGCCAACGCGGACGAAACGCTCGCGGCAATCCACAGCAAAATCCAAGAACTGAACGACTACATCCTTCCCCGCGGCGTGAAGATCGTCCCGTTTCTTGACCGGAGTGACCTGGTCCATCTTACGACGCGTACCGTTCTGCGCAATTTGTCGGAAGGCGTTTTCCTTGTATCCATCATTATTTTTTTCTTTCTGGGCAATGTTCGAGGCGCGATTATCGTCGCACTGACAATTCCTTTTTCGCTCCTCTTTGCATCCATTTGCCTCGATCTCAACAAAATCCCCGCGAATCTTCTCTCGCTTGGGGCACTGGATTTCGGAATGGTCGTTGACGGGACGGTGGTGATCGTTGAGAACATCGTCCGCCACTTCAGCCTTCAATCGAGCGTGCCGAAGCCGCCTTTGGAGCGCATTCGTGATGCGGTGCGCGAAGTGTTGCGCCCTGTGTTCTACGCACGCGCCATCATCATCGCTGCTTATCTTCCAATTTTCACTTTGCAAAACGTCGAGGGCCGTCTTTTCAAGCCGATGGCATGGACAGTCTCCTTTGCTCTCTTAGGCGCACTGGTTTTTTCCATCGCAATTGCGCCCGTCCTTGCCTTCCTTCAGTTCCGCGGCGGCGTGCGCGAGTGGCATAACCCGGTCATGCACTTTCTGCGAGAAAAATATCGCTTCGCCGTCAGGCTGGCGATTGAGCATCGCCGTGTCACAGTTGCTGCCGGAGCCTTGGCCTGCGCGCTTTCTGTCTTTCTGATCGTAAGCGGAGTCATCGGCTCCGAGTTCTTGCCGCATCTCGATGAGGGATCCATTTGGGTCCGCGGCACGTTGGCACCCAGCATAGGACCAAGCGAAGGGGTTCGTGTTGCGAATCAAGCTCGCGTGATCCTTGCTTCGTTCCCGGAGGTGACCCAAGTGGTCAGTCAGGTGGGAAGGCCGGACGACGGCGTGGACGCAACGGGCTTTTTCAATACCGAGTATTTCGTGGATCTCAAACCGAAGGAGAAATGGCGCTTAGTTTTTGGCCAAGACAAAGAAGAGCTGATCGCCGCGATGGACCGCGAGCTGAGCAAAATGCCGGGCATTCTCTGGAATTTCTCCCAGCCCATCGAAGACAACATGGAAGAAGCAGTCAGTGGCGTAAAAGGTGAACTGGCAATCAAGTTGTACGGTAACGATTTGCGAGTGCTGGAAGAAAAGGGCGAGGAAGTTGTTGGCGTGATGCGGCGTATTCCGGGAATTGAGGACCTCGGGCTGTTTCGCATTTTGGGGCAGCCCAATTTGAACATCACAGTCGACCGCCAGCAAGCTGCGCGTCATGGAATCAATGTGGCCGACGTTCAAGATGCGGTTGAAACGGCGGTCGGAGGAAAAGCGGTCAGTCAAGTGTTGCAGGGCGAACAGCGCTATGACCTTGTGGTCCGCTATCAAGCTCCTTACCGCGAAACGCAGGCTGCAATTAAGAACATACGTCTGCTATCGCCAGCCGGGGAACGGACATCCCTCGGTCAGCTTGCCGCGGTGGAGGTTCGAGATGGGGCTTCCGAAATCTACCGCGAAGGGAACTCGCGGTATGTCGCCATCAAATACAGCGTCCGAGGCCGTGATCTTGGTAGCACCGTAGAAGAAGCGATGAAACTCGTCGGCGAGCGAGTGAAGCTGCCGACCGGATATCACATCGATTGGGCGGGCGAATACGAAAGCCAAAAGCGCTCTCAGAAGAAACTGCTGGTAGTCGTGCCGGTAACCGTCTTGGTGATTTTCATCGTGCTCTACACCATGTTCGCTTCCGCAAAGTGGGCCGGTCTGATTCTGGCAAACGTCGCGATTGCCCCTGTCGGCGGGCTGTTGGCTCTGCTCGTCACTGGCACCCACCTCAGTGTTTCCTCCGGCGTGGGTTTTCTTGCACTGTTCGGCGTCTCCGTCGAGACCGGCGTCATTCTGCTCGAATACATCAATCAGCTTCGCGCTGTCGGACACAACATTGAGACCGCAGCTATCGAAGGGGCGGTGCTGCGGCTGCGTCCGGTGATGATGACCATGCTCGTTGCAACTCTCGGACTCCTTCCCGCCGCGCTATCTCACGGAATCGGATCGGATTCGCAACGGCCCTTCGCCATCGTAATCGTCGGAGGACTCCTCGGCGCACTGCTGATCAGCATCTTTTTACTGCCGGCTTTGTACGTTTGGGTTGCCAAGGAAGGAGACAGGCTTCCCGAACCGGAAGCTGGATTCCAGGAGAACCCGTAGTTAGTTCGTTTGCGAACACTGTTGAGCAATGAAAAACAGGAAAGGGGCACGAAGTGGAGAGACACGAAGTTCGAGCTCGGATCGAGGGCGTAGGCATCATCCCGGCCATTCGAGTTTCGTTTGCCGAAGACGCTGCGGTGCTTCCGGGGGCCTTGACTCCGAGCGAGATCATCATGGCGTGGAAGACAGGCGCGGACCTAATCAAAGTGTTTCCTTGCGCCCATGTTGGCGGCGACTCTTACACACCCGCACTCAAAGCACTCTTCCCCAATTTACCCCTGATCGCATCCGGTGGTGGCGTGAATCAACAATCGGTTTTCAACTTCATTTCTGGCCGGCACAGCTGCCCTTGGCATCTGCGCGGAACTGGTCCCGAAGAACCTGTCCAACTTCGACAGGAGGAGCGAAGCTGCCGGCGTGAGGGTGCCTCGCGAACTTCCGACCGAATGGGCAAGGTCCTATGTTGAAACGCTACCGTCATGCCGCCGGAGTGATGGTCTTCGTATGGGGTGGATTGATTCTAGGCGCGGAGGTAGCAGCAATGACTGCCCCAGCTGTACGCGACATCACAGAGGATGAAAACGGCGGACCGAAGGGCGTCGTGCTAATCATGCACGCCACCGACAAAAACGGGAATCCGGTTCCTCCTTCCTCACTGCAAGCGGTTGAGGTCACCGAACACGGCGAAAAGTTGCAAATCGTGAGCGGGCCGACAATCGCCCGCCCCGCACAAATCGCATTCGTAGTCGATTCCAATTTTCATCAGAAGCAGGTGCTTCAGCTAGAAAAGGAAACTTTAGAGGGCCTGCTGTCTTATTTCAAAAAGGAAAGGGCTCACGCCCTGGTCATGAACTATGGGACCGACATTCACACTTCGGGCGCGTTAACGGAAGACTTGGACAGCTTGAGGGCATTCACTCGCTCCATCCACGCGGATACAGATAAACGCAACGAGACCATCCTGCTGTTCGACGCTCTGAAAGAAGCCATCGACGCTGTGCGCGAGGCGTCGGGCAACAAGGCGATCGTGGTGTTCGCGGAGGGCAACGGCTATGGAAACTCCGTCCGTCAGCAAACTCTGGCCTTCCTGGCCCAAAAAGACCACATTGCGTGCTACGTTGTGCTTTTCGCTGATCACAGCTTCTACGGCACGAAAGCGATTCGACGGTACGGCTGGGATTTGGTGGATCTGGCGCCGAAAACGGGAGGTAAATTCTGGGAAGCTGGCAGCGATGCTCGCAAGACCGAAAAAATTGTCGCGGAAATTGTACGCGAAACGAGTTCACAGGCCATCATTGAAGTTGTTCCCTCCGTGAGCCGCGCCCATGCTTTTCATCGTATTTGCGTGACCTCCTCGAAACGCCGCCTTCAGGCGCAGACGGGATACTACGACGGCTCTCATTGACGAGAAAACGCTTAGCGCTTTTTGCCCCAACATGCAAACGAACGATACGCATTTGGGGGCCCGTAGGATCATTTGTCAGAGTGACAATACTTGCACCCGGTGCTCGCATTGTTTTTGCGGTGACACGCGATGCAGCCGGCCATGGTGGTCACTTCGGTGGCTCTGGCCATCATGTCCATATCCGCGACCTGACCGTGGCACATTTCACAGGTCATTTCGGCTTCGAGATGGGAACGATGATTCCAGTACACCCAACCGGGCAGCACGTAGACGCGCACCCACGGAATCGAGGTTTCCGATTTGGCCAACTCTGCCAGCTTCCGAATCGGAGCCTTTTCTTTAGCGATGGTCGCGTGGCAAGCCATACATTTGCTCACCGTGGGGAAACTCATTTTGTCACCGGGTTCGGGATTGGGATGGCACTGCTGGCATTGCAGCTTGAGCGCCAGGTGCTTTTTGTGGCTATACGGGATCGGCTGCACTGGCGGCTCATCTTTTTTTGCAGGCGCGTCATCCTTCTGCTGAGGCGCTGCGCGCAGGTGTGTGGTACCGAGAAGGTAAAGAAGCACCAGAAGCGCGATCGACAACCTCATGGGTGGGCCCAAAAGTGTCGAAGGAGGTTGCGGTCTGGAATTTTCGCGTTCCGGGGCAGGACGAACATTAAGTCAGTCCACCGCTGACGAGTAGCTCTTGCACAGCGCGGTGAGCTTCGTCGATGGCCTGATTGGTAAATGCTGCGGCGCCGGCATCGGCATTGGCGATGGTGACTCGCCCGAAGCGCTGGCGGCCGATGATGTGGGGGCGCTGTTCGGGAGGCACGTCGGGATCGGCGAGCGTGTCATACGTGTAGGCGTAACCGTACGGCCACCGATTCACGGTGATGGCGGCGATGTCTTGCGCGGGATCGAATCCTCCCGGACCCAACATGCGCTGAAGCTGCCTGCGAATTTCCAATTCGAATTGCTCGAAGGTCGTGGACAGCAGCTCCTGTTGCCCGAGCCGGTTTTGTTCTTTTCTCGGCAGGCCAGGCTTGTTGGGATTGCGCATCAAGTGAAGAAGTATGGGTTCTTCGGAAGCGGTCACGCCGTTGTAACCGCCTACCGTCGTGCCGGGATCGAGCATGCACTCGGTGTGATACATGCACGGCGCACTAATGGCGGAGACCCCGAGCTTTTCGAATGCCGTCCACCTGCGAAGCAAGACATTGGTGTACATCATCGGCACTTTTGCGGGATAGGCGAGGGCTTCGCGCTGGCGCTCCGGCAGTTCCGGCATGAGATCAGGAATGAAACCGTTGTAGCAGGCGAGAATGCAGTGACGCGCCCGGACGCCCGAAAGTGTGCCATCGTGTATGTAGGCGATTTTCACGGCGCGGGCGGAATCCTGTGCTCCTTCGTGCTGGACCCGCACTACGCAACTGCTTAAACGAATGCGCACCGCCGCTTCCGGCTTGTCGAGCTGATCGTAGGCAACCGGCGCCTGCACGATCGTGTTCATGGATTGATTTCCGGGAATCGCGGAGGGAACCAATTTCGCGACAAGCAGGCGGGCGACGGAAGCGTTGCCATCCGGAAAGTGGAACAGAAATGATCCTTCGTTGAAGCTTTCTTCGAACTTCAGGCCCAGCCCATTGAAGCCTACGGCGCTGTGTTGCGCCGCTTCGAGCGCCGGCATGGTGTCGACTCTGTTGTTGTTGCGGCCACCCTCCCCCTGAAAAAAGGGGAGCGCATCGGGACTGATGTTGGCCACCTTCAGCAGATAATCCTGATACGACATGCTCGCGAGCTGCTTACGTTTTGCCTCCTGACTGAGACCCGCCAGGTAGTCCGGATTTTTGCCGTGAAGACGGATGAGGTCTTTCCGGGCCGAATCGCTCAGAGGCGCTTTCTCGAAGAACGCTTTCCAGGGTAGCCTTCCGGCTCCTGCGACGAGACGGTCTTCACCAAAATGTTCTTTATCGAAGAAAATTCCGTTTTGCAGGCCGTATTTTTCCTCAATGACGCGATTGTGAAATTGCGGACCGCGCTGTACTTCAATTCCCAGATCTTTGATCAGCGCCTTGGCGCAGTAGCTGTAAGGGTAGGGCGTGGCGATCCCCATCGTTCCGCCGAACCCGATGAACGTCTTTCCCTGATAATGAAATTCGTTCCGTTTGGCATGTCCGCCGAAATCGTCGTGGTTATCGAGAATCAGGATGCGTTGATCAGGGCCGAGTGCGGTCCGATAGAAGTAGGCGGCGGACAAACCGGAGATGCCGCCGCCGACGACGACCAGATCGACCTCTTCCTGAAGATGCTCGCGGGAAACGGGAAACTCGGCGTACTTCCCGTTGTGTATCCGAGCGAATTCTTCAACCGCGACGGGATAGTGACCGCGCAGGCCGGTCCGCAAGGGTGGGTATGACGCCGCGTCGACGTTTTCGGGTGCGGCTTTTGCTAGGGAGGGCAATCCGCACAGGGTGGCGTAAGCCCCGGTAATTCCGATGCCGTTCAAAAAATCGCGCCGCGCGATGGGGCGTTTCATTCCCAGCGCGCGCAGCTCGTCGATGTCACGCATGCGAACGTCTCCGATTTCAATTCGCTCAATTCCCTGGCCGA